>SDBS01005115.1_pt1 | contig 12832 bp, 13 predicted proteins | sample 2277091 | NCBI WGS metagenome assembly SDBS01 (sample SAMN10404972, study PRJNA504765) | marine sediment metagenome | isolation source: marine sediment core GS10_PC15, 163 cmbsf | place: Arctic Ocean: Southern Knipovich Ridge | collected 2010 | reverse complement strand
TAGTTTATTATTTCTACTTTCAATATACTTTGGGTTTAGTTAAAAACAAAAAATACAACGATATTAGATGGCCGCGACTCATTTTCCGGCGGGTTACAACAGCCTTATAATCCGCCAGAAAGATTTTATGTCGCTAACTGATTGAAAAATATATTATATTTATTTTATTTTTTCAAAAAAAACCTCAAAACTTAAATTCTACCGTCGATTTTACTGCAAAATTGACGGTAGTGTTGTTAATTTTGTAGAAAATTCATAAAAAGCAGTGACTTATTCAATTACGGCTAGTTTCCAAAATCTCAGCTTTGACGTGCTTCGTCTTCCCCATTGAGATTAATGTTTTAAACGTTTCGGCAGCAGTCATTTTCAATGGCTTCACATCTTTTTCATCAATAAAAATCAGCCGGCCGGAAGTTGGTGTCGGTGCAGCGGGAATAAAAACAATTAATTTAATACTGCCATCATGATTCGTCATTTTATCAGTCACCAAACCAAGCTCTTCGCCAATACCTTGATTTGCTGGCACGAGCACGACTTGTTGAAAGACAGTATTTGTATCCGTGCTATAACCTAAAATTTCTTTGATCGTTCGATACAATTGTCCAATGGCGGGCAATCGATTAATAAATTTATCAAGAAAACTCCATAGCCATTTGCCAACAAGCGTTGTAACAAGCAAGCCAAAAAAATAAATTACAATGAGACTTAAAATAATCCCAAGCCCAGGAAAATAAAATCGAATACCACCAATGCCAGTAGACGCTAACGTCGTTTCAACATAAGCAATAAAAACAAACAAACCAAAAACCGGCAAAACCGCAACAGCTCCCGCAATGAGACAATTGATAATATGTTTTTGTACTGATTTCATTCCACTTCCTCCCCCCTAAGCAAACAGACAGACAGACAGACAGACAGGTGCTTGCTATGCAGAGCAAATCACTTTAAGCCGATTATTCATTTTTTCGATTTAAAATAGCGCTCGAGTAACCTAAGATAGCCTGGTGCATTGTATGTGTTTCCGCACGCAACTGTCTCCTCACGCCCACTCGCATGCACCTCCAGCGCAAGCAAGCTCGGCCTTGACTTCAGTTTCATCGACAAGTTCGTAACGCGCAAGTTGTGAGAAATCAATAAATTTCATTTGTTCATCTAGCTCTTCATAACGCTCTTTGTCAATAATTTCATATGGCGCTAAACGATAAATATGATTATCACGCGGCAAGAAAGAAAGGCCGCCAATAATTTCCCAATTTTCATAAACCCAATTAGCCACTGAAATCCACTCTTCTTCGCCGACCGTAATCGTCACTGAAGGATTGTGCTCGGTGTAATTAAGTTTCACCATTCTCCAATGCTCTAGCTGTTGATTCGCCGTTAAGTCTGCTTTCACAATCGCACCTCGTGGTGCTTTCACGGGAAAATCAAATACAAATGTCGTTGCATTATCTTCATGCTGACCAACCTCAGGATGACAAGGCACGCCTTGATCTCTTAACATTCTATACAATGAATCTGTCGCGGAAATTCGAATACGACGAATATAATAACGCGAATGACGCGGATGCATGCCAGAAGAACAATCGACGGTTTGCGATACGGTACCCGATGGCTTAACGCACGTAATACAAGAAGAAGGATTCATTTCAAAGCGTTTTGCATAAACTTTATTAACGCGAACTGCTTCTGCCCTGAGCTTCTGCAACATCTCTGGCTGACGAACTTGCCGACAATCCCATTGACCTGTAATCGATACGCCAAGCAACCTCTCATTTTCACAATTCTTTTTCCAGCCGCGCGATAAATAACTAAAATTCGTCAATGTCGATTGATACGTGCCAATAATTGTCGCTAAACGCATCTTGCGCATTAAATTTTCTTCATCATCGCCGGCTCTGGCGACAATTTCAGATAAATTACAAAATTGTTTTGATTGTAAAATGATTTCAGCACAAGGATTTGTGCCTATAATACCAACAAGGCGATCGTTCTTAATCAACCCTTCTTCAGCCAGCAAATTAATGCGACGTTCAGGCAAGGTTTTTAACAATCCACCGCGATTAAAAATACCGCGCTCACCCGAACCACTTTTCATGAGCGCAATCCACTCATCCATGAATTCCATATTGCTCGGTCTGTAATCGTAGACAGCAGAATTATTTGACATGCTGCGTTGTGGATCGGTGTAATAAAACTGTCCTTTCTTTGCATCTCGCATATCTGCATCATCAAGATCAGACAATGAAATCATCGCACTACGACGAACGCCACCAGATACAACCACTTCACCAATTTTACAAAGAATGTCATGTGCATCAAGATTTGTCAGTCTGCGGCCTTGTCGCTTGATCACTTTAGCACGCGTAAAATCTAATAAATTGCGCAACGGCTCAGGCCCTGAGCTTTTTCCACCAAACGTTTTAAGCCTAGCGCCCGCTGGTCGCAATTTAGAATAATCAAACTCAATGTCTTTGCCCGCAAACCAAGCTTTAATGCCAAGTGTAAGCGCTTCGCACCAACCTTCTTTGCTATCAGCAATTTCATGCGTGGGTAGTTTTTCACCGGTTTGCACTTCAATTTGTGGAAACTTTTGAATGTTTTTACTTTCCACTGAAAAGCCCACACCTGTACCACACATGCACACATACATCACTTCACCAAAATCTTGTAGCTTTTCTGGTGCTATAAATGAGCAATTATAAGCACAAACATTTGTTGTTCTTGCTGCCTTTCCTGCAAACTGTAAAAGTCGCATAGAAGGCATAACCTCATGATTTAAAATTGCTTCTCGAATTTCGCTATATTCTTTATTGGATAATTTCTCGCCTAAATTCTCTTTCATGAAGTCGACATATCGATCAACCGTTTCGATCCAAGTCTCCCGGCGATTCTCAGTTTCAATCCAACGCGCATAAGTGCGCAAGTACACAAACTCGCTCAATTTATTTCTAAAATATTTTTGACTTTCTTCTGCCAACTTAAGCACGCGCTCTGGGACATCTTTCAAATAGCGCCTTTCATTTGCTCTTTTTTCACGAAATAAAATATAAGACTTCGCCGTATCAACATATCCAGCAAACATGAGCTCTTTTTCAACAGCGTCTTGAACGCCCTCCACTGTTGGAATAAATTTTCTAAACCGTCTTTTGATTCGCACGAGCTCAACCAACACTTTGTTTGAAATTTTATCTGCCGCTTCTTGAGAACCCTCGTTCACATTCTGCATTGCCTTATGAATAGCCCTTGTGATGCGATCGATATCAAACGGCACAACTGACGTGTCACGCTTTTCAATTTGTCGAATAATGGGTGCTGGTTTTTTGGCGGGTTTTGCTGGCGGTGTCATTAAACTCTCCGTGCTTTTATAATGATGGATCTCATTTGATTGTAATCAAAATATCGCAAAGCACCAGGGGTGACACCGTTAATATTTATAACTTTTTTTGTTGAAATATTGGATTCAAAATGCTACCGGAAAATTTCATTCAAATTTGAGTTGTTTTCGATCAAGCCCTTGACAGAAAATATCATACGGCTATTGTTGTAATATGAAACAAAATAACGATGCAACAGCAACATTTACTGAATCAAACAATGAGCGCTTGGCAATCGAACTTTCGGGTCGTTTAGATATTCATTCAACAGCATCAATATGGAAACAATGTCTTAATGCACAAGAAAAATTTAAACCAAAAAAAATCATCGTAGATGCAGAGAAACTTGAATATTGTGATAGTGCTGGACTTGCATTACTATCTGAACTGAAAACGAGACAAACAACAGCAAAACAAATTTGTGAAATTAATCATTTACAGCCTCGCCTCCAAAAATTACTTGATATGATTATTAAAAAAGAGCCTATTTTTAGCGAGCCAATTACAACTATAAGCCTTTCAGATCGCTTTCGAATTAGAATCGGCATTTTTGCTGCTGGCGTTGCCGGTTACGCACGTGATGATATAAAATTCATCGGAAAGATTTGTTATGAGTTTTTTCAAGGCGCGCTTCACCCACACACTTTGCGCTGGAAAGACGTTTGGAAAACGATGCAACTCGTTGGCCCTGATGCTTTACCTATTATTGCGCTACTTGGTTTATTAATTGGATTCATCTCAGCATTTCAATCTGCCATTCCGCTACAACAATTTGGCGCACAAATATATATCGGCAGTCTTGTTGGCATTTCGCTCGTACGCGAAATGGGACCATTAATTACCGCCATTCTTTTAGCCGGAAGAACGGCGTCTTCGTTTGCAGCAGAAATGGGCACCATGAAAATCAATCAAGAAATTGATGCGCTCACCACTATGGGAATCGACCCTATTAAATTTTTGATATTACCTCGCATTATCGCAGCAACATTAATGACGCCATTATTAAATATCTTTTTCATTTTCTTTGGCATGGTGGGATGTGGCATTGTCATGCATGTTCTTGGATATAGTTTTGACCTCTATATTCAACAGTTAAAAAACATTATTACTATTCATGCCGTCGTTGGCAGCATGATTAAAGCAACTACGTTTGGTATGTTAATTGCAAGCATTGGTTGTTTGCACGGACTGAAAACTAAATTTGGCGCAAGCGCTGTCGGAAAATCAACAACAAACGCCGTTGTGGCAGCCATTATAACAATTGTTGTTGTTGATGGCATTTTTGCTGCTTTATTTTATGCGCTGGGGATATAACAATGGAACAAAAAGAGCCCATTATTGAAGTCAAAAATTTAATCGCCAAATTTGATGATCAAACCATTTTAGAAGACATTAATTTCTCTGTTAATCGCGGCGAAATATTTGTTATCCTAGGTTGCTCCGGTTGCGGCAAAACAACCTTATTAAACCATATGGTCGGCCTCTTAAACCCGACTGATGGCGAAATATTCATTGATCAAGAAAATATTGTTACCGCTTTTGGACAACAAAGACAAAACATATTACAAAAAATTGGTGTCACCTACCAAAGCGGCGCATTATTTGGCTCGATGAATTTAATCGAAAATGTCCGGCTTCCACTTGAAGAATTTACTGATTTGCCTGAAGCTGCAATGAATCGAATAGCGAGGGAAAAACTTGAACAAGTTGGACTTGAAAACTTCGTGAACTTTATGCCTTCTGAAATCAGCGGCGGCATGCAAAAACGCGCAGCAATCGCACGAGCGCTCGCCCTAGATCCAAAAATTTTATTCTTTGATGAGCCTTCAGCCGGTCTTGACCCCATTACGTCAGCTCAGCTAGATCATCTCATGCTTAGTCTATCAAAATTTCTTAGCGCAACTTTTGTCATTGTGTCGCACGAACTACCAAGCATCTTTGCAATTGCTGAGCGGTGTATGATGCTACATGATGGCCATATTATTGCGACCGGCAAACCAGAGACATTGCGCGAACAATGTGATAACGTATTTGTGAAGGATTTCTTCAATCGACACATTGAGGAGAAAATGGAGCAAGCTGATGAATAATAGAGAAACAAATTATTTTCGCATTGGTTCTTTTGTCATTGTTGGCATTGCGCTATTCATCATGGCAATCATCGTGTTCGGCTCTGGGAAACTCTTTCAAAAAACGACTTATATCGAATCATATTTCAATGAATCAGTACAAGGCTTGTCTGTTGGTTCACCTGTCAAATACCGTGGCATGAACATCGGCTATGTCAAATCGATTAGCTTTGTCGATCAAATTTACGGAAATGGAAGCTCTCTCGGCAAAACAGATATTTCTAGTCGATATATTTACGTCAAGATGGCAATTACTGCCAATCTTTTTACTAACACATCAAAAGAAAATATTGATCAAACACTTAACAAAGAAATTAGTCACGGGCTACGAATTAAACTAGCGCTGCAAGGCTTAACTGGCAATGCTTACCTTGAATTAGATTATGTAAACCCAAACTCTAACACGCCACTTTCAATTAGCTGGAAACCTAAAAACTATTATATTCCTTCAGCGCCCAGCGTGCTCACAGAGGTTGGCGAAAATCTTTCGACGATTCTTGATAGTTTAAGAAGAGTAAACTTCAATGAATTTTTTTCCAACATTCAAAACCTAGCAACATCAACAAATCAAGTCATGCGAAAAGCTGATATTTTGTTAGAGAAAAACGGACAGCAAGCCAGCGACGTAATAAGCAATCTAAACACTTTTTCCGAACAAGCAAAAAATTATCCAGCAAGTATTTTCTTTGGTAAACCACCGCCCAGATTGAATCCGAGGAATTTATAATGATGAAGCATATAAAAACCGCCGCGATTATTTTAATAACTTGTTTGTTTTTGGCAGGTTGTTTTAGTAAAGCATATGTTCAGCAAAATAAATTTATGATGCACGTTAACATGCCAAAAAAATCGACAGCGTTTCGCAACGCGAAAATTTTACAACTTGAAGTGCCCACAATTACACCACAGTTTGCAGATAATTCATTTGTCTATCGCACAAGCAACTCGCTATATCAAAACGATTATTATAATGTGTTTCTCATCCCTGCATTTCAACAAGTCAAACAATTGCTAACAGCTTACCTAAGCAGATCTCCACGCATCAAACATGTTGTTGATGCGCCAAGTGTCATTAGCGCACAATATGTTTTACCAACTCAAATTCTTGCTCTCTACGCTGATTATCGCGACCGCAATAATCCGAAAGGCGTCATGACCATGCAGTTTAGTTTGTTCAAACACATCTCTGGTAAATATTACCAACGCATGCATATAACACTTTCCAAAACCACACCGCTTCAACAAAAAGACAGTGAAAGTTTAGTAGAAGCATGGAACACAGACTTGCAGAAGATATTTAAGAACTTGTCAGTTCGATTGCAACAAGCAATGGCTGGTTAAACACTCAAGGAGTATTGTTGCTTAAAGGGCCGCCTTCGACGAGGCTGCCGCCTTCTTCAGTTCTAGGTAAAACACATTCTTGCTCGAACTGTTGATCCACTCTGGTGATAAGGCCAGAAAGATCTTTAGAAGTGTATTGAGGAGGCAGCGCCCCAAATATAATCTCGGCACTATTTAAAAAAGCTAAGATCCCATTCTGTAACTTCCCTGCATCACCAACAAACACGCAATAGATATGCATACTGGAAGGACAGTGTGTCTGCATTTCTTTTGTTGATCTTTGAACGCAATCCAAATCAGTGTTTTGATCAACAAAGAAGAGTGCAATATTGGTATTGCAAGTATCTTCCTTAAGAGACCGCGATAATACGCTTGAAAGTGCGTCTCTTGAAGGTGCGTCTCTTGAAGGTGCGTCTCTTGAAGGTGCGTCTCTTGAAGGTGCGTCTCTTGAAGGTACGTCTGAGTGGGTAAGATACAAACATTGATATTTGGTATGATTTTTAACGAAATGCTTACCGTCAGACTCGTGCTGAAGCTCACGGTCAGACTCGTGCTGAAGCTCACGGTCAGACTCGTGCTGAAGCTCACGTTCAAACTCGAGCAGATTAAAGGCAGGCAAAGTTGCCAGACTGCCCATTTGGAAAAACGACACTGTTTTTTTTCTTGTTCCTTCGCTTGTTTTTTTTGCGGCCCATTGGCCCACTTTCGTTATGGCGCTCCTCATTGATTGATGTAATTCCTCATTTGTTGATAGTTAGTAAGCTGGAGCTTACGACAATTCATTTTAAATCCGTTAGTAGTAGGCATTGTATTGTAAACTATGAACCTTAAGGAAATCTTAAGAGATTCTTAAAACCCTAAAATAATTCAATTTTTTGGCTCCTCGGTTCAACAAAGTAGACCGAATATTGCATGCGAGTTGAAGATATTGGAATTGCTGCTGCCTATAATCAAATGCTCTTAAACCATTGATAAACATTAGCTCCTAATAAAATGCTCTCGATAATATTTTAACTCATCAATCGAATCGTGAATATCTTCCAAAGCCAAATGGCGTGACTTCTTTTTAAATCCTTTTGCGACAGCAGGCTTCCAATGTTTTGCCAATTCTTTGATCGTAGAAACATCTAAATTGCGGTAATGAAAATAGGCTTCTAATGTTGGCATCCAGCGATACAAAAACCGACGATCTTGGCAAATACTGTTTCCACACATCGGCGACTTTCCTTCAGGCACATATTCTTGCAGAAATTCGAGCGTTAACTTTTCAGCTGTTGCTTCGTTGACCGGACTTGCTTTGACGCGAGCAACCAATCCTGATTTGCCATGCTGTTTAGTATTCCAATCATCCATGTTATTAAGCACGGCGTCAGATTGATGAACGGCAAGCACAGGACCTTCAGCAAGAATATTTAAATTATTGTCGGTCACAACCGTCGCAATTTCGATGACAAGGTCATTAGAAACATCAAGACCCGTCATTTCCAAATCAATCCAAATCAGGTTGTTTGCTTTTTTACTCGACATGTTTTTGTCCTTGAATTTGTATGTTTTTTGACCCTAAACTGAATATTCATTGAATATTCGCGGTCTACACTAAATATTCAATGTTTTTGCTCTTTTTCTCGGCCAAACTTTGTCTCAGTACGTGCACGCAGTCGTTGGATATTCCCCTGATGGCGCCAGAACACCAGCACAGCGATAACCGCAAAGCCAATAAAGTAAGCTGGACTTGAGAGAAACAACATTAAAAATGGCGCGACCAAATAAGCAACAAGCGCAGCTAATGAAGAATAACGGAAAATGGCTGCAGTAGCGCCCCAAACGACAATAACAATGGCGCCGACTAATGGTGATAAAGCCAGCATCGCACCAAACCCTGTTGCAACGCCTTTTCCACCTTTGAATTTATGAAAAACTGGAAAGACATGGCCGATATAAACAGCGACTGCAACCAAGCCCAAATTAAAACCGGTTTGCCCTAAAATCCAGCGCGCGATCAAAATCGCAACCACACCTTTCAACACATCGCCAAGCAATGTATATAAAGCTGGCTTTTTACCTGCAAGCCGCAGCATATTAGTTGTACCGGGATTACCAGAGCCTTCTTCTCTGGGATCTGGTGTTTTAAAAATCTTGCTAACAAGGATTGAGCTTGAAACTGAGCCAAGCAAATATGCAACAACAAGTGCAATCAAAGTCCAATGTGTTATGTGAATCATAGTCATAGTGTCACCTTCCTTAATGAATATATCTCAGTTCAAAGTAATACCACTCAACGGGCGTTATTTCAAGGGAAAGATAGGGCTGACAGCAACCTATACACATGCCGCTCCTTCGGAGCTAATCTCAATATGACCGTTTATTGGAGGAATTCAGTGCCAACATTGTTGCACTCAAGTTCGTTCGCCTTCAGAATAAGCAATATCAGCATCGATAGACGCATAGTAATGATGATTGCGCCATTCCTTTTTATAGCCAACCAATTTATACGCCAAAAGTTGGGCAAGAATAGTCGAAATATAACTTGATTGTTTTCCTAGTACAGCAGCAATTTCTTTGACTTGCATTGAGTCTTTTTGCACAACCGTTCTTAACACGAGCTCTTCGTTGGCGCTTAAATTAAAACGCTTTATCCGTTCTTTAGCATGGTCAATCACGACAGGTTTTGCTAAATCTAATGTAATTCGATCGCACAAAGCTCCAACTTGCAATGTATTAAATAATCTATTAAGCATCCCAAAAATAAATTTTAGCCGCCCTTTTGTAATACTATACAAGTATAAGAGGACCTCTTTATCAACAGGCAATTCAATTTTAGAATTAACACGGAAGGAATGAACTCTTTTCGTTAACATTGCTAAATAATCTTTTTCTGTAAGCGGCGTAATATCTGTTTCATGAACAATAATATCATCTAATCTATCTATCTCTTGTGCTATAAAACGACGTAATGATGTATCGCCCACTAATAACCAGCTTGTGCCATTCATTTGGAAATAATCTCGCATAATGTTTAATAACATTTTAATGTGGGCCTCATTCTGAACAACACCGATATCTAAATTATTAAGTTGAATCAAAAGACCATATTGATAACCTAAATCAAAAACGACTTTTACCAAATCTTCTAAATGATGAGATAAGACTTGTGTTGGCATAATCATTGGCTGACTTGTATCACCAGATTTTCCATAATTTGCACCAAGTCCAAACGCTGATATACCAAAAGATCGGTATGTTTCTGTTACTCGTTTTACGATAGCCTTCGCATTTAAAAACCCTTGTTTGTTTTTTACCTTATCGAAATGTTGTAACTCTAATGTTGAAACAACATTAGCGATGACGGCTGCCATTAAAGCATCGGCATTCCAATTTGGCTCAACACGAATTTCACTGGTTGGAGTGAAGTACTTCCGTTCGGCTTGAGCTTTAAATCGTATAAAATTACCAAATGATGTCGTTCCTACCCCTCTTGCTCCTTCTATAACCATGACTATATTATTAGAATGCAAAGCAAACTGACTATTTTTAATTTTATCCTTATTACCTGTATACAGCTCGAGTGTATGGGCAGTAATTGGCTCCGTTTTAAATGGCTCACCCTTAAAACCCATAGAGTCCCATTGCATAAAATACACCTCATGTTAGCTTGTTAAAAATATATTTATAATGTTATAAAAAAACATAATATTACAAATATATTTTTTGTCAAGCAATATGAGAATTATCCATCGGCCAGCGGGCTCGGGCATGAATGGTTAAATCATCCTGCTGTCCGGCCATTAATCGTTGGCAACCTGCATAAGCAATCATGGCGCCGTTATCGGTACAAAAATCAAATCGTGGATAAAAGACGTCAACGTCGCACTTTTTCATTGCATGATTTAAACGCTCTCGAAGTAATTCATTAGCGCTGACACCACCGGCAACAATTAATTGCGAATAATGTGTTTGATCCATTGCGCGCCGACATTTAATCACCAGCGCATCAACAACTGCATCTTGAAAAGCACATGCAATATCGGCTTTGACTTGTTCTGTCTTCTCACTTTTATACAAAGTGTTTGCGGTAAATGTTTTAAGCCCACTAAAACTAAAATCCAATCCTGGTCGATCCGTCATTGGCCGTGGAAAATGAAATCTCGATGAATCGCCTGTTTTGGCAAACTTCGAGAGCGCTGGCCCGCCCGGATAAGACAAACCTAATAATTTTGCAATTTTATCAAACGCTTCACCGGCCGCATCATCCAATGATTCGCCTAGAATTTCATATTGCCCAACACCTTCAACTTGCACCAACATGGTATGACCACCCGAAACGAGTAAAGCGACAAAAGGAAATGTCGGCGCTGGTGACTCCAACATCGGCGCAAGCAAATGCCCTTCCATATGATGAACCCCAACCGTCGGCACAGAAAGCGCATAACCCAATGATCGCCCAAATACCGCACCCACAAAAAGAGCACCAATGAGCCCTGGTCCGGCTGTGTAAGCGATGCCGTCAATATCGCTCTTAGTCATTTTAGCCTCATCAAGCACCTGCTCCACTCGCGGCAAAAGCTTATGGATATGATCCCGCGAGGCAAGCTCAGGCACCACACCACCATATTCAGCATGCATCTCAACCTGGCTAAACAGCTGATTAGCCATAATCCCGCGCTCACTGTCATAAACAGCAACGCCTGTCTCATCACATGATGTTTCTATCCCCAAGACTTGCATTTTATCTACCTTTTTAACTGTACAAATAGTAAAGAGTTTCATGAGAAAGCACAAGAAGGATTGAGGAGTGAGGAGTGAGGAGAAAGTGTTTCTGATATTATCTAACCCATTTTTCTTCTCAACGATAACCATATGATAATGCATGGATTTATGAAAAAAGTGGGTTAGATAATATCTGACACCTTTTTTTCTAATAACCAACTTTCCATCTTCCAAGCCTTTACATATCCCAAACATCACAGTACAATTCCTGGCCTTTATAACTCAAACAAATTTTAACAGGGTGAATATTTTATATGCCTAACGTCAAAGTCAGAGATCATGAAGCTTTTGATACCGCATTACGCCGTTTCAAACGCATTTGTGAAAAAGCCGGTATCATATCCGAAATGCGTCGACATGAGTTCTTCGAAAAACCAAAATGGAAGCGCAAGCGACTTGCTGCACAAGCCAAAAAACGTTTATTAAAAAAACTATCCCGTGAACGCGTTATGCCTGCTCGCGCCAGCGCCTCAAAGAAAAAAGATACAAGAGATAGCCGCAGCAGCAGAAGAGATAGCTAATTCTCATGGATAATCCCATCAAACAAAAACTAACAGATGATATGAAATCTGCTATGAAGGCGCGCGATCAAAAACGCCTTAATGTAATTCGCTTCATTTTAGCGGCGATTAAACGCCAAGAAGTTGATACTCGAATCGATTTGGATGAACCGCAAACACTCGCAATCTTAGAAAAACTTGCCAAGCAACATCGTGATTCGATTGAGCAATTTACAAATGCTGGTCGAAATGAGTTGGCTGCAAAAGAGTCGTTTGAATTAGACATTGTAAAAAGCTATTTGCCCGAAGCTTTATCAGACGCTGAGATTGATCAACTTATTCAAGAGGCGATCAAAGAAACTGGTGCCGAATCAATCCGCGATATGGGCAAGGTCATGGGGATTCTCAAGCCCAAAGTCCAAGGCCGAGCTGACATGGGTGCGCTGAGCGACAAGATTAAGCAACTTTTGTCGTAGGACAAGTCGCAACTTGTCCCTACAGATCCTAATTTTAGTGAAAGATCCTCTGTTTTCCTTTATTATTCACAACTATGTCAGGACGAATTCCACGCACATTTATTGATGAATTGCTCACTCGCACAGATATTGTGACGGTGATTGAGCAATATATTACGCTTAAAAAAGCGGGCGCTAATTATCAAGCACTCTGCCCGTTTCACAATGAAAAATCACCTTCATTTTCCGTGAGCCAAAGCAAACAG
>SDBS01005113.1_pt1 | contig 12838 bp, 11 predicted proteins | sample 2277091 | NCBI WGS metagenome assembly SDBS01 (sample SAMN10404972, study PRJNA504765) | marine sediment metagenome | isolation source: marine sediment core GS10_PC15, 163 cmbsf | place: Arctic Ocean: Southern Knipovich Ridge | collected 2010 | reverse complement strand
GCCATACAAGCACAAAACTCGACAATTGATGTTAGTACCGGACCTCATCAAATGTGAATTCTTCATGGCGCATCAGTTTGGCCTTTTTATATTGCAAAAAAAGGATATTTTGGAAGAAGCTCAAAAGGGGGTCAAATCTTTGATTGACCTATCTCTATAGTGAATCAAATATTTGCCCATAACGCTTTTTGAACTCATTTTTTCTCAACCTTCTTTTTGCCCTGCTGATTGCATTGCTCACGGAACTGTAATTATGTGAATTCAAGTTCAAGTGCACCAGTTGCTCCTTTTATGCCTTGGATATGGCAGAGGTATAATTCAGAAACTTTACCGTAGATGAAATTTCCTCGATCGTACCAGATCCGCCGAGGTCATGAAGGGCCTGAAGTAATGGATTAAGGAGTTCGTTTGTATTTAGGCAAATGGTCTTGTTTTGCCATGTGATCTTCCGTTTTTAGATGTCAAGCGTTGATGTAGAAAACACACACTCAGTTACAGAAGAATATTCAGTGGTAGAAACCCCTTAAGTCAAATGAAGGCTATCGGAGTCAGGATGATATGGTTTCCCCTCTTTTCACGATAGTGCCCAAGAAAGTCCTCCTGTCCAATTGCCTATATTCTTCAATTGTAAACGGTATCGCCTCAATTAGAGTGTTATAACGTGCTGCAATCCGGGATAAATACTGCATACCTTCGATGCGCGTCTTATCTCGAAACCAGTCGGAAATAATGGCCAGGTCAATATCGCTATGTTCTTTAGGATCTCCATGGGCGTAGGAACCAAACAGGATAACCTCTTCGACAGGGATTTCACGCACAAGTCTGGAAATAAAGCCTTTGATAATCTCATCTAACTTATTTTTTGATAAAGCCATTCGAACATCTCCCGAGTCTTTCGATAGATTACCCCAGCCTTTTCTCTATTGATAATTTCAGCCAGACTTTCCTTGAAGTCGCCGTAACGTGCTTCAATGCAAAAAGGCGTTAGTTCCGCCAGAAATGTGATCTACTCTGAACTCAACAGATCCGAAATTTCGGCAACTTCCGCAAGACGGTTCAAATAGTGTATCGGCAGGTTTTCTTTGTTTTGGTGAGCAATCATCGCTTTCAACAGTTTCTCAACTGTTTGCTGGCACATATACCCAACATATAGATAACGGCCTGTGTCCAGCATCGCCTTCGCCGTATCAAGATCATATTCTGATCTTTCCACCCAATGAGCGACAACTCTGTCCATTTGCGTATTCCTTTTTCGTTGGAACTGCTTTTGTTCGGGCAGGATCAACAGAGTATACTGAATTCCTGCTGGATTTCATCGGTTCTGGCAAATGGTCACGTATTACCATTTGATGTTCCGATTCTAAATGTCAAAGGTTGATGTAGACTGTCTAATAGCTGAATTTGGTTTACACGTTTGTTGAGGAATGAGGAGCGTTCTGTGTGTATGGTTTTGAGGTCTAAAATCTACGTGTTTGTGTTGACGTTTTCGCTCCCAACAGGAAAAATCGCTCCTGTCAAGAGATGGGTAAGCAGAGTTTGAGATAATGCTCCATGGGGAAGAATTAAGTGCTAAGTGTTACGTTTTAAGTTTTAAGTTAGTTACGAATTTTCGGTTACGTTGATGAACCGTATGGAATTATAGCCCAAATAATGGGGGAGTCAAGGGAAATCGGTTGAAGAATAGTATTCACCGCCCGCTTCGCTCAAGGCGCGAAGACCGCAAAGGGGGCTTTTTGTTGGTGTTAATACAATTATTCTACTGATCATAAAATCTCTTGTTATCTTGCTTAGACAGGATCTACAGGATTCTCAGGATTTTTTGCCTTTCCTGAAGAAAGGCAAAAACATAAAGCCCTCTTCGAGGGAGTTCTTTTGGCAATAAAAACACAATGAAGAAGCGATATGATCGTTCGGCAATAATACCATCGGCTTCTTTGGCTTTTCTTCAGGAAAGCAATAGATCCAATCCTGTCTGTCCCGTAGCTCCGGAAGATGGTACTGGGATGAATCCTGTCCAATATAAAAATTCAGCCGAACCCACAAATTCGTATGAGGAGCCAAAATAATAAACTTGGCATAGATACTTTGGCATGGGGAACATCTCAACCCGCTAATGTCAGTCTGTCATTTCGAGGAGGAAACGCCATGCCGGTACGACCGCTATTTTCCCACGGCCTGGCTGGCGATCTGCCTGCCATGCTGTCCCGGGCAGGCGATCGAGGTGCAGGCAGTTCGACTTCGATTTCATTTTCACGGAAGTGACCAGGGCATGATCGAGGCAATATATCTTTTTGGGTTGGTCCTGTGCTGGACAGGGAGGCATCGTGCTTGAGACGGTGATCTTGATGGCGGAAGCAAGCTTTCTGTGCGTCAGCATTTACACGTCATTCTCCAATGACATGTTCGACCGTGGCTTTTCAATAAGACGTCCGGTTACAAATCGATGCAGTATGCTGGATATTAGTGTTTGATAAGGCATACCATCTTCAACAGCCCTTGTTTGAAGCTCATCAAGCACCATGGATGAGATCCGAATATTGACTCGCTTATCCTTTTTTAAAGTCTGACGCGCGTATTCTTTATGTTTTTGAATTTCCTGCTTCAGGTTTTTAACGGACTTCCATTCTCCCCGTTCATAACTGTCAAGAAGACCCTTTTCTTCTTCATCGAGTTTTAATTTAGCCATTTCATCCTCCCAAATACTCACGAGTCGCTTTACGACTCGGAATTATCGTTTTTAGAAATTTACCTTCTTCATCCTCAATAAACGGGACCAGATAAGCATAGTCTTTGATTTTAACAATCAGCATCTGTTGATTTGGATATTTAGATTGATTCGGGTGCTCTATTACGTCTATAAGCTCACCGCGTTCGGATAACGCCTGCCGATCTCCCGAAGACAATCAAGGTATGACCGGCCAGTCAAGATGGCTTCTGCTATGGCAGCAGTGAGAACCGTGTCGTCAGTGAAGGTGCTCGAAGGGCTGAAAAGTGGAAAATCCTTTGTTTTGATCGGGAAACGTTCATAAACCGACCCGATAATATCTCCGGCAATAGCGCCAATTATTTTATATGATCCTTATGCTTGACTCATCGGCTTAAAACACTACCTCAGGTGTTGGTATCATGATAAGGCTCTACCGTTTGAAGAATTAGTTGGTTAGAAATGCCTAAAATTATTATGCAAGCGTCTCGAGTTGAATTGGGCTTGACGCAAGGCCAATTTTTCAACCAACTCAACTCAACAACATTCGAAAATCGTATCCGGAAAACGGTTCAGTTTTTTCATGCCTTGAGCAGTAACCACCCAGGTATTCTCAATCCCCACCACTCCCTTTCCGGGAATGACAATTTTAGGCTCCAAAGCGATCGTCATACCTTCTCTAAGGAGGGTATCACTCTTGCTGCCGATGACCGGCCACTCATCAATGTCCAGGCCCACGCCATGGGCCACAAAGGGGACCGGGTCAGGGTATCCCATGAATCCCTGGCTAAGTCCCGCTTTTTCGACGATTTTAAGGGCCATGTTATAGAGGTCTTCTGCCCTTGCACCCGGTTTCCCTTGTTCAGATATTGCTTCCTGAACCTCTAACATAACCTTGTGGGCCTTATGAAATTCATCGCTGAGCCGTCCAATGGAAAAAATCCTGGCCTGATCAGCGATATACCCTTCAACATTTGCGGCATAGTCAATGATAACGGGTTCATGCTCCCCTATCTTTTCCATTCCTGCACTTTGAGAGTAAAACGGGCCGAGCCCTCTTCCGCCGGTTGGCCCCGCTGAATTGCTCGGCACGGCCCCGTTTTTCCCGGACATTACCTGCCCGTAAATACATTCCATATTGAAACCGCGGGTACGGACAAGGCCGGGATGGCCCATACTCCTGTAGAACGCTTCGATCCTGAGGGCCAGGTCGGTTTCGGTTACAGCCTCGGCCAGGAATCCGGGGGCCTTCTCATACATATGATCCGCCATTTCCGCAGCCCTTGTGATGCAGGAGATTTCATAGTCCGACTTGATCATGCGGACGCTTCTGATCAACGGAGAGATATCAACCAGTTCCGCGTCAGGAAAAAGCCTTTGGTAACTGAGATAGAATACAGCAGGAAGGATATCCATCTCCAGGCCAATCTGCTTCGGTGGCTCTCCCGCGTGCTGCCTGATCAGTTCCGGAAGATGGGAAAGGCCAGGGAGTGGGACTACTGTCTCTATGGGGGAATCCTCTTGAGCACGAGCCATGCTTTTTCGGACCATGAGAAGAGGGCGGCCTGAAGCAGGGACCCAGAGATGCGCATCCTGGTCGGTCCCTGAAAGGTAATACAGGTCGGTTTTCTGCACAATGATGGCGCCATCAACCTCATGGGCAGTTAGTTTGTTTTGAAATCGGTTTAATCTCTTTGAGATTTCTTCTTCCGTAACTGATCGATACATATACAAAAATCCCTCCAAGGCAGCAAACAACTTGACTTATCGTGTAAATATTCATTATACCAGAACCGCAGTTAGAACTCAATGACGGGAGTGAACGGATATGGCGTCTACAACAGGCATCACAGATGAATTGAAGCATCTTAGGGAAAAAATCAGGACCCTGCTCCACGAGAGGAAGGCCATTTTGCTGGCCCACAACTACCAGCGGCCCGAGGTGCAAGATATTGCGGATCTCTGCGCCGACTCCTTAGAGCTTTCCATCAAGGCCTCTCAGACAGATGCAGAGGTGATCGTTTTTTGTGGCGTCCATTTTATGGCTGAAACAGCATCCATTCTGTGCCCCGACAAAAAGGTCCTCCTTCCGGTTTCCGACGCCGGATGCCCCATGGCAGACATGATCACGGCCAACGACCTGAGAAAAAAGAGAGAAGAAATCCCCGACGTGGTTGTTATCAGCTATGTCAACACCACGGCCGAGGTCAAGGCTGAAACTGATATCTGCTGCACCTCGGCAAATGTAATCCAGGTTGCTAATTCCGTGGATCCATCTCGCCAGATCTTCATGACCCCTGACAAAAACCTGGCGCAATACGCAATAGAACACACAGACAGGAATATCATGTACTGGGAGGGGTTTTGTCCCGTACATAATAACCTGACAGTTGAGCAGGTCAGGGAGGCCAAATCCGCTCATCCTGAAGCGCTTTTTTTGGCCCATCCCGAATGCCCTCCGGAAGTTCTTGAGCTGGCAGATGAAGTTAAGAGCACGTCAGGCATGATTGCTTATGCCGGCAATTCCGAGAGCAGGGAGTTTATAATAGGCACGGAGATCGGGATTCTACACCCTCTTTCAAAGGCGAATCCTGACAAATTCTTTTTTCCGGCTGATCCCGGGATGATATGCAGTGATATGAAAAAAATCGGTTTGAGAGAGATCTTGACAGCCTTGGAAAACCTCCAGCCTGAGGTGAAGGTCCCAAAAGAGATCAGGGAAAGGGCCAAAGGCGCTGTGGACCGTATGTTAGCCATCCCTTCAGAGTAGATGATCGCGGAAATCAAACATCAAAAAGCTTTCTAATCCCCGGCAGCTGCCGTTCCGTCAGGCATCGCTCTGAAACGATGATGGATTGCGCTTCATCTATGGCCGTCTCCAATTTATCATTAACTATAATATAATCATACCACACGCAGTTCTTAATGTCGTCCGCAGCGCTTTCCATCCTGGCCCTTATTACCGTTTCATCATCCGTACCTCGCTTCCTCAGCCTGCGTTCAAGCTCCTCTAATGACGGGGGCAACAGAAAGATTAGGACAGAGTCCGGAAACCGGTTCTTGATATTTCGCCCCCCCTGGATATCCACATCCATGAGGACATCAAGTCCCGAAGCGGTTAGGTCTTTGAGCCCTGAAGAAGAGGTCCCGTAAAAGTTATCATAGACTTTGGCCCATTCAACAAAAGCGCCTTCATCTATCATTTTAGTGAAAGTTTCGTCGTCCACAAAGTGATAATCGACCCCGTCACGTTCATCCCCTCTCGGTTTACGGGTAGTATGGGAGATAGAATACCCCAGGCCGGGGACTCTCTGTCTCACCGCCATTGCAACGGTTGATTTACCTGTCCCTGAAGGCGCTGAAATAACAAATAGTTGACCAGACATCTCTACTCTTCAAGTTCTCGCATGTTCAGTTTGCCTTCCGGACTGAATCTCTGCAAAAGAGTTTCGGGCTGAATGGATGACAAAATCACATGATTGGTGTCTGTGATAAGCACGGACCTGGTTCGTCTTCCCTGGGTAGCATCAATCAGTCTTCTCTCATCTCGAGCCTCGTCACGGAGACGCTTTATGGGGGCAGCGCTTGGAGAAATAATAGCTATTACGCGCCTGGACACAACAGTGTTTCCAAAACCAACATTGACAAACTGGGGACTCATAAACAAATCTCCTTTTATCCTAACGTTGCATAAAATTTGAGTTCAAAACGCTTTAGATAACGTTAGGGTTTATTCAACATTCTGAACCTGTTCTCGCAATTTTTCCAGTTCGGCCTTCATTTCCACCACAGTCATTGAAATAATGGTGTCAGAGCCCTTTACTCCCAACGTATTAACCTCTCTGTTGATTTCCTGGATCAGGAAATCGAGTCTCCTTCCGACCGCATCACCAAGAGAGAGGTAGTCACGAAACTGCTTCAGATGGCTTTTGATCCGGACTATCTCTTCTGTAATGTCGGATCGCTCTGCAAGAAAGGCGACCTCCTGGGCAAGCCTAATTTGATCAATCTCCACTTCTTGAAGCATATTGCCGACCTTGTCAGTCAGCCTTTTCCGGTATGTTTCATTCAGCTCGGGGGCACGTACCTGTACGTTATCCACGTAGCTGTCCAACCGGTTAAGCCTTTTGATAAAGTCTTTTTCTATGGCATCACCCTCTTTGATTCTCATCTCGTCCAAGGAATCAAGGCTCATGGTTAAGACTCTATGGAGACCTTCTTGCAGTTCCTCCATGTCACCGGTTTCCGGTTTGACGAGGATCACGTCTTTCAACTGGAGAAGAGACTCAAGCCGGATCTCCTGGTCAAGACCAGAGTGGACAGCTAATTGCTTGAAGACTTTTAAATAGGATTCTACAAGCGGTAGGTTGAGTTCCACGTCATAAGGGAGTTCTTCACGGCCCCTCTCTATCTGAAATGATACCTCTATCCGTCCCCGTCTGATCCTTGATAAGATGATGGCCCTAAGCCCCTCTTCGAGCGGTTGATGGTTCTTGGGGATTCGCAGAATAATGTCCCGGTGACGATTGTTGAGTGCTCTGATTTCAGCGAAGTAGCGCGTATCTCCCTGTTGGTACTCTCCCCTTCCAAAGGCGGTCATGCTTTTAATCAATGCGTTTTATCTCCCTTAGGGCTCACTCAGAAATAACTTTACATTCTGACATCTCAGCTTCAGGCCATCTTCGGTTACTGCTCAATCGCAAAGTCCTCGAAATAGCTCGCTATTCCTGTGGCTTTACTCAATCGCATCAACCAAATCTGACCCAAATCTGAGCGTCAACTCTGCTAAGTTATTTCTGAGCGAGCCCTTAATTTCTCCATATAGGTTTTCCTCAACTCGTTAAAATATTCAATCACCTCCGGATCAGAATAATCTCTGTATGTCCATTCAAGAGGCCTGAAGCTTTCCCTCTTGAAAATGAGCGTGAGGTCCGCATAAATCCCTTTGGCTAAATAGACCCGGTGAATATAATTTTTTCCGGTTGCTAAGATCAGCCTCTCCAGCGACATATAGCCAGGGTCTATATTGATCCGCCGGTTCCCTTGGATCAGATATCCATTTTCGATCTCATTTGTCTTCAGCTTCACCTCAACAAGGGTTTCAGGGGGTATCAGCTCTTCAAAAGAAACAAAACGACGGTGGAGGGGCCATCCCATCTCTTTGGCGTAATATTTGGTGCGGTCAAAGAACATCTCAGGGCTGGACCAGTCTATTGGCCCGTATATCTCCGACATTTGCGCGATAACCCTGTCAATAACACTCTTCTCAGGCGAAAAGAGGCTTGAGATTAACTTGACCCTGTCCGATTTGTGTGGACAACTCATTGGATTGATGATTTACGATTGATGATTGGTGATTGAGGTCCCGACAACACAAACCGTGGATTTTTAACGAAAAAAATTCCTGTTATATACGCATGACAGATTTCTCCCGGATAACCCGGAAATTGGATACTGTTATTGACCATTAGTGGAATTTGCTCCGCCTTCACAGCGATATCATTTGGCAAACCCCAGCAAAAAGGCTGCCGGCCCTGCGACATTGAGAATTGATTCCCCCAGAACGCTCTTTTTCGGCTTCATCAATCAACAATCATCAATCATCAATCCCCAATGGCTTTTTTCAACTCCTCTGCTCGAACCGCTGAGGTCCCTATCTCGCCAACCACAATGCCGGCGGCGAAATTCGACAGGATAGCCGCCGATTTTAAATCAAGACCAGCGGCCAGTCCTAAAGAGATGGTCCCGATCACGGTGTCTCCGGCCCCGGTAACGTCAAAGACCTTCTTTGCCACAGTTGGGATATGGGTTATTGACCCATGTTTCTCAAAAAGGGTCATCCCGTGTTTGCCCTGTGTGATCAGTACAGAACGACAATCCAGGACGTTTACCATCTGTTTTCCGGCCCGCTCCAAGGTGTCTTCATCCACAATCTCAAAACCGCAAAAAACTCCGGCCTCATGGTGGTTCGGCGTTATCACATCCACCCCTTTATAATATTCGAAGTTGCCTATCTTGGGGTCAACAGCAACGACGACCTTCCCGCCCGATCCGGACCGGCTTAATTCTCTCATCCCCATCATAAGCGGACCCGAGATGAGCCCTTTCCCGTAATCTGAAACAACGATGGCATCAATCGTGTCAAGGTTTTCACCAATATAATCGAGGAGCTTTTGAATGCTTTCAGGTCTGACATCTGCGCGGCTTTCCCGATCAAATCGAACAATCTGTTGATTATTTGCAACAATCCTGGTTTTTATGCTTGTGGGCCTCCCCGGTTCACTGACAACACCATCCGTCTTCAAACCCATATGGGACAGTGCCGAAAGGATTTCCTCCCCTGTGCTGTCATCTCCCACCACGCCGCACAGGACGGGCCTTGCTCCAAGGGTTGCCATGTTCCGGATCACGTTGGCAGCGCCACCTAACAGTTTTGTTTCCTGTTTTACATCTACAACAGGGACCGGGGCTTCAGGCGAAATCCGGGTGACATTGCCCCAGATATACTCGTCCATAATGATATCGCCAAGCACAAAAATCCTTGCCTCCGCAAACCTGTCAACATATTTTTTTAAGGTTTCCGCGTGATAATAGTTTCCGTTTATCTCAGCCATCTCCCATTTTCCAGATCTATTGAGTCTGTATTCCTCCCTAACAGGTTTTATACGAAGGGACTTTATAGCACCGTCATTTCCCATTGTAAATAGATAGTTCAAGACAGGCTTGAGCGGGTTGCGGGGTTACGGGTTGCCCCGCTTAAAGCGGGATTGCAGGATTAGGTGTGGTGGGTCCGGTACAAAACTACTCTGACACTCCTCTAATCGGAAAATGGATACTTGTGTTGTGCATGCTGCCCGGTCGCCTGGAGATCTATACGGTGATCGTCCTGTTAGCGCCGGCGTACTGGAGGAAATAGGGGCTGTTCGTATTCTGGAATGACCATCGGAAGAAGGTGGTCTAAACCTCAACTTTAGGCACTTTAATTCACTTTAGCTCACTTTAGGTACTTTCCCGGTTTATCTGGCCTTAACGGATAATGTCTGGCCAGGGAAGATGGTGCTTCGAGGGGTCAACCTGTTCATCCGCAGGAGTTCTGCAAGGTCCATCTGGTGTTTTTGTGCGATAATATAGGGGGAGTCCCCTTTCCGTACCGTATACATCTCGGTCCCTATGACACTGTATTCTGGAGAAGATTTGGAGATAACAAGCACCTGCCCGATACTTAGACGGCTGTTGCGTAATCCATTCAAAGATTGTATCGCCTTTGTCGTGGTGTTAAATCTGTTGGCAATTTTCCAGAGGGAGTCCCCTTTCCGTACCCTATACTTGCTGAGGGTAGGTTTTTTGGGTGGCTTATTTACTTTCTTTGAAGAAGGGTGCGTGGCAGGGGTTTTCCCGGCATAGGCGTATCTCACCCTCGTGGGGATCTTGAGCTTCCAGCCTGTCTTGATATAACTCCTGCTTCTAAGATTGTTCCGGGCCATGATTGCCCTGACGCTCGTCCTGTATTTACGCGCGATGGTAGATAGAGTTTCTCCTCTTTTTACCCTGTGGGTGACATAGGTTGGCACCGGGGGATGCCATTGGGGAATTTTGTCCAGTTCTGCCAGGAGTACGGCGCCTTTCCCTATGGGTACCCGGAAGGCGTAGGGTCTTGGGGGTGTCGAGTTACGCCTGAGCGCCGGGTTTAGCTCCCTCAAAAGCTTATAAGACACGCCGATGTGCTTGGCCATGGTCTTGAGGGAAACCTGCTTGTTCATGGTAACTGCCTCTGTTTCGATCTCTTTGTCCACAGGGGGGAGGGTGAAGCCGTGGGCCTTTGGATCGTTTAGAATGTGCAACACTGCTAAGAATTTGGGCACATAAAAAGCAGTCTCGGACGGGAGTTTCCCATAGAGATCCCAGAAATGGTCTAAGTAGTTAACCCTCTGGGTCTTTATGACTCTTAAAACTCTCCCTTCGCCGCAGTTATAGGCGGCAAGGACCGTGTACCAGTCCCCAAAGATCTGATGCAGGTCTTTCAGATAGGCGATGGCGGCTTTGGTTGATTTTTCAGGGTCCATCCTTTCATCTACCCAACGATCTCTCTTTAACCCGTACTTGTAGCCGGTCGATGCAATAAATTGCCACATTCCGAGGGCCCTTGCCCTCGAAAGCGCCTTTACCTTGAATCCGCTTTCAATAAGCGGCAACCAGGAAAGCTCTTCAGGGAGACCAGCTTCCTTGAGGGCTTTGACAATGGCAGGGCGATACATCCCAGAGCGACGATAGGCCTTTAAAAAGAATTTTCTCTCCCGTCCTTTTAACAACCGGAGCGCCTTTTCCACGTTTTGGTTCATATCCAGGGGAATGGCCTTGTGAATTCCGTTTACAACCGTGAACCGGGAGGAATAGACCTGCATAATCCTCTTCGATATGGTGATGCGTAAATCGTCCCTTTGCTGTAAGATTTCAGGGGGTTGATCAGGGTTTATCTGCAATATTAGCGAATAGGCCTGGTCAAGGGCATCAACAGCGTTATCTAAGTCCCCACGTTCCCAGAAATCGTTGGAGGCATCACAGAAGGCCAAGGCCGAATCAAGCAGATCCTGAGCGGATTTCTTTATTTTTGGTTTAGACGTGAAAGGCGTATCTTTCTTCTTTCCAGGCCAGGGCAAAGGTTCCTTTATCTCGGGTATTGCGTGAGGAGAAAGCTGTTTGCCCAGCGTCACATGGGCAAAGGATTCTTCCTCATTCTTGACCGTGGAGGACGAAGCGGTTTTTTGTTTAACCGTTATTGATGACGGTTCAGGGATTGGCTTTTTTACGGTGGATTTTTCCGCAGGTGCCTGTGCTGCAGATTTGACGTGATATGAATCGGTGACACAGCCTGTGAAAGCCAGCAGAACGGATATGATAATGGCCAGCTCAATCTTGATATTGCTCAACTTAAAATGGGAGTTCATATTCCTCCATGTGGTGAATTCGTACGTTTGGTCAAGGGAGTATAGAGAATGACCTATGAATGGTCAAGGGGAAGTTTGGATTGATGATTGTCGATTGTTGATTGATGATCGGGATTGAAGACTGATTTTTGAATCAGCAACAACGGAGCACGAATCAACGATGAACGCATAGCTGGTTTTGATGATTCGATAATTTGTTGAGGTCTAAGTGATTTGTGGGCCCGGCCTGGGGGAGTAACGAATAACGGATAACAAATAACGGATGTTTGCTGACCACGGGAGATTTGCCGACTCAAGGGATCTTTATACGCCGCAGGAGGGCTGCGAGATCCTCCCTGTTGTTCAACTCCGGGTGATCCAGGACCTTTTCAGTCAGGTCCCTCAGGATCCTTCCTACCTCCGGCCCGGGTGAGAGCCCTGTAATTTCCATTACCACGTAGCCGTCTATGGCAAGGTCTTGTCTCCTGGTTAGGGCTTTGTCCCTGATCTGTTCATTCACCCTCATTTCAAGTTCACTCGTAAGCTCGAAATTCTGGTCTGTTAGACCGTGCGCCAGGAGATCCGCACGGCGGAAGGCCAAAAGATCGTTGATTTGTTCGGCTCCCACTCGCCGGATTAAACGCCTGACAGCGGCATCGCTCCATCCGGAATCGTAACCGATCATGTGGTGTTGTATAAGATTTGTTACTTTCTTTATCACCTCATTGCTGAACCTGAGCCTGTTCAGGATTTCTTCAGCTAACAGGGCGCTCTCTTTTTCATGGCCGTAGAAACTCCATTTTCCCTCTCTTTTAATCCTGGTGCGGGGCTTGGCGATGTCATGAAGGAGGGCCGTCAGCCTCAAGATAGGCTCTGGTCTAACATGGTCAACAGTTTCAACGATATGTTTAAAGATGGTATAGCGGTGATAATGGTTTTGTCTCTTCAGATATCCTTCGAGGAGTTCAGGGAGAAACGCCTTTAAAAGGTCTGTCCTGACCATTATGTTGAAGGCCCTGGAAGGTCTTGGGGCAACCAGGATCTTCATCAATTCCTCTCGGATGCGCTCCGGCGCCACAGAGGATAGCAGGGAGGCTATACTGCTAAAACTGCTGATCGTTTTTCCTTCGATCCGGAACCAAAGCTCTGTAGCAAGCCTTACTCCACGCAGGAGCCGCAACGGGTCTTCCCGGAAACGGGCCTCTGGATT
>SDBS01005111.1_pt1 | contig 12839 bp, 14 predicted proteins | sample 2277091 | NCBI WGS metagenome assembly SDBS01 (sample SAMN10404972, study PRJNA504765) | marine sediment metagenome | isolation source: marine sediment core GS10_PC15, 163 cmbsf | place: Arctic Ocean: Southern Knipovich Ridge | collected 2010 | reverse complement strand
GACCGCCCGCTTAGAACTCTTAGAAAAAGGAAATTAATTATTGGCGACCCAACAGTCGCTTTTTCTCTTACAAAACAAGGGAGAAAAAGAGTTGCCGAGATTACTAAAATTTTAAGACAAGGAAAATTATTGTGAATTTTTTTCTAACACTTTTTTCAGAAATTTTTAAAACCCTTTTAGAGCCCAGTGTTTTTATTCTGATTTTTTTTATTTTGGGAATAATTTTTGTTTTCCAGAGAAAAAGACGAAGGTTAGGCAAAGTTCTACTTATTATAGGTATTGTAATTTATTATATCTTTTCTATCACACCAACAGCCGACTTAGTTCTTTCATCGTTAGAAACTCAATATGCTCCTTTAGAAAGAATAGATTCTAATATCATTGTTTTGCTTACTGGTGGAGTGAGAGATAAAAACTTACCTTTGGCCAGTATTTTAACAGAAGGTACTCTTTTTAGAACAATAGAAACAATTCGGGTTTATTTCAGGACAGACAAACAAACAAAGATTATTATTTCGGGTACTAATGAAGAAACGGTTTCCATTGCGAAATTTTTAGAGAGTTTTAATATTCCGAAAGAAGACATTATTTTAGAAGGAGAATCAAAGAATACTTACGATTCAGCCAAAGCCGTTAAAGAAATTATTGGCGAAGAACAGTTCTTTTTAGTTACTTCTGCTTATCATATGCCCCGTTCAGTTTATATTTTTAAGAAATTAGAGACGAACCCTATTCCCGCCCCTTGCGATTATATGGCTAATTTCTGGGAGAGAGAGACCGTTCCAACGGGATCATTTCTTTTATTGGATTTTTTTCCTCGAGCCGGAAATCTCAAAAAAGTTAATTTAGCTTTTCATGAATATTTCGGCCTTTTTTATTATTATTTCTTAAACTGATACTCGAGACAATGGCTTGCCGAAGGCAAACATTCAAGGTTCTCGAGCAGAGCGAGAGGTTCTTAATTCAAGATATATATTTACCTTAGCGAATCAAGGTTCTCGCCGAAGGCGAGGTTCTTATATTTAATTATGTCCCTTATAGATTCTTTAATTCAGGAAGACTGGCTAAAAACTAAAACAATTATTGAGGCCTTTCAGAAAATAAAAAGAAGAGATTTTTTACCGGAAGATATGAAAGACCTGGCCGAGCTAAACGAGGCCTTGGTTATAGGTTCCGGGCAGACAATTTCTCAACCTTTGACCGTTGCTTTTATGTTAGAACTTCTTCAACCCAAACCAGGAGATAAAATTTTGGATATTGGTTCGGGTTCTGGATGGACAACAGCGCTTTTGGCAGAAATCGTCGGTGAAAAAGGCAAGGTTATAGCTATTGAGATAATTCCGGAATTAAAGGAGTTTGGTGAGAAAAATATAGAGAAGTATAATTTTATAGAAAAGGGAATAGCAGAATTTATTTGTGCTGACGGTTCAAAAGGATATAAAAAAGAAGCTCCTTTTGATAGGATTTTGGCTTCGGCATCAGTTCACCCCCACACCAAACGAGAGTCAGAGACTAAAGGTACTGAAAATAATAAAATAAACTCTCGTTATGGTGTGGGAGCAGGGAAGATTCCGCCTGCCTGGAAAGAACAATTAAAAATTAAAGGGAAGATGGTTACTCCTATCGGTTCTTCAATTTGGCTTTTTGTTAAAAAATCAGAAGAAGAATTTGAAGAAACTGAATATCCGGGTTTCGCATTTGTTCCTTTAATCAGTAAATGAAACTACGTTTTTTAATCATATCTATATTTCTTGTCATTCTGCTTGGCAGTTTTTTTGTCTGGTGGGCGATTTTTTTGCCAAAGAATCCATATTCTCTTCCGCCGGAGGAATTTCTAATTGAGAAAGGAGAGGGATTGAAAGAAATTTCTTTAAACTTAGAAAAAGAAGGGTTAATTAAAAATAGATATTTCTTTTATTTCTATACTTTTCTAACCGGTAAAACAAAAAAACTTCAGGCGGGTAAGTATAGTTTAACTTCCAACAATTCAATAGCAAAAATTGTCAGAAAGTTTGCAACAGGTGATGTTATAAAAGAAAAAATTATCATAATTGAAGGCTGGAACCTGAAAGATATTGGTTGGTATTTTGAAAACAGGGGAATGTTTCAAGCCGAAGAACTTTTTGAATTAATTGGCTTTCCGGCGATAGATTATTCTCAAACAACTGATTTACCCGAGCCCAAAGATTTTAGTGAAGAGTTTAATTTTTTAAAGAATAAACCTCAAAATTTAGGATTAGAAGGTTATCTATTTCCTGATACCTATGAAATTTCTTCGGAATGTACTATTGAGGAGATTATAAAAAAAATACTGGCTAACTTTGATAAGAAATTAACCTCGGATTTAAGGGAAGAGATTTCAAAACAAAATAAATCAATTTTTGAAATAGTTATTATGGCTTCCTTGTTGGAAAAAGAAGTAAGAACTCTTGAAGAAAAAAAACAGGTTTCAGGGATTTCATGGAAAAGATTAAAATCAAGGATTCCTTTACAAATTGACGCAACTATAACCTACATTACCGGGAAAAAGACAACGAAAGTTTTAAGAACTGAAACCCAAATTGATTCCCCTTACAATACTTATAAATATTTAGGGCTTCCTATTGGTCCAATTTGTAATCCCGGTATTGAAAGTATTAAAGCCGCAATATATCCTAAAGACAGTGATTTTTGGTATTATCTTTCTGCTCCTGACGGAGAAACCATCTTCAGTAAAACTTTAGAGGAGCACAATATAGCTAAAGCAAAATACTTAAAATAATTGTGGCTTTGCCACATAATTACTTCGCTCGGTTGAAATCCAAAAGTAAACTTTTAGATTTCTCTCTCGCTCATAATTATAAAATGTCTAATTTTCTTTGGAGTAAACAAATAACAAATCCAGCAATAAAAGGTTTCACATTTTTAGTAATTTCTGCTATTGTAGTAGGTGTAGGAATTTTAGCGATGCAAAAAGTAAAAGATTTTCCTACCGCTTCTACAAGAAAAATTTCTATGGGAGAAACTTTAAAAGACAAAAAAGTAGCAATGATAATTGCTTTTAGGGATTTTCGAGACGAAGAATATTTCATTCCAAAAGAAGTTTTAGAGACAGCCGGGGCAGAGATAAAAACAATAAGTACGAAAATGGGGGAAGCTATCGGTTCTCAGGGCGGAGAAGCAGAAGTAGATATAACCCTTGGTGAGCTCAGGGTTTCAGATTTTGATGCTATCGTTTTTATTGGTGGACAGGGAGCTTCGGAATATCTTGATAGCGACACTTCTTATAAAATTGCCCAAGAGGCGGTTTCTGAAAAGAAAATTTTAGCAGCAATCTGTATTGCACCAACTATTTTAGCTAAAGCAGGAGTTCTATCTGAAAAGAAAGCAACGGTCTGGTCTTCTCTTTTAGATAAAAAAGCTGTCAAGGTTTTAAAGGAAAACGGAGTTATTTATCAAGATGACCCGATTGTAGTTGATGGAAATATTGTTACGGGTAATGGGCCAGGGGCGGCTAAAGAATTCGGAGAAGCCATTTTCTTATTACTAGAGGGTTGACAAACTTTTTTAATTAAGTAAGATTAACTATTATTCGCAGACAGCAGGTTCACCCGTCCAAATTTTTGAAGAAAACTTAGGCGGGTAAGTAATTCCTGTCGAGGATAATCTAAACCCTGTAATATATTCAGCATATATTGCGGGGTAAGGAGTTTTAATCTCCAATAGTTTCTGTCTGTGGAAAAACCACAGTTTTTTTAATATAACTCAATATGGCTTTAACGCGGGGACAAAAACAAAATATAGTAGAAGACTTAAAGGAGAAAATTGATAAACAAAAATCAATAGTTTTTGTTGATTTTTCGGGGATAAATTCAAAGGAAATTTTTGAATTAAGGGGTAAATTAAAGAAAGCGGGCTGTTTGTTTAAAGTTGCTAAAAAAACCTTATTAAAAATTGCTTTTGGAAAATATAAAATTCCTTTTTGGAAGAAGATGAAAGAGAACATTCCCGGCCAGATGGCCATAATTTTTGGATTTGAAGAAGAAAATGAGTCTCCAAAAATTACTTATGAATTTTCAAAGGAAAATAAAAATTTAAAGATTTTAGGAGGGTTTTTTGAAGATAACTTTAAAGGCACTGAAGAAGTAATTACTTTAGCCAAACTTCCAAGTAGGCAAGAACTTTTGGGAAAATTAGTTGGAACTATTTCAACTCCGATATCAAACTTTGCTAATGTTTTAAGAGGAAACTTAATAAATTTAGTTTTTGTGTTAAAAGAAATTAAAAAATAATTTTTGGAGTTTGAAATCCGAGATTTGAAACATTTGTCTCAAATTTCAGGTTTCGAGTTTCATATATTTATGGTCGAAGAAAATAAAAAAGAAGAAAACAAAGAAGAAGTAAAAGAAGAAAAACAAGAAGAGAAAGTAGAAGAGAAGAAACCCGCCTCCGCCAAGGCTACAGCGGGCAAGGAAAAAGAGGTAGAGGTAAAGGTTCCTGAGAAGTTTAAAGGGCTTGTTGAGAAGATTGAAAAGATGTCGGTTATGGATTTGGCAGAATTAGTGAAGATTTTAGAGAAAAAATTTGGGGTTACGGCTGCTCCTCAAGTTGTAGCTGCGGCTCCTTCAGCCGGAACGGCCGGTGCTGAAGGGCAGGCTGAGGAGAAAACTGAATTTAATATTGAACTTAAAGAGATTGGTTCTCAAAAAATTCAGGTAATTAAAGTGGTTCGTGACGCTACCGGAAAGGGATTAAAAGAGTCTAAAGATTTAGTAGATGCAGCGGCTAGTTCTCCTCAAGTAGTTAAGGAAAATGTTAAAAAAGAGGAGGCAGAAGAGATTAAAAAGAAGTTTGAAGAAGCGGGAGCAAAAGTAGAATTGAAGTAATTGTTTGGGAAGCCATCCCAATCAACAAACCCAGCACTTATTTTAAGTGCTGGGTTTGTTGATTCTTGAACTTAAAATGGTAAACCCCAATACCAAAACTTGAAAAGTTTATGGTGTGGGGGTAAAATGTAAGTAGATTGGATGGCGGACGATTGGCTCAGTGGTTAGAGCACTGCATTCACATTGCAGGGATCGCAGGTTCGAATCCTGCATCGTCCAGATGTATAAACAACTTTACTGGACGCAACACGCTAAATCAAAGATGCGTCAATACCGTCTTTCAAAAAGCAGGATATTAAGGGTTCTTTATCGTCCCAGTCGTACGGAGAAGGGTATAGCACCGGAAACAATTGCTGTTATGCAGCCGGCCTCAAACCCTATAACGCATACGAACATGCGTTACGGGGCAAAAAGAAAAAAGGTTGGCGAAATTTGGTTAATGTATCAAGATACTCAAAAAATGAGGAAAATAATTACTGCTTGGAGGTACCCAGGAAAAAGCCCAATCGGTGAAAAAATTCCTATTCCAGAAGATATTCGGCTTGAATTAACAAAAAACTATAAACTATAGAAAAGGCAAAAAACTATAGAAATAGCAAAAAATATATAAATAGCTTGCTATCTATATAATTGCTTCATTCGGTCGAAATACAAATATGCGTCAAGATAAATAAGAATAAATTCTCATTTATCTTTCCTTTACTTATATTTCTTCCTCATTTGCAATTATGAATTTTAATAAAATTTTAGGTTATATTCTCTTATTTGTGGGTTTGGCAATAATATTTTGGACTCTTTATAATTCTTATAATATTTTTACGGCAAAAATTACTGCTCCTGAGGTTTTTGAAGTGTCGGAAACAGAACCTGTTTCGTCTCAAAAGAGTGAAACTCAAGATTTACAGGGTCAAGTGGAAGAGGTGGTAAAGGAACAATTTAAAGAAATATTGCCTCCTGATTTACTGCCTAATCTTTTGAATTTAGTAAGTTGGTCAATAATTGCCGGGATTTTGATTTTTGGCGGAAGTAAGATATCAAACATTGGTATTAAGTTAATAAAGAAAAATTAATGCCCGAAGTTTCTCAAAAACGAAATATTATATCCCTGTGGATTAGTTGGTATTATTTTGAAATGTCAAATAATTTATTAGAGGCCTGGAAGAATTTCCTTTTTTTTAATTTAAATTATTTCTCAATTCCTTTACTTTTAAAAACCTTTTTTTCTCCCTGGCGAAGATATAAGTGGAATTATTCCCGCGGGTTTGATATCAAACAGTATTTCGAAACTTTTACTTCTAACCTGGTTTCCCGTATTTTAGGAGCGATTTGCCGGGTTGTTTTAATTTTAATCGGGATAGTTACTGAGGTTTTTATTTTTATTTTCGGTTCATTCGTTTTTTTGGTCTGGCTAATTTTGCCAGTTTTATTATTGATAGGATTATGGTTCGGCTTTAAGATTTTGTTTTGAAGTGTAGTATTAGCGAGACAGCGTCTATTCCCATCGACCGTAGTTGATTTTCCCACCGAGAAAATCACTGCTCAGTTCTCAGCCTCGCTCTTTTGCTTCGCTCGAACCATGGCCGCTCGGCTTCCGAAGTGCCGATGAGAATAGAGCTGTCTCGCTAATATCAAGAAGATCAGCGAGGCAGGACTAATAAAAGGACTAATGTAAAGCGAGGGAACTAACTTTCGGGACCACCGCAGGCAAGTTAGATTGGTGTCCAGTCCGTAAGGCGGGACTAACTTGCCGAGGAACTGAGCGAGCTTTTCCGCTGGAGAAAAGCGAGCGTGTGCCGAAAAGTTAGGTTCCCGAGCTATATTAATAATGACTTTTAATTTTAATCTAAAAGGAACAGCGATTTTTCAGGCAATAAAACGGGAGAGGTTTCCTTTATTTAAATTTGCCAATTTTTTTAAAAAATTATTCTTCTTTTTATTTATTTTCCTTCTATTTTTATTTGGACTTTCTTTTTTGAAATTTTTCCCAAGGGACTTAGCGCTTGGCGGTTTAATTGTTTCTTTGACAATTTTTATGTTTTTTTGGCAGCTCGCTCTCTTTTTTAACTTAAAAGTAAAAAACCCGGAATTAAAAGTAAATCTTTCAGAAGCCATCTTGAAGCCCGAAGAATATAACTTTGCAGAATTTTTAAACCTTGAGTCAGAAAAAATTGTTTTGAGGACAATTAAATTTTGTAAAAAAAGAAAAATTTCTGAAATTTCCTCAACGGCTCTGCTTTATTCTTCTTTAATGGAAAGCCCAAAGATAAGTTTTATCTTTCTCCGGCTTGGCTTAGATGTAATAAATTTTCAAGAGAAATTAAAAAATTATTTAGAAAAACTAAAAAGAAAGGAAAAATTTGTTAAATCTTTTTCTCAGGATTTTCAGGACGCCATAATGGAAGCAGCAAAAGTGGCTAATGGAAGAGAACATAAAAGAATTGGCGAAAGAGAGATTTTAGTTGGTGTTTCAAGGGTTGACCCGTTTTTTAGAAAAATTTTAATTGAGTTAAACCTTAAAGAGGAAGATATTGAAAATATAACTTTATGGTTAGATATTTTGGAAAGTCGGGTTAAGGATGCTAAAAAGTTTTGGAGACATGAAAACTTATCAAAACACGGCTCTTTAGGAAAGGACTGGGCAATGGGTTATACTGTTACCTTAGACAAATTTGCTGTTGATTGGCGGAATGTTGTAAAAAGATGGGTTTTTAAAGAAATCGTTGGTCACCAAAAAGAGATTAAACGAGTAGAGAGAATTTTGGCTCGAGCGCAGACTAATAACGTATTGCTTATTGGAGAGCCCGGTATAGGAAAAAAGAGTATAATTGAGTCGCTGGCTCGGAAATCCTATTTAGGGACAACTCTTCCCGAATTAAACTATCAAAGGGTGGTTGAATTAGATATGATTTCGTTACTTTCTCAGATTCAAAATCCTGAAGAAGTAGAGACGACCTTAGATAAAATTTTTCAGGAAGTTATTTTGGCAGGAAATATTATTTTAGTAGTTGATGAACTTCATAATTTTGTGGCCCTTGAAACTCCTAAACCGGGAGCAATTGATATTTCAAGCATTCTTGCTAAATATTTACACTTTCCTCAGTTTCGGTTTATTGGAATCACTACTTATGTTGGTCTTCATCGGAGTATTGAACAAAACCCTTCTTTGCTTGAGTTGTTTGGGAAAGTTGAGGTTTTGCAAATTTCCGAATTAGAAACAATTAGGGTTTTAAAAAATTTAGCCATGGAATTAGAAAGGAAATATAAAGTTTTTATAACTTATCCGATAATAAGAGAAATAGTAAACCTGACGGCTCGTTATATGCCCAGCCTTCCTTTTCCAAAAAAGGCAATAGATATTTTAGAGGAAGTAATGGTTTATGTTTCAAGCTCAAAAGAAAAAGTGGTTTTACCTAGCCACGTAGCCGAAATTGTTTCTACTAAAACCGAAATTCCTGTAGGGGAAGTAGGATTTGAAGAAAAAGGACTCCTGTTAAATTTAGAAGAACTAATTCATGAAAGAATTGTTAATCAAGAGGAAGCAGTAAAAGGAATATCTGCCGCTTTAAGAAGAGCAAGGGCGGGCATTACTAAAAAAAAGAGGCCAATGGGAGTATTCTTGTTTTTGGGACCAACCGGAGTAGGGAAGACCGAGACATCCAAGGCCTTAGCTAAAATCTATTTTGACAGTGAGGAGAGAATGATAAGGCTTGATATGTCTGAGTTTCAGGCAATTTCTGATATTCCAAGGTTAATTGGGGCGCCGGGAGAAGAAGGGCTTTTAACCACTCCGGTAAGAGAAAATCCTTTTTCTTTAGTTCTTTTGGACGAAATTGAAAAAGCCCATCCTAATATATTAAACTTATTTTTGCAGGTTTTTGATGAAGGGCACATAACCGACGGACAGGGAAGAAAAGCCAGCTTTACTAATACTATAATTATTTGCACCTCAAACGCCGGATCTGAAATTATTTGGGAAGACATTAAATTGGATAAAAAGTTAGATATTATAAGAGATGAACTTTTAAGTCATCTTTTTAAAAAAGGAATTTTTCGACCAGAATTTATTAATCGTTTTGACACCGCACTAATTTTCCGACCCTTAACTAAAGAAAACCTTTTGGATATAGCTCAACTTATGTTAAATTCCTTAAAGAAAAACCTTAAAGAAAAAGGCGTTGAATTTATAATCAGCGAATCCTTAAAGGAGAAAATAGTCGAACTTTCTTATAAGCCGGTTTTTGGGGCAAGAGAAATGAGAAGGGTTATTCAAGATAAAGTAGAAAATGTCTTGGCAGAAGCTCTTTTAGGTGATAAACTAAAAAGAGGAGATAGAGTTGAGATCTCTTCTGAAGAATTTAAATTAACAATTAATCCCGGTTAAATAAAAATCATTGATTTTTAATTTGCGAAGCAAATTATTTAACTGGGTTAATCCTTAAATTATTATGAGTCATATTATAAAAATTGTTATTGGGATAGTTATTTTAGGAGTGGTTGGAGCAGGGGCCTGTCTTGGCGTCCGAGTTTGGGACCCTCTTTGGAATCCTTTCCGTCCTTCGCCAGAAAAAGTAATTGGAGAGATGTCAACTAATATGGAGGAAGTGAAAACTTTACATTCCAAAGTGGAAATAAACATCACTTCAAAAGGAGGCGTGTCAGAATCTAAATTCTCCATAAATTTTGAAGGTGATTCGGATGCGACTGATTTCGAAAACCTTAAATCGGCCGGACTTTTTGATATAACAGCTGCAGTAAACGGAATGCAATTTTCTTCAGCAATGGAAAGCAAAATAATTAGTGATATCACTTATTTAAAATTAAATACTCTTGTTGTTCCGTCCGACTTAGAACCTCTTCTTTTGATGTTTGGTATTAATTTGAATGGAATCAAAGGACAATGGATTAAAATTAATAAAGAAGCAATGGAGAATTTAACAGGAGAAACTTATGTTCCTCAAGAGATGTCAAAAGGCGAACAAGAAAAGATGATTAAAAGGTTGCAAGAATTGTTTGCGGAAAGAAAAATCTATTATATTGAAAAAGAAATGCCAGATGAAAAAGTTAATGGAAAGGAAGCCTATCATTATTTGCTTGCTTTAGATAAAGAAGAGATAAAGAAAATAACTCCAGAATTGTTTGAAATTATAAAAGAATCTTCTGGACAGTCTTTAGGTTGGGGATCAGGAACGACATTTATAGCAGGAATTTTTAGCGAGCTTCTTGATAAATTAGGAGATGTAACTGTTGAGATGTGGATCGGTAAGAAAGATAAACTTCTTTATAAGATTGAAGGAGAAAAAGAAATAGATTTAAGCAAATTTGATGAGAAAGACAAGGGAGTAGTTAATATTAAGATTACTTTTAACTTTTCTAATTTCAATCAGCCAGTAGAGATTAAAGCGCCAGAAACTTTCAAATCTCTGGAAGAAATCTTAGTCATACCTCAAATTCTTTCGCCATTGATTGGTTATTAGTAAATCTGAAAATGTAGATTTAACCTGTCTACATAATTACTTCACTCGTTCGAAATATAAGAATATTTTATATAATTACTTCTCTCGGTTGAAGAATGAAAGCAAACTTTCCTTCTTCTCCCTCACTTGTAATTATTATAAGAATGCTTACATAATTATGCGTTCGGTCGAAGAATGAAAGCAAACTTTCCTTCTTCTCCCTCACTTGTAATTATAAATTCTTGTATTTCTCCCTCGTTTGCAATTATAGCGATTAGTATTGTTTAAAAAGCCCTTTTTAAGGGCTTTTTAAGTTGGGAGTGAATAAACTGTGGATAAAATTCATCAGTTTAAGCAATTTTACGAATAAATCAGGTTAGAACTTATATATTTTATTTAATTTGACTTAGGCTCTAAAATGGGATAAAAAGGAAATAGGTGGGGGGTTGTGGATAAATATGGGATAACCACCCAAAACTGTGGAGAAATAATATGTTTATAGGAGAATACAATTGTAAACTTGATCAGAAAAAAAGATTATCTATTCCTGCTAAGTTCCGTTTAGGTTTTGGTAAAAAAGTAGTTATTACTAAAGGTCTTGATAATTGCCTTTTTCTTTATCCAATAAAAGAATGGGGGATATTAGCTAAGAAGTTAAGCGAATTACCATTATCTCAATCTGATGCCAGAGCTTTTAGTAGATCTACATTGGCAGCAGCCAGGGAAGTAATTTTAGATAAATTAGGCAGGATTCTTGTCCCAGATTATTTAAAAAAATATGCTGCTCTTTCTAAAAATGTAATTGTTGTTGGTCTTTATGATAGAGTTGAAATTTGGGAAGAGAAGAGATGGAGTCTTTATCAACAAAAAACAGGAAAAGAAGCAGGGGATATAGCCGAGAGATTAAAGGAGTTTGGGATATAGAATTAAAAATTAAAAATTAAAAATTAAATGATTCATATACCTGTTCTTAAAAAAGAAGTTATTGAATATTTAAAACCCAAACCCAATGAAAATTTTATTGATTGTACGGTAGGCGAGGGGGGACACACCACCTCCATTCTTGAGAGAAACGGACCGAAAGGAAAGGTATTAGGAATTGAATTAGACCCTGGGATGTATCAGCAATTAAAACAAACAGCAGTCGTCCCGAACAGATTAATTTTAATCAATGATTCTTATACGAACCTGAAAGAAATTGTTAAGGAATGTGAGTTTAAACCGATACAGGGGATTCTATTTGATCTTGGGATGTCAAGCTGGCATCTGGAAAAAAGTAAAAAAGGATTTTCTTTTCTTCGTAATGAGCCGCTTGATATGAGATACGATAGCAAAAATCAAAACGATTTAACTGCTTATAAAATTATTAATGAATACTCGCAAGAAGAGATTGAGAAAATATTAAGCGAGTATGGAGAAGAACGTTTTTCAAAACAAATTGCCAGAGGGATTGTTAGGATAAGAAAAATAAGGCCGATTAAAACTACCTTTGATTTAGTAGGAATTATTAAGAGGGCAATTCCATATCGGTACCTTCATCAAAAGATTCACTTTGCTACCAGAACCTTTCAAGCCCTGAGAATTGCAGTTAATAATGAGCTTGAAAGTCTCAAAGAAGGACTAAGCCAATCTTTAGAAGTTTTAGAAGTCGGAGGTAAATTAGTTGTAATTTCTTTCCACTCGTTAGAGGACCGGATTGTTAAAAGATTTTTTAAAGAAAAAAATTCATCTTTAGAGGTTTTAACAAAAAAACCCATAACTCCTTCAGAAATTGAAATAAAAATAAATCCTCGTTCAAGGTCGGCAAAATTAAGAGCAGCCACAAAGATATGACTACACATACTTTAACTCATTCTATTTTCTATAACAGATTGTCTTTACTAAAGTTTCCGAAATTAAGTTTAAGAATATTTTGGATTTTAAGTTGTATTTTAATATCATCTCTTTTAGTTTTTTATGTCTTTCAGATTAATGAAATAACAAGAGGAGGTTATTTAACTAAAAATTATCTAAAGAAAATAGATGCTCTCTCTCAAGAAAGCAAACTTTTAGAAATAAATTTTGCTCGTACCAGTTTTTTAGGAGATGTTGAGGAGAAATCTCAGGCCTTAAACTTTGAGAGAGTTGAGAAAATAAAATATATTGAAATTTTAGAAGGTTCATTAGTAACAAAATGAAGTTAAATGAAAAACTGGCGCATTAATTTAGTTTTGGTATTTATTCTTATTTTTGGGGCAGCTATTATTAGCCGCCTATTTTATCTCCAAATAATCAAACGCGGATTTTATCAAGCCCAAGCCCTGGGGCAGCAAGTAAGGCTTAGAGAGGTAGAGGGGTTGAGAGGAGAGATTTTTTTTAAAAATAAAACAAAAAGTTTAGCTATTAATAAAGAGAGGTGGGTAGTTTATGTCCTGCCGGAAGAAATTGAAGACAAAGCATTAACTGCTGAAATTTTAAGTAAAAACCTTGATAAACCCCAAGATTTAATTCTTTCTAAAATCGAAGAGGGAGATTATTATAC
>SDBS01005110.1_pt1 | contig 12839 bp, 13 predicted proteins | sample 2277091 | NCBI WGS metagenome assembly SDBS01 (sample SAMN10404972, study PRJNA504765) | marine sediment metagenome | isolation source: marine sediment core GS10_PC15, 163 cmbsf | place: Arctic Ocean: Southern Knipovich Ridge | collected 2010 | reverse complement strand
GCATCTTCCGCTAAAGCAGGACATCGCTAAGTCACGCTTCAGGGGTAATTTGACGCGAAGCTTCGGTAATATTCAATAAGCGAATCGCGGCCTATTTTCCCCGGAGAAGTAAAACCGGTCATGGACATGAGCCGTTTCATTTCTTGTGTCATCTGTTGGACAACCTCTTTGACACCCTCATTCTTGTTGGCGGCCAATCCGTAAAGGATCGGTCTTCCCAGGCCCACCAGTGTGGCCCCGAATGCCAGGCCCTTAAAAGCATCACTCCCACGCCGGAATCCTCCATCCACTAAGATTACGGTTTCGCCCTTTGTAACCGAGACAATTTCATCCATGACCTGGAAGGGATGGGGAAGATAATCCAGGGTGTGTGCCCCATGATTGGACACGAAGATGGCATCAGCGCCCGCCTCCATCGATTTTTCTGCGTCCTCCTTGCTCAGCACACCCTTGAAGATCAACGGAATGGATACCTTCTTTCTAATCTCCTTGAGCTCTTCGAGAGAGAGCGGTGAGCAGTCAAAGGCCATCTGTTTATCATGTACTTTGGTCCCTTGGCCGGAATCGATTTCAATCCCGAGCCAGTTGACCCCGGCGGCCTGGATTTCATCGATAGCATTGAACATCATCCGGCGGTCTTTTAATGGCTTTACATTTGCTGCTAAAGAGACCCCTGTTTCTGCAATCGCCTTCAGGTCCTGGGGTATGGGGGTGCCGGTCCACATGAGGCTCCCCGCCGCTTTCAGACCCTCTGCCAGTACCATGAGACCCTCATCAACTATCGCGGGGATAGGCATGGTCATGGAAGACATGATAATGGGTGTACTCAAGTTAACGCCTAAAACAGAGCAATCCGTTTCGACTTCGACCCCGTCAATACAACGCTGCCTGATGGTGTATCGATCAAGGACACGCCGGTTGTTGGAGAGGACAAACTCCGTCTCTACCCCATCCAGCAGCCAACCAATGTCACGGCTTCTGATCTCAGCTTCTCCTTTTTGGTAAATTTCCGTCAATTCCATTTTGCCCTCCCTCCTATTCAGACCTCGTTAAGTGGTTAAGTAGTTGAGTCGTTAAGTTGTTGTTATAATAGACCATATCCATAATTTACTTGAAAATTGGACATTAATTCCTCAATTCGCAATTCCGGTTTATCCGGGTTAGATCTCTATTTCTCAAACATTTTTTTATAGTCGCCGTACCCCTCCTTTTCCAGGTCTTCCCTCTGAATAAAGCGAAGGGAGGCAGAGTTGATGCAGTAACGGAGTCCTGTTGGTTCAGGCCCGTCAGGAAACAGATGCCCGAGATGAGAATCAGCATGTCTGCTTCTCACTTCTGTCCTTTTCGTAAAAAGAGTTCTATCTTCTATTTCAACGATATTTTCCGGCTCAAGGGGTTTTGAAAAGCTCGGCCATCCTGTTCCGGAATCAAACTTGTCAATAGAGATAAAAAGAGGCTCCCCGGAGGCTATATCAACATAGATCCCCTCTTTTTTGTTATTCCAGTATTCATTGGCAAATGGCCTTTCCGTGGAATTCTCCTGGGTCACCTTGTATTGCAATGGGGTCAATCTCACCTTCAGTTCCTCTTCAGACAGTTTCTTGTATTTCTTGTCATGATTCTTGGATCCTTCAATTCGAGTTTTGTCCTTCCATACATTTGTTAAGTATTGATCGCGACCGGAACTGCGTCTGTATTGTTTATATCCCATGGGATTTTTTTTGTAGTAATCCTGATGATAACCCTCTGCCTGATAAAATTTGGAAGCCCTAATAATCTCTGTAACAATCGGCTTATCGTATATTCCGGAATTATTAAGATCAGCCTTAGATTTCTCTGATAGAGCCCTTTGCTCTTCATTATGATAAAAAATTGCCGTTCTGTAGTGTGGGCCCCTGTCCACAAATTGCCCACCTGGATCTGTCGGGTCAATCTGCCTCCAAAACAGATCGAGGATCTCTGAATAAGTTACTTTAGAGGGGTCAAAAATTACCTGGACGGCCTCCACATGTCCGGTCTGCCCACTTGAAACCTCCTCATATGTCGGGTCCTTTTCATGCCCGCTTGTATAACCTGATACAACTTCCAAAACCCCTTCCTGATTTTCAAAAGGATGCTCCATACACCAGAAACAACCTCCGGCAAGGGTCGCCTTATCAAGTTTAGTTTCAGCATCTGAATCGCTATGTATCAGCAGCAGGGCAGGTAACAAAAAGAGGGATTTATTGCTTATTCCAAACATATTGAACTCCCTAATTCCTAACCTGGACTCAGGTTTTTATAGCCCCGCCTCAGGTAAACCCTGTTCCTGCTGTACAGGTATAACAGTGGTCGGCTCCTGCAATAGGGCTGCCTGATTCTGGGGCGCCAGCCATTTCAGTGATATGAATCTTCCGCCCTCCCATATAAAGCCCTCTTGCTAAATTGAAATCGCAATCATAAAGATATCCTTCCCACGAGACTGAAACCATTGTCCGACACATGACCCCTTCAACTGCACATGGATTAAAACCTGAAGAGAGTTTTTCTATATACTTATCCAGGTTTCCTGATTTCAAAAGCCAATCGCTAAATCTTCCTAAGGGGACGTTTGCGAAAGTAAAAAGATTATTAAAGACGATCCCCCACTTTTTTGACAAAACCTGGTGGAATCGCTTTTCCGTCTCAGGCTGTGATGACGGGAGAAATGCGCCGGTCGGATTGGAGACCAGATTGAGTTCCAGCCCGGACCCGTCCGTTCCATACCCAAGTGCGTTAAGCTTCTTTAGTGCGGCGATACTCATGCTGAAGGTTCCCCGGCCGCGCTGCGATTCAGCCTGGGCTTGGTTCAGGGAAGGGAAAGAGGCCACAATTACCACACCATATTCCTTGAACAGCTCAAACAGATGGTCCCGCTTGCCGTCATTCAGGGCGGATAGGTTAGAACGGATCATGATTCTCGGGGCAAGGGAGGAGAGTCTTTCAATGAGATTAGGAAGGTTATGATTTAGTTCAGGCGCTCCCCCTGTGATGTCTATGACCTCAAAAGAACACTTTTTTGCATAATCTGCAATCTGATCCGCGGTTTCGGAATCCATGTTCTCCTTGCGGCCAGGCCCGGCGCTCAGATGACAGTGCCGGCATGTCTGGTTGCATAATAATCCCATATTAATCTGTAACGTGGTGGTTTGATCACGTTCCAGTTTAAGACCGTGCGTGGCTAAGGTCTGGCGAAAAGGCTCAATGGTCATGGATTTTTTCTTCAAGTCGACTGCCTTTTCCTGTTGTGACTGTGCGGAATTCATTGTTTTACTTTAGCTCCTTAACAGCCTCTGGGCCCCAGCTACCTGACTTATACGGCAAAAGCAATTTTGACCGATCATCGCATGTTTCACATCCCTCCAAAATAGGCGTCAGAAAAGACCAGCAAAGTTCAACGCCGTCCTGCCGCCAAAAGAGCATGTGATCCCCCAACATCACATCTAACAGTACTTTTTCATAGGCATCCAGCACGGGACCGATATAGTTCTGGTTATAATTAAAATCCATTGTCACCGACCTTAAACAGACCCTGGCGCCGGGGTTCTTTGTCTGAAAGGTCAATGATATTTTTTCATCCGGGTAGATACCGAGAATGAGTCGATTGGGAGTGATCTGCTCCCCGAGCGTCTGGCGAAACATGGAATGGGGGACCTCTTTAAACTGGATAACTATTTTGGTGCGTTTTTTTGCCAGTCTCTTCCCCGATGTGAGGAAAAAGGGCACGCCCTGCCAGCGCCAGTTGTCTAAGAAAACCTTCATCATTGCGAATGTAGGAGTCAGGGATTCAGGATTGACGCCAGGTTCATAGCGATAGGCCGGGACCCTCTTTCCATCAATGGTGCCGGCTCCGTATTGCCCAAGGACCAGGTAGTCTTTTAGATTAGCGGTGGGAAAAGGCCTGATAGTCCTATACACCTTAACCTTCTCGTCGCGGACCCGATCGGCCTGGAACAGGGAAGGGGGGTCCATGGCCGTCAGGGCGAGGAGTTGCATCATATGGTTTTGGAACATATCTCTTAAGACGCCTGCCTGTTCATAGTATCCCGCCCTGTGCTCTACACCGAGGGTTTCAGCTGCGGTGATACTTACATGGTCAATGTATCTTCTGTTCCAGATAGGTTCAAATATAGCGTTGGCAAAACGGAACATGAGAATATTCTGAACGGTTTCCTTGGCCAGGTAATGATCAATCCGAAAGATTTGATGCTCTTGAAAATGCTCATGCAGGGATCGGTCCAGGTCGATGGCAGTGTCCAGGTCACGACCGAATGGTTTTTCCACAACGATTCTTGCCCAACCGTTTCTGTTTTCATCTTCTGTTGATAAACCGGCTTTACCAAGCATTTGAGCGGTTGATTTATAAAGAGACGGTGGGATGGCCAAATAAAAGACCCTGTTCCAGCCAGTGCCATGTTTTTTGTCCAGTTCCCTGAGAGACCTGGCTAATGCCTTGAAAGAGTGGAGTTCGCCGTAGTCAATTGCCTTATAGTAAAGCGATTTGGAAAAGTCTTGCCACTTTTGGTCATCAAGGATCTTTGCGGTCTTCAAAGCATTTTTCATCTTATCTCTGAATTCCTGATTGCTCAGTTTGGTGCGTGCGCATCCAACAACAAGGAAGGGATCGGACAAACCATCATTGAGATATAAATTAAAGAGGGCCGGGACGATCTTTCTTGCTGTCAGATCGCCTGAGGCGCCAACAATAACAATCATGCAGGGATCGGGGGTGTCTTCTATGAGGCAGGATTCATAAGGAATCTCAAGATCCGGCGCTGTAGTCCCGACTATAGTGGCGGCGCCTATGTTCAGGATTTCATCCTTGTTGTTCATGTTGATATTTTCCTTCATCCATTAAACTCACTTCTCACTTCTTATCTACAGCCATTGTCGTATGGCCGCCAAACTCCCGTCGAAGGGCTGCGACAACTTTATCCGAAAATGAGTCCCGTACTTGAGAGCGAAATCTGCGCATTAGAGATAATGCAATCACCGGCGCTGAAACACCGGTGTCTATGGCCTGCTGAACCGTCCATCGGCCTTCTCCTGAATCTTCCACGTAGCCTCTGATCTCAGAAAGATCTGCATCCTTAGCAAAGGCGGACTCCATTAGCTCTAAGAGCCATGAACGTACCACACTCCCCTGGTTCCAAAGATGTGAGATTGCGGCATAGTCCAGAGATTCAGAGTAAGGAGATGACTCCAAAATATCAAACCCTTCACCGTAAGCCTGCATCATACCGTACTCAATGCCGTTGTGTACCATCTTCACAAAATGTCCTGCGCCAACCGCTCCGCAGTGAAGGTATCCCTCTTCGGGGGCCAGGGTCTTAAATATGGGCTCAAGGTATTGGTAGGTCTCTTTTTTCCCTCCAATCATTAGACAATAGCCTACCTTCAGACCCCATATACCACCGCTAACGCCTGCATCCACAAACCTGATTTCCTTTTCTGCCAGCAGATCAGCACGCCGGATATCGTCCTTATAATAGGTATTGCCCCCGTCCACAATAATATCACCCGGAGAGAGGAGGCCCTTGAGCTGCGCAATATGATCATCCACAGCAGATCCAGCAGGGAGCATGATCCAGGTGATGCGCGGTGGAGAAAGTTTTTCAACCACCTCTGCCAGTGAATAAGCCCCAATGGCACCTTCATTTACCATTTGATCCGTTTTGTTGGATGTTCGATTGTAGACCACCACCTGGTGCCCTCCCTGCAAGAGCCTTTTCGCCATATTCATACCCATCCGTCCCAACCCGATCATGGCTATTTGCATTTTTTGTTCTCCTCGTTGGTGTGGTTTTTTCGTAGTGGCTTTTTTACGGAGCCCTCAAACCTGAGCCTAAATTTTATCCGGTTTATCCTGTTCATAAAGATTTCTATTTGGCTTTTTAATGGTTCAGATTCCAATCATAAAACAGATATTCCACCTCGATGGTGTCCATATGCTCTTCGAGATATGTTGCTTTCTCATCCTGGTCTAAGTAGGGGCGTAAGAATCGGAAAATATCCCGCCTTTGACCAAAGTCCTTTTTATACCAGTTAAATATCTCGGAGAGGAGGATTTTATTTTTTTCAGGCAATATGACCACCTCTGAGCTGTTGATAAAATTCCTGGTTGCGGTCTCAAGCTGGTCATCAATGGCACCGGCTTCATAGAAGCGGATGGGGGCGCAGGATCGTGATCCGCACACTAAGGCGAAATGGATCCTGTTATCCATGGGCTCAACCATATAGACGCGGCGGGGGTCCCTCCCCCTAAAAACCGGAGACATCCGGTACGGGGGGCGAGCATTGGACCGCAGGATACCGTGCTCAATATCATCCGGTGTAAATGTGTAGCCTCCTATGTTATAGGCGATGTGGGTAAAGAAATTGCTGATTTCCCGTACAGACGAAGTCAGCCCCAATTCTACAATTCCTTGAACAACAATGGTATTATAAAGGTTGATCCAGAAGGCCAGTTTTTCTTCTCGGGTCATAAGGCTTTTCAGATCGAACACCTTAAGATAGGCTACCGACTCTAAATAAGAGCGATATTCCTCAGACCTCTTCATGGCCTCATAATCCACCAGGCCACGATCCATGCTGTAAAACATATCCTTAAGCTCGCCGATTGAAGACATCAGCTTTGGAGCCAGGTCTTCAGCGGGCACCGGAATCACACCGGGAACCTCATTGAGGATCTTTACGTCACTCAATTTGCGGGATTTCCCCCGGCCTAACCAGTTCAGGGCCTGCTTGTCCTCATCATAGTACTCGTAAACCAGGTCGATGAACAGGGAAGAAGTCCAGCCGAAACTGTCCGAACCGTAACCCTTTCCTGTAATGGAGTCGAAATATTCATGGAATCCGAACCGTACCGGAAGCTGGATCATGTCCTTTTTCATGGCGTCTGACTTTTCCCGGTACCCGTAGCTTTTAAGCCCCTGGGAGAGCATCCAGTTGATGTTGATCCACACCGGCCCCCTCCAGTAGTTCTTAGGGTCAAATTCATTTCGGGCCATATCATAGTTGGGGATGGTGAAACAGTTCCCCTGATGCAAGGCACAGAAAGAGACTGAATTCAACCGTTCGTACAACAGTTGGGCCTGCTCCTGATTAGCCGCGACTGCAAATAGCGGCATGAAACTGGCTGCCGTAGCCGTGGGAAGTTGCTCACCCGTGATCAGGTCAATGGGATCGAACTGCTTGCGTTCAGATGACCACATCCTTTCCCTGATGGCCTGGGATGTCTGGACCAGCCATTCCTCCACTTCTCTGACGTCTTGATCAATGGTCTTGCCCACCTCCACCAAGTCTCTATTGGCCCTGCACAAAATGGAGTTAAACAATACATCCTGGACCAGGAAGGGACACTGTCTGTAGATCTCGGTTTCATCGTAGTGGTTTCTCCTGAAGAGATCCACTAAGTACACATAACGGTCGTAGTCTTTGTCGCTGGGGCGTTGTTCCACAGGCACCCCGTGCGTCAAGTCCTTACGTTCGTAGGCCGGCAATCCGGTTTTGTCAACCTGGATATTTTTCAGGGGACGGTCCCAACTCGGTGAGTTGTCTAAGCCCGACTCCCATGGATGTCGGATATATACGAGCCCTGTTTTTTCCGGATCACGGTGGAGGTAGAGATAGCGGTGAGAGGCCATCAATTTAGGATACATCTCTTTCAGGAAATCATGGGCTCCCCGTCTGTTTTTGGCATGCTGGTATATGTGCAAACATGCTATGGCATGGAGAGGCGGCATTGTAATTCCGCTTGTCAACCTGCCCCCAGGGACCTGCCAGAAGTCGGGTTCCGGAAAATAGTTGCCCAAGGTCTCAGGGTTGAAAGCGATCTGGGGAACCATGCCATTCTCCCACTGGTGCCCGAAAAGAGAGCGGATCTCCTGCATAGCCCGATCCTCATTATAGTGGGCATATCCGATAGCAATAAACCCCGAATCCCAGTGCCACTGGTGAGGATAAAGGCTTGGGGAGGGTTTTGTGTAGCTTCCGGTCCAGTTTCCGTCCAATATCTTCTGGGCCTGCTTCACATAGCCCTTGAATCCTTTAGTGGAGAAGAATTCAAACATTTCCTAATTTTTTACTCCCCTTTAATCTTTTTGATGATCTTGGGGATAAAGAATGAAAAGATGAAAAGTCCAATGGAAAAAAAGACCTTGAATGATATGAGCTCTCCCCAATTGCCGGATGCCCACACCTCTTTCAGGGTCCCTATAAAAAAGGTGAAGATAAAGGTCCCTACAATAATACCGAACCCAGTACCAAAAAAATAATCCTTGAAACGGACCTGGGTCAGGCCCATCCCAAAATTCATGGGCGTAAAAGGAAAATAGACGAGCCTGAGATAAAGAACAGTAGCAAATCCATTTCTCTCGATGGCATCGTCATATTTTTTGAGCCTGTTTCCTATAAGCGAGGCAGCAAACTCCCTTCCCAGGGTTCGTCCGATAAAGAACGCAGCGCTCGCGCCAAGCATGGCACCGATCCAGACATATAAGAAGCCCCAGTAGGCCCCAAAAATGGCGGCTCCTAACCCGGTCAGCAATGTTCCGGGCAAGAACAGGCATACCCCAATAGCGTAAATCAACATGAAGAGGACCGGTGCCCAGCGCCCTGCCGTTTCCAAAAAACGGCCCAGACTTTCGGCTGTAAGATAATCCTTAATCGGTGTGAAACGGATTAGAACAATAGCGAAGACCACAAAGCCAACCAGTATGGCGACCTTTACCAGGGCTTTCCTGCGTCTGTTTGTAAATTGTTTCGTTTCAGTCTCCATCCCTTTATCCAGTACCCAATTAACAGGCCCTTCCTTTTAGATTAAAAAAGAATTTCAGGCCTTTTTTCACCTTGTCCGAAAAGATCTTGGGCGAGAAATAGGTCCCTGCAACCCTTTTATTAATTTCACCTAAGGTTGGATAGGGATGCACTGCAGAAGCCAGCGAAGAGAGCTTCACCTTGCCGTTGAGCACAGCCACCCATTCATTGAGAAGCTCTCCTGCGCGGGGCCCTAAGATCTGGACACCGAGAGGCTTTTCATCTTTGTCCAAGATCATCTTGATCTTCCCGATCTTTTCCCCTTCCGCGAGGCTCCGGTCATTGTCCTTAAACGCTTCTGTCCAGACCGAATATTCGATGCCGGCAGCTATTGCCGCCTTCTCATTCATGCCGATGCTGGCCAGTTCCGGGTCCGTATAGGTGCACCAGGGGAGGAAGGTGTAATCTACCTTTCTCGGGAGGTGAAAAATGGCATTGCTGATAACGATTCCACCCTCATATCCTGCAGCATGGGTAAACTGGTAGGCGCCAGTGATATCTCCTGCCGCATAAATATGTTTTATGTTCGTCCTCAACCTGTTATCCACTTTCACACCCTTCTTGTCTAACTCAACACCGATATGCTCCAACCCCAAACCATCTATATTTGGCTTTCTGCCCAAGGCCACTAAGATCTTTTCAGCCCTCAGACTGATCTCTCTTCCGTCTCCATCTTTAATCAATACCTCTCGTTCTCCGTCACGCTCCAATGCACGGATTATGGCCGCGTTCAGGTAAAACTCCACACCCTCTGAGCTGAGGACTCCCATCACCTCATCAGCCAGGTCCTTATCCTCTTTGCTCAGGATCTGACCACTCCGCTGGACCACAAATACCTTTGAACCCAACCGGGAAAAGGCCTGTGCCATCTCCGTGGCTATGGGACCTGCACCTAAAATAATCATGGATGACGGTAGATGTTCTAAAGAAAAGATCTCTTTATTGGTTATAAAAGGGGTTTTATCAAGACCTTCCACGGGGGGGATGCCAGGGGAAGAGCCTGTAGCAATAACCCAGTTTTTGGCGGAATAGGTGTGTCCGTTCAGTCTAATAGAGTGGTCATCAATGAAGGCGGGCTCCCCAAATTCCACCCTGGCACCTAAAGAGCAGAACCTTTCTTCAGAATCGTGCTCTTGAATCGTGCTGATTACCGATCGAATCCTGGTTGCCACCTCTTTGAAATCCACCGGAGGCACCGTCATTTCAGGAAGTCCGAAGACTTTTGCTGTTTTCATCAAATGATACACATGGGCCGTCCGAATAAGGGTTTTACTGGGAACGCACCCAAAGTGCAGGCAATCACCACCCAACTCCTTTTCTTTTTCAACCAAGAGCGCTTTGGCTCCCAATTGGGCCGCTCCCGATGCAACAGTCAATCCCGCTGCTCCACCTCCCAAAATCCCTATATCAAAGTCATAGTCAGGCATGATATCCTCCAAATGGTATTAATGCCCCTTCTATGGATGCATGCGACCCGAATATTAACTTCTTCCTACTCAATCGCCAATAGAGGCAGATCTCTCAAGTCGATCCTTTTTGCGGCTTCGATTCCGGCATGGAGAGCCTTGCGATTTATTTCCTCTGTGCCCTTTGGGACTCTGTCCATCAGGGCTTGAGAAAACAAGCTATCTGCTCTGGGGTAGTAATTTGAATTGGCGGTTTTCCCGCTAACAGCGGGACAAAAAGAGGCAATTTTGTAAGGGACGCAGATCGTTTTTTCAACATCGGGGTTCATGTAGTTTCCAAGAGATAATTTCAAGAGTATTCTGTCTAATCACCTTCAATGCTGATAGCGCCACCAGGGCACTCTTCAGCCGCCTGCGTTACAAGTTCTTTGTATTGCCCGGGGATCTCTTCAACAAGAACGATAGACATAAGTTCATCTTCATCATATCGAAAAACTTCAGCGCATAATATGTTGCAGTTTCTGTCTCCCATACATAATTCTTTATCCACTGATGCCTTCATGTTTCCCTCCATAATTAAGTTAAATGTTTGTACGCATTCACAGGTTCAGCGTTTCCCGCTAAAAGCGGGATTCAGGGCTGGCTTTTCGATGATTCCTTAAACCTTGAACCCTTTCGAAGATCCCACTGGGCGGGGAATCTTTGAACCCCGTGAACCGTTCAATGTGTTTAATCTTTCTTCGGCCATGCAACACCGCTTCTCTCTTCGGTAAAATAGCAGAATCGGTTCCACTCAAATTCACGCAAAGAAATTGGACAGCGTAACTTTATCTTTTTATCACTGACACCGATTACTTCCCAGTCGCCCTTACGCGGACCACCTTTGATATTCAGTCTTTGTCCCACACTAAATGGATATAATTCAAAATAGACTACTTTATCAGTTTCCATGGAATAATTATCTCCAGAATATTATGATGTCCCCGCAATTCTGTTGTTTATTCCACTTTATTAAATGCCTTTGCCAGTGCGCCGCATACAGGGCACCTTTCCGGAGGCTCATTTTCACAGGTGTAGCCACAAACAGGACAGACGTAGTAATCGACTTCTTCATCAGAGTCGATGTTGTCAAGGGCCTTTTGATAAAGGCCTGCATGGATCTCTTCTACCTTATTGGCATAGGTGAAGGATCTTTCCGCACTCTTTTCCCCCTCGTCTTTGGCTGTCTCGATCATACCCGGGTACATCTCTTTAAACTCAAATGTCTCACCGGAGATTGCCCCTTTAAGGTTTTCAACGGTCTTGCCGATACCGTTCATGGCGCGCAGGTGTGCGTGGGCATGAACCGTTTCGGCCTCCGCTGCAGCCCTGAAGAGTTTGGCCACCTGTGGATAGCCTTCCCGGTCTGCCTGTTTGGCAAAGGCCAAATACTTTCTATTTGCCTGTGATTCTCCTGCAAAAGCTTCCTGAAGATTCTCTTGTGTCTTACTCATAACTACCCTCCTTTGATTTTAATCAAGTTTGTCTTATTTAAGGCCTATGAGCCTACGGCAGCTTTTTCAGTGCCTCCAAAACATCCCCATAGTCAGGTTCATCTGTTACCTCTTTGACAATCTGGACATATTGAACAACCCCCTCTCCATCCACTACAAATACTGCCCTCGCCAACAAACGCATCTCCTTGATAAGGACACCATACGCCTCGCCAAACGAAGCGCTCAAGTGATCTGAAAGGGTAGTCACCTTATCAACTCCGGCTGCGCCACACCAGCGCTTCTGAGCAAAAGGCAGATCCATACTGATGGTGAGTATGGCCACGTCAGGGCCAAGTATTCCCGCCTCTTCATTAAACCTTCGAGTCTCCATGTCGCATACCGGGGTGTCCAGGGAAGGTACTGAAGCGATAACGCAGACCTTTCCCCGAAATGATGAAAGCCTTACCGGTGAAAGGTCATTATCCAGGACTTCGAAGTCAGGAGCATGCTCTCCAACCTTGGGTTGTTTTCCAACCAGGGTCAGGGGGTTCCCTTTCATAGTGATTATTCCAGCTCTCTCTTCCATTTTTAGACCTCCTAATCAGTTATGTTGTTAATTCATTCACCTTTCAAAACGTTTGAAAAAAGGCTTGAGGCTTTTCCCCTCAAATTGTTACTGAATGTATGAATTCTAATGCAACATCGTGGTTTATTTTCCATTAAGAGACCAGTCATAATCAAGATATTTAATCACGATATCTCCTTTATTGCCCTCCAGCCTTTTCTTCAAATCTCCTTTGGCGTATTTTAGAATAAATCCTACGACATCTCCATTAAAATCCTCTTCAAACCAGTCAAATATCTTGCTCACATAGAGCGTGTTCCCTTCCAGGCGATTCCTGGACGGATCATTAAGGAAAGCCGACGCCATTTCATCCAATTGTTGATCCAGAATAGACCCCTGATACGGATCTGAGCGGAGGGGCGGGCAGCTCCTGGCAGCACAGTTTATTGCGAAGTGTACCCTTGGATCTTTAAACCGGGGTCTGAGGATTCCGTGCTCGATCCGATCTAATGAAATCACCTCCCCATCAATGCGGCATATCTTCTTTTTCCACGGGCT
>SDBS01005109.1_pt1 | contig 12842 bp, 6 predicted proteins | sample 2277091 | NCBI WGS metagenome assembly SDBS01 (sample SAMN10404972, study PRJNA504765) | marine sediment metagenome | isolation source: marine sediment core GS10_PC15, 163 cmbsf | place: Arctic Ocean: Southern Knipovich Ridge | collected 2010 | reverse complement strand
ATCGATTCATCTCCCGATGATTTTCCCTTGTAGATATTGCAGGAATATCTACTGCGGAAAAATCCTCAAGATCTGAACCGTTTTCCTGCTCGAGGATTGTCAGGTTATTTCTTTACGGGCCCTATGAGAAGGTTTTTTTCCAGCATTTCATCTCAAAATCCTTAGAAGTATAGGCTTTATTTTTCTCTGCAGTTAGCTCTTGGCATTGGATGAAAAACATGTAAAAAGGTTATGATGGGCGTTTTTCAATACCCCGGGATAGGCCCATGCTTGGATTTTTTCGTAAGTACCAAAAATTTTTCTTTGTCATCGTGACATTTTTCATCGTCATTTCGTTTTCCTTTTTTGGAGCTTTTGGCGCCATCATGAAGGGCGACAAGGTCGTCGATCGTGAAATCGGCCAGCTCGTCGATGGTTCCGTTTTGAAAGAGCAAAGGCTTCACGGATTGATTCGCCTATTGCAACACGGGATTGAAGAAGGGGGGCGGACAGCGAATTTGCTCAACGATAGCGTGATTCACAAGGATATCCTTCTATCTGGTATTGGAGAAATGCTCGCGGAACACCTTATTGAAAAACTCGAGTCGGAATTGGAAGAAAAGTGGAAGCGGGTCAAAAATTATGCTCCCTATACACATCCTTATGCCTTGGCAATCAGCGCGCAAAATGTGTGGGCACAATTTTGTCCCGAAATCAATACCCTGTTAGAAGAGGTGAAGCAGGCTCCTGAGGAGTTTTCTAAAGCACAGCTCGCTCTTCTGTTTAAGCTCTACCACGCTCAAGCGCAATTTCCACCCCCTCTTTTGCACCAGATGCTCTACTATCAGCAGCAACAAAATGAACAAGTGCGACCCGATCCGGGCTTGCCTCAAGCAAATGTCGCTCTTTTTGGCTTCCAATCGGTCGAAGATTGGTTTGGTGCCAAATTTGTGGAAGAAATTGGAAAGTTCATTTTGAATGCAGCATGCATTGCAAAGGAAGAGGGATATAAGGTGACGAAAGGGGAAGCACATGTGAGTCTCCTTTCTAATGTTTATCGGGGAATCAAGGTATTCATGCCAAATGGCAACCCCTCTGAAGAAGATGCGCATAAGCATTTCTCTTCGCAACTCAGCCATATTGGTCTCGATGAAGCTGTTGCCGTCGATCATTGGCGTGATGTGCTCCATTTTTGCCGCTTTTTCCATGAGGTGGGAGAGTCGGTTTTCTTAGATAGTCTCGCCTTAGATCAGTTTAAGCGCTTTGCAAAGCCTTCGAATCGAGTCTGTCGTTATCGTCTCCCACATGCACTGCAACTTAGCTCTTTTGATGAAATGCTCAAATTCCAATGCTATCTTGAAATCACTCATGATGGAGATTATCTTGGATTGCCGACACAAATGCGCGCAGTTGAGGAAATCATGGACGTGTACCCACAACTCGCCTACAAACCATTTAAAGTGGAAATAGCAACAGTTTCTAAAGGAGATGTAGCTGCCCGCATTTCTCTGAAGGAGACCTGGAGATGGGAAGCGCATGCAGAGCATTTTGTTCAATTGCAAGGGCTTTTCCCTGCATTATCACAAAATGTGGGGAACACTTTGGAAGAGCGGATGGCAGCCCTTGAAAACCTTGATGAATTCACCCGCTTTAAAGTGGATCAATTTGCTCGCAACGCTCTTGTCGATGAGAATCCATTGCTCGTTGATGAGTTGCTGATGGAAGCAAATTTCAAAGGGCGCACTCTCAGTGTGCGACTAAAAGATGAGGAAAATACCCTTTCTGGAGCCCATTTTTTAGGGCTGCTAGAAAACGAAGACCCTTCTCTTGCCCGATACAGCACAGATGGCGAGACGTTTTATTCGATCCGTGTCCTTGAAAAGGGAAAAGGTTGGCACCTGGTTTCATTTGACGAGATAAATCGCACTGGAGAGATGGAAGAAATTCTCGATGTCCTTCTCACCACTGCTTATCCCTCTCTTGGGTTTGAAGAGCCCTTCGATGAGGTGAAAGAAGAAGTGGGAGCGAAAGTCTACGCAGATCTTCTACAAGCGATCGGCACCTATGCCAAGATCGACGAATTGGATGACTACGCCCATCACCGATTTGATGGAGTATTGCATGCTATGCGCGATGAGCTCAGCAAAAATCCCGAGGGCTTTGTGCAAGAAGGGCCTTGGGCACTCGACAAGCGGGAAGAACAGCTTGCACAAAATCGCCTTCACCTCGAAATTGGAGAATTTTCTCCCGTGGAAAAAGGAGGCTTTTATCAACTTTTGGATCAAGAAGAGGTCTCTGCTTCTTTAGAAGAAATCGCAAATGCCAAAGAGCACCTAAAACGCGATGCAAAGAGAGAGCTCATGACTAAAATTCTCAAGAGGCTTTAAGTGGAAGAGACACTCGATCAGCTCTCTGCAATGTTGCCGATCGATTTTTTCAGCATGTCACTCGACTTGAAAAAAGCTCCCCTTGGCAAACGGCACCTCCTTCCCGATTTCTCTGAGCTCCTTTTTGAAAATTCTTTTGCCAAAGTATTCATGGGATGGTCAGAGAAGGGGCTTGCTTTTGAAATGGTGGTTGATAAAGCCTTTGAAGAAGAAGATCGGATTGAATTGTTCATCGATACCCGCGACTTGAAATCGGCAGGATTTTTGACTAAGTTTTGTCATCATTTCATGATTGAGGGAACTTCTGCAAGGGAAGTGACTGCGTTTCGAACAGAAGATCGCCATGAACTCTGCGACCCCGAAAAAATCGAAGTTAAAGGGGATTTTCGCACAGCGCGTTATACTCTCAACATTTTGATTCCCTCAGAATGCCTGCACGGGTATGATCCTAAAGCATTTGATCGACTAGGTTTTTCCTATCGGATTAATCGCGTCGGGGGCGATCCTCAGCACTTTACCCTCTCATCCGATTATCTTATGATAGAAAAACAACCCAGTTTATGGAGTTCATTACAGATGAGGGACGCTTGAAATATACAGATTCGCATGAATGGGTTGCCATCGAAGGAGAAATCGGAGTCGTAGGGATTTCAACCCATGCTCAAAAAGAACTCGGAGAGGTGGTATTTATTCAACTTCCCAAGGTAGGAGAAAAGGTGGACGCTGGCTGTGAAATCGCCGTCTTAGAATCGACGAAAGCAGCCGCCGATATCTATTGTCCGATTTCTGGAACGATTGTAGCTGTCAATGAAAGAGTCAAAGATGACCCCAGCATATTGAATTCTTCTCCTGAAAGAGAAGGCTGGCTCTTTAAAATTGCGGTTTCTGATTTATCAGAACTTGACACTTTGCTCGATCACCAGCAATATCTTCAATTGACTTCTTAAATATAGGGGATTGCAATGCAACGCAAAGCAGTTGTTTTTTTCTCATGTGTCATCGTCCTTTTTGGTGCGCTGTTTGTCTTTCGACATCAGTTTTTGGTGCTTGGGACCAAAGCGTTTTTAAAAAGCGCGTTTGGTCAAACACTGGTCTATGAAAAAATCGCTGCCAAAGAGGGAAAGGTGTGCATCCAAGGATTGCACGTCACCAAAGAGCGGATAGAACTGGCTTTGGATCACGCCGAGTTTGAACTCAATTTTCAAGAAGTGTTGATGCATCCGAAACGGTTAATTGAACTCTATCGCTTAAAGGTTGCAAATTGGAGTCAATTGCTTATCCCTATGAAGCAATATGGGATGAACACGTGCGTTCAAAATGGAGTTCTAAAGCTCGATCAGCAGCGTTATTACTTTCAATTTCGCAATGGAGAGAAAACACACGAAATCGGAACGCTTTTGGTGTCCCATGATCCTGGGCTTATCGAGCACCCTTTTCTCGTTGTCCAGTTTCACATGCGCGGTGACCAGCTAATCTCTCAATTAGTTGTCGAAGAAGTTCCAAGCGAACGCCTCCTGCATTTGGCAGCTTTTGCATTTCCCGAGCAATTTTGTGGATTTGAAGAGGCCCAAGGGGTTGTGGAAATGCGTGCGAATGTGATTTTTGAAAAAGATGGTCACATCGACGAGGTCTCGAGCCGTTTTACGTGTGAAAATTTCGAAGTTCATTATCCAAGAATGCAACTAGCCCTTCACTTGGGGAATTTGACTGGGGACTTGACCTATCCCGAAGGAGGTCGCCAGGAGGGACTTCCCGTCTGGAAACAGATGCAATGTTCTCTTTCTCTTGAAAAGGGCAATGTCTCATTCGGCAAAAAATTTGCTGTGACGCAGCTTGAGGGCAAGCTGGTTCTCGATCCTCACGAAGACCCTAACTTGAGTTTAAAAGGAGAGCTTGCGGGCCAAGAAAAATCTCTTGCGCTGCAATTAGAAGGAAAAGGGGCCATGCATGAAGATCATGCATATTGGCTCGAGTTTGGCCTCAATCTCAACGACGCCACAGGGACCATGTGCGATGCGTTTCTCTCGATTTGCCGCCCAGAAAAAGAATCCCTAGTCGTTCAAATCGAAGCGAGCAATCTTCTTCCTGGGCAAGTGGAAATGTTGAAAGGCTATTTTGCAAAATCCATGCCCAGGCTCAAAGAGTGGGAAGTGCAGCAGGGAAGCTTTGGCGGAAAACTCATCGCGGTTTTTGAAAAGGGAAATCTCTCCCACTTTGAAATTCAAGACTTCCTCGGTGAGAACGTCGCCCTTTCAAAAGGGGTAGAGCCGCTCTTTTTTTCTCATGTGAAGGGAGAGGGACGTCTTTTTGAGGAGCTCAATTTTGAACTTGATCTACCCGTTGCACATTTCTTTGCATTTATTTCGGATCAGATGAAAGAAGCCTACGGCGCATACCGCCCCGATGATTTTGCCCATCTATCGACCAAAATTGTGTTTGGGAACAAAGAAGTGGAAACCTTGGCATCGGTGGAGTTTTTGCCATTCAATGAATCGATCCAATTCGGTTTCAAAAGCAAGAGGCCATTTCCTGGCAGCATGCAAGAGATCAAAGAGGGGTGGGCTCGTTCAGAGAAACTTTCCTACTTGCTCTACGGACCTTTTGTGCATCTTATGGCAGAAGATCTCAAACTCTACGGAGATATCGATCTTCTCACCTCGTATGATGGAAAACAAGTGGAATTTGCCCTTCAAATCGACCACTTTCTCTCCAAGCACCCCCTTCTGGACTTAAAAGCGGATGCGATTGGAGAAAAGGAAAAAACAGCGGGGCGGGCCAAGTTCATCTATGATGTGAATGCCCACACATTTGAAGGAAAAATCCCCTTTCGCAAAGCCATGGCATACGAAAGACGCTATGGGCTCTTTTTCGATGAGCTCGATGGGGAATTGATTCTTCTTCCCAATCAGGTGAAAGGCCACATTTCTCATGCTGATGTGGTTTTTCAGCAGAGCCCATTATTGAAAAAAGCAGAGTTTGACTTTTCATTCACCGATACATTTGCTCTCAAAGACCTCACTGCAAATCTCGCCCTGCAAACAGACAAAGAATATCGCCTTGAGGTCTCTCAATTTGATCCAAAGACGTGTGACTTCTCACTTTTTGATGAAAAGCTGCCACTTGCGCACTTTAAGGGAACAAATAATGAAGCATGGGAAGGGGTATTATCACTTAACCAACTATCGAAAGATTTGCAGGTCCAATTTTCTTGGGATCCACTGGCAGACGTAGCCTATTTACATGCAACAGGTGAGCAATTTGACATGCGTTGCAAAAAAGTGCAGGGAGAATATTGCATTGAAAGCCTTCAAGTGAATGATACGATGTGCAAGGCTGTGTTCTCCCCCTGTGAAGAGGGTTTTATCTTGCCTCTCCTCGAGGTGAGCCGCGGGGACACTACTCTTCAGGGATCAGGAACGTTTTTCATCGACTTGGCCCAAAGCACTCAAAGTTTTGGCATTCGCAGCGACCTCAATTTGGAAGTCGAGTGGAAAACTCCAGTTCCGCTAAAGCTAAAAGCAACGCATCCTTTAAGAATCGCATACTCTTTAGATGGGGGCTTTATCCTGTCTGATCTCGATTTTACGGGAGATGGGGCTGAAATCCAAATCGACCATTTTGAGCATACAAATGGCAAAGTAACTGCTCGAAAGATAGCATTCGACATCTCGGAAGAGAAATTGAATCAGTTTTTTGATGTGGGAGCGATGCCGCATCTGCTCCGCGATTTTCGCATTTGCAAAGGGCTCAAGGGCAATGCCAATCTTGGGATGGAAAATGGGGCACTTCTTTTTACAGGCGCATTAGAGGGAACTAAAGGCAAACTCGATGTCGATCTCAAGTGGAAAAATCACGCCGGAACACTCTCTCTCGGGACGGATGAAAAATTGACCTTTGACGCAGAGTACGACCTCGAAGGGCTCCATTTTAAGACGATTAAAGGTTCCTATGGAAGATTGAATGCCGATCTCAAGAAACATGGCAAACAAGATCTAAAAGGAGTTGTCAAACTCGATTTTTCATTGTTTGATGAACTTTTTGATCTTCCTCTCAGTACCTATATCACAAAGTGGAAGGCAGGGGGAGGCTACCAATTTGATGGGGTTTTTACCCCTCAAAAACGACTCTCTGATTGGTCCTTCAAGGGGCAGTTGAAAGGAAATGGTTTTGAATGCGGAGGGTATCAAGTCCGCTCATTGGAGGCAAAAATTGAAGTCGAACCTGGCCAGATCACGATTGAAAATCTCGATTTGACAGATGATGCAGGCAAGATGTGGATTGGAGAAGGGGCTTTAATGCGTAGTGGACCGGGGTGGATGTTTTCATTCCCCCTCGTTGAAATTCGTGGCTTTCAGCCCAGCTTCCTGCACAAAATGGGAGGACCAGAAAAACCCATCACGCCTCTGATCATCAAAAGTGCAACCCTCCAAGATGTGCGTGGCAGACTCGATAATCCGATGACCATTTCTGCAACGGGTAATTTGCGCTTCACAAACTCCTCTAAAAAAGGAGAAAGGCACCTTCCAAAGACCCTTCCAAGCCAAGTACTCGAGCAAATGGGACTAGAGGAATCCCTCTTTGTTCCCGCTTCTGGCGAAATGGAGTATGTGATTCAAAATGGACGCTGTTATTTGCGCGAGATACATAGTGTCATGAGTGATCAAAATCGCTCTGAATTTATCCCTCCACGAAGTGGGGTCATGGGATATCTCGATTTCGATGGCAATCTCTTCATCGATTTGCAAGTGAAACAAAAGTCTAACAAGACAATTACATCACCCGTATCCTTGAAAGTGCGAGGCACTTGGGAAGAGCCAGAACTCAACATTCGATGAGCTTACTAGACATTCTTTACTCTCCAGAATGTCTCCACTGCAAAACCCTCTTCCAAGGCAAGGGGACACTGTGCGGGCAGTGTCTCGATACCTTTTCACTGCTTTCTGCAGAGGGACACTGCATCAAATGCTTTGCGGAAATCCCCCTCGTCACAGGTATCTGCAAACCGTGCCGGAAAATTTCACATCCTTTTTATCATTTGGCGAGCTGTTTTGATGCCTATGGTCCAGCTAGAAGCATTGAAAATGTCTTTTCTAGTGGCCAGACCCATCTTGCAAAAGACATCGCAGCGTATTTTGTCATTCAAATACATGAGCTGAATTTCCCTCAGTTTGGATCGATCATTTCCGTTCCCAATCACATGCAAAATCCCCACTTTCGCATCGCGCAAGAAATTGCCAAATTGCTCAGTATTCCTTTCCAACCAGTTTTGAGGCGAAACCTCAAACCGTATCCTGCATTTTCTCTGAAAAAAAAGTGCAACATAATCAATCAAATTGTACTATTAGTCGACACGAACATGCAGACGCGAAACACAATGCGAAAAGCTGCATTTGCTTTAGAACAAGGCTTACCTGAAAAAATTTACGGAATGACATTTTGCGCATCTTAATTCTTTTTATCCTCGTTATATTTACCGGTTGTGGTCGTCACTCAGAAGACACTGTTGTTACGCAAATGCGCGTGCGCACTATGCAAACGCGCACATATGTTGGGCAGGAGGCCAAAAAAGTCTCGAAAGAGGTGATTGCTGTTCTCCAAGACCAAGGATACATGGTCAAAAACATCAGCCATGAGTTGGGCGTGATCACAGCAGAGCTCGATACAAATATCGAGAAATTTTCTTCAAAATTTTGGTCCTATCTCTTCTCTGGAAAAAATGCACGTTGGAAGAAACACTCTGTTGTAGAAATCACCTCAAACATCACAGAGGAGCAGGGGCGCACCAAAGTCCGGATCAATTTACTCGTTCGGGTCTTTGATAATTTGGGACGTGTTGTCAATATCCATCAAATCTTGGAAGAAGAAGCCTATACCGACTTTTTCAATCAAGTCCAAAAGGGATTACTCAACAACTAAGAGCATAGTGTTATGAAGTGTATAAGCTTAGCTAGTTTAATTATAGGCTTCTTCGTTTTTCAAAATGCGATTGCCAACGATTTTAGCATTACCTTATTAGGTTCGAAGGAAGGCGATCCAGCAAGCATTGTCGAAAATGTAAGCACAATACATGGAGATTATTCTGAAGTAGAGATCGATCTCATTGTCTCTGGGCCTGACCCCTTGATCCTTTCAAGATTTTATACCAGCAACGATAATGTGACAGTTACAAACTTAGGGGGATGGCGTTTTTACCCCCAATCTGTTCTGTCAGTTCAAAAAGGCCCAAAGAAGAAAACCTATTCTACTGCTGATGAGAAATTTGATCGAACTTATGTTAACGTGGGAACGACTGAAGGGAGTATTCTCACATATGTTGGATGGCAAAGCACTACCAATCCTAAAGCTAAAACCCTATTTAAAGTTGATGTTGAAGACCAGGTCTTTTGCCTGGCTAATACTGCTAGGGGAAATATTCATGCATGGACAAACCAAAAAAATAATGAACTCTATTTCCATGCTGAGGACAATATTTTTGAACTGAATCTCAGTTCTGGTGGCAAAAGATTTCACGTAAAACATCCTTCAGCCAATTTCTATGTTCTTGAGAAAGAAGTTCTTCCCAGTGGAAATAAGATATTCTATGAATATGATGATCAGGGCCGCCCTATTCTCATAAAAATGACAAATGGTAGGGAAAAAAAAATCTTAAGTTGGATCACAATTCAATATGGGGAAACAGTTCATGTTGACACAAGTGATAATCAAACAGCTGATTATCAATTTCAGCAGGATTCCTCTGGCCAAATCCTTTTGACCAAGGTGATCCGTTCTCATAAATCTTCATTGCAATATCAATATCGGGTAGTTGATAACCATCCGTTTTTGACAAAAAAAGACCTTCCAGAAGGAAGGTTTACAGAAATCGACTATTATGTCGACAAAGTAAACAAAAACAAAGTGAGATCAGTATCGACTCCAGCAAGTAAAACAGAAATAGCTTGCACAGAGTTCATTTATAGCCTCGAATCTGATGGAAGCGGATTCACAGAAATTCAAGGGCCATCCAACCGTAAAAACATTCATCGCTATAACGAAGACCTGCAGCTTATTTGCATCGAGGAGTACCTTGATGGCTCTATCTATCGAGTCCAAAGGAATCAATGGGGAAAAAGCAAAGATTTTTGCAATTTGATTCAAACATCCATTGAGGATGGATCTGGCAATGTATTTTATACAAAAATGCTCTCGTATGATGACAAAGGTAACGTTCTTGAAGAAAGAGAATATGGCAATTTCACAGGAGCCAATTCACACCCACTAGTGGTAGATCAAGACGGCATTCCAGATAACACACAAGAGTGTCACGTAAAGACTTATTCCTATTCCACAGACAAGAATGTTGATGTCGTGAATCAAAAGGATACCAAAGGCTCGGGAATTCAGCTTGGTTATAAAAAAGGGACAAACATCCTCCTTAGAAAAGCCATTTTAGATAACGATTATCGCAAAAAACGATGGTTCTATAACTATAATGAAGATGGGGCCTTGACTCGAGTTATGGTCGATGATGGGGATGAAGTTGATTCCAAATCAACCTATTATCTTGACAAAAGACTCATTACCAAAATGACTCCAAAAAAGGAACTCCCAAACGCTGGAGCTCCAGAGATCCTCGAAGAGAAATATCTTGATACCAAAACGGAAAAAGAAATCCTTCTGAAAAAGATAGTGAATCATTTTGATCTCGAGGGAAATATCACCCAGCAAGATGTCTATGATGTAAATGGGGATCATCGATATACCCTAAGAAAAATCTACGAGAATGGTCTCCTTTCCATGGAATCGGATGCGACTGGGAATGCAAAACATTACTCATATGATGCCAATTGCAATCTCATTACTGAGAAGCATTCTGCTACAGGAGTTTCTTTTGAGTATGGCTATGATTTAAAAAACAGACTCATCTATACGGCCGAGAAGGCTGATGGCCATGTATTTGAGATGCACACCTCTTACGATGCAATAGGGAACAAACTGTCTGGGAGAGATAAATTCGGCAATGAGACCACTTATACTCATGATGATCTCGGCCGTTTGCAAACGGTCACCTATCCAGAATTAAGAGATGAAGAAAATGCTACTTTCAAACCGCGCTATACATATCAATATGATCTTTTCGATCATGTAATTACAGTCTCAGATCCACATAGTGCTCTCACGCAAAAATCGAACACTGTGCGAGGCACTCCAATCAAAATTCAATACCCAGATGGTTCATTGGAGCTTTTCAAATATGATCTAGAAGGTAGCCTTCACAGGCATTGCAGTAAAGATGGAACGGTCAGAGTTTTTGAATACGACTACTTGGGTCGATTAGATCACATTGAACATTATGGACGAAGTAAAAAGGAGTCCGGCACATGGCTAAGTAGTACTCGTTATAACTATGATGCTTTTCATATGACCTCAGAAGAGGATGAAGATGACAATACCACAAACTATTCCTATGATGACGCGGGTCGTCTTGCATCGCTTAGCAAAGGCTCTATGAAAGTGGAGTATTTTTATGATGCGCTTGGACGAGCAAATACTATAAAAAAGTGGAAATCTCCAAACATATTTACTCTTGAAGTTCGAAAGCACGATCTTCAAGGCAACGTTATTGAAGAACGGACAGAAGATTCTGACGGGAAAATTCTATTAAAAACGAAACAGACGTACGACAAGGCTGGAAGGCTCACAGAAGTTATCGGGTATCCTCAGAATCAGGAGAGCATACTTAAAAAGTATGATTATGATGGCTTTGGCCGCCTCTATAGAATAACAGATGCTCTTAATCAGGTTACAAAGATTAGTTACGAAGATGAATACATTAATGAATGGGGGCAAAGAGTTCTTAAAAAGATTACAATTGATCCCTTAAGTAACAAACTTGAAGAAATTTATGACCCTGCAAATAACCTGGTCAAAGTCTGCAGAAGAAATAAGCAAGGAGAAGTTCTATCTCAGTCAGAATTTATTCCTGATGCATTGGGAAATGAAATTCTGCGGAAAGATGAGGTCATCCCATCTAGCGATGTATCAAGAATTTTTAGAACTCAGAAGTCTTACAATTCAGGTAACAATCTTCAAGCTATAACCCTAGCGGAAGGGACTCTAGAGGAAAAAACAGTCTCTTACAGTTATAACTCCTATGGAGATGTATCGAGCAAGCTTAATCCTGGATCTAAAACCCCCATTACTTATCAATATGATGAAGCTGGAAGAGTAAAATCAGTTTCTTATAAAGATGGTTCTGCTCAAAAAAAAGTAGCCCATAAACTTTCCTATGACGACAGAGGAAACATCACTGAAATCAAAATAGGATCCATTTATGCTCTCGGCTATAAATTTGATCCAAATAACCACCTTATTTCAGAAAAGATTAAAGATGAGTTCGGGTCCTATCAGTTAAGCTGTACTTTTGATGGAGAAGGACTGATCAAATCCATCAAATTACCGGACGGATCTTTTATTGAGTATGAATACGAGGGCCCTTTCGTGAAAAGAACCACTCGTTTTTCCAAAGAAAAAAAAGAGAGCTACCACTCTAGAGTCTTCTCACGTGACCTCATGGGGAATATCTTAGAAGAAATTCTCCCTGGCCATGTCGGAGGCAGAAGCCAAACCTGGGATCCAACTGGCAGAAGAACAAGCATCACGACAGATTTTTTCCAAGATACAATTCCCGAAGGAGACTACGATCCTCTAGGCAACGTTAAAAAACGAGAAACATCTCTGGATGATGAAAAAAGTGTCACCACCTACGATTACAATGCTCTTTCTCAACTCATCTATGAGAAAGGAGAAATCGAATATAGATATTCTTACGATTCCATTGGGAATCGTCTCAAAAAAGACAACTCTTCATACAAAGTAAATGATTGTAACCAAATTATTGAAGCAGATGATGAGTCTTATACATTTGATCAAAGTGGAAATCTTGCTTCCAAAACTGTCAATGACGAAACGTGGTTGTTTGAGCATAACGCTCTTAATCAACTCATCTTGGTTAAAGACCCTCAACAAACAAGTGTTGCATTTGCGTATGATTTGCAAGGGAAGCGATTATCCCAAAAGATCGAAGGCAAAGGCAAAGCGCGAGTATTTCGCTACTTTTACTTAGGACAAACAGAACTTGGCTGTATTGATGAAAAAGGCACAATTGTAGAACTTAGAGTTCCTAGCAATCCAAATCATCCAGAACCGGGCCCCTTTATTTCTTTTGAAATCCAAAAAGAGACCTATGTCCCAGTTTATGATCTGCAAGGTAATGTAGCATGTCTAATCAGTCCTGAAAGACGCAAGATCGTAGAAAGTTATCGATACTCCGCTTTTGGACAAGAAGAAATCACAAACAACCGTGGTCGAGAGATTTTGAAATCTGCTGTGGGCAACTCTTGGAGGTACCGTGGAAACCGAATCGATCAAGACACGGGACTTATTTGTATTGGCAGCAGATATTATGATCCAGAAATTGGAAGATGGATCAGTCCC
>SDBS01005108.1_pt1 | contig 12842 bp, 10 predicted proteins | sample 2277091 | NCBI WGS metagenome assembly SDBS01 (sample SAMN10404972, study PRJNA504765) | marine sediment metagenome | isolation source: marine sediment core GS10_PC15, 163 cmbsf | place: Arctic Ocean: Southern Knipovich Ridge | collected 2010 | reverse complement strand
TAAAGAAAAAACTCCAACGGGGGGAGTTAGTCATTAATCAAAGTTGTATGACTACAGCAGAGGTTTGCGTTTTGTTATTGCTATAATAATGGAGTAAGGGAAATTACAATACAGATCAGTGTGCCGGGAGTGGGACTCGAACCCACATGAGCTAAGCTCACACGATTTTGAGTCGTGCGCGTAAACCAATTCCGCCATCCCGGCAGGTGTATTAATGTACAGATGTAGGATAAATAGGCAAGTGTGTAAAGTGTATAAGTGGTGGTTGTGCTTAGAGCCTGCTTTTGTCTACACTAACAGTATCTTAGCCTTATCTTTCATTAATTTCTAGCGCATGTCAGAAATCTTGGCGATATCTAATCAAAAGGGAGGAGTTGGTAAAACAACGACCAGTATTAATCTTGGCAGTTATTTAGCTAGTCAAGGAAAAACGGTAGCTATTATTGATCTTGATCCGCAGGCAAATGCTACGTCTGGTTTGGGTGTTAACATGACGGAGGAGACGGCTACATTGTATGAGGTGTTGATTGGTAAAGAGGTTGCACTAGAAGCATTACAGTCGACTGAGTATGATAATTTAAACATTATTCCTTCTACGCCCAATTTAGCGGGAGCAGCGATTGAATTAATGGATGCAGCGTATAGGGAGTATCGTTTGCGGCGCGCGCTAAAGCCGTTGAAGGAATATTTTGATTATATATTGATAGATTGTCCGCCAAGCTTAGGGTTACTCACTATAAATGGACTGGTGGCGGCTGATAGAATTTTAATACCAGTACAATGTGAGTTTTTCGCTATGAAGGGTTTGAATCAGTTATTGGATAAAAGAGAGTTAGTGCGTCAACATTTGAACCCCAGTTTGCAGGTGGTTGGAGCATTGCTTACGATGTATGATAGGCGAACAGCAATGGCACGCAAGATTGTAAGAGAGGTGCGTCGAGAGTTTCCAGGACATGTGTTTGAGAGTGTGATTCCTAGAAATACAGAGTTGTCAGAAGCGCCGAGTACAGGTCAGGCTATTATTAGCTATGCTAAGCATTCGAGAGGGGCGAAGGCTTACGAATATTTAGCAGAAGAATTAATTAATTTATACTCATGAGAAATATATTAAAAGGGGGTTTGCGTTCCCTCATCCCAAAACGTGAAATAAAAGATGCCGACGATGTATTAGAATACATTGACGAAGAAGAAGAAGCCATTGAGGAGGAAGCGGAAGTGGAAGAAGAGGATAATGATGAAGAAGTGGAGGAGGACTCTCGTTTGCCTGGTAAGCGAGTAAGTGTGGTGGAAGAAGAAGAGGGCGAAGAACCTCAAGAGGAAGAGAGTGAAGAGATGGAGGAAGTCGAAGAAGAGGTAGAAGCGGAGCCGGAAGAAGAGAAGGTGTCTGCACCTAAGAAGCCCCTTGTTACGCCATTAACAATAAGTAAGAAAATAAAGCAAAAGAAAACATCAAAAGAAACAGTGGTTGCGAGCGTTAAAAAAAGCAAAAAAGTGGAGCCCAAAAAGAAAGAAAGTTTAGGAGAAGCGACAGAGAAGATTGCAACAAAGAAAATAGAAGAAACATTATGGGATAGGCATGAAGAAGAGGTTCGTCATGTAGCGATAGGGGATATAAAGGTAAATCCAAATCAACCGCGGCGAAAGTTTGATCCGGCAGATATGGCGGAATTAACTAGCTCTATTGAGCAGCATGGAATTTTGCAACCATTAGTGTTGAGGCGTAAAGGAAAGAATTTTGAGTTGATAGCTGGCGAGAGAAGGTTGCGTGCGGCTACAGGACTTGGTTGGGACATGGTGCCTTGTGTGGTGCGTAAGGATGTGAGTTCTGGTGCTTCTCATTTAGAGTTGGCTTTAATTGAAAATATTCAGCGGGAAGATCTTAATACAATTGAAGAAGCAATGGCTTATCGACAGTTGAATGAAGAGTACGGAATGACTCATGAAGAAATTGGTCAACGAGTGGGACGTAGTCGGGTGGGAATTACAAATACTATAAGAGTGTTACAACTGCCTGCTGAAATTCAGCGGGGAGTGGTAGATAATAAGATATCAGCGGGTCATGCACGGGCTATATTAATGATTCCTGATGAAGAAAAACAGATACGTTTTTATCGTCATTTGGTGGAAGAAGGCTTAACTGTGCGTAAAGCAGAAACACGGGCTCGCAGGATTCAAAGAGCGATGGATATTGATGATCCAATGCGACATAAACGCAAAGGTAAAACGGCGTATGAGATAAAGAGAAGTGGGTTACTTGAGGACCGGTATGGTTTTAATGCGAAAGTGAAGTTTGATGAAGAGAAGAATATGTATGAGATTCGTTTTAGGTGTCATAGTAAAGAGGAGATAGACCAGTTAGTTGGCAGGTTGATGGGAGAGGAAGAGCTAGCAGAAGGTGTTGATAAGGACATTATTGAAGATTAGTTAGTTTTAGCAGTAGGGAGCACTCGTTTAAAAAAGTGGGTGCTTTTTATATAAAAGAACCCCACAGGTACTCAATGTAACTATGGGGTGGTGAAAAGAACAGTTATATTTTGTGGATATTCAACCATTTGCCTAGAGGAAGAACTAAAAATGCGGCTCCTAAAGATAGCAAGGCTCCCATTTTAACAGAGTCCAGTGTTTCTCCAGCAGGAAAGGCAACTGTGGAAATAAAGAGAGCTACAGTGAAGCCGATACTGGCTGACAATCCAATTACAACGAGCTCAGCAAGCCTTATGTGCTTGGGGAGTTTTAGACCGAGGAGAACTCCTAGATACGTAAAGCTTACAATGCCTAGAGGTTTACCTATTATGAGACCGAATAGGACGAGAAAGGTGGGTAGGCTGGTGCTTGATAGGGCTACACCGGCGTTGACGAGTCCAAAGAGGCCGAGAATGATTTCAACTGGGTTTTTCCACCAGTGCTCAAGCCTGTTTAGCGAGTCATCAATTTTGTGAAGAGCAGTTGGTTCGTTTTTTGAGAGTGCCTCTTCTTCAGAAAAAATGCCAAGATCATGACGAGCATGTGGCATGATGAAAATGATTGGCACAAGAGCGAGGGCGGGATGAATGCCTCCCCAGTAGAAGCCGAACCAGCTCATAACACCTGGTCCAATCAGATAGGGCCAAAAAGATTGCAGCTTAAGGAATCTATTCATAGCCCACCCCAGTATCAGTGCTCCACCTGCAAGTAGAAACAGCAAAAGCAGGTTGGTGTCACCGGTGGAATAGCAGGTGGCCAGAATTAGTAGTCCGCCGGCGTCGTCTGCAACGGCTAGTAGTAGCAGAAAGGCTATGGCTGGATGACGTGGGCCGAAAATTATTCTGGCTACTAAGTAGCTAAAAGCAATGTCTGTAGCACAAGGGATAGCCCAGCCTCGCATTAGGGCTTGTTGCTTAAACACAAGGCAGCCAGATATATAGAGGAGGGCGGGTCCTACCATGCCACCGACAGTAGCAAGAAGGGGTAGGGCTGCTTTACGAGGTGATGATAGGGTTCCACCAGGCAAGAGTGCTTCGCGAATTTCTTTTGCTGCGATAGCAAAGAACATACACATTAGCACATCATTAACTAAAAATTCCATGGGGTGGATTGCGTGTTCGTAATTCTCATGACTTCCGATATTTACCCAGAGCAATGCGATGAATGCTCCTAGAATTAAGAAACCGGAAGATTCAAATAGAAACGAAATTCCTTTTTTTACCACGAATGTCTCCTTTTTGGGGCGAGCGACAGAAAATATAAAAAGTTGTCAAAGAACGAAACCGAAGTGAGAGTGTAGCAGAAAAAAACTTGTGGTCAATAGTAGAGTGTGGTCTCTAGCTTTGTGTTTGTTGAATCGTCTTGTTTAGTGCGCGGAGTTAGATTATAAGTAATTTGCGTGGAAATATTGTACGTTTTAAATTTTTTTGCGAAGGAGCGGATTGATGATGGAAGCTAATAGATTAGAAGGGCGTCGCCATTTGAATGTCTTTGCTGGATTTATTATTTTGGCTGTAGTTGGGTTTCTTTTCTGGGCAATTAACTGTGGGTATATGCTTTCCTGTCTGTGTGTTCTTTTGGCTATTCACCATTTGGCTCAGTATGTACATTTACTTCCTTGCGAAGGTGCTGGAAGAATGACAAGGTTTGCAAAAGGCATATTGGGTGCCAGTACTCATGATGATTAATGAAAAATATTTACTGTTGCAGTGGCTGCAACAGTTTTTTTATTGATTATTCTTCGAAATGGAGATGGTATTCTGTTGGCTGTAATTCTTGTTGGACAATGTTTTGCCATTTAGGGTGGAGGGTGGAGAGTCTGACTATTTTTTCTTTGTGTTTAATTAGTGGATCGACGGCGCGTGATTTGCAGAAGATAGGAGTATCAGATTTTTTTGGATTATTTTGATAGGTGGCTTTATTGTTCATGCGATTGAACAGGTGTTTAAGTTTAGTGTCTTTTGGTAGGTGCTTTTTAATTTTAGAAACAACTTGTTGATCGGTAGTATAAAGGTCTTTTTGTGATACGTATTTTTTGTCGATGGCATATTTAACGCATTCACCTACTGTTTTGAACATGGCGGCGGTGGTTAAGCCTGACCAATATTTTCTATTGAGAAGTGAATAGAGTTTTGCGTATTGGTTAGCACTAGATTTGTTAATAAAAATCCATTGTTGATTAACAGTAATGAGTGAGTCGAGGAGTTTATTAAGCTCATTTGTTGAGATTTCATTGTATAGAATGGCGCTTCTTAGCGAGTAGTCTATTCTGTCGGCGCAGAGGTCTGGTAGTTGTGTTTCAAGTAAAGGAAAATTTGTTTCATTCAGAATAAAACTAGTGTTTATATTGTATTTGCTTAGAATGTCTGGTATTTCAGATTTTTTAACGAATTCAGTAAAGATGTTGTCTTGGTGACTTTGTTCTTTTTGGGTGCCTTGATCAAGGATGTAGTCGATGGAATGAGAAAAAACAGAGTGAGAGACGTCATGGATTAAGCCGGCGACTTGTTCTTCAAGAGGTGCTTTGTATTTTCTTAATAGAAGGTAAACACCAACGGAATGATCAAAACGACTGTGGGAGGAACCAGGGTAAAAAGCTTTTGAGTAACCAGCTTGGTCTATAAATTTTAATCGTTGAAGTGTTGGGCAATTTATGAGTTCTAGAATGACAGGCTTTGTGATGTTTTGTTGTTCGTAGACCTGGTCATTATATTTCATATTTTTATTCCGAGTCGACCTGTTTACTATAGTCACATTCTTTGGCAGAACAGCGGGCAGTGCTTTTGGCGCCGAAGACTAATAGGCTTTTGCATTGCGGGCATTTTTCGCCGGTTGGTTTGCTCCAGTAAGCGTTTTCACATTTAGGGTATTGGTTGCAGGCGTAGAAGGTTCTTCCTTTACGAGAGCGTTTTTCAATAATTTCTCCTTTTTTACATTTAGGACAATCAGCGCCTGTACTTTTTTCAATGTTCTTAATGTGTTTGCAGTCGGGATAACCAGAGCAGCCCATGAAGGGTCCGAAGCGGCCACTTTTTACAACTAGTGGCTTATTGCAATCAGGACATTTTTCATCACTGTGTTCTTTTTGTAGTTCTTTTTCTTCACCGATTGGTTCTGTGTATTTGCAGTCAGGATAACCAGAGCAGGCTTTGAATTTGCCAAAGCGACCTAATTTTATAATGAGTTCACTTTTACATTTTGGACAAGGTTCACCGGTTTTTTCGTGTACTAATTTTTCCTTGTCTAATTCTTTGTCTTTTTTCTTAAGGTTGGCATGAAAAGGTTTGTAGAATTCTTTTATAACTGGTTGCCATTTTTTATCACCTCTAGCGACACTGTCTAGATTCGATTCCATGTTGGCAGTAAATTTTGTATCAACGATGTTAGGGAAATGTTCTTTCAAGAGATTAGTAACAAGAATGCCGACTTCGGTTGGTGCTAAGCGTTTTTCTTCATTTTTTTCTACGTATTCACGTTTTTGAATAGTTTCGATGGTAGGGGCGTAGGTACTTGGTCGGCCGATACCGTATTCTTCCAGCGCTTTGACTAAAGTGGCTTCAGAATAACGAGCTGGAGGTTGAGTGAAGTGTTGTTCAGGAAGTAGTTTGTTGAGAGTAGGCTTATCTCCTTCTTTTAGTTTCGGTAAAACTGTTTCTTTGAAAGCAGCTTTAGCGCCTAGTACTTTAACGAAGCCATCGAATATAACGGTGGAGCCAGTAGCGCGGAAAATGTAGTTGTCGGTGTTTATGTCAGCTGTAATGTTTTCTAGTCTAGCGTCTGCCATTTGAGAAGCGACCATGCGTTGCCATATAAGACGATAAACTTTTAGTTGATCGTTGGATAGGTGAGCGGAAATATCATCGGGTGTTCGTGCCGGGTTAGTTGGGCGAACAGCTTCGTGAGCCTCTTGTGCGCCTTTGGATTTTTTCTTAAATATTCTTGGTTTATCTAATGCATATTCAGAGCCAAATTGTTTCGTTATTGTGTCTTTAGCTTTACTGGTAGCTTCACTTGCTAGGTTAGTAGAATCAGTTCGCATGTAGGTAATTAGTCCTGTGTGTCCCGTTTTGCCGAGACTAATGCCCTCATACAGCTGTTGAGCTATCATCATTGTTCTTTTGCTAGAATAGCCAAGTTGGTTAAAGGCGGCTTGTTGGAGTGTACTGGTTGTAAATGGTGGTGGTGGGGTGCGTTTGCGTTCTTTGGTTTGAATTTTTGTAACAGTAAATTTTTTATCTGTTACGTTTTGGACTATTTTGTCCATTTGTTTTTTTGTTTTGATGCCGAGTTTGGGAATTCTTTTTTTATTTTCGGTATGGAGAGTGGCTTCAAATTCTTGATTATTTTGTTTTAAGTGAGCAAGCAGTGTCCAGTATTCATTGGATTTAAAAGCATTTATTTCTTCTTCGCGTTCAACGATGAGACGGACAGTGACAGATTGTACACGACCGGCGGATAAGCCACGTCTAATTTTTCTCCAAAGCAAAGGGGATAGCTCATAGCCTACGAGGCGGTCAAGTATGCGACGTGCTTGTTGGGCATCAACTAGATTAGTATTTAGTTGCCGGGGGTTTTTAACGGCGTTGGTGATAGCCTTTTTTGTGATTTGATCAAAGGTGATGCGATAAACTTTTTTAGGGTCTGGCTTTAATACTTCCATTAAATGCCAAGCTATGGCTTCTCCTTCACGATCTTCATCAGTTGCAAAATAGATTTTGTCAGCTTTTTTAGCATCTTTCTTTAAAGCTGCAACATTTTTTTTAGCGGCATCAGGGACAACGTAATCAGGTTTGAAATTCTTTTTTGTGTCGACACCAATTTTACTTTTTGGCAAATCGCGCACATGTCCATAGCTGCTTTTTACGATAAAGCCTTTGCCTAAATATTTTTGAATTGTTTTTGCCTTGGCAGGCGATTCGACGATGACTAGATTCATAACATTGATATTAGCAGTGAGTTAAACGGTTATGCAATATTTAGTCAAGTTTTATTTTATTATATTGCTAATAGTCTGGGTGAGAAGTGCATTATCTTTTGTCGGTTCGATGTTAAGGGTGTCGAGAAGATCAGTTGATTTTATAATTGGAATTGCTCCTTGTTGGAGAAGGTTATTAGTGCCGGCTGAAAGTTTGTCAGTAATGGGGCCAGGGACAACACAAACATCCCTGCCTTGTTCTAAGGCAAGTCGGGCGGTTATAAGGGAGCCGGAACGTTCGGCGGCCTGGACAAGCAGGACAGCTTTGCAGAGTCCGGAAATGATGCGATTGCGAGCAGGAAAGCTGTTTCTAGAAGCGGTTGTGCCAGGTGGGTATTCAGAGATAACAGCGCCGCCGTCTTTGATAATATTGTGAGCTAAGTTGACGTGAGAAGAAGGGTAAATTGTTTGATCGTCAATGCCAGAACCGAGAACGGCAATAGTAGGCAAATGTTTACTTGTACATATTTGATGGGATAAGGAATCAATTCCGTAAGCAAGTCCGGAAACGATTACTGTTCCGGCGTCTATGGCTGGAGGAAGAAGTTCTTGAATGCATTGTTTACCGTAGGTGTTGGCTTTGCGACTACCAACGACGGCGAGAGTGTTAGGGTGCTTGAGTATTTTGATATTGCCGCGAATGTAGAGTTGTAAGGGAGGATTGTGGATTTCGCGAAGAAGAGGTGGAAAAGATTCATTGTTAATACTGATTGTGTATATTTTGTTGGTCACATTGTTTATTTTATATGGAATGTAGTTAATGACCAATTTATGGTTGGTGGAAAGAATAATGTTTTAGTTTATTGTGAGTGACAGAAGGTGCTGGCATAATGTTTAGTGTTTTTTATTTGACATGATGATATGGTAAATGTAGGCTGTTGTGTTGAGTATATGATGAATGATGATTGGTTATTTTGTGAGGTAAACGTCTTTTGACTAATTATTAAAAAAAGAGTGTAGTATAGAATATGATACTTGAAACAGAACTTAGAAAGCTTGGATTAAAGGACAAGGAGGCGGCTGTGTATTTGGCTTGCTTGGAATTAGGTCCGTCGCCAGTACAGAATGTTGCGCGTAAGGCTAAGGTTGTTAGGGCGACAACCTATGTAGTGTTGGAAGTTTTGATGCATCAGGGGTTGGTGACTAGATATAAAGAAGGTAAAAAGACGATGTTTTCGGCGGAGCCGCCACGCCAGTTGATGCGACTATTGGAAAAGGAAAGAGAAGACATTGATGATAAACAACATGATTTGGAGCAACTTTTACCGGAATTACAGATTTTAATGAAGGCAGCTGGTGGGCGTCCGTCCGTCCGATATTTTGCAGGAATTGAAGGATTGCGTGCTATTCGGCGAGAGATGGTGATGTATAGTGAGCCGGGTGATACTTGGTATAACTTTACGCCAATGGACCATTTGGATGCTGTATTTAGCGGGGGTGAATTACTGTATACTCGTCAGCGTATTGCAAAGAAGATAAAAGGAAAGACTATATTTTCTACAAAGTCGAAAAAGCTTCGTGATGAGATATTAGCTAAAGCTAGTGAGGATAAGTATTCTGAAAGGCGCTATGTGTTGCCTGGAGTTTTTTTAAGCAATAGTGGGATGACTATCTTCAGGGACCGTGTTGCTATTGGTTCATTTACAGGGAAGGTGGGGGGAGTGATTATAGATAGTTCAGGTATGGCTGATATGATGAAGAGCCTTTATATGTTGGCGTGGCGGGGGGCTAAAAAAACGGATATTTGACTTTGTCGTAATTGTTGTTCATATTGGTTGTTACAAGGAAGTTTGTACATTTTGCACGATGCTTTTTTTTCTTTTTTCCTACCCTTCATTCATTTTGAAGGTGAGAGGAGAAGGAGGTAATGAGATGGGTGGTTGAATTTGGTAGTCTTCACGGAAGACAATTTTACCCCCTGACAGTCAGTGTTTTCGATGGGAGCTAGAGGATGTTTTTTCTCAAGGATAAGAGAGCAAGGAAGAGCAAAGAGGCTGCTAGCATGACGAGGAAAGAATTTCTTGAATCGTCAACGCGTCCCTCCGGCCCTGCATTGCAATTATTATTTTCATTTTTATTGTTCAATAATTAGCATTTATGCAGGGTCTGGGGGATTTTTATTTGAAGACCACAGCGTGTTTTAGGTGTAATTTCGTAGGAATTTTTATGTATCGACTCCTACTCACTTTATGGTGCTGCTGATTGCTCTGGCTGTTTAGGGCAATATGCCTCAAAACAAGCTCTATCGGTTGTTTTTATAATGTTTTAGCAAGAATAAATCTGGCAACTAGCAACTATTGTTGCTGTATTTTTAAGAAATATGGAGTTGTAGCTAAGTAAAGCTATAAAGCTGAGTTATGCACTATTATTATAAAGTGAGAGGAGCTTATGTATCTTGACTTTGGAGTTTTTTTTTGTAATTGTATGGAAGTTAATTGTTCTTTAAAAGTATTCGAAAAACACTGGCTGTTGGGAAGATGTGGGAGCAGCGTAACTTGTTTGGATAACAAGCTCCTACAGATTTTCCAGCTCCTTGCCCATTGACTATTTGTAGGTATTTTCCGACAGAATCGACAATAATTCCAAAGAAATGAAGAATGCGATTCGGTTGAAGAAAACTAACAAATATGTCAGTGGGCTTTTTTTATTGACATGATGGAACGATAAGATTATGGTGATGTGTTCTGTGTTAAGGGGAGGCATTGTCTTCATGGCCCCACGTGGCGCAGTTGTGTAGAGGGCAACCCCTCCTACGCTCTCGCATTACTCGTCGGTGGGGTTATGGAGGAAATGTTGAAAACAAAGAGAGTTCGTTTATGGCGAACTCTCTTTGTTTTGAGGAAAGATTAAGTTGTGTGTGACGGTTTTCTGTCAATGAAGGCCGTGATTTGTTCAGCTGCTTGAGGAAGTATTTGGGATATTTGTTTTTTTTCTTCAGGAGAAAAGTGGCCGAGAACGAAGTCAGGTGTGATGTTTTCATTGGTTCCAATACCAAGGAGTAGACGAGGTATTTGTTTTGTATTAAGTGTTGAGTGAATTGAACTAACTCCGTTATGTCCGCCGGCACTTCCTTCTTTTTTAAATTTTATGTCACTGAGTGATAGGTTGGCATCATCATGAATGATAAGAATGTGTTGAGTGTTAACTTGGCTCCACAAGCGTGACCATCGTTTGTGAAGAAAGTGAGACACTGCTTGTCCAGACTGGTTCATGTGAGTTAGAGGAAATAAGCAGGTTATGTATTTATCAGTGAGTTTTAGAGAAGCAATTTCGGAATTAAATTTATTGATTACGTTCCAATTTTTTATTATGGAGTTGGGATTTATTTGTTCTGTCCAGTAGCGTAGTGCTTGAATGCCTAGATTGTGTCTAGTGTTGTTATATTGTTTACCTGGATTACCGAGACCAATTAGTAAAAAGTGTTCCATTATGTATCTTCGCCAAGGATTATTAGTAAATCTGCTTTAGTGGTTGGTTCGTTTTCAGGGAGAGTTGTAGTAGTTTTTGCGTTTAGATATTCAGACAAAGAGGAGGCGCTTGTTTGATGCTCGGGGGATGATATGTAAATAATGGTTTGAGAAAGATTACGGGCAGTGGCGTTGCCAATAGCAACGACTTCATAGTTTTGTTGTTTTAGGTCATCAGAAGTTTTTTTAGCAAGTCCAGCAGTTAAGGTTGAGTTTCTTATTTCTAGTGATGCTTTAGGTAGTGGGGTAGTTGGTGTTTCTTGTGTTGGAGACTCTGGGCTAGGAATTGGAGAAGGAGCTTGGTTTTCTGGTTGCTGATTAGTTGTGTTGGTTTCAGGTTGATTAAGCATATCTTTGGCTATTTGTTGTATCTCAGAATAATCGTTGGTGCGAGGGTTGAGAACAGAGGCAGGTGTTCCGCCTAATACTTTAGTAGTGCCGACAAGGACTCCTTTGGGGCCTGTTGTAAGGACGTTTGAATGAACTTTGTCGGAATTAATGAGACGACTAAGCTCATAAAGTCGTTTCATTTCCTGGAGCTGCATGTCAGTGCGTATGTTGTTAGATAAAGAGTTGAGGATACTGTTGATTCTTGTGAAATCCAAAACTGTTTGAACGGAAAAGACTTTTTGACGCAAAGCTAGCAAGACTTGTTGTTGTCGTGCGGCTCGTTTGAAGTCTCCTCCTTCGGGGCCTTCAATATATCGAGCGCGGGCGTAGGCTAATGCTCGTTCGCCATTCATTTTTTCTGTACCGGCAGGAAAAGATATTTTGTGCCAGTAATCGTAGAAAGAGTTGTCATTAGTGATGTTTATGCCGCCAATAGAGTCGATGATGCCTTTAAAGGCTGTGAAGTCAACGCGTACATAATAATGTATTGGAAGACCGGTGATTTCTTGTACCATTTCACGGAGAAGTTCTGGTCCATGATTATTTTTTTGTGATTCACCGTAGGCATGAACGGCATTAATTTTTGTATAATATTGTTCATTTGGTACTTGGACATAAAGGTCTCTGGGGATAGATAATAGTGCTGTTGTTTGGCTGCTTGGGTCGATGCTGGCAACCATAATTGTGTCAGCTAAATTTTTTCCTTTATGGCCATCACCGCCAATAGCTATTAAAAGTACGTTGACGCGGTTGTCGCTTTCACCGGTTAGAAGTTTGTCTTGGCTAAGAAAAAGATCTTTTATTTGTCCAAGAATGGATCGGTTAGCGGCGCTAATACTGTCGCCGGTAGCTATAATTTTATAGCCGAATATTCCAGAGAATATAGCGATGATGATAATAACTATAAAGAAAATTCGTTTTATCCAAGTGCGTTTTTTAGAATAAGGCAGGAGGTCTTTGGATTGCGAAAATTTTGTTTTTGAAGCTGATCTTTTTGATTCAGAAGAAACAAGCATGCGGGGTGTTTTTTTGCGCATAGACGTGTTTTTAGATGACGTCTTATCGATATTATAACGTTGGCGTATAGCCCACAGGGCTCTTTTTTCAGCGCTGGAATGTGATTTAGTCATAAAATACTGTGATGTAATTGATAGTTTGAAATAGAGATTTTGTCTAGGTGATATAATATTTATTGCCTATCACGGTAAATTTATTGTTTGTCGACGTATATTACCATATATGTTTTTTTGTGCTTTGTTTTAAGTAAGTGATAAAGGATTATTTTTACTTTCTTAGTGATTAGGAGTATACAGCAGGGTAAAATCGTCGTACAATGAATCGAAGTATTATGAGATCTAGTGAATTAGAAAAATCAACGTCACTGTTTGTTGTGACAGCACGTTTTTTTTGGGAGCTTATTAAAGTTTTTCTTTTAGCGATGGCTATCATTGTGCCAATCCGTTATTTTTTGGTGCAGCCTTTTTTTGTTAGAGGCGCAAGTATGGAACCGAATTTTCAGGATGGTGAGTATGTGGTGGTTGATGAGA
>SDBS01005107.1_pt1 | contig 12842 bp, 7 predicted proteins | sample 2277091 | NCBI WGS metagenome assembly SDBS01 (sample SAMN10404972, study PRJNA504765) | marine sediment metagenome | isolation source: marine sediment core GS10_PC15, 163 cmbsf | place: Arctic Ocean: Southern Knipovich Ridge | collected 2010 | reverse complement strand
GTATGATCAGTTTCAGGTTCAAACCAGTCATCAAAGAGAGAGCCCTGGATAAATGAGGTTGGCAAAGATCGAGCTGTTTTGATGAAGGGCTGCGATCGCCGCTCCCATCAGGCTGCTTTCCAGAGTAACAAAGATAGCGCTGAAAGACAAGAGTGTGCTCTCTGATCCAGGTTTCCTTGAGCCCAGCTTGTTTGAGCCAGGAAAAGAGTCGTTTACCGCCGGATCCTACAAAGGGTTGTTTTTGGTTGAACTCTTCTATTCCTGGTGCCTGCCCGATAATAAGGACGGAGGCATCTATGCCGCCTTCGAAGATAGGAGGAGGGTGAACTGATTCGTAACCGGCGTCAAGGCACTTTCGGCAGCCGTGGATCTTTTGTAGAAAATTTTCCATTGAGAGATACCCTTGGACTTGATGGTAATCCTATCGAGTAAAATGTAGAGCTAATATTAAGAGAAGCCAACCCAGCACCCGTTTTATGCTTTTGTGGCCATTATTATAATGTTTGACCCAAAAAATGACTCTCGTTGCACGAAGAGGAAGCTTCTGAGATTGTGGCCATGCCAGATAAGCCCTGATACCAACAATACTACTGCAAAATCAAAATGGTACGAAATCACTAATTGTTGTTTCAAGATCCAGTTCGATATTGAGATATTCCTGGGTGGTTTCTATACTGGCGTGCCCCAGCAGTTTGCTGATCTGTGAAATGGGCACACCAGCGCGTCTGCCAAGCTCAGCAAACGTCCTTCTGAGATCGTGAGGCTGCAATTCTGGCTTACCAATCATTGACCCGCGTTTTCGAACGAGGTGGTAAAGACCTGTTGTGCTGATACTCTCCCCGGGTTCTTTGTTTCTTCCGAGACTTCTTATAATCATCCCATCCGAACCAATTAAAAATCCCCAATCAACAATAGCTTCTGCCAGGCGCTTATTGATAGGGACAACACGATCCTTTGCGCCTTTCCCTTTTACATTCAAAACATAACGCTCGTTTTGTTTGATCATGTCCGAAAACCGAATTGAAGCGGCTTCTTCACGTCTGAGCCCAGCTGCCATAGTTTTTATGTTTTGAGTTTACATGACCTGCCCCCCAAAAACTAATCCAGAAGTAATGTTAGGATTAGTACATACAGGAGGCAGGTCACTGGCAGCTTCTGTTTTTCAATCTGAAATATTTACTCTATCAGGAAATTGGGTCGTAAAAGAAAGGTTGTGCGACACCCAAATGCAAAAAAGGACTTTTTTCAGGAAATCTATTGGAGACAGGTTAGTTGTTTGGTCAACAATTTGTTTACGACTACAAAAGTAAATTATATATTGTTAATATCTTCTAGGCTGATGGAGGAATTTTAATGAAACGAATAATCCATTCTTTGGTAAAAGAAATGGCCATTTATTCACAAGTCTATACTTATGGAAAAATTACTTTTTGGGAGCTGTCGATTTATTTTTGATAGTTAGCTTGAAGAATGCCTGAAAAACATAGATATAATCCCGGCGAAATATCCAATACTACCAATAATAATGTCCGTAAATATTCTTGGTGATTGCCTATCGACATAAACAAATGTGTATGTTATGAGAGCAACGATAGACAACAAGAATGCAGCCACCATTGCAATAGTTACTATGAGGGTTATTTTTCCTCTTGTGCTACCGGATCTATAATCTTGAGTAGCAGAAACTCGCGTTGCATTAGCAGCGCCAATCTGAACTTCACGTTTACCTGTTATCCTTTTACCTAGAGCAAAGTTGAAAAGTTGTGAAAATAGCTTTCTCATTTTCGTGCCTTCCCTTTTGAAAAGTTAGTCAACAGTCCATACGTCATTCGAATGATCAAGGGAAATTTTTCTTAGGTTGATTACATCTCTCCCAAGATATCCGATTGTCCCACTGGTCCTGATAACTTCAACATTGTTGAACTCTTCCCCAGCAAAAACAATATTGATAATTGCAGTATCCTTCTCAGTAGGCTTGTCCTCAAAATCTTTGACAATTACCGATCCCTCAATATACTTCGCTAAATTTTTTATCAGTCTCTCAGGAATGCATGTCATTGAAGCTCCAGTATCAAGGATCATTCTAGTATTTTCGCTGGAGATTCCGAAGACATCCCTGATTTCCATCTCTAGAACTGGTGCAGGGTTATCTGATACTTTGTCATCATAATTGAACTTAATCATATGCTCCCTCAAAGAGTTATTAATGAATTTCTTGGAATAGTCAAGTGGAGTTCTAAAACTATTTTGGTCCACCCATATCCACAATACCTTCTTGTGTTTCAATTTTCCTTACATACGGATTATCATCAGGGAAATTCTTTCCGATTTTTCGAATTACTTCTTCCAAACTAGTTTCCGTAAAAGCAAGCTCACCATTGGCAAATACAACATATTGCCCGTTGTACTTTTTTCTCAAATCAGATAGTTGACTATGGAATTCCTCTTTATTAATGGAGAATTCACCTTTATATAAATTGATTTCCTGTTCTTTTTCCCCCATAGTCCTCCCTATTAGATATTCAATCAGTTCATTGCTAAGATTAATGGCTTTTTCCTCGTCTAGATCGAATTTGGCAGATTTTTCAGAAATGTATTCTCTTATTGCTGGCATGTAATCAATCAAGAAATTAGCATTTTGTAGAATCACAGCAGCTTCATGACTAGTATTTAATCGGCTTTCTGAAACGATATTTTCATTCATTTCAATATTTAGTAATTGATTGATTTTGTGTATTCTTTTTCTCAAAACTCCACGAATAATCCTATCTGGTGCTTCAGGTCCCCAACCTTTTGGCTTCCTTATAACTTCATCTGCGCCGCTCTCCCATGCCTCTTCTATTCTCCTTGAATATGCTGTTTGCACTTCTATATAAATATCTGGCTTTGATCCTCTCAAATACCTGATAGCTTCAAGTCCCAGAGGCTCACCCCGTTTTTGACCTTTTTTCTTAATCATAATGTCAATAATAGCGGCATCCAAGTGATTTTCTTCTATTCGTTTATATAGTCTATTCAATGTTCGGACAACCTCGACATCCATGTCCGCTTCTCGCAACTCTGCGCTAAACATCTTTGCATTTTGTATGTCATCTTCCAAGATTATCACTCTAGGTAATATCTTCAAAATATCCTCCTAATAAATAACCGCTAGGATTTCGGTAAACTTATGCGAAAGGTCGTGCCTTTACCATGAGTGGACTGGAAACTAATCTCACCCCTATGCTCCTGAAGAATTCGTTTTGAGCCATACAAACCTAGCCCGCGTCCCTTGTCTTTTTTTGTTGAAAATCGCTCTTCGAAAATCCGCATTTGAGCCGATTTCGTTATTCCAATTCCCGTGTCTTCTATAGAAATCTCCACGAAACGATCATCTTTCTTTTTCAAGTGGGTTGCAATATTAAGTCTTCGGTTTTTTGATCCTTGGGAAAGGGCATCTATAGCGTTGCTAATAAGGTTGAATAATACCATAAATATTTCAATTCGATTTATGTAAACCCAAGGAAGATTACGTTCAAGGTTAGAGATATCTAACTTAATATTATGTTTAGAAATACCAGAGTCTAATAACCTTAAAACTTGCTGAATTATCGGATTAATTTGATGCTTTGATTTAGTCTTGTCATATTTGCCTACCTCGTCAAGGAATTCATTCATTGTATCAGCTGTTCCCGCGACCCTAGATATCAAAGCATCTAACTTGATTTTAGAAGACTTAGAAATTTTTTTCATTCCAGAATCTTTTTGCAATCTCCGAAGTGTTAGGTTTGTTTGCCCAATTACACTTAATAAATCATGCACAATTTCCTCATAATAAAAGTGCTCGGCAAATAATCCCCCAGCAGCGCCTAACTCAGACGTGATCGATTCTAGTTCTCTAATGTCACCAGCCTGATTAATAGCCGAACCAGCATCGCTAGATATCATTACTAAAGCATTAATATCATCCTCACTAAATTCTAACTCTCCCATATTCTCAAGGCTTAGAACTCCTAAGATTAAGTTTCCGTATCTTATTGGTACACTAACACCTGAACTTGGGTAATATGGTTCCTTTTCCTTGGGATCTTTGATCGCATATTTAACTTTTGGTTTGCCACTGATTAATACTTCATTTGGGTTTATTAGGTATTCTTCATCTGATTCGAGAACCTCATCGCCCTTTCGAATATTAATAAAGTGTTCTCTGGGAAAGATTGATCTTACTTCCAATAATCTTTCGCTGTTTTGTAGATATATTACACATCTTGTTTTATCTCTGACATCCTCAGAAACGAGCTTTAATGAGACCTTAGCAATCTCATCCAGTGTGTTATCTATGTTAGTTATTTTCGATTGAATTGATTTGTTCGCCTCATTTAGAGCACTCAAAGTATTAGCGCGCTTTTCGATTTCCTCGATTAATTGAATATCTCGAGCGGCTATTGAAGCAAAAGGTGCAAATCTTTCGAGAGCAGGCACATCTGACCATTTCCATTTTTTCTTCTTGCTTTTGTCAAAAACAACTAACACACCGATAGCTCTACCCCTGATGCTTAATGGAACCCCGAAAATAGAACCAAACATATTTCGAAGCTTTTCAATCCGGTTTGGGTATTCGAAATAGTTATCTACAATTAATGGTCGATTATTTTGAATTACATCGCCCGCCACGCCTTCACCAATTAAAAGTCTACTACCGATTGGATGCAACGAGTTATCTACACCTTTTGAGGCTTTCAGAACAACTTCATTTCTCTCGGAATTCAGCAGATAAAGTTTGCCGCCCTGCACATTGAAGATTTTTGTTGCAGCTTCTACGATAGCCGAATACCTATTTTCAACTTCTGTCTGGCCCATTTCTACTGCTAGCTCGTTGACAGTTTCTAATTGTTTTGATTTATCAGCCAATTCTTTGTAATTTCTTAAATTGTCAATTGCAATTGTAGCTTGCTTCGCGATAGTGCTAAGAATTAGCTCATGATTTTCATCAAATACACCTTCGTGAGAAAAATCTTGGAGAGCAATTACCCCCAAAATATTTGAACCGATTTTCATCGGCACACCTAACCAACTTTTAGCAAAGCGACCTATTTCGTCGCACTCATTTTGGGACAACCACTCTGACATCGATTCTTTAATTAATCGCGATTTTCCGCTTGAAATTACATGCTCGGTAAGTCCATTTCCCCAGTCTCTTGTCCTGTATTCAGCAGTTCCCTTTTTATTAGTATTCCCTTCATAGGCAATTGGGAAGTTTATTGTTTTATTCGTTTCACCTTCACTACAAAGCGCAACATAGAAATTATTAACATTTAAAACCTTTCTGGTCTCTCTGTAAATATTTTCCAATAGTTTTTCCTCACTCATGGAGGGTGATTGCGTGATTGAAGAAATTATTTGATTTAGGGCGTCGTTTTCTCTTCTCGAGGCCTCGGCTTTTTCAATAAAACTACTGTTTTCCATCGCAATGAGAGCATAATATGCCAATAATTCAACCGCTGTTTTGTAAGCCTTGCTGAAATTTTGTATCGAGGTATAGTTGACAAATATGACTCCATACTTTCCCCTTTTTGAAACTAAAGGTATTCCAACGGAAGATTTGATGCCTTCTCTTTTTATGAAACCTATTGAGTCGGAGCGAGTTATTCCGTGTAATTCGAGAAACTTTTGCCAATCTTGATTGGCTGATGTTGCATAGTAGGGTTTTGAAGTCTTGATTAAAGGGAAGATCAAAGAAGCATTGTGAAATTGCCCCTTTGTTGCTAGAATATTACGTTGAGAAACATTTCCGAAAACAATTGGAGGCAATTCGAATTCTTTAGAGTCTTCTAAATAAACGTAAAGAATAACAGATTCTGCATTCAAATACTCTTTGGTACTGGAAGCAATTCTAGTAAGGAGTTCTTCCTTTTCTCTAGTCTTCAGAATCTCTTTGGCAATCTTATGCAGATTTTCTAAGAGCTGAGTTTGAGATTTCCCAGAGCTTATTTTTTGAGCCTGTTTAGACGGCATAATAACCCTATTAGGAGTAGAGATGAATAACCTAACTCGATTAACAGCATACCAATATTCTATCAGAAAAAATATTACCGTCTGAAACTTGACAAATTCTAGAATATTTCCGAAGACAAATATTCGTCCACACTTTACTTGCAAGCAATGAACAAATGTCAAATTGCCTATCTTCACTGGTCCACCGGGGGGCAAATCTAATAGATATAATAGTGACAATGGATGGAATAAACAGATAAACTACCATATATATCACACTATAGACTCAATAGGCGCTAAAAACAGGATAGAGCTAAACGAGGAAAACTTCGAATCAACGGATTTAGAAAAATTAAATCAAATCACAAAGCCTACTTAAGTGGATGCGGTTTTCAATCCGGTCATTGATGACCAGGCACACGGCGTTGATTATTTCTACGGTACAAGATCAATCATAAGAGTTTAGGTTAAATTACAGTTTGAGCTGCAGCGTCTGTAAATTCGGCCCTGCAAATTCATTGTTTCCAGCTGCGGCTAGTCGTGGTGTATACGAATCTGACCAGGTGCCCTGGAGTAGATTTTCACATTCCCCTACGGGATTTATAGCTGGGGGAACCACATAAGGAACCCACTCCACGTATATGTCGTGACCCATAGCGACATCGCAGACACCTATAGCCTGATGACTCTAGTAACTTTGGGGACACTTATCCAGAGATTTTTCATCAATAAAAGCCATCTTTACCGCGTTCTCAACGAATATGTTGATCACTACAACCGGTCTCGCCCCCACCAGGGAATCAGCCAATATTTTCCTGTTTCGAACTCAAGGCATAATAATGAAGGCTCAATTTGTAGGGAAAATATCCTGGGAGGCATCATCCATGACTACTTCCGGCAGCCCGCATCTCCAGTATTAACAGCCGGATGAGGTATTTGCACCATACAGGGGCAGGGCATATCTTTTTTGGTGATCGCCGCTCTCAGATCTGTTCTGTTTTGGTACCTGCTGTCAAGTATAAAATAATCGGGCAGGTCAGCAGTTTGTACTACCATAGAGAGTGATACAAATAATGTGGGTATGTCAGAGCCCGTTATAAAAAGCTCTTAATCTCCGAAAGCGATGTTTCAGAAAGCCATTTTTCTTGGGCTATGATTTGCTTTCTTTTCGTATAAAAGTTGTATATATGCCTAAGTTCGAGTGAGTTATCGGCTAACGCTCCGGGGTCCCGGTGAAGCAGGATTAAAGTGTTACCGCTATTTCTGGCAAGCCAATTTTGTAATTGAAAATTAATAGGAATATCTCCCCACCCGTATCCTGACATTACCATAAGATTATTATTATGAAGTAACTGAAGATAACGATAATGTTGGTCCGCAAAAATACCCCTACTGTATGAGTAAACTTTACCCATTCCCGTCAAAAATGAAGGTACTGATCGAATGTCTTTGATAAGAGCACTCTTTTTAGTTCCCCATTCGGTTGGACGATTATCCGTAATGTTCACCGGCTGGAGAACCTTGTCACTTCCTTGGCCCCACCAACTAATAGATCCGTGAAGTTTTATAAGACGAATCTTGGAATCATTGGAAAACTTGTCTTCAAACCATCTAACATCTCCATCGCGATCTCCAAAACCATCAATATATTCTATATTATTTCTTGCCAGCGCCTGTTCTATTAGGGTGTCATGGTTAAGCGTAACAATACTTAGTTTGGTCACAAGTGGTGAATTGGCTAGTTCGACTACAAGATCAAGCCCTGCTACCTCGGTCGTGTATAAAAGGGCGTAAACTTTATGTTCAATATATCTCCTCGCATCAACGGCTAAGTTATACAAATCAACAGCTTGTTCAATTTTATTCTTCCCCTTTAGAAATGACTTACCTCTTCTTCGTACAAGATCTGTGAATGCTTCCACAGTCACATCTGCTTTAAGTCCTACTCCATTTGTTACCATTTGATCAACAAGATAAAATAAATCTTCATAAGTTGTTTCTAAACGAAAAACTTGACCTGTAAATCCGTATTGCCCAGAACTATCCATAAAAGGCGCAGAATTTTTCAAATAATCCGTATCTAATTCCAAAAGAAGATTAAGGAAGTCCAGTAATCTGGAATTATTCTTGATTTTTAATAATTCAGTTCTTATTTCTGAGACACTCGGTAATTTTGATGCTTGGGATACGCCAGATCCAAGGAATAAAATCATTTCTAACCTACATATAGAATTACTATAAAGAAAGAGGCCTGAAATTTTAACGATAGAAATACAGCTCGATCAGTGAAAACAACACACACGTTTCTGCCCCGCACCTGGTAGTTGTGCCATACTCTATGTTAGTGCAAGTTGATGAAATTGAGTAGAGGGGAGCACGATTGTTTCTGAAACGGGCTGTCTGTAGCCCAATGGCCTGTGCGACTGGATGGTATTGTATTCATTCTGCCACGTCTCTATCGTGACCCTATTCCCTTATATTCAGGCAAGTCACCAGGGAGAGAATTCTCGCAGGATGTGGGCGGCAGAGCTCAACATATGTTTGGATCACCAAGATAGATAAGGGGAGTATATAATTTAAGCATGATCACGAAGACCGACTTTTTACAATATCTTGATACCCCCGCGCATTTATGGGCTTCAAAGCATGGTCAAATTGAAAAGGCACCCTCACCGATCGAACAACACCGAATGGAGCAGGGGCAAGAGATAGAAGGCCTGGCCAGGGAATATATCCAAGAGTATTTGCTTCAGGTAACCGATGCAGAGCTAGCACATGAAAAAACATTTGTTGATGGTAACTTTCAGGCAAGGGTTGATACTGCAGCTTATTATCCGGCAGAAGAAGTGATAGATATATATGAAATCAAAAGCTCCTCTTCTGTCAAAAAAGAAGACAAATACGATGTTGCCTTCCAGCGAGTGGTGTGTGAAGCAAGCGAAACAGTTCGGGATGTTTTTATCGTACATCTAAATAAAGAATACATTCGGCAGGGAGAGCTAGATTTAGCGAAATTATTTGTGGTAGCGAAAATGAACGATAGCATTGAAGAACTCAGGGAAGAAGTTTTGGTAGCGAGAGAGGAGGCCTGGCAGGTTGCTTCACGCGACACTTCTGAAGGAATACAAACTTGTGTAAAACCCGATGATTGCCCCTGCCCGACAATCTGCCATGGAGAATTACCCGAGCATTCTATCTATGGTGTCCCCAGACTGAATCAGAACAAAAAACGCGAGTTAAGAGCGGATGGCATATTGGCCATTCAAGATATTCCAGATGGATATCCTCTATCTGGTTATCAATCCCAAATTGTAGAAGTTGTAAAGGATGGAGAGCCATTTTCAGATATTCCCGCCATAATAAATGAACTTGCAAAACTGGAATACCCCTTGAATTTTTTGGATTATGAAACCTATAACCCCGGGATACCGTTCTTTGATGGATATTGGCCATATCAGCACGTTGTTTTCCAGTATTCACTCCATATAGTCGAGACCCCTGATAGCGAACTGGAACATCACGAACTGCTCCTTACAAATGAGGGTGATCCGGGTATTAAGCTGGTTAAACATCTCTCAGAGCGAATAACCGACACAGGGTCAGTTATCGTTTGGCATAAGACATTTGAAACGGGAAGAAATAAGGAAATGGCGGAGCAGTACCCAGAGTATAGAGATTTCATATTGAACATCAATACCCGTATTTATGATTTAAAAGAGATATTCAGCAAGGGTTTTTATATTCATCCGGATTTTCACGGAAGCTCCTCCATCAAGAATGTATTGCCTGTTCTAGTGCCCGAATTTGATCAAAATTATGCTGAGTTGCCAATCTCCAGCGGCGAAGAGGCAATGCTGGCCTGGGCAAATATTATGTTAGGGAATATTCCCCAAGAACAGAGGTCTCAACTAAGGCAAGAGCTACTCTCCTATTGTGAGTTAGACACCCTTGCCATGGTCAAGATTTGGCAAGTGCTTAGAGAGGAAGTGTCATAGATCGTATTGATACTTTTATGGGTAGCGCTGTTCGTTTGGGCTTCATCCTTCGGAGGAAAACCGTGATCTGTCAGGGGGAGCATTTTGCGTGGAGGATTCCACACACTCTAAATTCCAGTCGTTTTTCGTGATTTCAATGATCACTTAGTAATACCTGTTCGTCTTGTGATTTGTTGGATTGTTCTTTATGTTATATTTAGGGGTAGTTTATTAGAATGTGTTAATTATGTAGTATTGTCTATACGCAAGCATTTTGCCGGTTTTATCAATCTGCACTAACATAGGGGTTGGTACAAATAATGGGGGACGTTATAAAAGAAGGAGACTGTTAAGGAGACCGTTTATGTGTATGATGAAATTTTATAATAAGATCAATTGTCTCTTAACATTAAAAAAGAGGGAATCATACGTATATAAACTGGGTATCTAAAAAATCAGAAGTCAGAATCAACATTAGGTACAATGTAAGAACCTGATTAAGAAACAAGCAAAATTACTGGCGCGGGCATCAGAATCGGGCTTGGAACACACCCTATGGATTTCCCAAACAGGGTAATTATTATGCTAGAATGAGAATGTTGCTATTAACGGTGGATCATCGTTTTTATTGATTTCAAAGAAGGATAAACTTTATCCGTGGAATTAATAAAATCTCCAAATTAGCCTTACGGAGGGATCCATGTCACAATTGAATAACCTCTTATTAACTGCATCGCCCATCAAATCCATTCGAATTCAACTGCCAAGGTTACGCAAACTTGGCAGTCGCTTTTTAAATACGATTGTGATCCTTTCCTTTCTATTACCGAATCTGACCATTGCCGTACAGGCAGCTGCACCTGAAAAAACCATTCTCCTTCCCGGGGAGGATTACGTTTCACAAGTATCCTCTCAACCGGTTGAGGAGAAGAAACCAAGCATAGCCTATCAGCCTCCTGTATTCACGCATCCTCAACCCAGGAATGGCGGAGAGTTTGGGATATTACGATCTCAGCTCGAAGCTCCACAAGCAGCTCCGGTTGAAGTCAGCTGGGATGGTGGCGGCGGAGACAACAATTGGGAAACTGCAACCAACTGGTCTAATGATTCAATCCCTGATACCGAAAGCAATGTAACTATTGATGCGAATGTTAATGTTCAACTGACTGCCACTACAACAATCAACGGTCTAATACTTGGGGACAGCTCAGGCACATACAGCCCCACCCTGAATTTCAATTACGACGCGATCACCGGTGGACCATTAGTGTTGGATGAAGGAAACCTAACTCTCTATAGCGGAGCAACCATTACTCACTCTGCAGCTGTAGGAGATACGGTTATCTCAACGATTAGCATTGAAGCATTACTTGGAGATGTAGATTTACTCGGCACTATTAATGTCAACTACAAAGGATATCCTGGGGGTCAAGTAAACCAGCACGGCTATGGACCTGGAAGAGGGTTAAGCGGAACGCTGTATGGAAACGCAGCCAGTGGCGCAGGACATGGTGGTCAAGGAGGAAATAGCCAAACAGGAAGAATCGGTGGAGACACATATGATGTTCTGGACAGCACCACAGAACTTACTCCCGGAAGTGGCGGTGGCGGATCGAATGTGATTGGAGGAAACGGTGGCGGAGTAGTCAAAATCACAGCCGGGGGCACATTAAATGTTGTTGGTATTATTGCGGCGAATGGAGAAAATGGGGACAACGCAGGACCCTGCTGTGGGGATAGGGGAGCCGGAGGGGGAGCTGGAGGCAGTATCTATCTCAGCGCGAGTACGATTTCAGGGAGTGGCTCATTATCAGCACAAGGAGGACAGGGGGGAGACGCTGAACGGGACGCAGGAGGTGGCGGAGGTGGAAGGGCATACCTTTACTACAACACGGCCAGCACTTATTCTGGAATTATTAATACTACAGGGGGAGATGCGCCTCCCGGTGCTCAGGATGGCCAGGATGGCACGAATTTTGTTGAAAATCTCACAACCCATGATTTGATCATTCCTGCAGTTAACGGTATTTGGTACGGGGATGAGAAAAACTCCTGGTCCTTTGGTGATCTTGATTTCCAAGAAGATATAAAGTTTTCCAGCACAAGCGCGGTTCCATTAACAATCAATTCATCTGGAACCACAACGATCGCCGATAATACAACAATTACACTAATCGGTTCTTATAACACACACACAGACGGATCAGGGGTAATCCTGAACCTTACAGGTGATGTTACTGTTCCCTCAACCAGCACATTTTCGGCAGCAGGAACTGGATATCAGGGAGGGTCAGAAACTCAAGCAGGATATGGTCCGGCTAGAGGAGGGGCAGCTGCTCCTTATGGTGCTGCAGGGGGCGGTGGAGGATATGGAGGTGTCGGAAGCGATGGCGTGAACAGCAGCACAGGTGGCGAGCCCGTCTACGGATCGGAAGTTACGCCTCTAGACTTAGGAAGTGGCGGAGGTGGAGGATCTGCTGCCAATACCAGCGGCCAGGGAGGACACGGAGGCGGAGCAATAAAAATTATAACGACAGGGACACTTAATGTTCTGGGGTCAATAACCGCGGACGGAGATCATGGTGATGGTGCAGGCCCTTGTTGTGGTGACAGAGGGGCTGGCGGCGGGGCAGGGGGGAGTGTCTATATCGTTGCTGACACGATCATTGGCAATGGCTCTATCACAGCGAAAGGCGGAAACGGAGGCGATGCCGAAAGGGATGGCGGTGGTGGTGGTGGTGGAAGGATTTCATTTATCATTGAATCCGCGTATTCATTCACCGGCGCGCTGTCTGTAATTCAGGGTGCCAGAGGAAGCGGAGGAACGGACGGAACGATTAATAACGAAGCGCCCATTAATGTCAGTTGGGATGGTGGGGGAGGGGATAGCTACTG
>SDBS01005106.1_pt1 | contig 12844 bp, 8 predicted proteins | sample 2277091 | NCBI WGS metagenome assembly SDBS01 (sample SAMN10404972, study PRJNA504765) | marine sediment metagenome | isolation source: marine sediment core GS10_PC15, 163 cmbsf | place: Arctic Ocean: Southern Knipovich Ridge | collected 2010 | reverse complement strand
TTCCTTGAGTGGAAAACGGTCGTTTTACGAAGTCACCCAGCTTAAATACAGTAATTTTCCAATTCGATGGGGGAAAATACCGAGAGAAAACATTTTTCTCTCTTTGCGCTGAATCTTCATCTTCGATAGTTTCTTCAATTTTGTTTTGTCTTTGAGAAGTGGGTTGGTTTTTGCAAGCATTTCTCACTTTAACTACTATGAAAGGCATACTCATCACCGCTGCAACAGAGATGACGGGAAAACTTAAATTGCCTTTTGCTAAAGACCTCACGTAGGTATCTTCAAAAGGACTTACATTTAGGCACAGAACGGTCAGTCCTACATCTGAAGCTACAGAAGCCATTTGTATTTGCAAATCTAGTTTTGAACTAGATTGATATTCTTTACGAGAATTTATAAAAATACCCTTCATTGTTAACAATATGCTTATGATTTTTAGAGCATGCGAATAAGGTAATTTTAGATCATTTTTCCATACAAGATTATTCAATAAAGCAAAGCCAAGCAGCTTGATTTTATTTTTTTGTCCTTCTGATGTTTCTTTATTAAAAAGACTGAAAGCGACATTGTTAATAATAGAGTTAAGATTGTTGTCTATCTTTTCATCAAATTGCTTCCAATAGATTTGAACGTATTGTAATGTTGAAGAAATTGAATCGGTCATATGTCACCCTTTTAGTTTGTATTTGTAAGAAGCTCCGTAATTATAAAAAACTCTGAAACAGGGCGAGAGTCTATTAATAGTTCTTCCCCAAACATCGCTCGATATACCGCAGCAATGTTCTTCAATTCTTCTCTTTGATCAACAGTTTTCTCGCTTCCTTCTTTTATCTCTGTAATCGATTTTGCAATCAATTTTGCTGCATTACCTAAGACTAATCGAGAATAATTTAGTCTTGCTTTTTCATCAGATGAAATTGTTGCTAGCCAAGCTTTTCTATTAAGACAACAATTTTGATTCTTTTCTTTGTATACATTGTAACAGCCACCGGCAAGGCCACTAGATGCGCCCACGCAACCTCCAACAATCGCACTAGGAATAGCGCCAAATCCAAAATACCAAAAACCAATTGCAGCTCCCGAAACTGCACCTGTTAGTCCTGCTCCTAAGGCAGATTTCGTTACCTTTTCTTTTTCAGTTCCTTCCAAATAGCGAATGATATGCAAATCTTTACGCACTGCTTCGATAAGAGAGACTTCATATTTCTTGAGTGTCTCTCTAAACAGCATATCCAGGTGGTCTATAATGCGTTTTTTTTCATTGCCAGTTTTTACTCTGACGATATTTCCCATTTCTGAAGGTGTCTTAATTTGACCTTTAATTATTGCAAGAGATTCATCTGAGCAATAAGCTTTTTTTTCTAAATCTGTCAGAGTAATCGGGTATTCATTCCAAAACTGCTTCTGAGATTGATCCAGATTGTTCTGGAAACCAATAGAAGAATAAGGAATTGTTGTCATAATACAAGCCTTTTTTAAAATTGTGATGGTAGAAAGTTTAGGCACTTCTCCTTATTTACATCAAGAGCAAAATAATTTATACCCCCCTTCGACAAAATGGCCTATCTCGATGCCTTGTTTAAAGGGAAATGAGTCCAAGTGCAGTGTCATCAACGAGGCTTTCGAAAAATGCCTTGGCCTCTGCCTGTACTCTTCTATAAGGGGAATGCTGCAACGCCTTGATATAGAATAGGGCTGAGATTCCTGCCTCAGGCTTTTTAGATTCTTTTTTACCAAAGGGATTGAAAGAGCGCTCTTGCTTAGGTTCCACTTTAAATTTTTTCAGCATTGCAATCGGGTCGAAAAAATCAGATTTTGCAGTTTCACAAATATAGGCAGCTGATTCTAGATCAAATTCTGTAGGATCATGACTTTGGAAATAATCGATTGGATTTTCCAGAATCGGTTTTGAGCTCCCTATATTTAGCAAATTTGACAAAAACGAACCAACCATTATTTCATCAATTGGCAATGAAATTTGATCTCGTAAAGCAGTTAGAATCGATGATTGAGATTGGCCTGAGAAAAGATTTTTTAAATCTAATGGAAACTCAAAACCTAGAACTTTCAAAATGTATTTTTCCTCCCACCAATGCTCCAGAGGGAAAATCACGGCAAGCATTTTACTTTGAAAATCCATTTGAGGAGAAGCTATGTATTCATCCATTTTATTTTTAACTTCATCCAATAGATCAGTAGGAAAACTCCCGAATACTTTTTTGCGAAAAGTTGATTGTGCGAAATAAAATTCTAATACATCTCTTTCTTTTTCCTCCGAAGGATACTCGCACTCGCTTAACCAAACCTCCATTCCCTGTTCAAAATCATTCAGTCCTATAACCATCGACTTAACAACATCTGGTTCGACAATTCCGGACGATTGTGATAGGCGTTCGATGAATGGTTCAAAAACATCCCGTTTACCATCTAGAAAGCTAAAAAGTCCCAATGTTAAATGTGCAAAAGCACATCTCTCCTTGTGTTCTTTTTCGAATCGTTTTGTTAAATCACGAACAAATTCTAAAATGCTTTTCCCTTCAGAAAGACATACATTGCGAGAATGTAGCTTCTCGAGAAATTTAAAATCTTTATCTATTACAGCACAATATGAAAAATCTCTAAAAAGCATCTCTTCTAATATAGATTCGATTAATATCTTGGATTCTATTGTATTTTCAGTAAGCAATTTAAAAACAATTTTTTGGCAAAGTTGATGTCTTTCATTGTCAAATAAACTCTTCACAAAATTCAAGGCAAGTCTTGGAGAAATATCAGCAAGTGCCATACCCATTTGGTAATGAAATTCTTTAGGTATTGCGTCTGGAGAGAGATCCATTTTTGAAAGCTCTTCTAAAAGGATTTTTGGAGCTAAGAGGCCTTGCTGAAAGTCTTTTTCTTGTGCTCGTGCGTGATAAATCTTGCAGGTTTTTCCCAAATTCATTACTTCTGGACTTTTCAAAATCAAGTATATTTGATTTCTTACATCTTGAGGCAGCTCTGGGAAATTAAAAGCTCCTATTTCTTTTTGTCTGGATTTCAAACATCGATGAATGCCATAGGCAGTTGTTCCCAGAATTACTAAACCAGCTGTTACCACTTTTATATGCACAGAATCGGGAAGAAGTTCTTTAAAACTAGACAAATTAAATAAATCACTTGAAACTCCAGAAATCATAAATACTTCTATTAAATTAAGAATCTACAGATACTATACACGAGAAAATCTAATTTTCACAGTGCAAAAATTAAAGCGCATCATAACCCACTTTCATCCCCTGCCCGATGAGATGAATTCTGCCTTTGGAACCCACATGGATGCCCCTGCCCATTTCAAGCCCGAAGGGCTTACCATCGAAGCGATCCCCGTTGAAAACCTCATCGTTCCCCTATATGTCATCGACGTGACCTAAGGGGCTCATCCCGACTTCTTCCTCACTATCGACCATATCGCTCAGTTCGAGAAAATCCATGGAAAAATCGCCCCCAAAAGCTTCGTCGTGGCCTATACCGGCTGGCAAGAGCGCTGAGACACCTCCGATTTCTACCGCAATATCGATTCCGAGGGAAATGGACACTATCCGGGATTTTCTCACGAGAGCGCCCAGCTCCTCCTCGAGAGGGAAATCGCCGGCATCGGCATTGACATCCTCAGCCCCGATGGAAATAACCAAGAATATCCGGTCCACTACACCTTCTTAGGGGCGGGCAAATATATCGTCGACAATCTGACCAATCTAGACAAAGTCCCCCTTCCGGGGCCTAGGTAGCTCTTCTGCCCCTCAAAATCGAGGGTGCTTCAGAGGCGCCTATTCGAGCTGCTGCGTTATTGCCCTGAATATAAAGATCCTTTTTTTTCTATCAAGGACGTATTAATCAAGTCCTTTAGCATCACAAAACGCGCTTTGTATGTGAAAAGAATTTTGTGCTACCGATATTACCTGATCGCTTCTTGAATAATTTTCTCATAATGCTCTGGAGAAAATACCTGCGCTTGATCGCTGTCGAGATAGGCGCAGATGCGTTCTAAGTACCCCTCGTATTCTTCTGCAGTCATGGATTTCAAGAAGGTATAGAGCTCTTCCATAGTGGAAAAGGCACGCCTGTCGATGAAACAATCTTTGGGTATATACGTCTCCACGTTGTTCGCACCCCAATAGATAGGAAGCGATCCCGCCGCAAAACAATCGAAGATCTTCTCGGTAACATAACCGGGAAGATCGCGGCAGTTTTCATAGCAGATTGTGAACTTATACTGCTTGTTGATGGCCAGTTTGTCCTCAACGGGACCATGGTAGGAAGGGTATGCTGAAGGATCCCAGTTGCGGCCATAGAACTCGAATCCCTCCTCTTGGATCGCTTCAAAAAAACGGATTGCTTTGATCCTTTCAGAATAGAGCTCATTGGGATGGTGGCGCGATTTATCGCTGGTTGCACCGACGATGAGGGTGCAGAACTTTTTCTCTTCGAAAGAGGGAAGATTCTCAAGCATCGGCCTTTTGTGTGGGTAGTAGAACTTGAAATAGTTTTTGTTATCTACGAGGTCATCATTCCACGTATAAATTTTGGAAAAGCACCGCTGGACGGAGGGAGAGTACATCTTTCTCATCCGTATTGGAGGTTCCCACATGAAGAGAACCATCTTTTCTTTTGGTAGTTTGTGAAGATTGAAGTTGCGGTGGGCATTTGGGGGGATATTCATGAAGACGATTTTTTTTACGTCTTTGTCTATGCGCAAGGGGAGTTTTTCTAAAATTTTTCCCCAGAATGAACGCTTTTTTTGAATGGAGGTAAGATCGCATTCAACGACCTTGATGTCTCTTAACATCTGCTCACAACTCTCGGCACTGCAAACGCCATTCGACACCAGCTCGATGCGCTCTTCAGCAAAAAGAGAAGAGACAAAAAAAATCCCGAGGAGTAAACCTCGGGATTTCCAATTTTTAGAAGCCAGGCATGCCTCCCATTCCAGGCATTCCGCCCATTCCACCCATACCTCCCATGCCATCCATCGGAGGAGCTGCTGCTTCCGATTTGGGCTCGGGCTTATCGGTGATCATGCACGAAATCGTGATTAGAATTCCCGCGATTGAACACGCGTGGATCAAGGCACTTTTCGTCACGAGAACGGGATCGATCACACCATCTTTGATCAAGTCGCTATAGGTATCTGTCAGTCCATTGTAGCCAAAAGCACCGTCTTTCTCGGCGATTTTCTCTGCGACCATATTCCCTTGCTTGCCACAATTCGTTGCAATCGCAATGGCGGGAGCATAAGAGGCTTCACGTACAATCTCCACCCCGATCATTTCTTCGGGACTGAGCTTGAGATTATCGAGGGTTTTGACAGCGCGGATGAGCGCTACCCCGCCACCTGCGACGATCCCTTCGATGACTGCAGCACGCGTCGCATGAAGTGCATCCTCGACACGGGCTTTCTTTTCCTTGAGTTCAGTCTCTGTCGCTGCACCTACATTGATGACGGCAACGCCACCTGTGAGTTTTGCAAGACGCTCTTGGAGTTTTTCTATGTCATAATCAGAAGTGCTATTTTGAATTTCGGCTCTGATTTGAGCAGCGCGTTCTTGAATCTTGGGAGCATTCCCTGAGCCACCAATGATTGTCGTCTCTTCTTTGGAGACTTTAATTGATTTGGCCTGGCCTAAAACTTCAAGTCCGGCATCTTCGAGTTTGAGTCCCACTTCTTCGGATACAACTGTTGCTCCTGTCAAAATGGCAATATCCTCGAGCATGGCTTTGCGTCGATCACCAAAAGCCGGCGCGTTGACAGCACAGACAGGCATTCCCGCTTTCAGCTTATGCACGACAAGTGTGGCAAGGGCTTCGCCATCGATATCTTCTGCAATGATTAGCAAGGATTTTTGCTCTTTTTCCATCAATTTTTCAAGAATTGGGACCAGATCACGTGCATTTGAGAGCTTTTTGTCGGTGATTAAAATGACAGCATTGTCGAACTCAACGGTCATTTTTTCAGCATTCGAGATGAAATAGGGTGAACTATACCCCTTATCAAATTGCATCCCTTCGACAACGTCGAGAACGGTTTCAATTCCCTTAGCTTCACTAGTTGTGATCGTCCCCTCTTTACCCACCTTTTCCATAGCCTCGGCAATCATTTTGCCCACTTCTTCATCATTATTGGCAGAAATGGTCGCAATTTGTTTGATTTCTTCAGGACTATTGATCTGTTTGGCTTGAGCTGTGAGAGCGTCGCATAGAGTTTTCTTTGCCTTTTCGATCCCTTTTTTCACGAGCATAGGGTTAGCGCCTGCGATCACGTTTTTCACTCCACCGGTAAAAATCGCATCGGCAAGAACAATTGCAGTTGTCGTTCCATCACCTGCAGTGTCAGCTGTTTTAGAAGCGGCTTCTTTGACAAGAGCAGCTCCCATGTTTTCAAACTTGTTCTTCAAGATGATCTCTTTTGCAACTGTCACCCCATCTTTTGTGGAAAGAGGACTGCCGTAGCCTTTATTGATCACGACATTGCGACCACGAGGTCCTAAAGTGACAATTACAGCTTTTGAGAGGGTTTTCACTCCCTTTAGGATCGACTTCAACGCATCTTCGCGGAATTTTAACATTTTTGACATTGTGCTTTTCTCCTAGATTATTGAGTGACTAAAACGCCTAGAACTTCATCTTCAGAAAGAATCAAAAACTCTTCATCGACATTGTCTGTTTGAACTTCTGTACCTGCATAAGAACCAAAGAGAACGCGATCCCCGATTTTGATTTCAAGAGGCTGCATGTTTCCATCCTCATCTCTTTTTCCAGGGCCGATGGCAAGAACTTCCCCTTCTTTGGGTTTTTCCTGGGCGCTATCGGGAAGCAAGATCCCCCCTTTGGAGGCATTTGCCTTTGAGCGTTTGACTAGGATGCGATTACTAAGGGGCTTGATATTGGGCTCTGACATCGATCTGACTCCTTGTGGGTTTAAACTTTTAAAGTATATGCGTTTTTCCTGCTTTTTGTCAATGAACAGAATATTCCATTTTCATTGGCAGTAAACTGTTTTTTTGATATCCCGAGAATATGGTTGATAAACTCTCTAAATATCTTCTAGAAGCACAGAAAAAGCTTGAAAGCCATCAAAAAAAGCCTCTCAGTCCCCAAGCCCGAGAAAAAGAGGCTATTGAACTTGCAGGTTTGATGCTAAGAGAGGCGATTCGAATCCAGACGCGAAAAGAAAAAAAGACGCAAGGGGAAATCGCCCGGATGATGCGCGATCCCAGGGGAAAAGCATTCACAATGATGATGACGGATGAGTGCTTTCGTTCCCGCAGGACAAAGCGGGTTGCCGATCAACTCATCTATCTTCTCAACGAATTTGGGATTCCGCGCTATGTCACTTGGTCAAAAAGGCTTCAACTCAAACTCTTCAAGACATTTGGAAAAGCGTTTCATTTGATTCTCATTCCTCTAGCAACGCGGGCCCTTCGGGAAGCTACATCCGCTGTGATTTTGCCCGGAGAGAGAAATGCCCTTTCTAGGCATATGGCAAAACGGAGAGAGCAAGGGGTCCGAATCAACCTGAATCATCTTGGAGAAGCCATTTTAGGTGAAGAAGAGGCACTCCATCGTCTTGATATATATTTACGCGATCTCGAGCAAAATGATGTCGAATATGTTTCGATCAAAATTTCTACGATTTTCTCTCAGATCAATATTCTCGACTGGGATCACACTATAGAAGTGCTTGCAGATCGCTTGCGTAAGCTCTATCACAAAGCCAAAGCCCACCATTTCAAGCGAGCAGATGGCTCGCAAGTGGTCAAATTTGTCAATCTCGACATGGAAGAATATCATGATCTGCATCTGACTAAGGAGGTATTCAAAAAAATCCTCGAAGAGGAAGAGTTTTTAGATTACTCCGCGGGTATCGTCCTGCAGGCATATATTCCCGACAGCTACAATGTCTTTCAAGAACTCACCGAGTGGGCATTGAAAAGACGAGCACGAGGAGGCGCTCCCATTAAAGTACGCATCGTCAAAGGAGCCAATTTGGCGATGGAACGAGTAGAGTCCAGCCTGCACCACTGGGCACAAACACCCTACAAGACAAAAGCAAAGGTCGATGCCAATTACAAGCGGATGGTTCTCTATGGGTGCAAGCCCGAACATGCCGATGCTGTTCATCTCGGAATCGCCAGCCACAATCTCTTTGATATCGCTTTTGCGATGCTACTGCGCGTTGAAAACGGAGTAGAAAATGAAGTCACCTTCGAAATGTTAGAGGGGATGGCAGACCATATGCGGCGCGTGGTTCAAAAACTCAGCGGAGAAATTCTCCTCTATTGCCCTGTCGCAACAAAAGCAGATTTTCAAAGTGCCATTGCCTACTTGATCCGCAGACTCGATGAAAACACTGGACCGGAAAATTTCTTGCGACACAGTTTTGGCTTAAAACCAGGGACAGAGGCCTGGGATGAGCAAGTGGCTCTTTTCACAAAAGCCTGCCAAGATGTCGATACTGTGAGTTCTCAGCCTCGTAGAACACAGAATCGCTTTGATCCCCCGGAGCATTTGCCCATCGATCAGGCCTTTAAGCAAGAACCCGATACAGATTTTTCTCTACCTCAGAACCAACAATGGGCACGCGAGCTTGTAGAAAAATGGAAAAGCAAAACGTTTGATACCCTCCCCCTGCTTATTGCGGGAGAAGAAATCCATCGAGAGCAAAAAGGTGAAGGGATCGAGCCTTCAAATCCTCACCAAACTCTCTATCAGTACTCTTTAGCTACATGGGAAGATGTCGACTTCGCTCTAAATACAGCAAAAGAGACGGAAACTTCCTGGCAAAATCAAACCGTTGTGCAGCGCAGTACACTTCTTTCCAAAGTGGCACGCCAAATGCGTGAAAAAAGAAGCGATCTCATCGGCGTCATGATGAAAGATGGCGGAAAATCGATCTATGAGACAGAAGCCGAAATTTCAGAAGCCATCGATTTTGCTGAATACTATTTGCGCAGTGCAATCAAATTTGATCGCAAAAAAGAGCTTTCGTTTACCCCCATGGGGACCATTCTCGTCGCACCCCCGTGGAATTTCCCTATTTCGATCCCAGCTGGTGGCATTTGCGGTGCTTTGGCCTCTGGCAATTGTGTGATTTTCAAACCGGCCCCCGAAGCGGTTCTCTCTGGTTGGATCCTGGTCAATCTCTTCTGGGATGCGGGTATTCCTAAGGACGTGCTCCAATTCGTCAATTGTGTTGACGATCCAATTGGCAGCCAACTCATCAAGGATGAGCGGATCAATGCTGTGATTCTCACTGGGGGAACCCCAACGGCTCGTCTTTTCATGAAAATGCGTCCCAATCTCAGTCTCTGTGCAGAAACAGGAGGGAAAAATGCCCTCATCATTACTGGACTCTCCGATCGTGACCTCGCCATCAAAGACCTTGTGCAATCTGCATTTGGTCATTCAGGTCAAAAATGCAGCGCGGCATCTCTTGCCATTTTAGAAGCAGAAGTCTATGACGATCCCAAATTCAAGCGGATGCTCAAAGAGGCGGTTGAAAGCCTTCCTGTGGGTCCATGCTGGGATCTTTCATCAAAAGTCATCCCGTTGATCCGCCCACCTGGAGAGGAATTGAAAAAAGGGCTCACCACCTTAGATAAAGGAGAAAAATGGCTTGTCGAGCCAAAGCCCGATCCAAACAATCCCCATCTCTGGTCTCCCGGGGTTAAGCTTGGGGTGAAAGAGAGAAGTTTCATGCACCAAACCGAACTCTTTGGCCCTGTTCTCGGAATCATGCGCGCAAAAAATCTCGATCATGCGATCCGCCTCGCTAATGGGACTGCCTATGGCCTCACTTCAGGCATCCACACCTTAGACAAACGAGAAATCCAAATCTGGATGAAAAAAATCAAGGCTGGAAATTGCTACATCAATCGAGGCATTACAGGCGCTATCGTGCAAAGGCAACCCTTTGGAGGTTGTAAAGCCAGCAATTTTGGCCATGGATCCAAGGCTGGGGGGCCTAACTATATCACCCAATTTATGCATATCAAACAAGTCTCGATTCCCAGAGAAAAAGCCCCCATTCCCGCTTCTATCAATGCACTGGCAGCTCTTTTAGATTCCCTAGATCTCTCTTCCGAGCAGCTCGGTTTGTGGTTTGCCAGCACTGCCAACTATGCCTATTGGGCCAAAATTTTTGTTCGCAATCACGACTCCTCAAAAGTCGTCGGCCAAGATAATTTCCTTACCTATCGCCCACGCACCAAAATGGGTTTCCGGATCCAGAAAGAAGATGATCCCCTCGATGTTTTTCGCATCATTGCCGCTGCCATGGCATGTAAAACCCATCTAGAACTCAGCTATGATCCTAATGAATGTCCCATCCAAATTGACCAAGAATGGAAAACAACCCTTCATGACATTTCATTCACCGAAGAAATCAAAGAAGAATTTATCGCCCGAGTTCAATGGGGGGCCTTTGAACGAGTCCGCTTCCTCTCACTTCCCTCTCCAGAAATGGAAAAAGCCGCCAGCGAGTCGGCGACCTACTTCAATTCTCAGCCCGTCCTTGCAAGCGGACGGATCGAGCTGACCCACTATCTCCGTGAGATCGCCTTCAGCATCGATTACCATCGATATGGCAATCTCGGCATCCGCGAAGGAGAAACCCGCTCTGAAATCCTCTAACCTCGACTTTGCAACTTTTTGGGACTGAAGGCCTCGAGATATTTGCCCTTGGAGCGATTTATTTAAACAGGAAGGGGTTAAAAACCCCTTCCTGTTTAAATAAATCGTTAGTTCGACCATCGGTCGAACGCCCCAGGGCAAATAGATGAGGCAAACAGCCTCAAAAAGTTGCAAAGTCGAGGTAACCACAGAGAAGTATAATCCACTAAAGGATTTTCTCTGAATTTTGCACCTACAAGTTTAATTTCATCTAGAAAAATTTCACCCTTAACTGCTATCTTCCTTCAACTTGGAGAAGTGTATTTGTGAAGTATAGTGATTATGTTGTCTACGTGGACGAGAGTGGAGATCATGGTTTAATTTCGATCGACAATCAATATCCCATATTCGTTTTATCTTTCTGCATCTTTAACAAGAAAATTTATTCTGAAAAAATTGTGCCAGAATTAATGAATTTGAAATTTAAGACTTTCGGTCATGATATGGTAATCCTTCATGAGCATGACATTCGAAAAAAGAAAGGGCATTTTAATGCGCTCAATAATGAATCTAGGAAAAGATTTTTAGAAAAACTTACGCATGTGATATCTACTGCAGATTTCACCTTAGTTGCTGTAGTTATCGACAAAATAAAATTGCAAGAACAGTACGATAGCCCATCTCATCCCTATCATCTTGCGATGGAACTCGGATTGGAAAGATTGTATTATTTACTCAAACAGCAAAATCAAGACAATTTTTTAACTCATATTATATTTGAAGCCAGAGGAGCCGCTGAAGATCGAGAATTACAAGAAGAGTTTATTAGAGTTAGGAGTGGTGATAACACGTTAAAAAAAAATCTACCTTTCGAAATTATAATCGTAGATAAAAAGATCAATTCGGAAGGTCTTCAGTTTGCTGATATGCCTGCGCGACCTATAGGTCTCTCCCAACTTCGCCCAGATCAACCTAATCGAGCCTTCGAGGTCCTTAAAAATAAATTCTATAAAGGGCCCTCTGGATCTATAATAGGATATGGACTTAAGAACTTTCCCCAAAAAGCGAAAAACCCCAAAGTTTCCTTCGAGGCTTAGCGCCGACCGGGTAGTCCCAATCCACTTACTCTTCTAGTATATCACACTAGCATTTCATTTCAACCGGTGATTGCTACCTTCTCTTCATCTAGGCATCCGCGAAGGAGAAACCCGCTCCGAAATCCTCTACGGGCCCGTGCAAAGGGGGATCAGTGCAGCGCACGGCCCGCTTTGCGAAGGGACCGATTTGCCGCAGCCATCGTCGCTCAAGACGCGCTAGCGCCGGACATGGCAACGGAGTTTGCCATGCTGTCTTCTGGTAGCCCTTCCAAAGATCAGATTAATTTTTTAATTTGACTCGTAGCAATCACGAGTAGCAGTTATTTGTAGATATCTCCAGGCGTCAGCCTGGCACAGAGCCCTGTGGTTTTTTATTTTTTTCTCTGTGGTGAGCTAGCCAACCCCATCTCAATGATGTATACTGCGCTCCATGCAACTACAGGAACACCTCAATCAAGAGCAACTCAAAGCAGCCGCGCACGTTGAAGGGCCGATGCTCGTCATCGCAGGGGCAGGCTCTGGTAAAACCCGGATCGTCACCTACCGGATCGCTAACTTGATTGATCTGGGGGTCCCCTCAACGGAAATCCTCGCTGTCACATTTACCAATAAGGCTGCGGATGAAATGCGCTTGCGCATTCAAAAGCTCTCCCAAAAGGCCATTTTGGCATGCACATTTCATAGCCTAGGGGCTCGGATCTTGCGCGAATCGATCTCATCTCTGGGGTATAAAAATCATTTTGCGATCTTCGATGCAGATGACAGCGAAAAAGTCCTCAAAGAATGTCTCGCAGAGCGGCACATCAAAGATGAAAAAGGGACGTTGAAGTCGATGCGGCTCGGAATTTCTCATGCCAAAAATCACATGGAAAATCCCGATGATGAACTATTGGCCGATATCTATCAGCTCTACCAGAAAAAACTCCAATCGTACAATGCCCTTGATTTTGATGATCTCCTCTTCTTGACTGTCAAACTCTTTCAACAAGAACCGGAAATCTTAGAAAAATATCAGAAAATGTGGAATTTCATCCTGGTAGATGAATATCAAGATACCAATCAAGCGCAATACAATCTTTTGAAACTCCTCTCTGCTCGTC
>SDBS01005105.1_pt1 | contig 12844 bp, 22 predicted proteins | sample 2277091 | NCBI WGS metagenome assembly SDBS01 (sample SAMN10404972, study PRJNA504765) | marine sediment metagenome | isolation source: marine sediment core GS10_PC15, 163 cmbsf | place: Arctic Ocean: Southern Knipovich Ridge | collected 2010 | reverse complement strand
AGCGTACTCCATGTACTGATCTGCCTGGACTTTAATCTTGGTGGGATCTTTCATGGTGAATGCAGCTTCTTCCGGTACATCAACAGTCTTGGTTGATGTTTGGCCGACTGGTGTCTCTTCCTTGACAGCTTCACTGTCACCAGCCGCCGTAGGCGTATGCTCTTCGGCAGCCAACTCACTCATTGTTGCATCCCTGTCAGCTTTGTCGGCAGCCTTCTCGGCAGCCTTATCAGCCTCAACGTCAGCAGTAGTGTCAGTTGCCGGATCAACAGCAGCCTTAGCGTCTGCATCAGCAGCTACTGCGTTAGCTTCAGCGGTCTCAGCCTGTGCATCAGCAATGTCACCGACAGTAGCGGCTTCAACTACGCTGTTTCCAGTGGAAACATTTTCAGCCTCATTGATGGCATCCTTTGCGGTTTCGGCTGCATCACTGGCCTTCTCGAATTTGTTGGCACGTTTTACTGCGTCATCCATCACAGTGATGAACGCACCATAATCCATCGTCTCTTTCTTGTCGTTGATCTTGCCGCTGTCCATGCGTGCAAGTATTTCAACAGCAAAGATGATGGCACTGAGCGGCATCGGCTTCTTGTTCTTGCCGACGATCACTCGTCCGGCGAAGTCTCGCAAGTGAGAGAAGCTGACGGAACAGCGATTTGCTTTTGGTAGGCTCATGCGTCGCTTGATCTCTTCCAAGGCTGAGTTCGTCTGCTCAATCCTGGCAGTCATCTCAGTCTCTTCGAGATTCAGTGACTTCAAGCCATCGTCCGATTTAACAAGCAGGTCTCGCAGATAGTCAACCAAGCGGCCGACTTTAATCATTTGCGACACCTTCGGTTCTGAGTAACCAAGACCCTTGGCAATACGCTTCTGCGGTACTTCCTGCTTAAGCAGAATTTGTATCCGAGAAGTAAGTTCTGTCAACGTGAAGTCTTCACGCAGTTGGTTCTCAGTCAAGTTCTTCAACGCAGCATCAACGGGATCAGTAACCGCTTCGATGCTAACGAGAATCTTCGCCTCTTTCAACGCACGGAGGTAGGCATTCTTCCACGTGTCACCGTTTGTCTCGGGAATTTCACTCTCGTCATTACTGACGATCAGCCTATCCTTTGGCCTAACGATAACAATGAAACCATCATCGCCAGGCTTCATGCTCTTAGCTCCATTGTAAACACGTATGAGTTTTTCAAGCGCAAGCTGAGTGAGAGCTTCTGTTCTGCGGAATCCACAGACTACATTCAAGGTCTCACCGTCATCCGATGGTGATGCGTGGATCGGTTGAAGTTGACCGCTAACCACTAGCGACTTCTTCAACTCTTGCATACCAACCTCAGTGCCACGTGTCGTGCCACCAGGGTTAGTAAAGCAAGCGGTGTCGACATAAAAGAGTGGCACAAGCCACCCTTTATCGGTGATTTCTCTCGGCACCTTAATCTCTTGCTTCGATTTTGGTTTCGGTTCGGCGGTTGCCATAGCAAAAAGTCCTCCAGTAAAATGTGGTGAACATCAAATATCAGTCCATGAATGCGACTGTCCACATGTCGCATGTAACTAATTAAAACGCTACGCTTTCTTTGTACCTCCTTTCACTTTGAGATTACGTTCCCCTGTCAATACTAAACTTCAAGAGCCCCAACGTAGAAAATACCCCAGCTACTATTAAAGGAACTACCCACGTTGGCACAGTTGGTTCTATAACCAGCAAAACTGATGTGGTAATTGACGCAGCCCATAAGGTGCCGTATTTATCTACTCTAGTCATTTTATCTACTCTAGTCATCATCTTTCTCCCTCTTTCGTAGATTTTTTTAAGGAAAAATTTGGTAATGGTTTGATTGGTGTTGTTCTTCGCCTTGACCTTGGGACACGTACCTTAATTGGTATCTTAGTAACAAAGAAAATACAAGAGATTAAACGGAGCCAATGACTTACTATGAGTTCTCCGCCACATGTATTTCTTTTACCCCAGTCCCAATACGCTAGACTCAACCCCTCCCCTCGCTCATACTCTTGTACTGTTGCCTTTACATTGAGGTAAACATCTTCGTCAATTTTAGTGTCTGAGTGGTAGTAATGCCAACGGTGATGTAACATGAGCCACAATATCAAGATGCCATAGTCGTCATCAATGTCGCCTGTTTGATACATCGATGGTTCACCACTAAACATGGGTCTAGTCCATCGTTCATTGAAAGACTCAGGCTCAAAATCATTCAACTCATCTTCAATTGTATGACAGTGATACTGCCCCCCAAAATAACCTTCTGTCGAGAACGGCCACCGGTCTATTTCCTTATTAGTTTCCAGTGGAAAGTAGAACGGTAGATATTCAGGCATCTCAAAGTCATACTGTGGGTACTCACTCATAGCTCACTCTTTGGTAAATTCTGCCAGCCACGAAGCGTAACACCTTTGTCGTCTCGTTTTTCACACAGATGTACTGGCTTGACGTTTGGGTCGTAGTGTGCTGGTATACCTGCATAAGTCATATCTGTTATCAGTAGCGCATCATGGAATGCAGCGAGTATATCAGGATTGTATTTGAACTCAAACTGTTCTATGATACTACGGTGTATGAGTGTACATCCCAACGTAAGCCGTGTTGTCTTAGTGAAGGTCGGCGACTTATTGAAGCCAACATAACAATTGGTATGCAGACATACTATGCGGTTCTCATTGACACGTGCAATCATATCGTTTACTTGATTGACTGTCAGCAATACGTCAGACTCTAATGATAAGAACCATTGGAATGAACTGATAAGAAATAATTCTCGCATCTGATTCATTGTGGTTACTACTCGCCGATGTATTGCACCTTTACATTCGTAGTGATCGCTCGGCAAGTCTCGCAAGTGAACCATTTCAATACCAGATACACGATGGAACGGTGCCCAATTAAATTCCTTTGAGTTTGCTGCTACTACCCACCACCCGTCACGCCTTCTTTCCACTGGAAAGGCTCGATCAGTGTACTTTACAAGGTGTGCAGCAGCGTAGTGTTTTGCTGAGTGTGTTGGTGTAGCTACCATGATGTTGGGGATAGTAGCTCGGCTCCAGCCACCCTTGGGTGTACGCCTACAACGACCGACACGCACCTTTGGTGCGACTTTAGTATGCTTGCTTTTCATACCCTAATTGCTTTCCTGAAGTAAGGCGTGCCTGTTTAACTCAGCAATAATAATCTCAGCGTTTTCTCTGCGGTAACATGCGTGTTCAATGTTGCGTAATGTACCGTGTGGCCACGTATCTTGGCCTTTATTTGGAACAAGTTCCGTTCCATGATCCGTAACGATAACTGTACACTCATAGATAAGACTCCACCATTTAACCCAGTACAGTGTATCACCAAGTTTCGCCGTGTGCCCATCCATTGTATCCAATAGCCCATGTTTTGTGTCGCACTCTACAATCTCCGCTGGGGTCAATTGTGAAATCCACTGTGGTTTTCTTGTTGTATTCATAGCGTCTCCACAAATGTTACGTTTCCCTTGGACGTACTCTTCACATGTTTCTCAGTCAATGCATCAGCAAGGGCCTCAAGCTGCTTAGCTTCAGCCAATGCATCATTCAATATGTCAAAGTTACTGCCCTTTACTAGCCCATCCTTCAATTGCGCACACTCAATGCGGATAACTTCCTTGTACCGGGCATAAATTGCGGCAACTTGTCGATGATTAGTCTTAGACAACTGACTGTGATGGAGTTCACACTTTACCCGTATTGCATCCATGGTATGTGCGTGGATGCTTGACATTAAAGGACGCCACTCACCCAGTAATACCATCAGCTTTGTTGTTGTAAAATGAATTACGCCTGTCCGCTTGTCTTGTAGTACCTTAGTTTTCAGGTGACTGTAGTCTTTCTTACTCTCCTGCTTGTGATGTTGGTCCTTCATTGGTTATTACTCCCCCCGTGGTAATATGTTTCTTCATGGTAAAACCAAGTACCGGTTCAGCGTTCAGTATTGATTGTCTGTGTTTAATTTCGATTATGTTTGGTGCAATACATGTTGCCCAGAACATAGTCTCCAATGCAAAGCATGAGGCAGCCCAGTCAGTAATTAGATTAACCGAACTCACTAATGATTTCTTAATCATGCCCCATTCGTAATCAGGTACAACCCACATGCTTTCATGCGGTGTTCCATCATCATTGCGCTGTGTGATATACTCTGGGTTGACTAATATCGTTTCATCAACCCAATTTTTGCGGTTCTTTTCTTCTGCATCACGATACGCCGGAATGATAAATCGATGGATAGCAGAACGTATACGCATACGGCTATTCCGAACAAACTTATTGCGTGCAGCATAGACAAGCGCTGCTTGCACTTCGAGCGTATCGAAGATAAGACTCTCTATGATGTCAGTATTCCACAACGACCGACGTGGATGAGTGTCGCGGGGGTCTTCGTTGATCTGCCGCCCCCAGAATGGATGCTGTATCTCCCAATCTTGCGGTGGTGCGACAACCACAGATTGTTCAGCATGCTGCACACGCGCTTTACTCTTGTTCTTACTGTACCACCGTGCTGCTGCAATCTCGGCATCAAACGTTAATTGCTCAAGGTTCTTTGGTCCATGAACTACTGAGCTTAAGGAACCCACGTTTCCTAATAGTTCATTGGGTTGGTCCATAACATATTCCGGTGTGCTGGCGCTGTCAAATTCTATTGGTTCAATGTCAAGCTGGTCTATGTCATAATCAGTATCAGGTTCAAGGCTCTTACCATTTTCTTGCATCGCGTTCTGCTCCGGATGGTACTTTACGATTAGGGAATGAAGCTTCCCAGTATGACATAAGCCCTCTGTATTTCATTCGCCTGAAGTCAGACCCGTTTTCAATAACAACCCTGCTACAGCAACCACGATCGGCGTATACTTTAATTAAGTCAACAATCATAGTCGCACGGAATGATCTCTGTTGTGCAGTCAAACCATCTTCGACGTTCGACATGGTGATCTTTCCACTGGAAACTATTAGTGTGCTAACCGCTGCCGCCGAAGGCGTACACCCTCTTGGTGACCATCTTTATATATCGACAAGTATGGCAGCAAATCATCATAACTTGGATGTTTGGTGCATGGTTCAAGGCCACAAAACCAGCACTGCTTCAGGGTTAGCTTACTGAATAGCTCATGCCATTGCAGTACGGTATGGAAATACTTACCAAAGCACACTGCACATACACATACATATTCGTGATGTTCTGGCGCGCTATCTATCCGGAAGTTCCTAAACCGTAACACTTGTCGTGGTGGCTCAGGGTTAGGCACGTACTTACCGTCGACGATGATTAACTTTCCACTGTAAAGCTCAACGACTTGTTTGACCATGCGTATAGCAAGGATACTAGGTACTGCCTTGCCGTTAACCAACTTACTTGCCAGTGCCACTGCCCGTTCACTACTCATTAGATTTGCGTGTCCATAAGGACGCATGTCCACGGTGCGTGCCCCTGTGGACATACAAGTGTATACTACACCCCACTTCATGGCTTTGTTCTCGCTTTAATAACGTGCCGTATGCTCTCTTCTGACGTTGTTTTTTCATCGTCGATCCTATTCCTACCAAACTCTTTAACTTTTTCTCTTAACTTACTTGTTATGCCCCGTAGTTTTATGCTAAGAGTATGTGAAGCCACGAGTTTCTTCGCAAGTTTGTCAGCCGTACCTTTCCAGAGTTCCTTGGTTTTCTTTTCCTCTCGTATCTCCTTACTGTGTCCTGCACATGCAATCTTCAAGCCGTCGATGGTGTCTCCCATTACGTTAATAGTGTCTTCCATCCTGTCAGATTTCCTTATCTTTTCAGCTATTACTGCACGCTCGGAATCAATAATACCATGCAGTATGATGATCCGATTGGCAATTGAGTATGGGCTGTTGCAATCAACAACAGTACACTGCACACCACTGACACCATCAGATTCAACAGTCAACTCACCCCTTCGGTCGAAATGTACTGTACTTTGCCGCATAGCTTCCTCCGATATGTACACAAGTTGTGCTGTTGCAAATAGCCGTGTCAACATGTCCTCTGGATCAGCGCTGTCTCTGATTGTACCGCCGACACCACGTATCCCAAAGTACATGTCAACAAAAGCATCGAACTCTTCTCGTGTGAATGGACGTGGAAAAATGCTCACTGTTTACTGTTCCATCTAAGGTAGCGACCGTAAAACAAACCTGAACCAGTCCAAACTCCAGCAAAGATCAGTGGTATGAATGGATCAATCACACTGTCTGGACCTTGAAAGTCCACCACCACCAAAACAACAGCGAATATCCAGATGTCAATAAACGCTTGCATATCGAATCTCATTTGTATCGCTGCACCTGTTCAATGCAACCCTTTCCCATTTGATATGTTCTGCCAGTTACGGTGGTCAGAATACGGTAGTCCTTATCTCGACTTTCCAGTGGAAAGACTTTCTGTGTCTCGAACTTCACCGTGTACAGGTACGGCCCATCAGTACATATCCCAGCCTCAACTTTGATGACTGTTCCTTTGATAATACACCTGGGTGCTATCCAGCCAGGCCACAAAAATTCAATCTCATCGTCAACCTTGGCGAGTGGTTTTTCTTTTGGTCTCTTAACTTTTTTGCCAGTAGCACGCTTGCGTTTAGATGGTAGTGGTAATCTCTTGATTCTCATGCAGCACCCCCCAACACTATATTTTTCCACTTACGTTCGAGCATTGGATTGAAGTAAAAGATGCTGCCAGTACACAGACACAGACATACTGTCAAGTCTGTGTACTCACACGATAGTGTGCCATCTTCGTACTTGCTCTTACGTTCTAACACAAGGAAGTCCCTACGCCACAATGCTTCTGAGTGTGAGTATGTCCAACCGTGTTCTTGTGTATCGAATGTACCATCAGACATGCGGTTAGCAATAGCAATGCGACTTACTAATAAACGTGGACCAGTAGCATGACTTATGTGTATCATGTGGTCTCTGTTGTATTGGCGTGCAACGCTAGCTAGAGCCCCTCTCCGTAGCCCCCTCCACAGTTGGTGTATCTCCTTCCACAGTTTGTGTATCATTATTCTCCCTCCTGTACAGGATACCATTCTCTAGTGAGAACTGACTAAACAATGATTGGAGTTGCTTCTGGTAGTATTCAACACGTTCAAATCCGGAGCGCATAACAGTAATAACAGTGTGGATACGTTGAGCATCAATAGTCGCGGCACGGCTGCCGGACAGTTGATTGCCAATCTTCAAAATAACACGCAACCACGAGGTAAAGCCGTCATGCATGCTTAGCCCAAGCGGCGATGGTGAATACTTTGTGGCACCATCTGGTGTATATTGTATGTCTCCATCGGAATTAACAGCAGGTGTCAGTTCCATGCACAATAGATGTGAGTACGTACTGAACTTCGGTTTATTCCAGTGAATCTTTCCACTGGAATATTGGGTCTCAAAGTATCTACGTGCAGCAGCTAATCCTGCTGCGTACCCGTATTGTGGATTGTTTAGGTGATGTGTGTATACAGCACACCATGTTTTCAGTGGAGTGGCACGTGCCATACGTGTATGTCCTGCCTTACTGCCCTTGATTGAGTGTTCTGTCCAGTATGCTACTGGGCAACGAAGCGGCGAGCCGAACGGATAGTCATGTACAATGAATGCTGTGTCGATATCATTGTGGCACGTTAGTATCTCGTATTGTTCTGGTATGGTGAATATAGTTTCATCACCTTGGCTGTCCTTAAGGGTAATCACTTCGCCGGGTTGTATTCGTTGAGGCATGGCTTTGTCCTTGTACATGGGAACAGAGAAACACTGTTCCTGCAATGGAAACAGGCACGGAAGTGTTAGCCTCCGTGCCTGTTCAGTTCTCTAACGCTCTTGCGAAGCGTCGTCGCCGTCGACCAGGTATTCTTAATTACGCTTAAGAAGGCCGAGCAGGGGGAACTTCCACACTCGATTTCGGTTCTGTACCTTGCGGACTATCCGACCTTTTGGCGTTAGCGTTTGTACAATCTTTCGGGCGAACTGCACCGGGCGCGGCACGGCTGCACTGCAAACACCGGCTGCGCAACCACCGGGTACGTTGACGGTTTGGTTGACGAAGGTCGCGTCGGTGGCAGCCAGGACGGTCACCCGAGGGTGTACACCTACAGTGGCTACGACTGGGACAACGGCGACTTGTACAGTGGTGGTCTCGAACACCGGCAGCTTCTCTCCATAATTCGCATTCGCTTGCTGGACAACCGGAGGTTGTACATCCGCTTTCAGCGGCTGGCAGCAGCACAAGAATGCTACCGCCAACATACACACAAACCCAAGCATGACGTACCTCATACGACACTCTCCTTTCAAAAGGGGACAACGAACCTCAACTAAAAATGCTTTTCAATAGCGGGGGTTTCCACTGGAAACTGCCGCAATAGCGAGGGTAGGATTCGGACCTACGACCTCAGAACACACCAGCTTATCGATCCGTGATTGCCACCGGCGAGGAGCAACAGCGGCTAGGCTATTGTTAATCACCCCTCTTTTCCTGTGCTTTCTTGATTTACTAGGTCACCGCTAAGCAACCATGCAAGTCAATAGCGACAAGCGTTAAGGTGTGGGTCACACGGAGGACTTACTGGCATTGCACGTGATTCTCCCCAGTGAACATAACTAGTCCGTCTCTTTCGCCAACTACACACGAGGTTATCCTCGCCGAGTTCTTAAAAGAAACTAACCTTTCCACTGGAAAGAAAGTGCCACATTCTGCGTGCTACCGGACTGCACCACCTCGCGTAAAAGCATCGAACATGTTTATCTTACGCAACATCAACTTGTTAACGTTGTTGAAAAAGTACAATTCGGGGTTGACTTTTTCCGGGCAGGAGTTCCCATGTTCGATGCTGTCTCTCGCGTTAAAGCATCGGGCCACCCTTGGGTGTACACCTTTCGGTGACTCGATGGACTGTTCTCCAATGAAGAGTGTAGTCTCTTACACGAAGCCCGATGCTGTCTCTTGTTAAAGGGTGCCGAGTGGTTATCCTTCTTACTTTACCGCGACCACCCGACACCTGTGGTACTTTAGTTATTCACAGCATAACTAGGCCATGCACCAAACCCAACGCTGTCTCTCGCATAAAGGATGGAGCCCTTGCTTAAGGATACGCCCCGTGCGAGACCACGACCTTATACCCCCACGATCCGAAATAAGTGGTGTCGAGCAGGCTGGTCGGCTAACGAGCAAAGCCTACCCGACACCTTGGTACGTTTGTCATGTTTGAAAACCTGAAGGTACGCACCAAACACACCGGTTTTTCCTAGTAAACGGGGCCGGGCAGGTCTCCCGAGGGTGTGCCCTACCCGGCACCCAACACCTTGGTACGCTTTGGAACACGAGTAAGGGCCGCCGAAGGCGTACATCCGAAGGTGACCTTTCGACAACCTTCTCGCTTGTTCTTCGGGCCAGCCTCCCAGGTCAGTCTGCGTACCTACCCGACTGAATCCCTAGTCATCACAAGCAGCTATCATCCTCAAGTTGACTCGGTGACAGCTTCACTTATTGCCCTTTGGCTCACGACTTCCTGGTTGTACTTAGCCTCAGCTTCCTCGATGACATCCTGCACCGATACATGTGTTGCCAGAGCAATAAGTGCAGAGCGTTGGCCGCTTCTAGCTCTCCGTATCTGCCTTGGTGTCGTCCCTAACTCTAAAGCGGCTTGCTTCGATGTTAACCCTACGACTTTCTCTAATGCTTTCTTACCCCTTGCTTCTGTTGAAAAACCAAGCTTCACGACAGGCTGCTGAGCTTCTGTTTTGTCGGGTGTCGTAGTTTCCACTGGAAACTGTCGCACCGAGCTACCTTGCGTCAGGCTCTGCGGCGGTCGTGGTAAGCTTGGTAATGGTGGACAACGGGATACACGATCCACCATTCTATCCTTCTGTGTTTTTGTAAGTAGTGTCCCTTGCATGTTATTGTTCCCTTGTATCTTCTTTATCGACAGTACCTGAAACTTAATGCAACACCCTGTCGTTTTCGACTAGTCGCCAAAGGCGTACGCCTCTGGTGGCGGCTGTTCCTCTGTCCCCTCGTCTCCGTTGTCTTGTGTCTCTTCTGTGTCTATGATGCTGAAGACTTCGGCTAAATCTTCGTCAGTTAACCTGGATCTTTTCTTGAGTGAACTGAGAAACTCTTCTACCAGGTCTTCTTTAGGATCGGGGTTCACTTTTTCCTCCAAGTTATTGGCTTGGTAGCAGCATCGAGTTGACGGTCATATGCATCTATTGCCGCAACAGCCAGAGCTGCAACCCTTTTCATCTGCTTCCGAAACGTGGAATCAGTAACACCATAAGAGGCCATCCCAGCATGCCGCCCGATGAACGCAATCCAATCATTAGGGACATGTTGATCATCATGATCAGGACCACCCCACTTCGCATCCTGTGCTTGACGCTCTTCCCGAATCTCTTGAAAAATACTATCCAAGGTATCCATGTTGACTTTCCTTTTCCTCTTCCGAGAATACTTGTAGGGAGGTTGGTACTTTCCTAAAGCCTCAAGAGCTTGTTTTTTAGCCCGCTTTTGGAGTTCTTCAAGACTGAGATTTTCGAGGTCTTCGGGGCTCATCGGTTATCCTTTCCCTGACCAAGGGAGCAGGGGAGTAAGGGAGTAAGGGAGGCATCTTACGGTTTTTAAGCGCCTCCTCGACCTGAGGCAACCCCCACTCGGCCACAGTCTGACCATCGGGGAGCATTACGTCAGCAAAAAACTCCTTCTCGAAGGAAACGATACCATTCTCAACGGCTTCAAGCTTGGCTTTGACTAAAAGAGCGAGAACACGCCATTGAGACCGACATGCTTGTTCCCACGCGTCGTGTGCTTGCTCCGCTGTTCTGGAGTTCCTACGCTTCGGCGTCTTATGGAACTGTGGATCAGTCTTCAAAGGAAGCTGCAATCCTATCTTGATCGGAAAACCCTTCATCGTGAAGAGGATGCAAGCATAGCCGGCCTTTTCTAAATGGCCGAACTCATCAGCACCATACTTCTGGATCGTACGCTGAATCTCACCGACCGATTTGGCTACCGACACGCTTGTGTTTTGAGCGTACCTACTCATATCTACCCATACCCCATAAACCAGAGTGCAGCACAGACGCCGAAGGTGACAGTCAACAGGATTGCCACGACAAGGCGGAAAATAGCAAACTTATCTTCTCTTTTTTGCTCACAAACAGCTTCTTCAGGCGACAACCCACGATTATGCCACCTGTTGACTTTCAAGACAGTCTCGTAACTGTCATTGCGACCATCACCGCCGCCATATCCACCCGCTTTCCAAAACTTCTCAGCCCAAGCCCAATAATCAGCCTTCCATTCTTCGAGATTTTTTCGCTCTTGTTTTTCATACTTACGGTCTTCGTTGAGTCTCCACGCGGCAGCAGCGGCCAGGGACACGTCCTCTTCTGACGCTGGCTGATCCTCTGGATCTTTGGCCCCCGGCAAAGGTCCTCCTCCACTGAGCAGCTCGTTAAACGCTTCCTCAACAACAAAAGGCATAGCACCGATATCCTCAGCTGGATGGTCCTTCACATAGGCTTCGACATCCTTCGCAATTACTTCTTTCAGGAGCCAAGGATCTACAACAAGGATCGCCGCCAGTGGTTGATCAACATTTTCCGCGAAAAAAGGAAGATCTGGTAGCTCGTTGATCTCCCAATCCCGCATGTCGTCTTTCTTCGTAAACTTGTGAAAAACAACACCAGCAGGGCTCTGACAGTAATGACATGGGTGGGTTATTTCAATCGCGTAAACCGAACCCTTAGGCCCAGCCAACTTGTACTTTGGATCAAAATCTGAACAACCACAACTACCCATCAGTTTTCTCCTCATCTGGCGACTTAAAGGTTCTTGGGCGACCAGAGTCCTTGAACCAAGCGTAGAATTCCTTACGATAGATAAACCACTCTACCATCCAGTAAAAAATCCTAGTATTCCTAATCAAACGATCCACGATCCATCTGATTAGCTCAAGTAAAACCAGAGCCATAAGCGGGACAACCGCCGCTGTGGCGAAAAGCAAGACGATGAGGCCTACCACCCAAATGAACTCATTAAGCATCTAACATCTCCTCATCCTCACCCATGATCCTCAAACTAGGACTGGTCTCTTTTTCTTCCGAAAGCTTCAAAGCTTCTTCTCCGAGCTTCAAAACCCCATAGACCTTCTGGCCTTCTAGCGTCGGCATGTTGTATCCCGCACAACGAACAACCCATCCAGCCTTGACCAAGACGTCTCGGTCCGACTTCGAGATCAGATTCCCATCCCACACAGCCTGCTGGCCAGCATTCGCCTCACACAGTTGCACGAGTTGCGCGATTGTTCCATTCATCTTCTTTTATCCTATAATTCCATCAAGAGGTCAATGTACTGCACGGCGGGCATCAACGTCGCATACATCTCTTTAAAGCGCTTGAACATTTCCCGGTATTCTCTCTCCAATCGGATCGGCGCCGCTTTGTTGAAATTGAAAAGAACCAAGAATCTTTGAAGACTGAGCCCTACCTCATCAGCCATTGCTTGTTGCAATACTTCTAGTTCGTGAGGTGTCATCACTCTCCTCCTATCATTCATTCTCTTTGATCTTCCTCAAAACGAATACTGAGAGCAACTTGGAAACATCTCTCCTGCCACTGAGCAGGGGTATCCCCTGCCCCGCTTTCCAATAATGCATTAATCAGCTCTTCAGGAACATCCACGCCATCAAGGACACGTTTCATGATCTGCCGACGACCCGCCTCATTGATAAGGCCAAACTCCAAAACCCGATCAATACGACCTGGACGGCTTACCACAGTCTTGTCTTTGGGATTATAC
>SDBS01005104.1_pt1 | contig 12844 bp, 9 predicted proteins | sample 2277091 | NCBI WGS metagenome assembly SDBS01 (sample SAMN10404972, study PRJNA504765) | marine sediment metagenome | isolation source: marine sediment core GS10_PC15, 163 cmbsf | place: Arctic Ocean: Southern Knipovich Ridge | collected 2010 | reverse complement strand
ATATAATCGAGGTGGCGACTTTCGTTACCGATTCACAACTTCAGATTGTTGCCGAGGGTCCGGTACTGGCAATCCACCAAAGCGATGAGATTATGAGCGGGATGGATGAATGGAATACCAAAACCCATGGAAAAACCGGACTGGTTGAAAGGGTAAAAGCATCAACACTCGATGAGTCGGCGGCCGAAAAGCAGACAATCGAGTTTCTGGAGCAATATGTTCCCAAAGGAAAATCGCCCATGTGTGGCAACAGCATTTGCCAGGATCGACGATTTCTGGCGCGAACGATGCCGACGCTGGAGGCATTTTTTCATTATCGCAATCTGGACGTCAGCAGTATCAAGGAGATGGCAAAACGGTGGAAGCCGGAAATTCTTGCCGGCTTTAGCAAGAAGAATACGCACATGGCGTTGGAAGATATTCGTGAATCGATAGAAGAACTTAAATACTATCGCCAGCATTTCATCGTAGTCGATTAGTTGCAGATGACTCTATTGTAATTAAAAGCGGTTTCTGACAAATAAAGTGGAATTGACGGGTATTCAAGGGACGATGCAAATGAGAAGAAACATTGTTGCGTTGTTAATGTTGACTGTTGTGGTAGCGGGGTGTGCCTCTGGTCGACCAGACTGGACTGACGATGGCAAGAGCAAGGAATTTCCGAGTCAGCGTTATTACACCGGGTTTGGTACCTCGACCAATCTGGATGCTGCAAAAAGCCGGGCGCGAAGCAGTCTCACTGATCAGTTTATGAAAAAAGCAGTCGCGGCAGCGAAAGCCGAGGCGGTCGCATTGCGTCGCGAGAATTCGCAGGTCGCGTCATTGGTCAGTTCCCAGCGTGTGCACGCTATAATCAAGCGCCGTACCGATAAAATAATTACTGGTGCCAGGATTGCAGGTACCTGGCTTGGACCGAAAACAAAACATCACTATGCGCTGGCGGTACTTCCGCGTGGTCAGGTGACCGGCAGTCTGCGCCATGAGATAACTCGTCTGGATCGTGCCACCGGCACCTATGTTAAACGCTCTGGTAGGGGCGATGACATGTTACGGCGAATTCGTTCGGCCAGTATTGCACTGGATGCGCAAATTGCGCGCGGTGCTTTCCACCGAATACTCCTTGAAACAGATAAGGAAACTGTCGTTAACCTATGGCAAGTGATGAAACTCGGGGCAGATCTGGACCAGTTGCTAAAACGGGTGCGCATTTCACCACAGGTTGTCGATGATACTACCGGCACATTGTTAACATCGGTTCAGGGTGCGCTGAACGGTGCCGGCTTTCGTGTGAATACTGATGACACCTCCGAGCTTATTCTGGATGTGCGTTTAACGCTGGAAGATCTTGGCACTCGTGATAACTGGTACTGGAGTCGCGGGGTGCTCAAGATGACGTTAAAGGAGCGCGCCAGTGGTCGTGACCGTGGCAGTGTCAGTTGGTCCATAAAAGCAGCAGGGCGTAGCAACAGTGATGCCGAACAGCGGATAGCGGACAAGTCGGATTCTTTGTTGAAGCGCCAGATTCGCGCTTCGATTATCAAGTTTGCCACGCGGTAGGAGCCGACACCAGTCGGCAATAATTTGTCGCTCCCGTCAGTGCGCTGTGGGTATATGCCTACAGGATTCCAAGTCGAGCCAATGCCCACTGAACATGTTCGCGCACGAGTTCGGAGTCGTGGTGTAGCCGCGATTGCAATGCCGCTATGGCTGCCGGTGATTGGTCTCCGTTTCCGAGAGCCACGGCAATATTACGCAACCACCGTTCATGTCCAATGCGCCGTATTGCGGATCCTTCGGTTTTCGCGAGAAACATATTTTCATCCCAGGAAAACAACTCAATCAGTTTTGGCTGATCGAGGCCGTGTTTTGACTGGAAGGACGGCTCATCGCTTGTTCTGGCAAAACGATTCCACGGGCAAACCAGTTGGCAATCGTCGCAGCCATAAATGCGATTTCCCATCATTGGTCGCAAGGATTCCGGAATCGAGCCTTTTAATTCGATGGTGATATAGGAAATACAGCGGCGGGCGTCCAGTTGATAGGGACCGATAATGGCTTTAGTTGGACAGATATCGATGCAGGCCTGGCAGGTGCCACAATGATTCTCGGCCATCGTATCGTGCGGCAACGGCAGGTCAGAATAGATTTCTCCGAGAAAGAACCATGAACCACAGTCGCGCGCCAGCAAGTTAGTGTGTTTACCAATCCAGCCCAATCCGGCTTTTTCCGCCAGCGGTTTCTCGAGCACTGGTGCACTATCGCTAAATACGCGATAGCCAAAATCGCCAACCTCTTTTTCAATGCGATGGGCCAGCTTCTGCAAACGTTTGCGCATGACTTTGTGGTAGTCACGTCCAAGGGCGTAACGCGAGATCATTCCCAGTGACGGGTCGTTCATGACGCTTTCGGGATCCGCTGTATCGGGGGGAAGATAATCCAGGCGGGCCGAGATAACGCTTCGTGTGTCCGCTATCAACTCCGCCGGGTGGCTACGCTTCGCGCCATGTTCCTGCATATAATCCATTTCGCCATGGTAGTTTTGCTGCAACCAGTTCTGTAAGCGTTGTTCTGCCGGCGTCAGGTCAATATCACTAATACCGATCTTCTGGAAGCCAAGCGAGACCCCCCATGACTTAATTTTTTGGGCCAGGTTGGCAAAATCGAGGTCCGTATTTCGCTCAGGTCGCATAAGGACCTATCATATAGGCAAGATCAGGGCTCGCAAGACAAATCACCCATGCAACTACCGGAAAATCTCTATACTGCTGAACAGTCGAGACAACTCGATCACCTTGCAATCAACGAGTTTGGTCTCGGTGATGGTGTGTTAATGCAGCGCGCGGGTGCCACCGCATATACAACGTTACGTCATCGCTGGCCACGGGCAAGATCCATCACGGTGATTTGTGGACCGGGCAATAACGGTGGAGACGGGTACGTTCTGGCGACTCTCGCGCGTAGCGAGGATCTGGTCGTTATGGTGCGCTGTCTGGGTGATCTGGCCAGGCAGCAGGGTGATGCCCTTGCTGCGCGTGAGACTTATCAAATGAATGGCGGTGAAGTCGAGACATTCAGTGGCACTTTGCCACCACAGCAGGACGTGATTGTGGACGCGCTGTTTGGTACCGGTCTGGAGCGCCCGGTTGAAGGCCAGTGGGCCGACGCAATCAAGGCGATGAATGATGATAAGGCACCGGTGTTGGCACTGGATATTCCGTCTGGTTTGCACTCTGACAGCGGCCGACTTCTGGGTTGTGCCGTGGTTGCCGATGCAACCACTGTTTTTATCGGTTTGAAGGCGGGTATGTTCACTGCAGATGGACCGGATTATTGTGGCCATATTTATTATGATGATCTTGGCATCCCCGGTGCAGTTTCTGCATCAGTGGCACCGTTTGCCAGACGCATTTCACAGGTAAAATTGAAGCAGTGTTTACCACGTCGAAGGCGTAACACCCATAAAGGTCAATCGGGGCGCGTGCTGGTGATTGGCGGCGGTCCGGGTATGCCCGGCGCAGTCCGTCTTGCAGCAGAGGCGGCGCTTTACACCGGGGCGGGCCTGGTGACGGTCGCCACCCATCCCGATCATGCCCGGTTAATCAGTGCTGCACGACCCGAGTTGATTGTGTACGCCATTGCTGCCGCAAACGAGTTGAGCGGTTTGATGAAGTCAGCTGATGTTGTCGCGCTGGGACCCGGTCTCGGCCAGTCCGAGTGGGCCATGCAACTGATGGCAAAAGCGCTGGAGTCACCCGGCCTCAAGGTGCTCGATGCCGATGCATTGAATCTTCTGGCACTGGATGCCAGCAACAGCGATGAATGGATACTGACGCCACACCCCGGTGAGGCTGCCACGCTTCTTGAAACAAACTCCGGCGTCATTCAGCAGGATCGATTTGCGTCTGCTGACGAAATTGTAAAACGTTACGGCGGCATCTGCGTGTTGAAAGGCGCTGGTACCATTATCAGTGACGGAGAATCACGCTTGGTGTGTGACGGTGGGAATTCGGCGTTGTCCACTGCCGGATCGGGCGATCTCCTGACCGGTGCGATTGCATCGTTTGTTGCGCAGGGAATGACACCGAAGGACGCGGCTGCCACTGCCGTCTGGGTGCATGCGCGCGCGGCCGAGATCGTTGCACCGCGTGGCAAAAGAGGCTGGCTCGCCAGCGACTTTTTACCCGCCATGAGAGTGGCAACACACACGCTGGAGTCCCAGGAGGCATGACCGTCTGGGAAATTCCGGTAGCAAATGAAAAAGAGATGGAGGCCCTGGGCCGCCAGCTGGCGCCCACTATTGTTGATCTGGGCCTGGTTTATCTGGGCGGCGACCTGGGTGCAGGTAAAACGACCTTGGTCAGGGGGATATTACGTGGACTGGATCATCAGGGTGTGGTCAAGAGTCCGACGTTTACACTGGTGGAGCCCTACACTCTGGGTGATCTTATTGTTTATCATTTTGATCTCTATCGTTTGAACAATCCGGAAGAACTGGAGTTTATGGGCGCACGAGAATACTTCGCCAGTGGCAGTCTGTGCCTGCTGGAGTGGCCGGAAAGGGGGCGGGGCTTTTTGCCAACGCCGGACATTAGCGTTATGATTTACATAATTAAACAAGGGCGAAACGTGCGACTTGAATTAATGAGTGATCGTGGCGCCGCGATTGCAGATGCCTTGACGCGTATGCTTGATAAGAAAAAAGGGGCGCACTGCATATGAAGGTTATCGCGGCCCTGGTTCTGATAATCTTTTTTGGCCTGAGTTCTTTGCCGGGCCAAGCGGCAACCGTTTCCATAAAAAATCTTCGAATCTGGCGCGCGCCAGATCACACCCGTCTGGTTTTTGATCTTAGCGGCCCTATGCAGCACAAGATTTTTTCTCTCAAGAATCCCGATCGCGTAGTCATTGATATCGACAACGCTGCACTTACCAGGCCTTTGCCACGGATCAAATATGATGGCCCAATAGTTGGCAACGTGCGCACAGGCAAGCGTGCCGGAGGTACTTTCCGAATCGTATTCGATTTAAAGCGCAAAAGTTTACCAAAGGTTTTTGTCCTTAAGCCATTCCAGAAATATGGGTACCGGCTTGTAATTGATTTTGATCACGGTGGCAAGTCTGCCAAGCCCGCCAAAGTTTCGCTTCCCCCGGTGGCGTTACCGCCAGGAAAAATTCGTAAGACCCCGGCGCCTACACGATCCATATTGAAACGTAAAAATGTCGTCATCGTCATTGATCCCGGTCATGGTGGTGAAGATCCGGGGGCAATTGGCCGGCGATACCGAACTTATGAAAAGCGGGTCGTCCTGAATATCGCCAAAGAATTGAAGAAGTTGATCGATAAAGAGCCAGGTATGGAGGCGATATTAACCCGTAATGGTGATTATTTCGTGCCACTTCCAAAACGGGCATCAATGGCCCAGGAAGCAAGAGCATCAGCCTTTATTTCCATTCACGCCGATTCTTTACCGAAAAAAAGGGCGCGCGGGGCTTCTGTGTATGCGCTGTCGCAGCGGGGGTCAACAAGCCGGCTGGCGAAACATCTGGCGAAGCAAGAGAATGTTTCCGATTTTATTGGTGGTGTCAGCAAGAGCGAAGACCCGCTGGTGCATATGGTGCTGGTGGATATGAATCAAACAACAACGATTGTCGACAGCCTGGAGCTCGGAAGTGACATTATTCGATCGTTGGCGCCAGTGGGTCACTTGCATAGTCGCAAGGTTGAGCAGGCGGGATTTGCGGTACTGAAATCGCCGGTCGTTCCCTCGGTATTGGTTGAAACCGCGTTCATCTCCAATCCGGCGGAAGAAAAGAAGTTGCGAACGCGGTACTTCCAGAAGCGCATGGCGCGCGGAATATTTAATGGTATTAAACGATATGTGAAGCGCAAGGGCTTGCGACCATCACCGCGCGCAGTCTCCCGCCATACCGCAAGTTTCACACGCGAGGAAAGAAAATATATCGTACGGCGTGGCGATACTTTGTCACAAATTGCACGGCGCTATGGTGTCAATGCCGAAGCGATCAGGCTGGCAAATAATAAAAACAGCACGAAACTCAAAACAGGTGAAAGCTTGCTCATACCCTGATAGTTTGTTTTTTTGCGTAATGCAGGCGAACAAGCAAGAATAATTTTCACCGGAGACACGTAGTATGGCAGAACCTCGTAAATCCATTCATGGCGAGTGGTCCTCGCGCACGGCGTTTGTACTGGCGGCCACCGGTTCTGCCGTTGGCCTCGGCAATATATGGAAGTTCCCCTACATCACCGGTCAGAACGGCGGCGGCGCGTTTGTACTGGTCTATCTACTGTGTATTGCCGCCATTGGCATCCCCATCATGATGGCGGAAGTTATGATTGGTCGTCGTGGTCGTCAAAGCCCGATAAACACCATGCGCACGCTGGCCATAGAGGCAGGACGCAGCCCGCGCTGGCAGTTTCTCGGTTGGGCCGGTGTGTTCGCCGGTTTCATGATTCTATCTTATTACAGCGTTATCGGTGGCTGGGCGATTGCCTACATTGTGAACATGGGGGCCGGTGCGTTTCAGGACGTCAGTGCTGACCAGGCAAGCGCAGTTTTTTCAGGATTGACGTCCGATCCACTGCGCCTGTTGGCGTGGCACTCCTTGTTTATGGTCATGACCATGGTGGTGGTGGCTCGCGGAGTGCGCGGCGGTCTGGAAATGGCGGTACGTTTTCTGATGCCAGCCCTGTTTGTGTTACTGCTGGTGATGGTTGCTTACGCCATGGGCACCGCCGAATTTGGTGCCGGTCTGAAATTTCTATTCGAGCCCGATTTTAGCAAAATTGGCTGGAACGGAGTTCTGATTGCCATGGGTCACGCATTTTTTACGTTGAGCCTCGGTATGGGAGCCATTATGGTTTATGGCTCTTACTTGCCAAAGAATGTGTCGATTGCCAAAACCTCTATCATCATAGCGGGTGCCGATACTCTGGTTGCTCTGCTTGCAGGTATGGTCATTTTTCCGATTGTATTTGCCAATGGACTTGAGCCCGGGGCGGGTCCGGGACTGATTTTCGAAACTCTGCCCATCGCCTTCGGGCAGATGTGGGGCGGAAGCTTTTTTGGTGTTCTTTTCTTTCTGTTGCTGACTTTTGCAGCCTGGACATCCGCTATTTCCCTGATCGAACCGGCTGTTGCATGGTTGGTGGAAAATCGCGGCTTGAGTCGTGTGACTGCCTCAGTGTGGGCGGGAGGCATTACCTGGTTTCTGGGTATCGGCAGTCTGTTATCGTTTAATCTGTGGAAGGGCGATACCCTGTTTGGAATGAACTTCTTTGAGCTGCTGGACTACCTGACGGCTAATATAATGCTGCCGCTGGGGGGTGTTGCCATTGCCGTGTTTGCCGCGTGGTCGATGTCGCGATCGGCAACAGAAGAAGAACTCGACTTGGGTAATAAGCGAATGTTTGATCTGTGGCGGTTCTTCGTACGTTACATCACGCCAACCGCGGTCATTATAGTGTTTCTTAACGCTATCGGTGTTTTTTAGACAGTATTGTAGACAGGGGTTCAGCCATCCAGTCGCTGGATTATTTCCTGGCGGATGCTGTCAAGATTTGCACTGTCGGTTAGCGGTTCACCGTTCATGTCGGTGACAAAGAAAATATCCTCAGCACGCTCACCATAAGTTGCAATTTTTGCACCAACGAGCCTTACATGACACGCGAATAGCGCCAGTGCTATCTGGTGAAGCAGCCCCGGTCGATCCTGTGCCGTCACCTCAATGATACTTTGCTGGCCGTTGGCAGACTGGGCAAATCTGACATTGGTTTTAACAGGGAAATGTTTCAGTTGCCGGGTCAAGCGTCTGTCCATGTGCTTTTTTGCATCGTGTGCATGAATTAATTCGTTGTGCAGCTCCGTTGCCAGCAACCGAAGTTCGTTGTCATTAGCTACCGCCTTGTTTTCGCGATCCAGTACCACAAAGGTATCGATGATGTAGCCATTGCGTGCGGCGTGCATACGCGCGTCGACCACCGACAGTCCGCGTTTTTCCAGCGCGCCCGTAATGATGCTGAACAATCCCTCGCGATCAAGCGTGTATATCATAATCTCGGTGCCGCCTACCTTGGGATTGCAGGTTGCTGTCACCAGCGGCAGGTCGGTTGCCATAGCGGAGGCCACAGTGCTGGCATGCCAGGAGAGACTATCGACACTGTGACGCAGGAAATATTCGTTTTCCATTTCCCGCCAAAACTGCTCGACTCGATCGAGGGGTGTGCCGCGGGCAGCGAGTTGTTCAAGCGCTTCCGATTTTATCTCGGCCAGGTGTTCTTTTATGTCAATAGGCATACCGAATCCATGGCGCAACAGGCGTGAGGTTTCCTGATATAGCTGGGCCAACAAACCCCGCTTCCATTCGCTCCACACCTTGGGGCTGGTGCCACGCATATCTGCGACAGTTAAAAGGTAAAGATTGTCGAGGTGTTCCTGGTCTCCCACGGTGCGGGCGAAGTTCATGATGATTTCCGGATCATGAATATCCTGACGTTGTGCCACCAACGACATGAACAAATGATTACGTACCAGCCAGCAAATAAAGCGCGTGTCGTATTCACTCAGTGTATGTATGACGCAGAAACGCCTTGTCTCTTTTTCACCGAGTCTGGAGTGGTCGCCACCGCGTCCCTTGGCAATATCATGGTACAGAGCTGCAACATAAAGTCGTTCCGGTTTAACCAGGTCCTTGATAATTGATGATGCCATTGGGAACTCGGTGGCGAACTCAGGCACCGTGAACCGCCTTACATTGCGAAGAACAAACAGGATGTGCTCGTCAACAGTAAAAACGTGAAACAAATCATGTTGCATTTGTCCGACGATGCGACCGAAGGCTGGCAGGTAAGCTCCGAGTACACCATAGGCATTCATGCGACGGAACTCATGGGTAATGCCGGACGGTTGGCGCAAGATCTCCATGAACAGACTGCGACAGGCGAGATCCTTACGGAAGTTTTTATCGATCAGGTACAGATGAGAGCGTACCTGGCGAATGGTACTTGACCGGACGCCTTTGAGTTCAGGGTGCTGTTGTAATAGCAGGAACATTTCCAGCATCGCCCAGGGGGTGCGTTTAAACACTTTGTCATCGACGGTCTCTATAAAATCACCGTGCGCGCGAAAGCGTCGATTAAGCGAGCGGCTGCGTAGACGTCCTTTGGCCAGTATGGCCTCCTGAAAGTGTTGCAACAGGATCTCGTTTAGCAGCGACAGTTCTTTCACGGTTCGGTAATAACGCTTCATATACTGTTCAACTGCCAGACTACCGGGCCTGTCAATGAACCCCGCCAGTGAAGCCAGGGCACGCTGGTGATCAAATAGCAGGCGATCCTCGCGACGGCCGGCAAGATAGTGGAGGCCGCTACGTAATTGCCAGAGATAGTTACGGCCGCGGATTAGGGCACGATATTCCTCTTCGGTCAAAAAGCCGTGTTCCACCAGCTCATGCAAGGAACCCGTGCCAAACTCGCGTTGCGTTACCCACGAGATCATCTGAATGTCACGGAGTCCACCCGGACCTTCTTTGATGTTGGGCTCCAGGTTATAAGCGGTGTCGTCATATCGCCCGTGTCTGGTAATTTGTTCTTTCCATTTGGCAGCAAAAAACTTGCGGCTGGGCCATATTTTTGCCGGCCCGTTGGTTTCTCGCATACGGTTGAACATGTCTTCGTCGCCAACGAGTAGACGCGCTTCCATCAGGTTGGTGGTTACCGTAATGTCTTTCTTCGATTCTTTCGCACAGTCTTTGAGTGTTCGTGCGCTGTGGCCAACTTCCATCCCAATGTCCCACAAAAAGCGGATAAAAGTTTCAAGGAAATTGTTCAGTTCGTTGTGCGCCGGTTGGTGCAGCAATAACATGAGATCGATGTCGGAAGCGGGGTGCAGCTCACCGCGACCATATCCGCCCACGGCAATTAACGAGATTTCTTTTCTCTCGGGCAACAGGGGGTGATGGTGCTGGAATGCCAGCAGTATCAGTTGGTCTACCAGCCATGCGTGACTCTGGACAAGGTCATCCGGGCGGGCCCCCGCGTGGAAGTATCTTTCCAGCCGCTGTCTCCCGGTTTTAAGCGTCTTGCGGAAAAGCGTTAATGCATCACTGTCTTGTTCAAGCGAGCCCCGGAAGGCTTTGGAGTCAAATAATTCTTTCTTGCTGATCACCATGCAGCGATATTCGCTGATAACCCGTGCGACAACAAGCAAGCGACCAGGATGATTAAGGTTGTTCTCCGGGTAGCTGGGTCAGGATCTCATGACCGTCATTGGTTACCAGGATTGTATGCTCCCATTGCGCCGAGAGAGTATGGTCAGAAGTAACCACCGTCCAGTTATCCTTCAGCAGTTTTATTCCCTTGCGACCGGCATTGATCATGGGTTCGATGGTAAACGTCATGCCGGGTTTGAGCATCACGCCGATCCCCGGGGGACCGTAATGCAATACTTGGGGTTCTTCGTGGAACTGACGGCCGATACCGTGACCACAGTATTCCCGCACAACAGAGTAGTTCAGCGATTCGGCATGCTCCTGAATGGCATGCCCGATATCTCCCAGCCGGGTACCTGGACGTACCTGTTCGATGCCAATCATCAAGCACTCATGAGTGGTTTCGGTCAGGCGTTTCGCCAGTACGGATGGCTCACCGACATAAAACATCTTGCTGGTGTCACCATGAAAACCGTCCTTGATAACGGTGATATCAATATTAAGAATATCGCCTTTTTTGAGTTTTTTGGACGACGGGATGCCGTGGCACACCTGGTGATTGATGGAAGTACAAATAGACTTGGGGAATCCCTTGTAATTAAGCGGTGCCGGAACGGCCTTTTGTTCGTTCACGATATAATCGTGGCACAGGGCGTCGAGCTCATCGGTGGTGATACCTGGCTGCACGTGAGGCCGGATCATTTGCAGTACTTCACCGGCAAGGCGGCCGGCGACGCGCATTTTCTCGATTTCTACTGCGGATTTGATGTGAATCGCCATATTCCAGCCAGTAAGCGGAGCCAATGTGGGTCAAAAATGGGCCTTTTATAACATGATTCGGGACCGGTACTGCCTGAACCCCTAATTCGCTTGGGGATAAATGCCAAAGCAGTTGAAATTATTGTCGAAAATAAGGTGATGGGGTATATTGCGCGCCTTGCTTGATACCTAAAACGCACATGAATCGTCACATGCGCCCGGGTGCCCTCCATTATGGATGGGTTGGTGCATGGGGTTCATGGAAGCCTAAAACCCGAAGGGAGATTACTATGAGTAAAGTAAGTATGCGAGACATGCTCGCAGCTGGTGTGCATTTTGGGCACCAGACCCGCTATTGGCACCCCAAGATGCGCCCCTATATTTTTGGTGAGCGCAACAAAATTCACATAATTAACCTCGAAAAGACGGTTCCATTACTGGAAGACGCCCTGAATTTCCTCGGCAGTCTGGCGTCCAAGCGGGGCAAGATCCTGTTTGTCGGTACCAAGCGCCAGGCAACAGACACTATTCGCGATGAAGCAATCCGTTGTGGTGCGTCCTATGTCAATAAACGTTGGCTCGGCGGCATGTTAACCAACTTCAAGACGGTTAAGCATTCTATTAGTCGGCTGAAGGAACTTGACGTCATTCTTGGTGAAGATGCCAGCTCCAAGCTGAATAAAAAAGAATTACTGATGCTGAGCCGTGAGCGCGCAAAACTCGACGGCGCGTTAGCGGGCATCAAGGACATGGGGGGTCTGCCCGATGCCCTGTTCGTCATCGATGTCGGCATTGAATATATCGCCGTCAAGGAAGCCAACAAGCTCGGTATTCCGGTGGTGGCCATTGTCGATACCAACTGTAAACCCGATGGCATTGATTATGTTATCCCGGGTAATGATGATGCGATTAGTGCGATTCGTCTTTATTTGTCAATCGCAGCTGACGCCATCCTGGAAGGTCGTAAATCTGCGCAGGTTGCTATGCCCGCCGGTGAAGATGACTATGTCGAGGTGGATGATGACCAACCCAAAGTCAAGGTGAAGACGAAAAAGAAAACCACAAAGCCTGCAGCGACGAAGGCCAAGGCCGTGTCGGAGAAAAAACCAGAGAAAGAGTCTGACGCCAAAAAGACTGGTACCTCTGAAAGCAAATCCTGAAGCATCAGTGAAGACAGGGGCTGGGTCCCTTTTTTGACATACCGGCCCCTGACCGAACCCGATATTAGTTGACTGACTCGTGAAAGAAACGAGTGATGGAAGGTAAAGAATAATATGGCTATATCTGCTGCAGAAGTAAAATTACTGCGTGAAATGACAGGTCTTGGCATGATGGACTGCAAGAAGGCCCTGGAAGAAACAGGTGGTGACAAGGACGCTGCTATTGAATTGCTGCGCAAGACAGCGGGTGCAAAACTTGAAAAGAAAGCCGGACGCACCGCCGCCGAAGGTTTGGTCAGCGTTGCGGCAGAGGGTAATGCGACAGCGCTGGTGGAAGTGAACAGCGAGACCGACTTTGTTGCCAAAGGTGACGAGTTCCAGGGCTTTGTTACGCAAGTCGCCTCTTGCGTGGCCAGAAACAGACCCGCTGACGTAACGGCTCTCATGGACCAGCCCATGGATTCCGGTGAGACGGTTGCCAAAACGCTGGAAGCCATGGTGCAGAAGCTGGGCGAGAAAATGAATGTCCGCCGGTTCGAGACTTATGCCACCGATAACATGATTGGCAGCTATGTCCATACTACCCGGAAGATTGCTGTACTGGTTGAGATTGAAGGGGGAGATGAAGCTCTGGCCAAGGATATCGCCATGCATATTGCGGCCAGTCGTCCCCAGTTTGTCAGCTCAGAAGAGGT
>SDBS01005103.1_pt1 | contig 12846 bp, 14 predicted proteins | sample 2277091 | NCBI WGS metagenome assembly SDBS01 (sample SAMN10404972, study PRJNA504765) | marine sediment metagenome | isolation source: marine sediment core GS10_PC15, 163 cmbsf | place: Arctic Ocean: Southern Knipovich Ridge | collected 2010 | reverse complement strand
CTTTCATGCTGTCATCTGAAACAGCAACATCGATGAATTGAGTCAAATCCTGAGAGGGTTCTTCGGGTTTTTGATTTTTTTCTTTCATTTGATTTCAGTATGAATTATAATATAATTAGAGGTTGTCCTACAACCTCTAATTAGGCTGTCCCATAATATAAATTGTACCCATGAATAATAATAATGAAAAAAGAAAGTCAGAAAGAATTCCGCTAAATAATAGTATAGAAGTTTTTATTATTAAGAAAAAGGAGAATGGAAAAGAATCAATTCGAAAATTATCAAACTGCAGGTGCCTGGATATAAGCACCGGAGGTATTTTGATAGGAAAAGACATTAACGAATACGGCACGGGAGGAGCCTGTTTAAAGACAGAGGAGAATATACCGGCAGGAACACATATCCAACTGCGGGTACATTTAAATATGGAAATTTTAAATGAGGATTTCACAGCAAGGGCGGTAGTGGTGAATTCAACCCCCGGGGATGGTTTTTATTATATTCATCTCTCTTTTGAGAAGTTGCTGAAGTGTTCAATTGATTCAGATATTTATCGTAAAATTGATTCCCTGCCCGGTTTTTGATTAATTATTTAAAAGCTCACGGACCTTTTTCGCTGTCTGCTCCGGCCCACCCAGTTTTGCCGTCAACAAGCCCTTTAAATATGGCGCGTATCTTTGTGTCTATGTCTTCAGAGAATACCGCGGGATTATCCTTTGTAAGGATATTCCTTGCCAGGTTAAGGGCGCGAGCCTCTGCGTCGTGTCTTCCCTTTTCTTCCCACAGGTCCCGCATTTCACGGGTTGCCACATCCGGGAAAAGGGCCGTTGACCTCATATGCTTTATGGTATGCGTCGATTCCATGTATGATCCTCCTGGACCGGTTTCCGCGATCAGATCCAGAGAGAGATCTTCTTTGCTGAACTCAAGGCCCTGTTTGATTCGTTTGAGCATTAACGCGATTTCACTGTCAATTACAGCTTTGGCGAAATCGAAGGCCATCAGGCTGCCCAGAAGCCCGCCCATATTAAACATGTCTGCTCCGGCGAGAAGCGCCGCGGTTGTGTTCATGCCTGTTTCATAACCCGACTGAGCGTCGTTAGTGTGAGCGTTTGTAAGCCCGATGTATCCGCCTGACGGGACATTGTAAAACCGCGCCATCTGGCTGTGCCCCATCTGCAGAATCCCGGTTTCGATTGCACCGGGGGCGTAACCGCCTGTGCGCATATCGGCTACAGTGGACAGGACAGCATAGATAATCGGTGTTTCCGGGCGGATCATCTGCTGAAGCGCACCGAGCGCCAGGAATTCGGCATTACCTAGAGCAAGTGTCCCTGTCAGGGTCATGGGTGAGGTGATCCCGGCATTGGGGACTATGGTCCCGTAGACAGGCAGCCTGTTTTCAGTAAGGTAGATCACCGCTTCTGTTGACTCCACATCCATGGTAAGAGGCGAGATTACCGGACAGTAGTGGTGGGTGATAAGCGGACGCTCCCGGTAAGCCTCTTTACTGCCTGAAATAATTTCGCCAAGCTCCAGTACATCAAGAAGCTCTTTTATATTCGGTGTGTTGCTCCGCACCGGTTTAAGGCAGTTTTTCAGGGCCGGGTAGAAACGGGAAAGACTGAACTGTCCTTCAGGGGCGTCGTGCGCTAGAGTTGAGATTGAAAAGACATCGAAACCAGGCAGTTCGTTGATCAAAAACGCGATGTCCGCAATGTCTGATGAGGTTGCGCGCCTCTTTTTACCTGTCTCCGGGTCGATAATGTCGGGGGCGGAGCTTCCTGTAACTATAACCGGACTGTCATCCGGAATGGTACGGTCGAAATCCGGATTACGGCCCCTGAATGTAAATGTCGGAGCAAAGGCTTTTTGAAATTCCTGGATCACCCGGCTGGGGATTTTCACGACCAGTTTTTCCGGGTCCACATTGCAGCCGTGATTTTGATAGATTTCACGCGCCCTTTCATTGCGTACCATGAAACCGACATTTTCAAGAATTTCTATAGAGGCTTCGTGGACCTGTTTGACCTCCGTGGGGGTCAGTAATTCCGCGTATTGCATGGCGCCTCCTTTATTACAGGTATTATGCGGGTTGCAATTTTCGGATTTTTATTGATCCGCTCGTTGTTTTTATACTCAGCGGGATGAGGCCGCTCCCATCTTTTGAATGGGAAAAGTTCGTCTCTGAAAATGTGCCTGTCTTTTACCAAAAAAACGAGTGAAAGGATGATTATAACTAAGCTGAGAAGCCCAAACAGGATTCCAAGGTAGTTAACAGTATCTCCTTTACTTTTTTTCATTCATTTCTCCTAATCTCTCCATTTCCCTCCTTGTGAGGTCGGCTTCCATTTTTTTAAGGCCGCCTCCTTTGAATAAATACGCGTTCATAAAGTTGAAAAACACGCCGATCCCCCAGAAAAGAGCGACCCAGAGCCACCACTGATGACCGCGGCTGGTAACATTGTTGATGATCGCAAGTACTACCAGAACAGAGATATAGGTAATGAAATGACGTATGAATGCAACCTTGTTTTTTGCTATTTTTCTGGCCTCGTTTAACCTTGAGTTTTCAGATTCCTTTTTGTTTTCATCTCCCATTGTGACCCCCCTGAAACTTTTTGATTAAATTATTATAGGCTGAGTATTTTTATACACAATGCCGGAAATGCTCGAAAAAGTCAAGAAAATATAATAAATGTAAAATATGTGTGGCAATACGGTTTAGGTCGGTGTAAGATAAAAATTATTCATATTGTTTGCTGGAGGGGGTCAAAGATGACAGGGAGTGTAAGGGCGGCAGTCGTTCAGTTTGAGCATGCTCCGGGGGATAAAAGGGCCAATTTCAAGAAAATAGACAGCTTTTTATACAGAGCGGCCCGGGAAAAAGTGGAGATTATCGTATTTCCTGAATGCTGTATCACGGGTTACTGGTTTCTGAGAAACCTTTCAAAGGGTGAGCTTTTAAAGATTGCCGAGCCTGTGTTTGACGGGGAAATGTCCGCGATGCTGATGGCCCGCGCGAAAGAATATCAAATGACGATAGGGGCGGGACTGGTGGAGGTGACTGAGGGGGGGGAACTTTACAATACCTATGTTGTGGCTCTTCCTGATGGCAGGGCATACCGTCACCGCAAACTTCACTGCTTTATCAGTGATCATCTAAATTCCGGTACGGAGTTTACTGTTTTTAATACTTCCCATGGCGTGCGGGTGGGGGTCCTGACCTGCTATGATAACAATATAGGGGAGAATGTCAGGATGACGGCACTGAGGGGAGCGCAGATACTTCTCGCCCCGCATCAGACCGGAGGGTGCAGATCTACTAATCCGCATACCATGGGGCTGATAGACCGCGCGCTGTGGGACAACAGGAAAAAAGATCCCGGGGCAATTGAAAAAGAGCTGCGAGGCCTAAAGGGGAGAGGATGGCTCCTCAGGTGGCTTCCGGCACGGGCCCATGACAACGGAGTGTTCCTCCTGTTCAGCAACGGAGTGGGAATCGATGATGATGAGATCCGCACCGGAAACGCGATGATTATTGACCCCTATGGGAGGATTATCGCTGAAACCTGGAAAGCAGGTGATGATATGGTGGCGGCTGATCTGGACCCTTCTCTTCTTGTCGAGAACACAGGACAGCGCTGGATTAAAACAAGGAGGCCCGAATTATATGGGCCTTTGGCGGTTCCGACAGGGCTGGAAGAGGATATTAGGGAGGTCCGGTTTGATGAAAAGGGTGTGTGAGCATATGTTGGGATAAACGCTACTCCTCTGCTGCACCGGCAGCTTCGATAATCAGTTTTTTCAGGTGTTCGAGTGTTTTTTTTACAGTCTCTGAGACTTCAGCCCCCAGCTGTAATTGACGGGGCTCAACCCCGAGAATAAATATATCCGTGTTTATTTGTGATTTCATGTAGTCGATGAGCATACCGAGTGATATATCATGGGTTGAGAATCCTGATTTTTCAAGGTCCTTTTGGTCAAGTATTCTGTATTCTCCGGGTTTTAAATTCAGATGTACCGCGTCTATAATAAGGATTGTATCGGGATTTTCTTTGATGATTTTTCCCAAATAGTTTTCGGGAGTTCCCTCCGCGTTGATGCATGAAGCGTTTACCCTTCCTCTTAACATCTCTACCAGCATGGGGCCAAGCGCGTCGTCACCACGGAGTATATTCCCTATCCCTAAAAGTACTACTTTACCCTTAAAAAACTGCTTAAGATCTTCTGACATGTTTTTTTAAGCTCTCCCGGTTTTTTACACCTCTATTATAAACAATATTGAGCACGTCTACAAAACCAGTGTATTATAATGATAAAATGTATATGAATTTCTTGGGCAAAATACGAGGCGAAGCTACACGGTCGTGAGGGTGGTTTCTCTCCTGCAGCGGGCGCAGAGAATCTTCACCCTGTCAGACCGGCCATGGTCTTTTAAAACAGATGTAATGTTTTCGTCAATGATTCCCAGGCTTTTCAAACGGGACTGATATAAGGTGGGGTTTGAATACGTAAGCTCTCCTATCTTTTCAGCGATCCATTTCAGATGGTCCTTACACGCAATGACCGCACCGCAGATTTCGCAGAGCTGAAGATCTTTTTCTATGGACTCCTCGGCGGTTTTTCTGTCAAAAAAAGCGAGATCAAATTCGTTTGATAATTTGATCCCTTCATTGTCCGCGATGCAGGCAGCTTCACAGCATCCGCAGAAAATGCAGGTGTCAGTATAGTGGATTATTTTTCTCTTCGGGTTTAGAGAGTCGGTGATGTCTTCATGACCGATTGCATCTGCGGGACATACCTCCTCGCATGCAAGGCACCCAACGCACTTGTCGGGATTATATACCGGTTGTCCCCTGAAACTTGGATAGGGTTCATGGGGTTTAAATGGAAACTTTGAAGTGTAAGGCCCAACGATCAGTGCCTTTATTGCTTCTAGAAGTTCTCTTATCTTTGGTAATTTCATTTTATACCCATCTTCTTTTTTATAGTTTCTGTTTTTTCCTGTGAAAGCCTGATGAGGTCCTGGCCGTTGTAGAGTTTTTTACCCTTGATTGAACGGACCGCCATCCTCTCTGTGCAGCAGTAGCAGGGGTCAATGCCTGCGAGAATAATTGTTGCATCAGAAATAGTTTCACCAATTACGGTTGTCTTGCATGTGGGCAGATTCATAAAGGTTGGCGCCCGGACCTTGTGGCGTGCCGGCCTGTTGGTGCCGTCACTTCTTACATAATGAAAGGTCTCGCCTCTCGGTGCTTCAGCAACACCTATACCCTCCCCGGGAGGTATGTCCTTTATATTCAGGTCAATTTCACCGTCCGGAAGATTCTGCAGGCAGGTTTTAACTATTTTGATGGACTCGTACATTTCCAGTATTCTGACAACCGTTTTATCAAACACGTCCCCGTTTTCGGTTACAATCATGTCCCATTCTACTCTGTCGTACGCCCCGTAGGGGGCGTCTTTTCTCACATCTCTTGCAACGCCTGACGCCCTCGAGGTGGGCCCCAGCGCGCAGTAATCGATTGCCTCCTGTTTCGTAAGAATCCCTATTCCCTTTAACCTGGCATGAAGAACAGGATCATCGATAATGGCCTTTTTTAGACGGGTGAGTGTAGGTATAATAGAGTCAATTTTTTTTATCACAAGCGGTATGTCTTCGGCATTTATGTCTCTTCTAACACCTCCAGGTTTAAACATTGCGTAGCTATTTCTGTTTCCCGAGAGAATTTCCATCACATCCAGTATTTCCTCCCTCAGCTTCCATACCCACATATATACTGTATTGTATCCCAGGAAATGGCCCGCAAGGCCAAGCCATAGTAAGTGGGAATGTATCCGCTCCCCTTCCGCTATAATGGTCCGTATGTATTTGGCCCTTTCCGGTACCTCTACCTGGATAATGTCTTCAACTGCTCTTGTATAGGCAAAGGGATGGCTTGTTGAGCAGATCCCGCAGATCCTCTCTATAACAAACGTTGACTGATCAAAAGTCTTTCTTTCAGAGAGTTTTTCTATTCCCCTGTGATTGTAACCGATCTGTATATCTATATCGACAACTGTTTCACCATCAACCGTTAATGTGAAAAACTCCGGTTCTTCCTGAAGGGGATGGTATGGTCCTATGGGTATAACTGATTTTGCCATTTAAACACCTCTATCTCTGATTGCTTTTTTATCCCATTCTTTGTAATCTTTTCTCAATGGATAAACACCTTCGGGCCATTCATCGGCGAGAAGCAGTCTGCTTAAATCCGGGTGCCCGATAAAATCTATGCCCAGTAATTCGTGCATTTCTCTCTCAATCCAGTTTGCACCCTTAAAAACTGGTGTCAGTGAAGCCACTGCCGGTTTTTTCTTATCCAGTTTTACTCTCAGAGAGATCAGTACATTCAGGTATTCGATTGAAAAGTGGTAGAGTATTTCTATGTTTGACGGTGTGTCCACACCTGAAGCTATGTTAAACCTCGCTTCAAGGTCTTTAAAAATGTACGTTGCGGCCTTTACAAGAGATTCAGGCTTGATCTCTATATACACTCTATTCGGGGACGTATCAAAAAAATCGATAATATCATCTTTAAATCTATCTTTAATATCTTTTAGCAGCTCTTCTCGAGTCATAGTGTTCCCTTTATCTTTTGTATAAGTTTTACCGCTCCTGATATTATGGCCTCAGGTTTGGGAGGACAGCCCGGGATATAAGCATCCACCGGTATAATCTTATCCAGAGGAAGCGGGCAGTTATAACTATGGATAAATATCCCCCTCGACATAGAGCATTCCCCGATTGCGACAACGAGGCACGGTTTTGGCGCCTGCTCATAAAGCCTCTTCAGCCTGATGACCGATTTCCTGTTGCATGAACCGGTCACAAGTAGTATGTCGGCATGCTTTATACTAGGAGCCAGGAGCATTCCGAACCTTTCAATGTCGAAGCGAGGTGTGAGGCAGTCAAGTATCTCAATGTCACAGTTGTTACAGCTCCCGGTGGAAAGGTGAAATACCCATGGGGATTTTAACAGAGCTCTTAATGTTAGTTTCATATCACTTTCCTAATAACGCTAAAACTACCGCAATAACCGCAATCCCGGTTGTCGGCCCCCAGAAGAACTTCATCGCCTGGTCTATCCTCAACCGTGGATTGGTATTCCGGATCACTGTAATTACCAGCAGAAACGCTATATATTTGAGCACGCTGTACAGAATGGTGATGCCGCTGAACTTGAAACCGCCAAGGAATAAAATTATAAGGAAAAACGGCAAAGTGAATAAGAGCATATTCTTCATGAGCCTGAATATAGCGAGCCCTGTCCCCGAGTACTCGACCATCGGTCCGGAGATGATTTCGGTTTCAGCCTCTGGACAATCAAAGGGGACAAGCCCAAGTTTTGCCTGTATACATAAAATGCAGACAATGAGAGCGAGAATCCCTGACGCGTATGTTGCAAAGGCGCCGTTCTGTGCCTGAAAGCTGATTATCTCTCCAAGCTTCAGTGAAAAACCGGATTTGATAACCGGAACAAGTATGGCCAGCACAAAAGGAAGCTCGTATCCGAGCAGCAGTTTCATTTCTCTTGAAGAGCCGATCCTGGCAAGGGGGTTTCCGGACGCAAATCCCCCCAGCATAATGCTTATCGAGGGGATAGATAAAAGATACAACACAACGATTATATCTCCTAAAAAGCTGCTGAACAGGTTGTTGTTGCTGCCCCACAGGAGTGCCGATACCATCACAACACTTGCGAATCCTATCACAGGTGCACTTATAAACATTATCCTTGAGGCACCTTTCGGGATGAGAGTTTCTTTCCCGAGCAGTTTAATTATATCAATGAGAGGTTGAAAAAATGGCGGTCCGACTCTATAGTGTATCCTTGCCGTAATTTTTCTGTCAATCCATGCGGCGATGAGTCCTAAAACAGCCGTTAATAAAAACCCGTAAATAATGAGATATACAATAGTCATTATGCCTTCTCTCTCTCCCAGTGTGTGGAATGAATTATTAAATTATCACCTGCAAGATAAGTATTTTCAGGCAGCTCAATATCCTTAGATTTTAAGCTCAGGGCACCGTATGGGCATGATTTAATGCAGAGTGGTTCGTCCTTATTATCCCGCCGGTCCAGACAGAAGTCGCAGTTATGTACTATATACGGGACATTTTCCGGGTATATTGTTCCGTATGGACAGGCATGGGAGCAGGTTTTACAGCTTATACATAGCATATTGTGTCTTATCAGCAGATTGTCCTTCTCTTTCTGCTGTTCAAGGGCGTCCTGCGGACAGGAGTTTACGCACTGTGGATCTTCGCACTTTCTGCAGACCAGGTAATAGTTTGCCAGTTCAACCACCGATATAATACCGTTGTTTTCAGGGTGGTAATGGTAGCTGCACTGAATAACACACTCCTTGCATTCGCCACCGGCACAGACATCCAGGTCGATAAAAAGTCTTGTTTCATCACCTTTTTCAGATTTAATATCAAACTTACCCTGATGCAATTGCTCCGCACTCGTATCCATAGGCACCTCAACTCTGCTTACGGGCCGCAAGACCATGAGGGTGTTTCCCCTGAGTCCGGCCCATGTGATAATTTTATCCCACTTTAAAAGCCTAATGCAATAGTTTGTAGCTTAATCCCAGATATCAGGATAATTTTTTATCCGGGAATACTGAAAAACCGGCCCGTCTTTACATACGTAGTATTCTCCGATTCTGCAGTGGCCGCATTTCCCGATACCGCATGACATATTTTTCTCCATGGAAAGATAAATATTAGACTCCTGAAAGCCCATATCTACCAATTTGGCTGTGGCAAATTTCATCATGATGGGAGGACCGCACACAATAGCGATGCCGGTTTTAAAATCCATGCCGATTCCGTCTAAAATGGTCGTGACAAGCCCGACATGGCCCTTCCATGATTTATCTCCTTCATCATTATCCACTGTTAGAATCGCATCAAGATCATCCCTCTTTACCCATTCTGCTGTTTCCTTTTTATACAGGAACTCTTTCGGGGATTTACACCCTCCCCTGAAAAATAATTTTTTGAAGTCTCCTGATCTTTCAAAGAACGAGTACATCAGGCTTCTGATGGGGGCAAAACCGCAGCCACCTCCTACTACCAGGATTTCCTTTCCCATGAATTCGTCAAGAGGATAACCTTTGCCAAATGGCCCTCTTAATCCGACTGTATCTCCTTTCTTAATCTGATGGATCTTCTCGGTTACCTTTCCAACCTTCATCACGGTAATCTCCATCCTGTCCTTTACTGAAGGCCTGGACGAAGGTGTAAAGGGAGCTTCGCCGAATCCGGGAATTGTTAACTCTATGAACTGCCCGGTTTTAAATATTATCTCTTCCTTTGGCTTCAGTTTGAGCGTTTTAATAATAGGAGTCTCTGTAGTAACATCCAGCACTTCTGTTTCTATTGGTCTATAGGGATTGTTATTTGACATCTTCGACAAGCCTCTTCAATACCTTTCTTATATCAATCTTTGCCGGGCAGGCCGATATGCAGCGCCCGCATCCCGTGCATGCATATATACCGCCATATTTTGGGAAAAAGTCAAACTTTTTTTCAAACCTGTTTCTTAATCTCATCCACAGCAGGGGCCTCGGATTAACACCAGCCGCGACTTTTGCGAAGTCCTTTATCATGCAGGAATCCCACACTCTCAGCCGTTCCATCTTTTTTTTATCCATCTGGTCGTATAAAAGAAAACAGTGGCATGTCGGGCATATAGTATTACACGCTCCGCATTCCACACAGGCCGCAGCCTCATCCGCCCATATTGTTGAGTCGTAGTTTTTCTGGATAATTCCTTCGAAATGATCCTGACCGGGTATTTTGTTTTCTTTTATGTTCTTTTTTACTTCACCATAGACTCTTGATCTCTGCTCGTTCATTTCTGAGATTAATTCATCCCTGGCATCTCCGAAAAGGGACGCATTACTGTCGATGAGCGATTGCCCTTTTTGAGAACCGGAGTGTACTATAAAGCCTCTTGATACCTGTGAAAGATTCAGGTCGAAATCTGCCTCAGGGTATGGTTTTACATCAACTGACAGACAGAAGCATGTGTCAATCGCGAGCGTGCAGTCAGCGGATATTACGAGGTTATTTTCACGCGCGTTCATATAAAAGGGGTCTACATAATCGTGTTCCTTAAAAACGTTGTCATGGACCTTAAAGCCTTTTAAATCACATGCCTTGGCGCCAATGATGCAAAACGGCTTTGCATTTGATTGTGGAAGGTCTGCTTTAAAACCATCGGCTACCCTTTCCCTGGCGCGAAAGAAAAAGGCTTTAAGCGGCTCAAAGGCCCTTACCTCACCAACGACAATGCTTTCGGCAAGTTTTTCTTCAGGTTCATCCTGCTCCATCTCAGATGAGTATTTTTTATAAAAACGGCTATCATCCTTTTTAGAGGGTACAAATATATCGTAATCTTTCTGTATTATGTCCAGGAGGTTTGTAAAGTTATTCCACGTTAGATAATGCATGTCTGAAACCCTTGTGTTTTTAATATTTAACAGCCGCTACTGATTATAACATGACAATGTTTTGTTAAAATAAGTTGTTTGTTAATTATTTAACGATTACTGTTAAAAAAATTTAAATTTTTATACTTTTTCTTGTTCAAGAATCACAAAGGTGCAGAATTAATGTAGTCACAAATTTTGAAGGAAAAACAATTTTTGAGAGGGAATAAGTTGTTTTTCCTCCGGCAGAACCATTCTATTACATTTGTCCAATATTTGTCAAGCATTTTTTTTATTTTTTTTTAAAAAAAAACTTGACAAAATTTTAATAACTATGTAAAATGACTTTTCGAATGAGATCGTTTAATTTTTAACTAACTTTTGATTCCCAAGTTGATAAAAATAAAAGAATATGTACACATTATATTATCCTGACTCTATAAAGAGTATAATTTCCAGCCTGGTGTATGGTTTTGTTTCTTTGAAAAGATGTAGTTACAGATAAGCGGACTACAACACACTATAGAAGGTATTGTCATGATTGAACTACAATATACAATACTGCTTCCAATCGCTGCAGGAATAATTCTTTTTATATTGCCTGAGAAAATCAGACCAATAAAAGGGGTTATTTCTGTACTCGTCTCTGCAGCAGTACTCTATTACTCCTACAGATTGTTTCGGGGCCAGCCGCAATTTTTATCTCAGAGTTTTATTCCCGGCCTTTTGGGACACCAGGAGGAGATGACGAAGCTGCTCCTGTTCAATATTGATACTCTTGGCAAAACGATTGCACTATTCATAGGTTTTTTTGGTTTTATGATTTCACTCTATTCACTTTCCTACATAACAAAAGAAAAGAATGCAACCAATTATTATTCATACTTCTTGATAACGATTGGAGCCTCTGTCGGGGCTGTACTTTCTGACCACTTTTTATTATTTATCACATTCTGGGGTGTGTTAGGGATAACACTGTACAAATTAATAAAAAGCTATGATGAAAAAAGTTCCGCTGCTGCGAAAAAAACTTTTATTTTGATAGGTGCCTCAGATTCCATCATGATATTCGGTATTGGTCTTCTCTGGATATTAACGGATACTTTGAAAATTTCCGAGATGGCCGTCAGTACAAAAGATACTCTTGGTGTAATTGCATTTATCACTCTCCTGATCGGCAGCCTTACAAAAGCGGGCGCTTTTCCCGTTCACACCTGGATTCCGGATTATGCAGAAAAGGCGCCAGCTTCATCTTCGGCATTTTTACCTGCTTCTTTGGATAAATTACTGGGAATCTATTTTCTCGCACGGATCTCCATGAATATTTTTATTCTAAATCCATGGCTGCATCTAGTGCTCTTGATTATTGGATCAGTGACGATCATAACGGCTGTATTGATGGCATTAATACAGCATAACTATAAGAAGCTTCTTGGTTATCACGCTGTCTCTCAGGTTGGATATATGGTTACAGGACTGGGGTTAGGCACTCCGATTGGAATAGCCGGCGGCCTGTTTCACATGATAAATCACGCGCTGTATAAAAGCGGGCTTTTTCTGACAGCTGGAAGTGTAGAGAAAAGGACCGGTAAAGAGGACCTGGAGGAAGTTGGCGGGCTGTCAAGAGTAATGCCGGTGACATTCATAACAGCTCTTATATGCGCAATGTCAATATCGGGAGTTCCTCCTTTTAACGGCTTTGCTTCAAAGTGGATGATATATCAGGGAATTATAGAGTTCGGGAAGCTCTCCGGGCCGGCAAACAGGGTATGGGTAATCTGGCTTATTATGGCTGTTTTCGGTTCGGCATTGACTCTTGCAAGTTTTATAAAATTTATTTCCGGAATTTACCTGGGCAGATTGAAAAGCGAATTAAAAAAGACAGGAGAAGTCAGCATATTGATGTGGCTTCCCGAGATCATTATCGCAATTATCTGTCTGGGGTTTGGTATTTTTGCTACTAAATATGTAATTCCAAATTTGATTGCTCCTCTTTCAGGTGAATTTATTTATGAGGGGGCATGGGCATCGAATACGGTTACGGCCTTGATTATAGTTTCAATAATCATCGGATTCATCATATACCTTCTGGGAAGGGTCAAAAACTTCAGGACCACGGAAGGCTTTATAGGTGGTGAAACTATAGTGGAGGAAACAGATTTTTCTTCCGTTGAGTTTTATAAAACGGTAAGCACGTTTAAGATATTCTCATTTTTCTATAAGAAGGCTGAAAAAAGGTGTTTTGATATCTATGACAACTCAAAGAATATTATTCTGAACTTAAATGCCATGCTCAGCAAAGCTCATGCGGGTATCCTCCCTCTGTATGCGTTATGGGTCGTCCTGGGACTGATC
>SDBS01005101.1_pt1 | contig 12848 bp, 25 predicted proteins | sample 2277091 | NCBI WGS metagenome assembly SDBS01 (sample SAMN10404972, study PRJNA504765) | marine sediment metagenome | isolation source: marine sediment core GS10_PC15, 163 cmbsf | place: Arctic Ocean: Southern Knipovich Ridge | collected 2010 | reverse complement strand
CATGGTCGAGCATGATGTTTTTGGTCATTACGTCTATCATATCTCCCGGGAGGACGACTACCTTAATTCCCGACTCCCCGTTCGATATAGCCTCTTGGAGCCGGTGTCCTCCATCGGAAAGAACTAAGTCCTCCCCGACCTCGAAACAGATAATGGGCGTTATTTGACCAACGGCCTTGATGGTTTCCTGGAATACCTTTAACGTCTCCTCGTCAAACCGGGCTCGGACTCTAACCTCAGGGACCTTGATACTCTTCGGGTCAACTGTGCGTAGCTTCATGCCTTACCTCCCTTAAATGATTATTTCTTGACCATGTGGCCGAGTTTGCCACGGGTATATTTGTCGGGGTCGTCCTTCTTTGCGTCTCGATAACCCTTTTGTCTCTCGTACTCAGATTGATAGACGTGCCAATTAGTGAGAACTATCATATCGTCGCGGTCCTCAAGGCGACCCTCGCGCCGGCACTTGGCTATCGTCCTATCAAGTAGCTCTATGGGGATATTAAATTGCCCGGCAATAAAATCCCTCGGAAACGGCCTTTCGTCATTATCGCATATTTTACCGCCGGCTAGACATTGCCCGGCCATAACGATAAGGTCAGCCCAAACCCCCCTTTCGTCAGGCTCGAGTTGCCACCGGATAGAGCCATGTAGCCAACCGTTAATATGGAGCTTCACCCAGGTCATTCTACCTTGCCCTCTCATAGCACCCCCTTTATTAAAGCGTTACTCTATTCTGTAACCTTCGTTGTTAGTTTGTCAAGGAGAAGTTGTAACTTTTGTTGTTAGTGCTCTCCTTCTCCTTCTCCTTCTCCTTCTCTCTCTATTCTCTTCTGGAGGGGGGGATTGTCAAGGGGGGGGGGGAAAGCGGCTTGCTGTTAGACGAGGGGTTTCCAAATACTTGACTAAAAGCGAGTTCCACCATAGTACAGTGCCCCTTCTTTTGATGATGTATGGCAGCAACCCCCATGGCATTTCTGCCTTCTGTTGTCCAATCACACTCAGTACACCAAGCACTAGCATCTAGTAAGTGCATTTTATGTCTCACTCTCCCCGATAGGAAATGCCCGTCTCATAGCCTGCCACTCAGCACGTTTCTGGCCTAACTGCCAGGGGTGAGCGGCGACTACCGGCGACCGGAGCTGGTCCGGCTTCTTGGTACTCTTGGCTGTCAACTCCTCGTAAGTGACAATACCGATGCCGTTGAACTTCTGGCCGGTGTCTAAAAGATTGACCTCGGCAAGCCAATTCTGCCCTGACTTATCGACTTTATATTGCTCCTCCTCTTGCGTAGTCATGGGCCGGGAAAGCAGGCTGTAATTGATACCGGACTTAGCGGCAAGGTAAAGGTAGCCGTCAATGCCGATATATGGCTTCCCGTACATGACCATCACGTGTCCTCGGTACGGGTCGAGACCGTACTTCTGGGCATAGCTTATCAAGGCTGTTAGGCGCGCCTGGTCCAACACTTCGCCGGTCGCCAGATCAGCCCTCGGTATGCCCTCCAACTCTAACCTTCCACCTAGTTTCTCTGGTGGCATTGCCTTTCTACCTCCTTTTTTCATGTCTTGCTCGATAAACTCCGCGGCGCTAGGCGCGCCGGCGCGGTACTCCTGGTCGCGGGATAACCGGCGGGTGAGGCTGTCAGTCGGCCCACATACTCCACACCGGATAAAGTGGCTATCCTCCTGGGCATCCCAGGCCACATCGAGTACGCCGCTGTCCGCAGCACACATATTATGGTCGGCCAGTTCCTTTAGCCTATCGAAGTCACCCTTTATCATGTCGCCTTATCGCGGGCTTCCCTGGCTGGGGCTAGCGCCTTGATGTAGTCTTCCCAGGCTGGGGCTACCGCCTTCTCGTAGGCTTCCCTGGCTGTGGCTAACGCCTTATTGTAGTCTTCCAAGGCTGGGGCTACCGCCTTATCGTAGTCTTCCCTGGCTGTGGCTATCACCTTCTCGCGGGCTTCCCTGGCTGTGGCTTTCGCCTTGATGTAGTCTTCCCCGGCTGGCCACTGTTTGAACATTGTCTTACCTCCTCGCCTTATCGTAGTCTTCCCTGGCTGCGGCTCTCGCCTTCTCGCGGGCTTCAAAGGCTGTGGCTACCACCTTCTCGCGGGCTTCCCAGGCTGTGACTACCGCCTTCTCGTAGGCTTCCCTGGCTGGGGCTACCGCCTTCTCGCGGGCTTCCCAGGCTGGGGCTACCGCCTTATCGCGGGCTTCCAAGGCTGGGGCTACCACCTTCTCGTAGGCTTCCCTGGCTGGGGCTACCGCCTTATCGTAGGCTTCCCTGGCTGGGACTACCGCCTTCTCGCGGGCTTCCAAGGCTGGGGCTACCGCCTTCTCGTAGGCTTCCCTGGCTGTGGCTACCGCCTTCCTGTAGTCTTCCTCGGCTGCGGCTACCGCCTTCCCGTAGTCTTCCCTGGCTGGCCACTGTTTTAACATTGTCTTACCTCCTCGCCTTCAATATATATTCTCAGGGGGTATCCTGAGGCAACTATCCCCCAGGTAGCCGGCAATAGTGCTAAGGTTAGAAGCTATTCGGGATACCTCACAGGAGAGCGTAGTCGGATGGTACCACATACACTTCTCTTGGAGACAATCTCTGGGCTCTACCATGACATTTGTCGAATAAGAGCCAAGCATAGCCATTGATAGTGGACACTTCATTTTTCTTTACCCCCTATAATCGCTTTACTGGCGGCATCTGCCGCTTGATATCGGCCATTATCTCCCCGAGGCGGTCAAGGGCTTCGGCTTTTCTTACCTCATTACACTTTTTGCCTTCCCTATCCCACCAGGCGCACGCCCCTTCGGGACAGTCCATTGGCTGAAAGCTCACTTTGTCTACCGTTGCCTGCCAAGTCTTTAGCATTAGTGGACACTTCATTTTAAGTTACCTCCACTTCATGCTCGAAACCTTTAGGAATTTTGTACTCGGTGGCTTTACATTCAGGACACCTAAACTCCCGAAGATGGGGGTCAAGCCCCTCCTCGGGAAACCAACTTGATATCTCCATTTTAGTTTTGCATCGTCTACATTGCATAGCTAACCTCCTACTTAAAATAGAGTTGCTGCCCCCGGCTTTCGAGCCGCAAAAGCACTTCGCACCGGCTTCGAGGCTGCACCATCATCCCCTGGACTTTCAGGTGGCACCGCTGACATAGAGCTATGAGGTTGGCGTCTTCGTTTTTCTGAGGATTAAAGTCGATGTGATGGACGGTGAGGACGTGGGGGACTTTGCCGTGAGGGACTTTACAAGCCGTGCATTTCCACCCGGCCCGAGACTTTATTCTCTTCGATATTGCCGGCCAATTAGCCGGGTAAAGGCCCTGCTGTAACCCGGTGAGTCTAGTCAATCTTCACCTCTACTTTCGGCCTTTGTGTTAAATAGTGCTCTGGCCCCAGGGTATCCTTGACTTCCTGGATTGTCTCGAACACCGAAAACGCCCTCTCGATTACGTGACTGTACGGCTCCCGTGGCCCTTGGAACTTTCTAATGGTATCATATACCTTGTCTGTGACCGATATTTTATGGCTCATTGGCTACCTCCTATTGCCATAGCGTTTGACCATTCCCCTTGTGGTCCTTGCATGGTTCAGCTAGTTTCTTAGCTACCCACTTCTGAGAACCGTTCAGGACCACGCCACATTTTTTACACGCTACACTAACCATGTCTACCTCCTCGCCTTCCTGTAGTCTTCCCTGGCTGCGGCTATCGCCTTCTCGTAGGCTTCCCAGGCTGTGACTACCGCCTTCTCGTAGGCTTCCCTGGCTGGGGCTACCGCCTTATCGTAGTCTTCCCTGGCTGCGGCTATCACCTTATCGCGGGCTTCCCTGGCTGTGGCTTTCGCCTTCTCGCGGGCTTCCTCGGCTGCGGCTGCCACTTCTTCGTTCTTACTCATTGTCTACCTCCTTTCAACAATATGATACCACAAAGGGTACTAGGTGTCAAGGGTAGCAAAGGTGGTACTTTAGTACTAGGTAGGAAAAAGGGGGGGATACTTCGCACAATAGAATTTATGGCAAGTAAACCGGCCGGGATAATAGGACACCCCGGGGCTTTAATCCGGGGCGTAAAAGGTAGCGTCTCCCCAGGAGGTAAGAGGGAACACTATGCACACTATCGTTAAGGGGGCTTAAATCGCATCGTAGAGCGAGCTAGGTAGGGAACCTTAGTCCTCCTCCTCCTCGCCCTCCTCTAAGTCCTCATCATCTTCGGGGTCGGCTATCGCTGTCGGCACAACCATGTTACTCCGCCCTCTTGTGGCGCCACTGAGAGACCAGGGCGTTATAGTCGGTCTGGACCCGAGAAAACTCGGCCTGAGCGCGGTGTAGTGAGAGCTGGAGCTCGGTAAGTTTCTCGGTCGCTGCCTCCGGTAACACGTCCGAGTCGATAAGGGTCTTTTTCTCGGCCTCTACCGCGGTGGCCAGGTTAGCCACTTCTGTCGTGATCCTGACTAGCTCAGTGGCCGCCTTCTTTAACTCCTCGGTGATGAGCTTTGACGGGAGCCCCACCGCCTTGCGATACTGCTGTGTGATAGCTCTAAATTCCTGCATATTCTCAGGGCTGCCTTCCATTGCCTCGATATTGATTGTGAGGATATAGTCAGCTTCATCTTCATCATACCCTAAGTCCATCAAAAGCTCGATACCCTCGGCACGGGTGATAACGCCCTTCTTTACCCCCTTGATTATATCTGTCTTGGTCAGGTCTCGTTCACCGGCGACCCTTCCCCCCTTCTCGGGCTCTATTTTAGTCTGTATCATCTCCTCAACCCGGTCGGCAGGCATACCAAGCCCGGTAAGCTCCGACCGAACATCGTCAATCGTAATCCAGCCTTTTTTCCACCTTGCCATGAGGTCGGGGAAGGCGGTATAAACCTTTGTCCACAGTAGGTAGTTCTCGAGGTTATCGCCACGGTAGCCCATACCAGAATACAGCCGGCGAAGCTCCGCCTCATCGATGGTCCTCATGTCCCACCAGCGCCTTACATCAACCCTGGTAGGCCAGGTATAGACTGTCTTAATTAGCTTATCTCTCCAGAAGGGTACTATCTCGACTAGCTTAAACCATTCTGAGAAGTCGGCCTCGGTTATCAAGCCTCTATGTAGCATCTCTACCATCTGCATAAAAGAGGCGTGTTCCCAGTGGGCCGCCCAGATATTCTTCATTTGGTCAGGCGAAACGCCTATCTTGGCAAAGTCTGTGTCCTCGTATCCGGGCATTTCGTCATGTAAGCCGTACTTTGTTACCATATCAGGCTCAAAGACTTCCCTGGCCAGCCATAGGGTCTGCTCACTTGCCGAGGGGAGGAACTCGGTAAAGAACTTCAATGCCTCTATCCTGTCGTCACTCCAGCCTTGGTCTTTGAGGTCTTGGAAATAGCTCTCATACTTGGGTTTGTCTCTCCTCCAGGCGGTGATAACGGCGGCAGGGTCGAGGCGCCATGACTTGATAATCTTCTCGCCCTGGTATGATGTCCATTTAGCGATAGGCTGCGCCCAACCCATAAATGTTCCTACAATCGAGCCTACAACGACACCAATGGCCATTGCAGCGAAGGCTGGGATAGCAATAGGACGTCTCTGAGACATAAAGGCTTGTAAGTCTGCCTTTACTGAGGGGTGTAGTGGGAACTTATCTATAAAGTCCTGGGCTAACGGCTCAGCTTCGTCTTCCATATTCTCGAAGAGCTTGGCTATTCCTTCGGCTACCCAGCGCAGCATCCAACCCCGTAGTTTGTCTTTCCAGGCCTCAGATAGACTATCAATCCAGATCTTAAATCGCTCTCCGGGTGTCATACTACGCCTCCTGCCCCAAAAACCAGTCGGTAAACCTGGTCCAGAGCCATTCTACCGGGTCGGCAAAGAACTCAAGAACGTTATCCCTTATCTCTTGCCAGCCTTCCCAAAATTGTCCCCGGGTAACAAAAGCGGTATCGATGAGGTTAAGGACATCTTCTACCCTGCTGTCCCACCAGATACCGAGCCATGTAAAGTCAACCAGGCTAGGGAAGATGGTCGTCCAGAAGGTATCCCAATCAGCCTTCAATGTGGATAACTTGTTGACAAGTTCGGGCCAGGTGATATTCCAAAAGGTATCCCAGGCTGCCACTAGCTCCGAAAACCCTTGAGTGGCAATATCTATCCAACCCTGGACTGTCGGCCTGACTGAGCTCCACCAGTCGTCTATTTCCTGGCCTACCCACACCCACCACCTGTCCCACCAGTCCACCACATCTTCCAGGTCGGGTAGCCAACCACGTATCAGGCTTCTAATGTTTGACCAGCTTAGAATATCGCCTAGTTGGTCAACAGTATCATAGACCCACTCGGCGAAGTCAGCGAAGTCCCAGGCCAGCCAGTTAAATACTTGGCTGAGGGAATAAAAGAACTCAGCCACTAACCAGAACGGCCACACCCACCCCAGGACTTCCAGGTAAATCGAGTAAAAGAACTCCGAGGCACTATTGAGGTCGTCTACAATCCAGTTTAAGAACGACATAGCTTACCTATGCTTTAAGGATTGCGTCGGCGTTCTTGGCGGCTAGGGTCAGGATTGGGGCCGCCTTCTCTGGGGTGAAGTCGCCCTCAGCTATATCGACTGTAATTCGGACACCGCTCTTAGTCTTGATGGTGTGCCGGTAATACTTCTCGACTCCCCTCACTTCGCCAGGTCTAACAAGCTCGTCAATCTTGAGCACCTTATACTCGCCAGCCATTATCTCCCTCCCTTCGTTTTATCCTTCCAGACTCTTATCTCATAGCCCTCCAGTCCAGCCAGGGCGGCTATCACAAAGCCAAAAACGGCGCCGTCAATGCCTTTAATTAAGGCGATACCCTCTAAGGTAGCTATTAAAACCATCGCTATAATCGGTATCAGCTTCATTTTACCACCTTGCTGTCCTTCGACATTAGGTTATCTCCGGGAGCTCTAGCTCTTCTACATCCTTGCGTTTATCTTTAGCGTCCTTGTGAGCTTTCAGTACCTCCTTAGCCGTATCGACTATCCTACCCCGGATGTCGGCCATTTCCATATCGAGGGGGATAGTAATAACTGCTTCCCCAATAGGTACTTCCCCCGGCTGCCCCTCAATCTCTTGTGGCTCAGTCAAGATGATAAGGATAGTGAAGGCATCTGGCCCCTTCTTTACTCCGCCGATAGTTATTTTCGCCATCTTACCTCCTTATAAATAACCGAAGACTATAGAAGTCATATTAGTAAATGTCTCTAAGTATATTCCATTAGCGAACTCCATTGGAGGGTCAAAAGTTATCAAATGACCTTCTCGACTCGTAGAAAAATGGTCAAAGACCACTGCCCCACCGCCGGCAGCAGCATCGGTTAGCTCATATAATGCACTAGCAGCACTTCCATTTTCATGTATCCAGTATAGCTTTCGAGCTCCGGCAGCTCCGACCTGGCCGACAGCGGTCATTCTGGCAGTTAGCAGCCCGACCTCGGCCCGGCCTACCTTGAGAATACCTGTATCGTAAGTGCGTAGTCTATCCCAAGTAGAGCCGTTAAAGCCGAATAACCTAGCTGCTGTTTGAAGAGCTTGAGCCGTTGCTGCATAGTTATCGGTGTCAACTGTAGAGACTCTAGCTGCTGCCCATTTTGCGCCATTGTAACCTCTCACTATTGCATTGACTACCAAGCCTCGAAGAGCTAAGTCCATACCGGTAAAGGTAGCGTAGGACTCTATCTCGTTATCGCCGTCATACAACCGGACTCTGAGGTTTTTTAAGGTACTGCTTTCGACAAGTAAGTTCTGCCAATTAGCCCCATCGTAGCCGTATAGATGCTGCTCAGGTGTGCCTTGCTCTTCAACCTGCAGGATACCGGTAGTACCGACTAAGAGCTTGCGCCATAGAGACCCCGCGCTATCCCAGCCGTATATCCCGTTCTGTGGCATCTTACGGCTCATCCTGCGTGAAGATAAAGTCGTCTAAGTATACACTACCAGCTATCCCTGTCCGCCATTGCCAGGTTACAATAAATGAAACGTACGGGCTCGCCACGGCAGCATACACATAGAGGCCATAGCTCGATAGGTCATATTCTGTACCGGCAAAGAGTAGCCGCACATACTTGTTAGTCTCAAAGTCAACCACCAGTTTAATAGGGTAGTAGAGATAGAGAGCGCTGTCGAAAGAGCCTACCTCTGCAAACTCTATAAAGGCATTGCTACTATCCAGGTAGTAGAGCTTTTTAGCGTTAATATCTACTCTAATCTTGCCTACACTAAAATTAACGCCGTCGGAATGAGTAGTTTTGAAGTCCAAGTAATTATTAGGGCTTGGACGAGAAAAACTAAACTCAAGCCCTATCCTCCGGGAGAGTAACGGCGGAAAGCCCCTTGCCAGTGTAACGGCATCACCACTTGCGGTGGCACTTAGTTGGAGGCATTGTGTACCTGACTTTGAGTAGGTATCATCCAAAAAAACTACGCCATTCCCGCTAAGATTTTGTGACCACTTTATAATCGGGCTCTCGCAGTTATCGAGTGTGATAACCTTGCCTCGGCGGTCGAAGATAACTATACTACCGAGCCTGACAGCTAACTCAGCCATATCCGACATACCAGCCAGGTAATCCTCGACAGCGTAAAGCCCATAATCCTTTTGCCCTCTAGCCATTTAACTCTGTCTCCTCGTAAAGATACGCTTCGGTGATAGCAGCCCGAAGATACTCTTAATCGCATCGACTACAGCTACGGCAAGGATAGCCTTGCGAGGTAAGATAGCCACAAAGACATCAAAAGTATGCGGGTAAGTATCGTCTGCATTCCAGCCTTTGAGCTTTAGCTCGTAGGGTGGCTGATATGACTCGTAGTATTCCTCCCAATCTATCGGGAAGGCATCGCCGGAGAAGTCCATATTCTCGGTCGAGGGGGCAATCTGATGTTCGTGGTGTAGGATAACCAGGTGAGCTAAGGCAGCATGGCCGGGCCGAGGCCTGACCATGATTTTAGTGATAATCCCATGAGCCAGCTCAAAAGTAACCTCGGTTGGATTACTCTTGGGCGTGTTTTTAGGGATCGTGATTGATGCTTCAAACAGCATTATTAGCCTAGGCTATTTAAGCAACGAGGGGGGAAGGGCCTACCTTCCCCCCTCGTTAAAAGGAGGTAACTAATCTCTAGAGCCAAGCTCTCTCCACTGGACGAAGACACCCAAGACGTTAGCGATAGCGTCTACGTAGATACCTCTACGGCAGTAGACAGGTCTAGCCGGCCTGCAGTCGGCTTGTCGGCTCGTTGCTGTCCTGAAAGCTACTATAATATCTCCGTTGGTATTCTCACCATCGTAGATAGTCGCTGTAGCAGTAGCCGAAGAAGAAGGTACCAGCTTGGCGTAGAGCAGCTCACAAGGCCCATGCGAAAGAAGCCGGTCAGCAGTTACCCACGCCCAAGAGTATTCTTTACTCTCGCGCATAACCTCTAGTTCCTCCGTAGCTGTTGCAGGATTACGGCCACAGTCCCCGTTGCCGCTGCACCTGTGCCAGCTTTCAACCTGAGTACGAGACTACCTAACTTGGTAATATCGTACCAGTCGTCTAAATCCTTCGGGTCGCCGAACGGGAACTGGACACAATGGTTAGGCAGCCAGCCTCTCTGGACACCTTGTTGCTGAGTAGAGCCATCTTTTAAAAGATGGTAGCCACCACGACCATTAGCCCCAACACCAGCTGGAGTTGTTGAGGCTTGCCCTACAGTAATAAGGGCTGCCCAATAGTCAGTAGCCGTGAGGTAGTAAGCTCTACCGGCAGTTAAGCCAGCTTCTAAGGCTACCGCTTCCTCAAGGACTGTATCCACAGCCTTTCTAAGCTGATAATAGACCTCGATATTGAAATCGAAAGGAACTCGCGTGTCATTATCCTCGCTTAGTCTTGCTTCCGAAACCTGATACCAGGGCTCATACGCCGAGCGATAGCCTTGGACTATCAGGTTGCGGAGGATATGGTCTTTTGGCAGGTCGATGTAGTAATAGCCGGAAGCAGGCGGAGTACGACTAAATATCTCTTTCGTCATTAGGAAACCTGCCGGACTGACAACCTTCTCGTCAAAAACGTCCGCCCAGACCTGGAGCGTACCACTGGCGACTCCATCATCACTGAGGTCCGAGTTGAAGCTCACCTTTAACTGGAGGTTATTGAACTTGGTCGGGTCAAGAGCCAGCAAGGGGTCGAAAAGGAACCGACCAAAGTCAATACCATAGAGGGAGCGTTGGGAGTTGGCGTTGATGTATTGACCATGATTCATGGTCGGAATTTTGCGGTCGAAGATACAGACCGCCTGATTCTGACCACCATTAAGGCTGTGAAGCACATCTGAGCCGTCCACAAGCTCAATCTTGGTGATATCAGCGTGTGGGTAGCTATTCATGGCAATTTGGGTCTTGGTAACTATCCATTGAAAGGTAAGCCGGGAGATAGGCTTGTTGACGCGGAGGTCGATCGTCTCCGTACCTTCACCTGTCAGGGTCTTAGCAGCTAGTATCTCGGTATTTCTGTAATTCATTTATCACCCACCGCCTCCAGCGCCGAGTAGTGCCAGCCTCTTAGCATTGAGGGCTTTGCCTACCTGCTCGACCCGGTTGTAGTTCGCTGGGTCTCCTCGGGGCTTACGTGCCGTCAAGGTTAACGCCGACAAAGTGGCGTAGTATGGCTCAGCACCGGCTTTGTAGTCAGTGGTTGCCGCCGAGATACCCCCGGCAAAACGCTCCTGGCCAACACTTTCAATCTTCCGCAGATATTTAGCAGCACCGGCCCGGGCAACTCCTCGGGCAAAGCGGGTTTTAATACCCGGCGCCGAAATTGCCATGCCATAGGTGTCGGCAGCCTTAGCGGTATTGGTCGCCCAATCACTGGCCGCAGCCTTAGCGTTTTCGCCATACTCAGCCGCTGCCCCTCGGGCTCGTTCCTCCCACTTGACAGTGGAATTGTCAATTGCTTTTACTTTAAGAGCCATGTTTTCTTACTCCTTAGTTTACTTTGCTACATTAGGCTATTCGCCAATTTTACCTCATTACTTGACATAGTACCTCTCGCGTGCTAATATTGTCAATCCCCCAACAGGTTGCAAGGGGGGGTGATACTTGGAGGAGAGCTGTGTGTAAGTGGTGGCTCAATCCCCACCAGCCCCCTCTTGCGGGATAGCAAAACTATGCCGAGAAAAGAACGAGAGCGCCGGTATATCTCCGAGTATCTCCTCCACGCCTTCCCAGAAGGCGGATACCAGCTTAATGTAGAGCTCGGCCCTATCCCCCAGGAATACGTTGACCGCTACGGCCTGGGCAAAGCGGCCGCAATCTTTCGACCAACCCGGCCCCGGGTAGACGCCGTTAAATGGACGCCCGACAAGTATATCCTCATCGAAGCCAAGATTAGAGATATTAAAGCCGGTATCGGCGACCTCTCCTATTACGGCGGTATGGCCGCACTAGCCCCAGACTTACCCTTTTACGATGGCCAACCGATAGTGCGCCGGTTGATAGTACCATGGATGTTAGAGTGGATCAGGGTAGCCGCCGAGGCAGCCCAGGTCGAGATAGTGGTATTCTGGGTAGAGTGGATAGCTGATTACGTCAAGGAACGCCAGCACTACTTCACACCCGAGTACCGGGATGCTAGAGCCGAGAAGATGAGACTGAGGGAGATACTCGGGGTAGATTAAAGAGGCACCGATATGTCAACACCAGGGCAACACCTTAGCTTTCAGTATGCCGAGCTCAACAAGTTAAATGAGCAGTTGGCTATGATGCAACGCTGGGGAGTATCTGAGACTGACCCTGGCTATCAACGACTCTGGGATGCCCGAGGAGCCGCCCTGGGGAAGATAGGCCAGATAAAAGCCCGTACCACAACCCTAGCGGTCGCCCTAGTGGGGTTGTCTCCTGGAGAGATCAAGCTCTGGGCCGATGCCGAGTTAGGCTGGATGGTGGAGGGCCGAGTAACACCAGGAGCCCCTCCAGTCTACCGATACGTTGGGGATGATATTGCCGAGAAGATAGTCAAGAAGTTACTGACTCATGAAGAGTTTATAGAGCTAACGCTACCCGACCCTTATGTGGGGGAATAGTGGAGCCATTTACAGTTCGATTTTACCGAACGGCAACCAACCTTATGTCGAACTATGTCCGGCTTGTGCCGGGCCTCCCGACCCGGATGCACTTTACCGACGATTATTACGTAGACCGGGAGATAAAAGACCAGGAGACAGGTAAACCTAAGCGTATCAAGTCTCTGGTATTCTGGGTTGACGAGCTGGACGGGAAGCCGGACTCACGGTCTTTCAGCATCCTATCCCAAAAGCTCTCAGCCCATTTAGAGCCCTACCTCAAAGACAAACTGTATAACCGCTACGACTTTATCGTAACCCAGATAGGCGAAGGCTTTTTGAAAGACTGGAATGTTCAGGTAATCCTCCGGCCGACAATGACATGGTAAACGCCAAGCGGCTCGGGAATCGAGACAAATTCTCCGAACCCGGCCTGTTGCATCAGCGATTGAAGCTGCTCGGGGCTGCGATGGTTCATGTGCAGACCGAACACCCGCCGGAAGAATCTGTCCGTGCCGTGCGCCTTGGAGATGCTGTTGAAGACGACAGATCCCCCCGGGACCATTACATCGGAGATGTTGAGGTATTCCATAAAGCCATCAGTGCCGGTGTTTCACTGGCGAAAGAGGGAGGATTTGTCACCATCGGTATTCCTCCCACACGTCCTGAAACGGGCTATGGCTACCTGAAAAAAATCGGAGAAGGTATTTCACCGTTGGGGGTCAGAGCTTATCAAGTGGAGCGTTTTGTCGAAAAGCCGGACGAGCGGCTCGCTGTGGAGT
>SDBS01005100.1_pt1 | contig 12850 bp, 5 predicted proteins | sample 2277091 | NCBI WGS metagenome assembly SDBS01 (sample SAMN10404972, study PRJNA504765) | marine sediment metagenome | isolation source: marine sediment core GS10_PC15, 163 cmbsf | place: Arctic Ocean: Southern Knipovich Ridge | collected 2010 | reverse complement strand
GAGATCGGCATTCTTCTTGTAATTGGTCGCCAGGCCCACCGAGCCAGTCTCGGGGTTGTAGACCAGACGCCGCCAACGAATGACCGCGTTCGCCGTCCCCTGGTCGACGAAGTCTTTGAGGACCAGTGTGTTGGCCTCGTACTTCGCCTTACCAGCGACGTAGCGCGTCTCATTCGCGAAATTGAGTTCGATCTCCTCATTGGACTCCTTCGGTCCAGAGAAAGACTCTGCTCCCTGCATGATGAGGAGCTGGTCACCTACGTCGTCCAGGGCAACCTCGAAGGACCAGTTGTAGGTCCTCTGAGGTTCGAAGGTCCCCATACCGGGCGCGAGGTGCTGTGCGCTCAGAAATCCCATGAATAGCTCTCCTATGCCTGCACAAACTCTTCAAAGTTGGCCCCCGTCGGGACGAGGTTAAATGGAACGATCAGCTTCTCTGCCGATTTGGTAGGCTTCAAGAAGATCAGGCCCACGAAGGTGTTCTGATCGATCAGCGTTGCCGTGGTCGTACTCGAGTCCGCGATCACACGGAAATCGATGAGGCCGCGTCGGTTCCGGACGTCGTCCAGGGTCGGCTGGACCAGGTTGATGAAGCGCCTCCACATGATGGCGTCGTTCTGCTCGAAGAGAAGGAAGAACACCGCCTGCGCGATGATCCGCTCGACTGCCAAGAGCATCCGTCGCACGTTGACCCTGTCGAGCGCCGTGGAGGCCCTCTGGAGCGTCTTCTGCCCCATGATCGTCACTCCATTGCCCACGATGTCGCGGATCGGGTTCACGTTGTTTCCGGGCTGTTGCATGAGGTCCTGCTCGCCGCCGGTGAACTTCGACTCCAGCTCAAGGACCGAAGACTTCTGTGTCCGGTTCGGACCGGCCGGGGCAAACCACGGGTCTGCCACCTGATCGGTGTGCGCGATGGTCCGCGTTATGATCGCGGAGGGCGGGATGAACACTTCCTGGTCGTTGAACTTCTCGAAGATCTTGACGAAGGGGGCGTACAGGGCCGCGTAGCTCGAGTTGAACGTGACGCTGTTCGTGTCGGTACGGTTCTCCTGGTCAACGGTGGCAACGATGGAGCTGTCTCCGTTGTGCCAGTCTACGACCTCGGCAGCTGTGAGGTTCTGGGGGGCGTCCACGACATAAAGGCAGTCGCCCCGGGTCTCACAGATATCGATCCCCTCGACGATGACCGAGGAGTAGGAGATCCCCGGAGTGACCAGAATGTTGATGAAGATGTTGTCCGGGTCTCGGAAGATCTGCAGTCCGGTCGAGAGCCCGCCGACAGTGGTCCCGATGACCGTGCCGGGGGTCCAGTCGTCACCGTTGAGTCCGGCGGAGAGAGCCACCGGGGTTGAGATGTTGGCCGGGTCGGTGGCCGCCGCGTTCAGGTCCGAGGCCGTCACCAGCTCCGAGGCAACGACGCCGGAGTCCGTATCCCCGTTATTGATCGCGTCGATCAGGTCCAGACTGCCTGAGACCAGGCCACCTTTCGACAGCTTGTCGAAGGTTTCGGTAGCGATCCCGCGCACGAGGAATTCGATCTTTTTGGTGCCAGCAAGTGCCGAGGAATCGGAGATCCGGACAGTGATATCTGAGCTGTGAGAACCAGGGCTCTTCGCGGCGAAGCGGATCGTGTTCTGGGCAGCAGAGGTATCCGTTCCGAGGACCGTCGAGTCCAGCGGAGTCAGGTTGACCAGCGGAGCCGCTCCCACCATAGGTGAGGTCGCGGAGACGATCTCGATCGTCTTGGCCAAGCCAGTGGTAGCCGTCTGGATCGTGATTTCCCCACTGAGGCCCACATTGACCACCAGGTCGCCTCCAGAGGCCGCCTCGATCACAGTCTTGATCTCCGCGCCAGTGACCGCCATGAGGTCCGCGACGTCCCCAGAGCCACTCTGGAGGACCGTGGTGAAGGCCAGGACGCTGTTGGCGTTCCCGCCGGTGATCTGAACGCTCGAACCTGAGCCGAACACGTCGCTGGCGATCGAGACGACATTCGTAGCAAAGCTCACCATGCCTCCCAAGAGCTGGTCGTTGATCACGTTGGTGACCTCGGCCGGGGTGACGGCCGTGAAGCTCGAGATCAGAGGATCGGTTGAGGCGAACGTGATAGTCTGGACCGGGTTACCATCCACCCTCACGGTTAGGAAGACCGGGTTGCCGGAGTCGATCGAGTCCAGGTCGTAGGTCGCCGAGCCGGGGCTGTTGTCGGCGTCCGCCTGCGTCGCCGTGAACGTGGTGACCAGGTTGGTCGGGCCGCTGCCGTTGTCGTAGTTGATGTCGATATCGATCGTCCGGGTGCCCGCAGGGGACTCCGTGGACGCCGCCACCAGGTCGTAGGTCTCCCCGTTGGACGAGGGGCCGATCGACGCCGCCGTGGCCACTGAGCCGTCGTCCAGAACGTCCAACTGGCCTGTGGTCCGCGCCGGACCGGCGATGCGGATGAACCACAGGATACGCCCAGCTTTCAGAGCTTCGACTGCTGCGAGCATTCCGAAGTCCTTCGTGCGCGGAATACCGAAGGTGTCCGTCAACTGGCTCTCGTTGGTGACCAGCGTGGCCTCATCGGGCGTACCCTTCGTCGCGGTGCCGATGAATCCCAAGCTGGTTGGAGAAAGAGCCGGGGCGTAGAGAGACTGATCCTGTTCGAGGATGAAGACTCCCGGGCTGATGGCTGCGACCATGTGTCTGATGCTCCTTAAGGACCTACAGTTATTCCGTCACTTGAGGCTGACACCCAGAACATCACCCTATTCGGGGGTGTGAATACTGGGCTCTCCGCTACCGAAAGGAGCTGACTGCCGTCTGCACTGAAGGTGTAGTTGGCCGGATCATTGTAGAACTGGAGGAATTCTGACCCATCCTCTAAGTTCCCGTCGTCCGGTGGGCTCCCGTCAATGGTTACTACGTGCGCGTTTTCGATGGTCTTCTTCAGAGTCGGGACCCGGAAGAGCCATCCGTAAAGGGTGATGGTGAGGGTGTTTCTAAGCTCACGTTCCTCCTCACCGGTCTCAATCGACGACGTGTCATCCCAGCGGTCCAGCGACAGCCGCAAGAGCTGCCGCCCGTATCCCGGAAACGTCGCCTTGAGATAAGTTTCGTCCACGTGGGTGAATCTTGCAAGTATTGCTGACCGGAGAAACAGCATATCCTGCCCGGTCTTCGTCCAGAGATCGATCTGGTACGTCAGGTTGAAGGGGATCGGCCAGGGCAGGAGGTAAATGGACTTCTGATCAGCCGTTGCATAAGCTCGGTTGCTGATCTCGAACACGTCCGCGCCGACGGCGGGGGCTGAGTCCTTGTTGCAGGGCATCCATCGCTGGGGGCGTGGCCCCAGGTTCACGACGGGGTTGGGCTGCCAGCGAGTTCGATCCGGCACGAGGCCCGTCATGTGGTAGGTAAGCTTCGGGAAGGGCGATGTCTGGTTGACCGGGAAGCCTGGGGTGACCTCGTGGGTCTGGGAGTAGTCCCTCGAGATCAGGGCATTATCGACGGTCTGCGGGAACATGTCCCGGAACCGCATGCCCGTCAGCCAGTCCTCAATCGCCTGGTTCATGATCCGGAAGGAGGTCTCCGGCATGAGATCGTTGAAGAATGGGGTCGACTGCGCGGGGGGATCGCAGGGGACGGGCTCGGGCTGCTCGCCAGGCACTGGCGGAGTCGTCAAGCCCACGATGTTCGAGAAGCCTGAAGCTCCGAACTGGTTCAGGACTCGGACCTTGTAAAAGAAGACCGAGCCGATGGTGTCGTCGGTGTGCGTGGTCGCTCCGGCCGGAAGCACCGCAATGATGCTGTACGGCCCAGCGCTGTCGTCCGGCGCTCTGTGGACCTCCACAGCCGTCTCGTCGCTGGAGTTGAGGTTCCAGCTCAAGACGACAGACGTAGCCGTCAGATCGCTTTTAACCAGGTCTGTCGGCGGAGGGGGAGGAATATCGTCCGTCGTCCCTGATTCGATGCTGGTGTAGTTTGAGAAGACCCCAGATTGCTCAGCGCGGACTCGATAGAATCGGGTCGCGCCGGGGGACAGGGGTGTGTCCGAGAAGAACGTGATGTCAGCGGCGACCGTGGCGATCTCGACGAAGGGACCCGTCTGAGACTCAGAGCGCTCGACACGGTAGGTGTCTTCTCCGGTGGTGGTATTCCAGGTCAGGTCAAGTCGATCTATTCCCACCGGGGTAACTACGAGGTTGGTCGGCGATTCAACCGTCCCCGTCGTGCCAGAAGCAACGTTGGAGTAGTTTGAGAAAACATCCGGGGCTACGAAAGCACGAACTCGGTAGAATCGGGTGGTTCCGGGAGCCAAGGGTGTGTCGGAGAAGCTGGGTGTGTTGGCAGGTGACGTGCCAATCTCGACGAAGGGGCCTCCGCCCGAAGCTGACCTCTCGGCCCTGAATTCGTCCTCGTTGGGGGAATTGTCGTCCCAGGACAGATCCAGCTGGTCAACGCCGACCGGGGCCACGACGAGGTTGGTTGGAGCGGCGACTCCGTCCCGTCCTGGGTTAACCGCAAACTCGCTTCGGGCCAGTCCTGTCCCAAGCTGCCAGTGCTTGAGGAAATCATTCAGATTGAATGCGCGCCCATTCCAAAACGAGATGTGGTCGACGTCCATGTCGGGAGTATTTAGATCAGAGTAGCGGCCGACATTGACGATCTGCCCGCCGATGAAACTGAAACCCGCGGAGAATCCAGCCGCCGTGTTGTAATAGAATGTTTGTCCTGTCGCGTCGCCACCGTCGCCCCAGAACGCGGACATCAGATTGCTACCGCTATCCCATGAACCACCGATCAGGTGCCAAACTCCCGAAGTCATTTCGGCGACACTCGAAGCTTTGACGGCCAGGAAGTTGTTGAAAGTAAGCCCATCAAACATCCGGAAGACGACATTGAAAGCCCCTCCTGCAGCTGGCTGCCGTGCATAGAGGCTGAACGCCTGCTTGTTCGCCGGACCTGCAGCATCAAGGATTGAGAAGTACTGCGGTCGAGCCGTCAGCTCGTTCATTCGCATCCACCCCAGAATCGTCATCGAGGTCGCACCACGTATGTCGAATCCCTGTCCATCGAGGAGCAGGGCACGACGAAAATCTTTGGACCCGAGACTGTCAACCGGGCCGCGAGCATCGCCGTTGCCTGGTGGGCTTCCATCTCCAGCCTTCAGGCCGACAGTGCCCTGCTCGATTAAGTTCAAGTTGAGGGGCTCGACATCGATCAGGTCACCAGCGAGAGGTCCGGCTGGATAGTGAATCTCAACGTCAGTGTAGGGGAAGTCTCCCATACTATGTCCTAAGTCAAGTCTGTGACGAAACTTGGTATGGCAATAATGCGACTTATCGTGACGGGGCTGGTCGGAGCCTCCCCGTAAATCACGATCCTGCCGGGCTTCATGAACAAGGTAGAAATTCCGTTTACGGTCGCAAGGACCGTCCCTGTACCAATTTCCGCTATCGTCCCCGTTATGGTAGACCCGTTCAGGGTCAGACGCATGCGGTATTCCACCCCAGCGGTGTACGCCGAGAGGGCCGTCGTGTCGTACGTCAACCCCCGCGCGTCGAGCCACCAGGCCACCAAACGCAGCTCCGCAGTCGATGGGGTCAACTGGACCAGCTCCATACCGATCCCCCCGCCGACGGTCGGCGTGGAGGCGAAGTCAGAGTTGAAGAACTCGTTGGGGTACCGACCGATGACCCCCACGAGGTCCGCGTTGGCCGCCACGGCCACGTCAGCCTCCACTGTATAGTCACGATGGCGCGGAGCCGCGTCCCACCGCTCGAAGCCGATGTCGGTACAGCTGGCCTTGTTGGAGACGATGTTGAAGCCGTTCCCCGTCTGTCGGATGATGTCCCAATTGCTCCCCAAGTTGGGGTCATCAGCTCGAGCAAAATCCTCTTCTAACAAGAACGGCTGGTCGTTGACCCGCTGGCCATTGGTGGTATCTCGCTCCCCCGCTGCGACCATGTTCCGTTCCTGGACGAAGAGCCGGCGGGCCAGGTCGGGGCGGCTGGACTTCACTCGTCGCTGCACGCCACCCACTTCCCGATCCGCATTCTCATCCACGACTACGGGAGGTCCGTAGTACCCAGACCCGTTGTAAACAATGTCCCCCAACCCATTTCCGGCGAAAGCCGTGAGGTCGTCGGCCGTTCGCTTCTCCCCGAAGCCTCCGTACTTGTCCACGCGGAGGGAGAGCCCCACTGTGTTGTGCTGGATCGTCAGGAGCAGAACGTCGTCCAAGCGCTCGAGAGAGGGCTCCCTGAGATCGTATCCCCAGTAGGTCACCAGGTCCACCGACGCCACCTCAGAGCCCAGACGGGTCTTTGAGAGGCGCAGGGTGGGCTCGTGGGGGCCGTGGATATCGTGTTGGTTGTACTCCCGCTGTGTCGGATCGCCCGCGAGGACCTTCAGCGAGAGGAAGTTGCTGGCGTCGATCTCAAACCGTGCCAACTCGAGGTCGATGTCCGGAACGTCAACACAGCCGAAGTTTGGGAGCCACCTGAACTGTATCTGGAGGGCGTTGAGATTGACTGCGCCGGCCCAGCGGATGTCCTCATCAGCCGATGGATTGTTCGGATGGATGAACGACCGACCCAGGAGGCCCTCCGTCACGCATGGCCCGTCGAAGCGAAGGGTCTGGAGGTGCTTGTAGAGCCTCAAGTAGTACCGGAAGCCATCTTCCTTCCGGTTCAGCGCGGACTCAGCCATGTCCACGCGGAGACGGTACTGCTGCCACCACGCTGCCGGCGGGATGGTGTAGTAGTTGCGGACACGACGCGTCGTGAGGTCGTCCGAATCTCCCCCCGGAGAGCCCAACGGGGAGCCACTCGAGCTGTCGTCGGTCGGCTGGATATTCTGTCTGAGGTATCCCGCGATATTGCCGGCGGCAGCGCGGACGGAGACAGAGCCCGAAAAACGTCCTTCGCGCCAGCCTGCCGACTCGACCCGGACGTTGTCGACTTGGGGAAAGTTGGTCACTGTGCTTTCTCCGTCAATCGCCATCTGTCCTACCTGTGTAATCCTTGCTTCCGTGAGGTCGAAGATGTCGAAGATCGTCGTCCCGTTCAGTGTGAGGATGATATGGACTGGGTTGTCATCCTCCACCCGGAAAATCAGTTCTCGAACAGTCGTGATAATCTGCTCAGCTGAGATCGCCGCCACGTCCTTCGTGGCGATGACCGTCGGGGTTCCACTCACCACCTGATCGATGAACCAGTCCTTGGCACCACCAACCTCTATGTACCTCAGGTGATACCCGTCATCCAGAGTTCCACCGGTGAAAGTTCCACGAAGAACCACACCGAATCGAGGAGTAGGTGTCGCGCTCTCCTTGATATCCAAGGTCACACGCTCGTGGCGGAATAGGGGTGAAGTCTGGAGCTTCAGGAACCCTCCAGGCGCTCCAGTAGTTTCCAAGGGTTCAATGAGACCACTGTTCTCCTCCCACACTGAGTCTGGGTCGTCCCAGATTGTACTTTCATCCAGTCCTGTGCTGAAGTCGTCGAACTGGTCAGTCTGGAGCCCCCGGTCCACGACCCGAGTAGCGCCACCTGAGCCCCCAAAGGTGACGTACCCGAAATCTGACTCTCGAGGCAGCCCGATGATGTCGTCGTCGGGCTCGTACCGATAGACCGTGTCCAAGACTGCCCCTGCGCCGTTGTTTAGGCGACCACCAGGGAGGTAGACTGCACCGATGCTGTCGGTGGTCTGCTCTAAGAGAGTGACTCCTGCCCACCGACCGATGTCGATGATCCAAGGTCCTGCCTCATCGCCCGGAGCTTCCACCCCTTCCTGATCCCCGAGGTTCTGCCTGACGTCCTCCTGCACGATTGTCCCGGCCTGCGGATCAAACCGGTAGACCTCGCTGGACATCACCCCGCTGCTTTCCTCACCACCGAAGATGTAGATCGAGTCACGGAATGGCACGTAAGCTGCAGCCACGCCCGCGAGAGGCTTGGGGAGGACCACGGCCGGAGTGGAAATGCTCGCCCCTGAGACGTCGTACTCATAGATCGTATCCACCACACCCGAGTTGTTCCGCCCACCGATGATGTAGACCTTGTTTGTCGTGGGGAAGTAGACTGCTGCTGCGTGGCTGATCGCCTGCGGAAGGACCGCTCCGATCGGTGTCGCCGTCGTGGTGTTGGGGTCCCATGTCTCAATCGACGCCAGGCGAGAGGCCGCCGCGTCGAGGCCGCCGAAGATGAAAGCGAGTCGGCTGGAGGGCGTGCCAGGGGAACCTGTGAAGTTGTCTGCTACGGCATGGAAGTGGCGGGCCGTGTTCAAGTTCCCGACGCCCAGCTCCGTCCCCAGAAGCGTGTCGATCCGAGTGATGTTCGTGATAGACCCCGATCCCACGGGGAACCCAGTGTTGTCCCCGCCCCCGAAGATGTCCACGAGACGCGCGCCAGCATTCGCGAGCTGAGCCCCGTAGGTCTTCGGGTGGGTCGAGAGGGTCAGGAGAGTGCCTGCCGCATCGCTGTCATCCAGGATGAACTGGAAGTAATCTGCTCCTGCGAGGAACCCGACCTCACCGACATCTGCCGCCGCCGCTGCCGTGTTCTCCGCCGGAGTCCCGAGGGTGACGTCGATATCTGACTGGAACTCGACCGCCTCCCCTGAGTCGTTGTAGAACCGTTTGTCCTCCGGCTGCTCCAGCTGGCCTGGAATGTTCTGGAGTCGTGTGAAGGCTCCTCTCCGGGTGCTCCAGAAGCCAGGGCGCTCGTCCTCGGGCTGCCACTGCTCCCACTCCGCGTTGCTGAGGAGGTTGGTCCCACCCTTCTCGAGGAGCACACCGTCCTCGAACTGCCAGAACGAGCTGGTCGACAAGGCCGCCGCCGTTAAGATGTAGTCCAGGCGGTAGTTTGCCGCCGAGGCGAAGGTTTCGAAGCCATTGGCGCTGTCGACTTTCAACTCCTCGATGGCCATCGAGTAGAGTCCCTGAGAGCTGAAGTAGGCGTGCATGTGTGGGCGGAACCGAGAGCGGAGGTACCGGATGAAAAGATCTGGACCCCCGAAGTTCAAGGCGCGCTCGCGGGTCAGGACTTGCATGGTTTGGCGAATGTACCAGTCCAGATGCCAGGTCAGGCGGTCGGTGGGGATGACTGCGCCGCTGTAGCTCGCATTCGTGATCCCTCGAAAGATCCGATCCCGCGACTGATACCGCGCGCCGGTCCCCTGGTTGGCATGGATATCCATGAAGAACCCGAAGTTCACCGGGCCGCCGCCATTCCCCGTGCGAAAGTAGTTCAGGAGAGCCTGAGTCTCGGCCTCGCTCTCCGGGGCGGAGCCTTTGGACTCGAAGTCGGTCTCAACATACTCATCCCAGAACCAGTCCCAGTTGCGGTTCAGGTTGACCGTCAGTCCGTTCGGCCCGAGGTTCGCGAGGTTCCTGGTGCCCAGCTTCCATCCGTCGGGGTTCATAGCCGGGACGAAGAAGATGGTCCACTCGCTCCTGAAGGGGCCAAACCTCGCCTCTCGTGCGAGCAGCTCCATCGCCTTGAATGCCCCGTTGACGCCGTCGATCTCGTTCCCATGGACCGCGCAGGTCACCACGAAGTGCTTCCCAGTGACCGGCCCCAGGCGGTAGCCGAGGATCTGACGACCCTGGAACGAGGTGCCGAGGACGATCTTGGTGAACTCGGGGAACGCTGCTTCGAAAGCAATCTGCCGCAGGAGCAGGTTGTTCGTGGTGGTGTCGTATTCCATGCGGGTCTCAGTGCCCGGGAACGTGAAGTAGACCTGCGGTGTCCACGTATTGAACGGAATCCGATCCGTCTGCACCCGGGGCACGTTGTCCCGGACGCCCTGGCCCGTCTCCGGGCTGAAGGCTTGGGACGCTCGGGTGAGGACCCCCTCTCCGATCGGGATTGTTTTCTTTCCGTCTTGAAAGGTCATGCTCCTGCCACGTCAAGGCTGCTGAAGCCTCGATCCTGAAACCACCGACTGAGGAGGCGGCAGTCATGCCTGGAAAGGTTGACGTCGCCCACCGCGAACTCTACGAGTTTCACGGGGGACGCGCTCGGTCCGAATTGACTCCCGATCATGAGCTGGGTTGGACCACCGGTGGGGACAGTGCCACTCGTGTCCAGCTCGACTTGCTTCCCGTTGAAGCACAGATAGAAATAGGTGCTCCCATCCCGCTTGCCCCAGGTCGCGCAGAGACCCATGGGAACGCCCTGCTGGGTGTCAGAAGGCTGCAGCTGGAGGAAGGCCTGGCTCACCCCGCCCACCTGCGTCTGGAAAGCGACCGCGTTGAATGAGTTGGAGAACAAGAAGCGCTGCCGATTGCTCGAGTCGATCCGCCACTCCACGATCGCCCCGACGGGACCAGCCGGGGAGGGAGTGTCTGTACGGGGAATCACCGTACAGCCCATCCAGCCATTGGGAGGAAGATCGAATCCACCCGTTGTAGGGACTTCCAAAGCATGCGTAGCTCTCTGAGCATCGCTACCGCTAAGAGTGGTTATGGGAGGTGTAGGTTCTTGTAGAGTTCCTGCAGCGGTCGAGAACTGCTCGATCTGTGGAGCCTCGACAAATACGTTTGCTCCGTCTTCCAACTCAACGAAGAACGTTCTCGCAGGGCTGCCAGCCTGTGGGCCAAGGATTGTAGATACCTGATACCACCCGTCATCACGAATTTTTCGAAAGGTCAAGCCGAAGGATAAATCGGGGTCTGTCTCAGGAAGCGCAGAGTCGCATGCACCCACATTGAGAGTGGTCGCATCGATGACGCCGTTGTCGGACCGGCGTACTAACACAGACCACATGTGGTTATTCGTAGCGCTGGGCGTTCCGGAGCCTTGAATTTGCCAGATTCTCTTCGATGACCCAGTAGAGTTTTGTACCCTAAAAGTGTCGTGGGGGAATGACGGTGGACCGGGGGGATGATCTTCAAAGAGAATCCATTCCACCGGTGGGCCTCCAAGGACAACAGTCAGCCCAGCTCCAATCCCGAGGAACCGCCGGTCGTTTATGGCATGGCTGGTATTCCACTGCTGAACCCTTGTAGGAACGAAATGCCCGTCCAGTGGAAGAACCGCAGGGTCCACATTAGGGTCGACTTCACGATAAAAACCTCGACCAGGGTCAAAGTAGGTGTAGCGTGTGGTACCTCCATGAGTGAAGGTGAACTCGGGATCTCCATTGACATAGACTCCGCCCGGATTCTGGATGCGATCCCCGCGCATGGCACGCCAGTAGAGCATGCAGCCAAAATCCCAAATAGGACGGTTCCGGTGCATCATGCCCAGCATCATATGACTCGCTTTTCGCGTAGGCATCAGAGTACTCCTGAGGCTGCGAGAAGCATCTCGGGATCTTCGTGAGGGTTGTAACCATGGCCTTTCGACCAGTTACAGTTAAAGCAGAGAACTTGGAATCCTTCCGGGTAGCCCTGCTTGCGGAGCCAGCGGTAGAGTGAGGAACTGGGGACTTGCTTGCGATGTTGAGCCCCGTCGTTATGAACATGGTCGATGCTCAGGTAGGCAGGGTTGGACTCCCCACAGTACTGACATCGTCCGCCGTAATGGTGCAAGACGGTTGCCCGCAGTTTTTGATGACGGTTTTTGATCGCCTTCAAGCAGTAAGAGCAGGTCTTTTTGTTCCCGTCTGGTGCTCTGCTCCCGCAGGTTCCGCATAGCCCTTCCGACTGAGCACTCCGGAGTCTTGCTCTTTCCTGAGCCACACGTTTGGTGCGGCAGTTGTCGCACTTCTGAGTAGATGACAGCACGCCACAATCCACGCATAGCCCTGCTTCTATACGAGCCTCACGGTACACCTTGTAGTAGTCAGATCGACTCATCAGACAGGTAAGCCTCCTCCGATTTCTTCGATGATCATGTCGTAGCCGAAAACCAAGTCGACCGCTCCGCTGTCATCGTTGAAGAATGTCAGGAAGATCTTCTGTGACTCAGCAGGTGTGCCAGAGGTGTTCTCAAAGTGCAAGACGATGACCTCCTCAACAAACATGACCAGGTCGTTAAGGACCAGATCATTCACCAAAGTCTCGTCAACGTCGATCTGGATCGGCGCGGTCCGACGGACGCTCACCCTCTGGTACTCTTCGTCGATCCCGGCCAGCGCTCGGAAGCGGACCAGGTCATTGAGGTTCACGATACCCACAGTGTCCAGGTCGATCGTGTTGTTGCCCGCCAGCACGCCGGAGGTGACGAAGGTCGATCGCGCCTGCCCGATCACCTCCCAGAGCTGCTCCCGTCCCTCCAGGTTCTCGTTGGGGTAGGCGACGACACGGAACGCCTGATCGATCTCGATGTTGTTATCGGCCGGGTCTCGGGCCCAGACGTTCATCTTCTGGATCTGGCCACGGCGAGCGGTGACTGGAACCTCAAGGGTTACACTGCTACCCGCCGTGGCCGTTCCGGTGTAAGATGTCCCATCGAGGGCTCCACCGAAAAGGGACCTTTTCCGACCCTTGAACACCCACGTTCCCGGAGTGCCTGTGGTTATGCAGAGCCACTCATCCAGATCCAGGTCCGTGTAGACCTCCCCACGCACATGAGTTCCGGCGATAGGAGGCCCGGTCCCCGCAGCAGGGGTCACGGCGATGATGCTGTCAGTGAAGGTCTTGACGCCTGCGATGCTCTGCGCGCCCGTGTCCCGGATCACCGTGGAGTTCACCTGGAGACCACCAGCGACGCGCTCGAGCCCACCACCCGCCGCCACGTCCACCCGCAGGGTGCGGCTACCCGCGACACCGATCAGCTCGAGTCCGGAGTCCGTGCTCAGGATGACATCCAGTCGGGAGTTGATCGCGTCGAAGCTGATCCCGTCCCCCGCGACACCCGCATTGATCCCCGACCCAGATCCGGGCGGGGGCGGGGTCTGAACGACTATCACACCC
>SDBS01005099.1_pt1 | contig 12851 bp, 12 predicted proteins | sample 2277091 | NCBI WGS metagenome assembly SDBS01 (sample SAMN10404972, study PRJNA504765) | marine sediment metagenome | isolation source: marine sediment core GS10_PC15, 163 cmbsf | place: Arctic Ocean: Southern Knipovich Ridge | collected 2010 | reverse complement strand
GCATAGAGGACAGCACCCGCCCCCATAAATAAGAGAGCCTTATAGAGAATATGGCTGAACGCATGGGCCGCAGAGCCGTTTAGAGCCAGTTCCGTACCCAGCCCGACTCCCGCAACCATGTAGCCGACCTGGCTTATAATATGGTACGAGAGTATTCCACGGATATCGTTAGACAGGACAGCGAAAATAACTCCGTACAGGGTCATAACTGTCCCCAAAATAAGAAGAATTTCCCAACCTGGAAAAATACGAATAAGAACATAAACCGCAGTTTTTGTGGTGAAAGCACTGAGAAACACAGCACCGGTGATAGTAGCCTTAGGATACGCATCGGCCAGCCAAGTATGAAAAGGAGGAACCGCGGCATTGATGATCACACCCAGGAGTATCAGCCAGGAACTGAGAGGACCTCCCTGGGTCAATTGAGTCACTGAAAGACTCCCGGTTTCTGAAAAATGCATCAAGATGCCCATAAACAGAATTCCGCCGCCAAACACGTGATAGATGAGATAACGGAAACCAGCTTTTTTTGCATCTTTGTTCCGTCTGGCCCAAATGAGAACCGTCGAAGCTACGGCCATAATTTCCCAATAGATGAAAAGTGAAAAAAAGTCACCGGCAAAAATCACACCAAGAGCACTTCCTGCGTATAGGAGGGCCGCACAATGTTGGAAGGTTTCCTTTATATGATAGGAATAAATACTCCCTGCAAATGCGATAAAAGCAAAAATAATTCCAAAAATCCGGCTTAAGACATCCACACGGCAAAGGATCAGTTCATAATCCAAAACATGAGCGACAAGTGTTGTCCCCACCGGGAGGGTCCAGACATAGAGCAAAGCAGCAAAAGGAAAAAACATAAAGGCCGCAGAACGTATTTTTTTTGGGAGGAAGGGAATCAATAATGCCCCAAGGACCATCACTAAAGCCGGGGGAATAACTAGATTATTTATCATCGTAATAGTTTTCGTCTCTGGTCAACCAAAATTTCCCAAGGGCCTTGGCCACAAGGATAAGGAGAATACATCCTAAGAGTCCAAAAAATATGAAGAAACCAGGAATCTTATTCCACCACCTTGCATGTCCGGCAGCCACAGGATGGCCCAACTCTGCATAAAGGGACAGGAGTGCCAGAAGGAAAAGAATCAAAATGATCCATTTTTTCATGTCTGAGGTCCTCCGAAAATACCTGTGACGGCCTGAACGGCTAGCCTGAAAAAACTGAAGAACAAATTTGGGAAGAGGCCTAAAAGAACAGAAAGGCAGGCGGTTATAACAAGTGGAACAACCATGGCAGGTTTTTCTTTTTTATGTTTTTCCTGCGCTTTTGCTTTTCGAAAAAAAGATCGGTACACAATGGGTGAAAAATAGGCTGCATTGAGAACGCCGCTGATCACGAGAACCACAATGAGAAGGAGCTGTCCGGACTCGGCAGCGCCAACACCGAGATACCATTTACTGATAAATCCGTTAACGGGGGGGATCCCCGCCAATCCCATTGACGCTATGGTAAAGGCCCCCAATGTCCAGGGCATGGTTTTTCCAATTCCATCCATGTCACTGATATTCTCCCTATGTAAATGGACATAGATCGCCCCCGCACAAAAAAACAGAGTGATCTTCATCGTGGCATGAAATGCAATGTGAAGCAGACTTCCAATCAAAGCGGTCGAACTCATAATCCCCACACCCAACACAATATACGACAGATGTGCAACCGTCGAATACGCCAACCTCTTCTTTAGATTATCCTGTTTGAGAGCCAGAAATGATCCGGCCAAAATGGTGACTACCGCAAAAACAATGAGAACCGTGTTTAAACCGAACTGCCTCATAACATCAGGCCCGAAGATAAACATGGACACACGGATTATCCCAAACACCCCGGCTTTGACCACGGCCACTGCATGAAGGAGAGCGCTGACCGGAGTGGGCGCGGCCATAGCCGTTGGGAGCCAGCCGTGTAAAGGCATAATGGAGGCCTTGACTCCAACAGCCGCAATAAAAAGAAAAAAGAGAGGCACGGCTGTACTGGTTGTCAGACCGAGTCCCTGGAGAAGTCCTCCGGGAACAAAATCCAGGTTTCCATTTAATTTGTAGGTCCAAGCGGCAGCGGCGATCAAAAAGACACCGGCGGTCAGAGTGTAAGCCAAATATTTCCGTCCGGCGTAAATCGCTTCTTTGGTTTCCTTGTGGATGACAAGAGGATAAGTGGCGATAGTCAGGATTTCATAAAAAAGGATAAAGGTCACCAGATTAGCGGCAAAAGCGATGCCTATAGTTGAGGAAATACAGACCGCAAAATAGGAATAATACCGGGTTTGTTTATGTTCCCCTAGACTCCGCATGTATCCTATGGAGAAAAAGGAGGTAAGTATCCATAAGCCCGAAGCCACGATGGCAAAAAATACACCCACCGCATCCGCCTTTAGAGCCAAATGAATATTTGGCGTAATCTCGAAAAGGTGAACGGTCGCCACGCGGTTTTGAAGAGCTCCGGGAAGCAGAGTCAAGACCAGAATGAAATTGACAACTCCGGCTGCAATAGTCCAGAACTCCCTGAGGTTCGGTCTTTTAGCGCTTAAAATGATAAGAGGGACAGCGGCAAGAGACACCAGTACCGCATACAGTGGAATGGCCGATGTGTAAATATCCGATATATTCATCACGGATATCACATCCCGGGCGGCAGGGCTTTCATCAAAACACCTTTCACAATTAACGTATTCAAAAGCCCAAAGATAAACAGTGCAACGGCCAAAAAAAGAGTCGGGACAAGCATGGAGACCGTGACTTCACTCCTTTTTATAGGTTGTTTCTCCTCATTCACCTGACTTCCATCCTGGGATTTGAAATATATTTTTTCAACAATGCGAAAAAAGTAAACAGCATTCAGCAGACTGCTTAATAGAATGACAACCAAAAAATGCCAGCTTTTATTTTCTATGGTACCGAGGACAAGGTACCATTTACTGAAAAATCCAACCGTTGGGGGGATACCGACCATGGCCAAGGCCCCGGCCGCAAAAGCAGCCGTTGTCCAAGGCATCTTTTTCCGCAAAGTATCATCAAACTCCCTGATATTCGAGTGGCCCAGCTTCATACGAAAATTCCCTGCAACCAAAAACAAACAGGCCTTCATCAATCCATGATTCAAGATGTGAAGAACGGCACCAATAATCCCGAAGGGATTGGCAAGGCCGATGCCGAGTCCGATATAACCTATCTGAGAAATGCTACTGTAGGCCAACATCCTTTTCATCTCGTCTTGAGAAATGGCCATGATTGATCCGTAAATGATGCCGACTGCGGACATCCAGGTTATTATTTGAGCGATCGGAAAAACTTGTGTTACAAATTTTAATCCGAATACAAAGAAGAGAATACGGAGAATCCCATAGGCCCCGATTTTCACTCCTATAGGAGCCATGATCGAAGATGATGCCGAGGGAGCATGAGTGTATGCATCAGGAAGCCATCCATGAAGTGGAAATAAGGCCATCTTGATGCCCAAACCCAGGACCATCAGGGATAAGGCCACAATAACCACAGGATTCGTTCCCAGAACTGGAAGAATCCCTTTGATGTCAGCCATATTGAGGGAGCCCGTATGGATATAGAGAAAACCCACTCCAAGAAGATAGAAGCCACCGCCCACCGTCCCCATAATCAAGTAGCGGAAGGCAGAAAAAGGTGATTTTTTGTTCCCTACCGCAACCATGCCGTAGAGGGCCAAAGAAGAGATCTCCAGGAATACATAGAGATTAAAAAAATCTCCTGTTAAAATAATTCCATTACAGCCACAAAGAAACAGCATGATAAGGGCATAATATGGGACTCTCTTGTGTTCCGGGATTTCCTTTTTTACTATTTTCCCGGCATGAATCAACACGATAAAAGTGATCCCGTTGATGACAGCCGTCAAAAATGCGGACAGCGGATCTAGGACATATTCTATCCCAATGGGTGGAGGCCATCCTCCAAAATAATATTGGATCGTGCCAGAGTCTAAAACAGTAAACACATTGGATATGGAAACGATGGTGCTGGCAAGAGTGGCGAAAAGCGCAATGGGGTAGGCTAAAGAACGAAGTTTTAACGCTACTAAAGGAATAATGATTCCTGCAAAAAGGAATATCAATGGGGCAAGAGCGGGTGCGTTATTCTTTATCATCTTTCATGTACTTCAAGAGAGTATTTTCATCCAGAGTCCTGTATCGGCGGTATATCCGGATAACCAAGGCAAAGGCCACTCCGCTGATGGCGACACCGACAACAATGGCCGTCAGCATCAAAGTATGGGGCAGAGGATTGATGAACTGAACCGAAGCCTCTGGTTGAACGCCGTGTTCCAACACGGGAACGGTAGCCCCCCATTTGGAGGCACTGGCCACAAAAAAAAGGATGATTGAGACCTGGAAAATGGATAGACCTATAATTTTTTTCACGAGGTTCTTTTTAAAAATTATCCCGTAGAGACCAATAACCAAAAGCGCCATAATAAACCAGTAGGAATAATGGCCCACAAGAACATCAATCATCGGGCTCCTCCCCTAACAAATCGTCGTAAATAGCAATCAAAATGGCCATAACGGCCAGACCGACTCCAATCTCAACAAACAATATCCCAAAAGACCTCTTCATGGAGGCTTCCTGTGCAATGGGCAAAAAATGATAGTTGAGGAACGTCCCTCCAAAAAAAACAGCCGCCAAACCCGTACAAAAATAGATCAGAACTCCAAGCGATCCCAAAGGGGTTCCCCAAGTGCTGTTGAACTGCAGCTGGCCGATCTCACTCCCGAGCACCAAGCGTAATAGAATAACGCTGGCGGCCAGCATCGTTCCACCCTGAAAACCACCTCCGGGACTGTAGTGACCGTGGACGATGATGTACATCCCAAAAAGCAGTATGAATGGAGCGACAATCGAACTGATCAAAGTGGTGATCGGATTATCTTCATTACTCTTCATCGTCTTTTCGCCTCTTCCGCAAAAGCAAAAAACAGATGAGTCCCGCAGTCATTATCACTGTTTCCTCTCCAAGTGTATCGTAGCTTCTGTAATCGGCCAAAATGGCTGTGACCATGTTTGGTGTATGCGTATCTTTATAGGCATTGCGGACATAATAAGAAGAAGCATTCTGAGTGCCGGAGGGACTCAAGTCCCGGTTGACGACAGCGTCGATGTTCCCTCTATTTGGGAGTCCGGTTGAGGCATAGATCAACAGAGAAAGGAAGACGAGTAAAATGAAAATGTTTATGAATTTCAATCTAAACTCCTCCGGGATGTTTTGAATATGAGAACGACCAACAACACACCGGTTATTCCGCCTCCGATGACGGCTTCCGTGAATCCCACATCTATCGCCCCCATGACGACATAGAGCAGAGCTGCAGCGAAGCTGAAAACAGTGAGAGTCACGACGGCCGTGAGCAGATTGCGCACCGTGAGTGAAATCAGGGCTGCAAGAATCAGGACAATAAACAGCGTAATTTCAATTTCCCAGTGCATCTATTTTTCCGATTTTATTACAGGTTTTTCTTTAAATCTTGGTTTAACGCCAAAGAAAAAGGCCGCCCGGGCTAAGGCATGTGTAGCCGTTGGATTGGTCAGCGCTACAAAGGCCAAAATGATCAGCATTTTTGCACTATTGAGAGTCAATCCCTCAAACATGATGAAACCACTCAAGATCAGAAGGATTCCCAGTGTATCGGCCTTCCCTGTGGCATGACTTCGGGAATAAAAATCCGGAAGCCGGATAAGACCTATGCTTCCAACGAAAAGGAAAAAAACACCCGCACAAATCAACGGGATGGACAGCAGATCAAAAAAACTCATTATCTTTTGCGCGTCCTTGTTTCGATATACTTGGCCACGGCGATCACCGTGATAAAATTCAAGCACGCATAGGCCAGTGTGATATCAATGAACATATCTTCACGATCAAATATGAATCCCATGAGAAGGATGATGACCATCGTTTTTGTGGCGATGGCCCCGGCACCCAACATGCGGTCCATCAGCCGAGGCCCTGTCAAGACCCGATACAGGGGGATAAAGATAATAACAGCCAGAACAACGGCGAGATAAGTGAAAAAATCGTGCATTATTTCCACTTGACCCTCTTTTCTATACGTATGTCATCGATGACCGTTGTCGGCCGGCGATGATAGAGCCTTGCGACCTGTTTAGGCAGCGAACCATCCACAATCCCGGAATGAGATGCGTCCGTTAACGTATGGACGAGAAATTCATCATCGGCGATATTGATGGTCAGAGTACCGGGAGTTAAGGTGATGGAATTTCCGAGTATCACTCTAGCGGCAATATTTGGGAGTTTGGTCTTGAATTTTAAAAGACTGGGATTGATGGGCATCCGGGGATGCAGGACTACGTACGCAACCTGAAGGCTGGACAAAATAATCTGCCAGATTAACCAGGGGACATAGAGAAGCAGACGGCTCCAGCTTAGAGAATGCTCACCGGCAATCTTTTTCTGATAGTAAAGATATCTATTTATCCGCAGCTGGATGACCGTAACAAGAAAAGCAGAGAACACTCCAAGACTTATGTGCAACCAGTCATATTTCCCACTCAGAATAAGCCACAATCCCAAAAGAATAATAAACTGTAGTATAGTGCCTTTGATAAATGCTTTTTTCACTTTTTTTCTTCACCTCATAATACACACAAAGCATCCTAAAGTCTTTGATATTTTAAAATATTGAACCAAAAAAATCGAATTGACCTGGTTGTTTTGGGTGTGATATGGTCTCTTCTGGTTCACGGACGGCGGATGAACAAAAAGATCACTCTGACACATTACATATTTCTCGGCTTTTTTTTGGGCATCGCTGCAGGGTGGATTTTTGGTGAAGGAATTTTGCCTTTTGCCGAACCGCTTGCAGAACTTTTTCTAAGGCTCTTACGAATGGCCATCATGCCCTTGATCATCACGTCCATCATATCCGCGGTCGTCGGGGTTGGACACTTGGGCCGTTTAGGATTAAAAACATTCAGCTATTACATCGTCAGCAGTCTGATGGCGATTCTGACCGGACAATTTTTGGTCAATATTTTAAAACCCGGAGTAGGGGCAAATATCGGTCTTGAAGAGGCCCCTGTTCAAATCGCGGCCTCTCACCAGAGCCTACAAGATTTATTGCTCAACATCATTCCTGAAAATCCTTTCGCCTCTATGGCTAAAGGAGACGTGCTGCCGGTCATTTTTTTTTCTATCCTCTTTGCTTTTTTCATTACCAAACTGAATGAAAAACCTAAGGCCCAGCTGAGTGAGTTTTTTCAAGCCGCCTTTGAGGCGATGTTAAAACTCACACTGTTTGTTGTCTGGAGTGCTCCACTGGGCGTTTTTGGCATTATCGCAAGGATTGTCGCCAAAACAGGATTTGAATCATTCCGGTCTTTGGGCTTTTATTTTGTTATCGTCATAATGGGACTGGCTATCCATGCATTCGTCAACCTTCCCCTTTTGCTTGCACTTGTCGGAAGGGTCAATCCCATCAAACATTATAAGGGAATGACTCAAGTCTTAATTTTTGGATTTTCCACCTGCTCCACAATGGTGACACTCCCCCTGACAATGAAGGCCGTGACCGGCAATTCAAAAGTGTCAAAAAAAATCGCCGGCTTCACCCTCCCCATCGGGGCTACAGTCAATATGGATGGCACTGCTCTGTATGAATGTGTGGCAACAATTTTTATCGCCCAAGTTTACGGATTTGAGCTGACATTCAGTGCACAGTTGATCATTGTTATCACTGCACTGCTGGCATCCATCGGCGCTGCCAGCGTGCCCATGAGCGGGATGGTCATGATGTCCATCATCCTTGGAGCCGTGGGCCTGCCACTTGAAGGCGTGGCTATCATTCTTGCTGTGGACCGGATTCTGGATATGTTTCGTACGACAGTCAATATCCTTAGCGACAGCTGTGGAGCCGTGATTGTGGCTCGACTGGAAGGGGAAAGCCTTGAGGGGATCGGAGAGTAGTTTTTTTTGGATACGAGGAGATATCATTATGAAAAAACAATTAAATCGAAGGGATTTTCTTAAAAAAAGCAGTTCAGCCGGTTTGGGAATAGCTATAGGAAGCATGGCCCTGGGAAAACACGGAAGTTTCCCGCAGCCTCAAATAAAAACAGATCCTATCGAACATCTGGTGTCCTCGCCCATTGAAATGGTCCGTGTGGCTTATGTTGGCATTGGCAACCAGGGCAGTGGCCATTTCCGAAACCTGCTTCGCATCGAAGGAATCGAAATTATAGCCGTCTGTGACATCAGGGAAGAACGGACTCTCTGGGCCCAAGAAGAATGTGAAAAAGCCGGAAAACCAAAGCCGACCGCCTATACAAAAGGAACGGAAGATTTTAAACGTATGTGTGATAACGAAGATTTGGATCTGGTCTACAATGCCACCCCGTGGGAATGGCATGTCCCTATCTCGGTTAAAGCCATGCAAACAGGCTCCCATGCCGCCTCAGAAGTTCCCGGTGCCATTACGATTGACGGGTGTTGGGAACTGGTTGAGGCCTCAGAAAAATTTAAAAAGCACTGCTGCACCATGGAAAATTGCAATTATGACAGGACCGAGCTGATGCTGTTGAATATGGTGCGTCAAGGCCTGTTCGGTGAGCTGCTTCATGCAGAATGTGGATATCTGCACGATCTGAGGGGTTGGAAGTTCGGAGAGGCCTACTATCCTCCCGACTGGCGTCTTCAGTATTCCATCAAACGCAATGCCGACCTCTACCCCACGCATGGTCTCGGCCCGGTCTCCCAGTGGATGAATATCACACGCGGAAACAAATTCGAATACCTTGTCTCTATGAGCAGTCCCAGCCCATCGCTCAGTCTAAAACTGGAAGCCATCAAACGGCACGGAAAAGATCATCCTTTAGCCAAAACGGATTATGCATTGGGTGATGTGATTTCTACTCTGATAAAAACAAATAAGGGCCAGTCCATTTTGATCACCCACGATACCAACTCTCCACGTCCCTACAGCCGTAAAATTTTGATTCAGGGGACACGGGGTTTGGCACGGAAATATCCCGAACAGAAAATTTTCATTGAAGGAACTTCGCGTCGCCACGTATGGGCAGATCTTTCCGAATACGCCGAACAGTATAAACATCCTCTTCTGACATCTCTGGAGGAAAAGGCCGAGGGTGCCGGACACGGAGGAATGGATTTTATCGAGGACTACCGCCTTATCCAGTGTCTCAGGGAAGGCAAATCCACTGATTCGGACGTGTATGATGGAGCCACAATCAGCGCCGTCGTCGCTCTGAGTGAAAAATCCATAGCCGCAAACAGCACGTCCATCGAATTCCCTGATTTCACACGCGGCAAATGGAAAACACGCAAACCCCTCGGCATTGTCACAGCTTAGGTAGATCTCGACCTTTTACTCGCGTTCGAATGCAGCTAATCTCCTTTATGTATTTTCTATTGACCATATTATTTTTCGTATGATATGTTCAAACCCTATTTAATAAGGAGAAAGGAATGAGAAAAACAAAAAATGGAATCCTTTTGATCACAGCTTCACTCTGCTGTGTGGTCTTTTGTTTCTGTCTGATCCACGCACAAGATCAATCTGAAGGACAAAAAGAAACAAAATATTGGACCGTCGAAGGATTCCGCCATGGACCGAGTTTTTTTCCAAAAAGTTTTTATGACGAGATAAAACCGATTCAAGAGGGTGTTTTGGATTTCAAACACTATCATACCTACACCGAGATGGTCTGGTGGTTCAAAAAGTGGGCCAAAGACTATCCTGGCCTTGTCGATCTCTACGTCGCCGCACAAAGTTTTGGTGGACGGGATATCTACCAGCTCACTGTGACAAATAAAAAGACAGGAAAAGACACCGATAAACCAGCAATGTTCATTGACGGAAACCGCCACTCGGGCGAAGTCACTGCCGCTGAATCCGCATTCTGGATGCTCAATTATATGCTGAAGAATTACGGCAGCGATCCCAAAATAACACGGCTTTTGGATAAATTTGCCTTCTATTTCCGGCCGAAAAACAATCCGGATGGAAGCCTGCTCTATTTACAGACGGCTCAAAGCCTCCGCAGCACCATCCGCCCATATGACAATGATGGAGACGGACTCCTGGATGAGGATCCGTCCGAAGATTTAGACGGTGATGGACGAAGCACACAGATGCGTGTCAAGGTGCCTAAAGGAGAAGGAGCTTATATAATAGATCCCCGAGATCCCAAGGGCCGGCTGATGACTCGAGCAAGAGATGGAGAAGGCGACTATAACGTGATGTCTGAGGGTATAGACAATGACGGCGACGGACGAGTCAATGAAGATGGCGTGGGAGGGCTCGACCTTCACAGAAATTACCCTGAAAATTGGCGCCCCATGGAGGAAGCTACGGGCCGCGGATGGACTCAGCGGGGTGCGGGAGCCTACCCTCTCTCTGAACCGGAAACACGCTCTCTTGTCGTGTTCTTGCTCGAACACCCAAATATTTCTATCATGAATACAATGGACACCACCGTGCCCATGCACCTCAGGCCTCCTTCGACATCTCCCAGTGAGGAGCGCATGTATCCTGAAGATCTTGCACTGTATAAGCACTTTGACGATAAGGGACGCGAGATATCAGGATACGAAAGAGCCGGAGATGTGTATCAGGACTACGGAAGAGGACGCCCCCTATTCGGACACAGCCCGGATTTCGGATACTGGTACTACGGAGCCATTTGGTATGGTGACGAACTCTGGAATGGTGGGCGGGTCGGCGATTATGATGAAAACGGCACAACAGATGACTGGGATAGACTCCAACAAAATGATAAAGAGTTATCCGTAAGTCGGTTCAGGGAATGGACCAAGGTGATTCATCCTGAATATGGTGAGGTGGAAGTGGGAGGTTGGGATTCTAAATTTATTCGTCAAAATCCACCCCCTGAACTGCTTGAAATATGGATTGAAAAAGAGGCCCGATTCAACCTGATGCTTGCCTCCAGTCTTCCCGAGATTGTAATACATGAGCCTAAAATCAAAGGCAAAGACGGTGAATTCACCATAGACATCGAAGTGGAAAATAAAGGTTTTCTCCCCACGGCTCTCAGGCAGGCCCAGCTCGTTAAAATTGTCCGTCCAGACAGGATCACCCTGGAATTCCCCGAAGGAATGCTGCCCATGCGCAGTTCACAAAGAGGTCGATTCGGAGACATGGGCAGAAGAAGACAGCCGCCACCCGAGAAGCAGGAACCACGGGAAAAATCAAAAGTTGAAATGCTCGAGCCTTCAAAAATACTGAATTATGTAGATTTGGGGCGGATACCGGGAAACGACACCGTTAAAGTGACATTCAAACTTCGGCTCAATGGCATAAACAGCACGAAATGTACCATCAAATACACGTCCACACGCGGAGGCGTTATCTCAAAGGATATTTTAATCGGAAAATAAGCGGTCAATTATCCTTGATGATTCAGGCGCCGATGCATAAAAAACTTAAACTCTTTGTTTTGATATTTTTCTTTTTCTCCGGCCTAAGTGGATTGATTTACGAAATCTTATGGACAAAGATGCTCGTGAAAATCATGGGGGGAGCCCCTTTTGCCATATCTATCATTCTGACTATTTTCATGGGAGGATTAGGCCTGGGCAGTTACTTAGCTAGTCTAAAAATTGACTCTATTAAAGATCCCTTCAAGCTGCTTCAGATTTACGGAAAATTGGAACTGATCATCGGCGCTTATGGACTTGCACTTCCTCTATTAATCTCTGTATTCAAACCTCTTCAGACAATCCTCTATAACCAGTTTTTCAATAATTTTTTACTCTATAATATTTTAACATTTATTTTAAGTTTTATCCTTTTAGCCATTCCGGTTATCTGCATGGGAGCTACACTTCCCATATTGTGCCGATTCTACGCAACTGGACTCTCGCACCTGGGTACTCAAATGGGAAGACTTTACGGCCTGAATACTGTTGGCGCTGCAGCAGGTGCCCTAGCCTGCGGATTCTGGCTCATCAACCTTTTGGGTATCACAGGCACCCTGATCTTTGCGGTTTTGATCAACAGTATTATTGGTTTCTCCTGTCTTTTCATATATTCCAAGGCCGGGACAAAAAGAAAAAAAGATATCCGTTCTCATAAAAGTAATAAAAGTCCGACAGAAGAGATCACTTCAGGAACGAGTCTTCCTGCTTCAAAAATCTCTTATAAAGGTGCCCTTGTTATCTTTATGGTTACAGGATTTTGTGCTATGGCCTATGAGGTCATTTGGACAAAATTGCTGAGTTTAATAGTGGGGCCCACCACCTACTCATTCACCATTGTCCTTGTCACTTTTATAACCGGACTCGCTTTAGGAAGTATGTTTTTTGGATGGCTTGCTGATAAAACTAAAGAACCTGTAAAACTGTTAGTGTTTACACAGATTTGCGCGGCTTTACTTGTTCTAGGTGTCAGTCAGCTTTTGGGGAACAGCCAACTCTTTTTCGCAAAGCTGATTTTTAACTTAAAAGATCAGTTTGTCTTACTGACCTTGTCTAAAGCCGTCCTTTTATTTTCCTTCATGATCCTTCCAACGCTGTGTCTTGGAGCCGCGTTTCCTCTAGTCATAAAAATTTACACACAATCCATCCACAAAGTCGGAAAGTCTATCGGAGTTGCTTATTCTATAAACACTATTGGCGCGGTACTCGGATCATTCTGTGCCGGATTTATAATTATTCCGCTTTTAGGAAAAGAAAATGGCTTGAGTTATGTCGTCGCATTTCAGATTTTCACAACATTGATTGTAGCCGGGATTTGGTTCGTAAAGAAAAGCAGATTTACATTTGGCCTTGC
>SDBS01005098.1_pt1 | contig 12852 bp, 11 predicted proteins | sample 2277091 | NCBI WGS metagenome assembly SDBS01 (sample SAMN10404972, study PRJNA504765) | marine sediment metagenome | isolation source: marine sediment core GS10_PC15, 163 cmbsf | place: Arctic Ocean: Southern Knipovich Ridge | collected 2010 | reverse complement strand
TCCCGGGCGAGACGGAAGAGCAGTTTGCCATTGTTTTCGGTGCCATTGGCATCAGCTATGATGATGCCGACTTTTTTATGCAGAACCTGGAGCAGACCGGCGCCCGGGAGAAAACGGTAGCCTTCATTAACACCGCCTCTGACCCGGTTATCGAGCGGATATCAACCCCGAGGTTGGCCCTGACCGCCGCTGAGTACCTCGCCTGGAAGAAGGGCATGCATGTGCTGGTTATCATTACCGACATCACCAACTATTGTGAAGCACTGCGCGAGCTCTCCGCAATGCGTGAGGAGATACCGTCAAGGAGGGGCTATCCGGGGTACATGTATACCGACCTGGCCACGATGTATGAGAGGGCGGGCCGGATTACAGGCAAGGAAGGGTCGGTGACCGTAATGCCCATTCTGACCATGCCTGACGATGATATCACGCACCCTATCCCCGACCTGACCGGTTATATCACGGAGGGGCAGATTGTCCTTTCCCGGGAGCTGGAAAGAAAGGGGGTATACCCGCCGATTGATGTTTTCCTCTCCCTGTCACGGATGATGAAAGAGGGTATCGGGGCTGGTAAGACCAGGGAGGACCATAATAACGTCTTTATGCAGCTCTATGCCGCTTACGCTGAAGGGTGTAACTTAAGAGAGATATCGACCATCATCGGTGCTGAAGCACTGGGGGAGAGAGATAGGGTATACCTGAACATTGCCGACCGGTTCGAGAAGGAGTTTATCTCTCAGGGAGAGGTGACGAAAAGGAGGGTGGAGGACACCCTGGATATAGGCTGGGCGCTATTCTCAGCCCTGCCTGAAGAGGACCTGAAACTGATTGGTGAGGATCTGATTAAGAAGTACCTCCCCAAGTACGCCAGAGAGGCTTAGCGATAGCGGAATAGCATCGAGCTGCCAGGAAGTGTCTTCCCGGCTGCCCGGGAGAGGTCTAGAGATAGAAAAATGCCACAGCTTATTAAAGTAACCAGACCGACCAAGATTGAGCTGATCAAGCTAAGGCGCCGGCTTGCCCTGGCTTCCAGAATCCAGAAGCTCATCAAGGACAGGGTATCAATTCTGGTCATGGAATTCCTGCAGATAGCCGGACAGACAGTAGAGGTGAAGAGGGGCCTGCTCGATGATTTCTCCGCAATGTATAAGGCGCTGTCGCTGGCTGCCGGCTATCATGGCTATATTGCTCTGGAGAAGGAGTTCACCGCCAGCGAGGGCGGCCTGGAGATTGCTGCTGGCTTAAGAAATATAGGTGGAGTGAAAATCCCCGCTTTTGAGCTGAAGAAGTCCCCGCAGGCACTCAGGGGCTACAGTCTGATTGATACCTCTTCCTGGTTAGACCGCGCCGCTGAGCTGTCGGAAAAGTGCCTGGAGGCTATCGTCGAGCTGGCTGAACTGCAGAGGAGTATGGCGCAGTTGGGTATGGAAATAAACCGGACGAAGAGGATAGTAAACGCACTGGAGTATTTGATAATCCCCGGCCTGCAGGCGACGATAAAATACCTGAATATGAAGTTTGAAGAGAGGGATAGAGAGGAGAAGTCACGGTTAAAACGGGTGAAGGTACTGCTTGAGCGAAAATAGGCGGATGAGTGGCGAGTTACCTTACGACAGGATACTTCGGGAATATTTAACGGGTGAACTGAGGGTACTGAATGCCCATATGCCCGGTAAGCAAAAATCGCTTACCGATTTGTGGGATGAAGAGTACCCTCACGTATTATGTAAAGACGGCAGCGTTCACCTCTTTAAGCGGAAGGAACTGGGATATCTGGCCAGTTTAATAGATAGTGATGAACGGAAGGCGCTACTGCTGCCGATACTTATCGAAGTGAATGGCGGTCGAGGTGAAATGGCGGTGCTATGCCCCGGAGAGGTGGAGAAGAAGGTGATACAGAAGGTCCTTGATATGCCGCTGGATGTGCGGGAAGGCAGGGTTACGCTATATAGACCGCAGTTAGCCCTGGTACGGAAACGGCTGAAAACAACAACGCAGTATATCTTCGCCCCTCAGCTTTAGGGTTGTATCCTTCTATTGATGCTGATGTAGGGAATAAATGCCAGGCGAGCTGGCTAATTTGGTTATTGAAATCGACACCAAATATTGGTACGATATAGTTGGAAGTAAGCCAGGATATGAAGTCGAGCCCCTGTAGCTCAGGTGGATAGAGCGCCAGCCTCCGGAGCTGGATGCGAGCGTTCGAGTCGCTCCAGGGGCGTTTCTATGGCAATTTTAGGAGGCTTTTCGGTGACGAATACGGCGGGACTTGTTGAGATTATATGGCACGGTCGAGGCGGTCAGGGAGCGGTTACCTCTGCTGAACTACTGGCACAGGCGGCGATAAATGAGGGCAAGTATGCCCAGGCCTTTCCCACCTTTGGTCCGGAGAGGAGGGGTGCCCCGGTGGTGGCCTTTGTCAGGATAGACAATGATAAGCCGATACGGGTAAGGGCTGAAATCGAAGAACCTGATATCGTGGTGGTGCTGGCCGCAGAGCTGCTGCGTGTCGTCGATGTCGGCTCCGGTCTTAAGGCTAGCGGCATACTGGTGCTTAACACTCCGAAGGCAGCGGAAGAGATAATAAAGGAGTTTAGCTTTAAGTGGACACTGGCGACGGTTGATGCGACCAGGATTGCCCGGGAGATGCTGGGGGTGCCTATTGTCAATACCACTATGATCGGAGCCCTGCTGAAAGCTGCCGGGGTTATTAAACTGGAGTCCTTGCTGGAGCCGCTAAAGCACCGCTTCGGTCGTTTGGCGGAAAAGAATATCAATGCGATGCAGAGGGCGTATGAGGGAACTACGGTAAGGGGGCAAGAGTAATTGACTGAATCAGAAGGTAAGCCAACCTGGCGGGAGACGGAGATTGGCGCAATAATCACGGAACCAGGGAGTGCCCGCCAGTATCGGACCGGTGACTGGAGGACACAGCGGCCGACCTATGAGCACGAGCGATGCATCAAGTGCGGCCTCTGCTCCATCTATTGTCCTGAGGGGTGTATTGAGCCGGACGAAGAGGGATATTTTGAGGCTGACCTGTTTTACTGTAAGGGGTGCGGCATCTGCGCCCGTGAGTGCTGGACAAAAGCTATTACTATGGTAGAGGAGGAGTGATGACACAAAGGGTAGGTATAGAGGTTTCACGAGCTGTCGCCATCGCTGCCAAGCTGGCCAATGTCGATGTTATCGCGGCCTATCCGATTACCCCGCAGACCCACATTGTGGAAGACCTGTCTGAGATGGTGGCCAGTGGTGAACTGGATGCCTCCTATATCCCGGTTGAATCGGAACACTCGGTAATGAGTTGCTGTCTCGGCTCAGCGGCGGTTGGGGCGAGAACATTTACCGCTACCTCCAGTCAGGGATTGGAGTTGATGCACGAAGTGCTCTACGTTGCCTCATCAATGCGCTTCCCCATCGTTATGGCGGTGGCCAATCGCGCCCTGTCGGCGCCGATAAGCATCTGGGGGGACCACTCCGATGCGATGTCCGTTCGCGACACCGGCTGGATTCAGATATTTGTCGCCAATGGGCAGGAGGCCTTTGATAATATACTCTGTTCCTTCCGTATTGGCGAAGACCGGAGGGTACTGCTTCCGGTGATGATGCACATGGACGGGTTTCAACTGACTCATTTCATTGAGCCGATATACCTTGAGGAGCAGAGTGCTGTTGAAAAGTTCCTGCCACAGAATGAGTACCCCCTACCCCTGGACCCGGACAAGCCGGTAACGATGGGGGCTTTCGGACCGCCGGATATCTACACCGAGATAAAAATGGCACAAGCTATGGCCCTGACCTCCTCTAAAGAGGTAATCCTTGAGGCCTGGAAGGAGTTTGGCGACATCTTCGGGCGTTACTACTCCCCACTTCAGTGCTACCGTTGTGAAGGGGCCAAGGTGCTGCTACTGGCTATGGGTAGCTTCAGTGAGACCGCCATGAGCACGGTAGACGCTATGCGCAAGGATGGTAACGCAGTGGGGCTGATAAATCTCACCCTATGGCGTCCCTTCCCCTTTGCTGAAATCCGCCAGGCGATTAAGGATGCCGATGTTCTTGTGGTATTCGATAGGGCGCTCTCCTTTGGCGGGCCCGGCGGGCCGGTCTGCTCCGAGATCAGGTCAGCCCTGTATAACCTGGACAAGAAGCCCAAGGTAGTCGGTTTTGTCGGTGGTCTGGGAGGCAGGGTGGTCTCAGCCGCCGGGTTCAGAGAGATAATCGAGCGGGGAACTAAGATTGCCAAGGAAGGAAGTGAGCAGGAGTTTGAAATGTTTGGGGTGAGGGAATAATGGAAAAGTACGCTGTTTTTGTTCCCCGGTTAATAACCAAAAAGGAAAACTTTGCCCCCGGGCACCGTGCCTGTGTTGGTTGCGCTGAGGCCCTGGCGGTAAGGCAATGCTTCAAGGCACTGGGGCAAAATGTAATTGTTGTTAATGCCACCGGCTGCACGGAGGTGATTGGGACGCCGCTACCCCATACCTCCTGGTGTTTGCCCTGGATTCATACCCTGTTTGAGAATGCGGCTGCCACGGCTTCGGGCGTAGAGTCCGGCTTAAAGACTATGGTGAGAAAGGGCAGGCGTCCGGCGAAAAAGATAAACGTGGTAGCTATCGGTGGTGATGGCGCTACCTATGACATCGGGCTTGGGGCGCTCTCCGGCGCCCTGGAAAGATGGCACGATTTTCTCTATATCTGCTTTGATAATGAGGCCTATATGAATACCGGGATACAGAGGTCTTCAGCTACCCCCTACGGTGCCTCGACGACTACCACCCCAGCCGGTAAGAAGAGTATCGGGCAGGTCACCTGGAAAAAGGATATGCCCGCCATTGCCGCGGCCCATAATATCCCCTATGTTGCTACCGCTTGTCCCAGCTACCCCTTTGATTTAATGGACAAGGTGAGAAAGGGAGCGCTTACCCCCGGCCCGGCCTATATTCATGTCCTAGCGGTCTGCCCTACCGGCTGGAGGTGTGCTCCCGATTTGGCCATCAGGGTAGGACGCCTGGCTGTAGAAACAGGCGTGTTTCCCCTCTACGAGGTCGAGAACGGCAGCTATAAACTAACTATAGATGTGCCCCGGCTGAGGCCAGTCCAGGACTATCTGAGGCTACAGGGAAGGTTCCGCCATCTGTCCGAGGGAACCGTAAAGGAGATTCAGGACAGGGTGAACAAGGAATACGCCAAGCTCAAGGAGAAGATAGAATGCGTACAGAAGCGGGACAGCTAGAAAAGAAGGTGGCATTAGTATTAGCTAAATATCAGCACGATAAGGGTATGCTGGTATCTATCCTGCAGGATGTTCAGGAAGAGTATAATTACCTGCCTAGAGAATCCCTCAAGCAGGTCAGTAAGACCCTGGATGTCCCGTTCAGTCAGCTCTACAGTATCGCTACGTTTTTCAAGGCTCTGCGCTTAACGCCCAGGGGACGCCACCTGATTAATGTCTGTCTCGGCACCGCCTGCCATGTCCGTGGAGCGGTCAAGGTCCTGGAGGCAACGGAGCGTGAGATGGGAATTAAGTCCGGGGGGACTACCGATGGTCTTGAGTTTACCCTGGAGACGGTCAACTGTGTCGGGGCCTGTGCCTTAGGGCCGGTAGTAATCGTTGACGGAGAATACCACGGGCAGATGAAGACGGAAAAGGTCAAAGATATACTCAAGAAATATTCTTGATGAGAAAGGGGCAGCTATTGGACAGACTAAGCTCTCCTGCGGAACTGGAAAAGGTAAGAGAATCAATAGTCAGTAAACGGGATACTGACAGACCCTGTATTACAGTATGCAGCGGAACCGGGTGCCATGCCTTTGGCTGTGAAAAGGTATCCGCGGCTTTCCGGGAAGAGATTAAGCGGCTGGGGCTGGAGGATAGGGTGGATGTCAGGACTACCGGCTGTCACGGCTTCTGTGAAAGGGGACCGCTGGTAGTTGTCCGGCCAAGGGATATCTTCTATCAGCGGGTAAGCGCCGGTGATGCTTCCGAGATAATCTCGGAGACCGTCCTCAAGGACAATATCATTGACAGGCTGCTCTACACCGACCCTAACACTGGTGAGAAGATAATCCATGAGCATGAAGTGCCGTTCTATGCCCGACAGAAGCGGTTTGTCTTCGGCAATAACGGGTATATCGACCCCGCCTTAATCGAGGACTACCTTGCCGTCGGCGGCTACTCCGCCCTAGGCAAGGTGCTTTCCGGGATACCGCCCGAGGCGGTAATTGAGGAAGTGAAGAAGTCGGGCTTAAGGGGACGCGGCGGCGGCGGCTTTCCCACCGGTATTAAGTGGCAGTCCTGCCGTAATGCCCCGTCAGCGGATGGCGTTCGCTATATCATCTGTAACGCCGACGAGGGTGACCCCGGTGCCTATATGGATAGGAGCCTGCTGGAGGGCAACCCGCACAGCATCCTGGAGGGAATGTTAATCGGGGCCTATGCCATAGGCGGCCATGAGGGCTATGTCTATGTGCGCTATGAGTACCCGCTGGCGGTGAAGAATGTCCAGTTAGCCATTAAACAGGCTGAGGAGTACGGGCTGCTCGGTAAGAATATCCTGGGCTCCGGTTTTGACTTCAGCGTCAGGATTAACCGGGGGGGTGGCGCTTTTGTCTGCGGCGAGTCTTCGGCGCTGATGGCTTCGCTGGAGGGTAAAGCAGGGGAACCCAGGGCGAAGTATATTCATACCGTTGAGAAAGGCTTGTGGGACAAGCCCACCACGTTAAACAATGTCGAGACCTGGGCGAATATCCCGCTAATAATAAATCAGGGTGCCGATTGGTACGCTAAAACAGGCACCCGGAACAGTAAGGGAACTAAGATTTTCTCCCTGGTGGGCAAGGTCAACAACACCGGCCTGGTAGAGGTCCCGATGGGAATAACGCTTAAGGAAATCATCTATGATATCGGCGGTGGCATTCCCGAGGGCAAAAAGTTCAAGGCGGTACAGACCGGTGGTCCTTCCGGTGGGGTTATCCCGGATAGCTTAATCAATTTGCCGGTGGATTTTGACGAACTGACCGAGGCCGGTTCGATGATGGGCTCCGGCGGGATGATTGTAATGGATGAGGACAACTGTATGGTGGATATCGCCAAGTACTTTATCGGTTTCCTCGAAGGAGAGTCGTGCGGTAAGTGTGTCCCCTGCCGCGAGGGCTTAAAGAGGATGCGGGAGATACTGGATGATATTAGCGAGGGCAGGGGCAAGGAAGGCGACATTGAGCTATTGGAGCGTCTCTCCACAGTACTAACTGATGGCGCTCTCTGTGCCCTGGGCACAACGGCGCCCAATCCGGTCTTGAGCACCATCCGCTATTTCCGGGACGAGTATGAGGCGCACATTAAGGAGAAGAGGTGCCCCGCCGGCGTCTGCAAGGAGCTGATTACCTATCAGATTATTGAGGGGAAGTGCCCGGGGTGCGGGCTCTGCGTCAAGTCCTGCCCGGTGGAGGCGATAACCTCCGGCGGCAAGAAAAAGCCGGTTATTTTGGACCAGGAGAAGTGCATCAAGTGCGGGGCCTGCTACGATGTCTGTAAGCTTGGTGCCGTAGAAGTAAGTTGAAGGTGTTATGAGGATGGTAAGACTGACTATTGACGGACGGGAATTTCAGGCTGAAGAGGGAAAGACGGTCCTGGAAGTAGCTAACGAAAACGGTATCTATATCCCAACCCTGTGCTATCATGAGGAGGTATCTCCTTATGGCGCCTGCCGTCTCTGTATGGTTGAGGTTGCCCGGAACGGGCGGAAGAGGCTGGTAGCTTCCTGTCTCTATCCGGTGGCGGAAGGGCTTGTCGTCAAGACCGAATCACCGGAGGTTAGTAACATCCGCCGCACGGTGATTGAGCTGCTGCTGGCAAGGTGTCCTGACTCAGAGGTGGTACAGGAAATGGCCCACGCGCTGGGCATTGGTGAGCCAAGCTTTAGACCGGAGGAGGACAACCGCAAGTGCATTCTCTGCGCCTTATGCACCAGGGTGTGTCAGGAGGTGGTGGGGGTATCGGCAATAACCCTGGTCAACCGGGGGGTCGACAGGCAGATGGCTACCCCGTTCTACGACTTCTCCGAGGTATGTATCGGGTGCGGTTCGTGTTCCTATGTTTGTCCTACCCGGGCGATTGATTTCGAGGACGTTGGCGATACCAGAGTGATAACTATGCCTCATGTGACGATGGAGTTCAAGCTAAAGAAGTGCAGTAAGTGTGGTGAGTACTGGGCTCCCGAGGAGCAGTTAGAGTATATCGCCAGGAAGGCCGGTCTAGCTCCGGAAGCATTTGATGTCTGTCCCAACTGCAGGGACTGAAGCCCTGACCGGCACACCCGCTTGACCCTGAGCAGGTGGTCTGCTATATTTGTTCTCGGTAGCGGGGTGTGGCGCAGTCGGCTAGCGCGCAGCGTTTGGGACGCTGAGGTCGGAGGTTCGAGTCCTCTCACCCCGACCATTCAAATCCTTGTTAATCCCTATACAGAGCCAACTTCACTCGTAACTTAATCGCTTCATTTCCCAATTCCCCAATCGACTGGTAATTCAACCGGCTGTCCAAACTGAGGATAGCAAACGAAGCCATGTTCTTGACCATATCGGTATATCTCACTCGTCAATTCAACATCTCTCTGGCAATATTCCACTACCTTCTCGATTTGACCTTGCCGAAACCATTCCACAGCATCCCTTCCGCTACCTATCTTACCTTTACCCAAAGTAGCCAAGCATATATTGTCCAGACTCACTCGGAATCCTAAACGCCTATATATATCAGCTAGAATATCGAAGCTCTTTCCATCCAATGAATCATGAACATTAGGTACATATGCACTTAACACCTCGTAGTCAAATCCGACTGAGTTAAATCCGATAACCTTGTCTGCTCGTTCGAGTTCTTTAACTAGCTCACTAGCATCCTTCTCCAACCATGTTTGAAAACCATGTCCATCACTCCAAGTTACAGCTACAGACATGCCAAATGCTGGGATGTTGCTAAATCCACCTTCTACCTCAGTGCTCCACAGCTTAGTTTCTAAATCGAAGAAAATTTCCATTAGCTCACTCATTTTTGTTTTGTTAACCTCTTGACTCCAATTCTATCCCTATCCATCGCATTTCTCAAGATAGGCAACCATCCTTCATACCTCATCCCTATATCGGATTGAATACAAGGGTATCAATGTGGTAGTATCCCGAATGTGGTGGAAAAAAGAATTGGCATGTCATCAGGAATTTGACTTCACCGGTGACCTCGGTGCTTTCACCATACCGGGCAACACCGGGGAATTATGCAGTATCCCTCGGTGGCAGTGGAGGCTGGTTTACCGTAGTTGAAACTGGATATACCGTAGTTGAAGGTTCGGGAACGACTGGTGGTGGACTGAGCACCGGTGGTATTATTGGTATTATTGCTGCTGCGGTTGGGGCAGGACTCGGGGCATTCTTTGCCACCAGGCGCCGCCAATACTGGCGGTCGAACCCAGGCTAAAGTAATTAAATGGGGCACCCAAAAGGTGCCCCATTTCTTTATGGCCTAGCGAATCAGCCTATTGCACAAGTTCCTGCACCTACCGCTTCACAAGTCAGATATAGGTTTTGGCAGGCGTGTCCGGCAGCAATTAGGATTACTCTATGTGCTGCCAGCCCATATCCCCATTGACGGCTACTGAATCCTCACAAGGCTTCCTTCGCCCGGAGGAAATCTCGCTTTATCCGCTCTGCCTCGGTGGTAAGAACGTCCCATTCGGTGGTCAGCTCCACTACCCGTTCTCGCAACGCCAGGTATTCACGGTTCACGGCCACAACGTTCTTAGAGTCTTTATAGTGTGAAGAGTCGGCTATCATAATCTCGATTTCTTTGATTCGCTCCGCAGCCGATGCGGATTCCTGTTCGATTTCTGCTATGCGTTTGTTTACCGACGCCATGGCACGGTAGTGTTCGTTCCTGAGATGGCCTTCAAGCGCCTTACGCTGGCGGTTTTTTGTGGCGCTTGAAGGACGGTCGGACTGCGGGAGATCACGCAGAGTTTCCGCCGCGCTTATTTTTGCGACGGCGGCTTCACTCTGCCGGAGATAATCGTCGTAATTACCCGGGAAGATTTTTATCCGTCCATCCCGTACCTCGATGATTTTATTGGCGATTTCCCGGACGAGCGTACGATCATGGGTGATGAAACAAATGGTGCCTTTGTAAGCATCCAGCGCATCGGCTAAAATCTCGCGGGACGGAATATCCAGGTGATTGGTTGGCTCATCGAGAAGAAGAAAGTTAGCCGGCCTGGTGAGCATCTTGGCAATAGCGACTCGTGTCTTTTCCCCACCGGAGAGCACGGAAATGTTTTTTATGACCTCGTCCCCACTGAAAAGGAAAGCCCCGAGTAATCCGCGCAAATATTGCTCGGGCTCGTCCGGTGCCATGTTCCGAAGCTCTTCGATGATCGTGTTGCGCGGATTGAGAGATTCAATGTAATACTGTGCGAAGTAGGCGGTAGTGACATTATGCCCTAGAACGCGCTCCCCTCTCTCAAACGGCAGGACACCCGCCAGCATCCGCAGGAGGGTCGTCTTACCCGCCCCGTTTACTCCGACGATGGCAGCACGGTCGCCGCGCTCCAGTACCAGGTCAAGTTCGTGGTAGACGACATTTTCGCCATACGACTTGCCAACTTGCTTGAGCTCGATTACGGCGCGGCCGCTCCGCGGAGGCTTCGGAAAATTGAAATGAATCCGCTTTGTCGAGTGGGGAACCGTGATCCGTTCGATTTTTTCCATCTTCTTGATGCGGCTCTGGACCTGGGTAGCCTTGGTGGCCTTGGCGCGGAAGCGCTCGATAAAGCGCATCTCCCGGCTGATTTTAAGTTCTTGCCGCCGGGCAGAGGCTTGCCGCGTCTTGATATCCTTCTGCCGGGCGAGAACATAGCTATCGTAGTCGCCATGGTAGAAGATGACATCGTCGGCCTCGATGGAAATGATTTTACGGATGACATTGTTGAGAAAAGCGCGGTCATGCGAAGTAACGAGGACGGCGCCGTGATAGCGTTTCAGGTAGCTCTCGAACCAGCGCTGCGTTTCCAGGTCAAGATGGTTCGTCGGCTCATCAAGCAACAAGATATCCGGGTTAAGAAACAGGAGCCTGGCCAGTTCGATACGTGTCTGCCAGCCACCGCTGAACTCGGACAGCGCACGTCCGAAATCTGATTCGGCGAAACCCAGCCCGGAGAGGATTATCTTTGCCTCGTGCTCGGAATCGTAGCCCCCCTTCGACTCGTAGAGGTCCTGAAGCTCGCCCAGTTCATTAAGCAGTCCACTAATGGTTTCCTGATCCTTTTCCTCGGCGAGATCTTCCTGCAGGAGGCGGATTTTATGCGCGAGGTTGTTGATGGTATCAGATGAGCGGGAAACTTCTTCCAGCAACTTGTGATTAGACGATGGCCTGATGTCCTGGCGAAGATAGCCGATGGTGGTGCCGCTCCGCAGGGATACGCTGCCGGAATCCGGCGCTGTGTTACCGGCGATGATTTCGAAAAGAGTGGTCTTGCCGGTACCATTCCTGCCGATGACCGCAATGCGGTCGCTCATACCGACGGTGAAACTTACCCCGGTGAAAAGCTCACAGTTGTTATATGACTTGGAGATGCCGTTGGCACTGAGCATGTATTTCTCTTACCCCCTATCATTATAGCTGGAAAGGCGGGTTTGTTAAAAATAGGGGTTTGAGAACGTAAAACGACTGATCCGCTCCCCGGAAAAAGGGCCAAAAATGAGGAGATTTTTTCAAAATGCTAAAATACCTTGGAAAGGAGTATTGGCTTCATAAAAAGATCGCACTTCACCTCGGAGCAGATCGTGTTCGCACTCCGGCAGGCTGAATCGGGGATGCCTGTCGTCGAGATCTGCCGGAAGACGGACATTGTCGAGTAGACGTTTTACCGGTGGAAAAGGTAGTGATTTATACGAGAACCACTATGGGTACGATGACCATATTAAAGTCTCTAATCTCATGCCTAACGTAATGCAAAAATGGATTGTGTCATACGACAATACTCCAGAAATCAGGGAAATATATCAGCGATACCGGACCATTCCATATAAACTCAGTTATAGCGCTGCTGCCCGTTATAAAGGGGAAGAAATAATGTTCTTTAGTGATAACCTGCTAATTCCCGCAACTGACAATCCACTAAAAGTAAAAGCCGTTTCTGGTTAATGAAAACTGCGGATATGTCTATGGCGAGCTTGAGATATCTCTGTCTAAGTGGTTAATAGTTTTATACCTGTAAGGGGGCAGATTTTAACCCTAACTGAAATTTCCTACGAGACTAAATACCAGTGGCTAGGCTTAAGTCAAACCAGTGCCCTGGGGGATACCCCCCATTATCGATAGCTGATAAGACTAACAATGGGGAGCTATTGGCTATTGAATCGGATAGCCCCTCTTACTTACTTCACCCCCAACGGACTTCAAAAGCAGAGTGGTTGGTGTTGTTCAAAAGGGCGATTCTGTGGTAATGTTGGTGATGGAAAAAAGAAGTCTTGCCATCAGGTGATTGAGGAGGCGAATATGGTCAATATAATGAAGTCATGGAAACCGATAGCATCAGGCGTCCTCAGTATAATCGCCGGCATGATAGGCATCGGCGGCGGCGGCCTTGTTGTGCTGATGGGTGATTTTGTCAGTGATTCGGGGGGAATACTCGGCTTTGAGCCGCTTGGCGTGCCCACAATCATCCTGGGCGTGGTGGCGCTAATCGGCGGCATCTTTGCCCTGCGCCGGAGGGTCTGGGTGATGGCGGTTATCGGTGCTGTCTTTGCCATTCCCTGCATGCCGGTTCTGGGAACGCTGGCTATCATCTTTATCGCCCTGGCCAACGA
>SDBS01005097.1_pt1 | contig 12852 bp, 8 predicted proteins | sample 2277091 | NCBI WGS metagenome assembly SDBS01 (sample SAMN10404972, study PRJNA504765) | marine sediment metagenome | isolation source: marine sediment core GS10_PC15, 163 cmbsf | place: Arctic Ocean: Southern Knipovich Ridge | collected 2010 | reverse complement strand
AGGTGCAGAAGGACCCATCGAGCACATCGTCTGCCCGGTGATGGTTGGACCGATGGCGCTGGGAGAAATTATCGTTTGGGGGCGCCTGCAAGAACCACCCAGATCGATCGACCTGATTGCAATTGAACATGGCACAACCGTCGCGGCATTAAAAATGATGGAGATGCGCTCCATTACGGTGGCAGAGGAGCGATTCCGAAATGAAATATTGGAGGGATTGCTTTCCTCGACCCTCGACGAGCGTGAACGAGCGATCCAGATGTCGAATGATTTGGGAAACCGTCTTGTGCCGCCTTACGTCGTCATCCTCGTGGGCCCGGATTACCCCGACGGGACGACGCTCACGAAGGCCCAGAGCATCGAGAAACGGAACATCGATTCAAGCCTGCATCTTTCTGGAAGGTACATTCGAGCGGTTGAGCCGGACGCATCATTCTGGTATCAGGGACCGCGCCTGGTCATCTTTTTTCCATTCCCAAAATCCAAGCTCGCAGAGAGTCGATCATTCTTGAACGAAGAACTTCAGACGATATGCGAGCGTATACGCATCGAGAACGCACCATACACCGTCTCGATGGGAATCAGCCCGGGTGTCTTTGGTCTGGATGATTTTCGTCTCGCATATGAATGTGCTCGGCAGAGTCTTGTGATCGGCTCCTCCTTACAAACCCAGAATACGGGCCGGGTCACGCACTATGAGGATCTTGGGCTGTTTAGGATCGTATCTATCGCCGAAAGCCGGACAAGCTTGGAGCGCTTTTGTTATGATGCCATCGGCCCTTTGCTTGCCTATGATCGTGAAAACGACGCTGAACTTTCTTCAACATTGCGAACCTTCTTGGAGCAGAACCAGAATTCAACCAAAACGGCAAAACTTCTCTTCATCCATTACAACACACTGCGATACAGGCTCGAGCGCATTAAGGATATCCTGGGGGACGTGCTGGAGAATCCACAACAGCGACTCGAGATTGAACTTGCGCTTCAACTCTATCCTTTCATTAATCGGGGGGCATCCAAGTAGCCGCTTTCGATTACGGGAATCTGTTAAACGAGAAAGATGCTTGCACGCTCTGTGTTCAGACCCCGCATGCTTGAGCTAGATTACAAGATATGTTTGTTAACTTCACACAAGTACGTCCCATATTTCTAGTGAGCTTACATATTCCCCAGGTCAAGGTGCAATTGCTACAATATTCACGAACACTACCTCAAATAGAAACAGGATAATCCTCAGATGAGGGTAGGATGACAGAGCCCCTTAAGGCTGGCTTCCCAGCCGATCGCGAACCCATCATTAGTGTCAAGCGTCTTACTAAAAAATTCCCGGGTGTTCTTGCCAATGATTCAATCAATTTTAATGTATTCCCGGGGGAGGTGCACGCGCTCTTGGGGGAGAACGGCGCGGGGAAAAGCACGCTCGTCAAATGTGTGTATGGCTTCTATCAGCGGGATAGTGGCGACATCATCGTTCGTGGGAAATCGGTTGACATCCTCTCCCCTCAAGATGCGCGAACGCATCAAATCGGGATGGTGTTTCAGGACTTGACGCTGATCCCTGCACTGAATGTCGTGGAAAATATCGCACTATTCCTCCCCGACCTTCCCCCACTGCCCGATCTTAAAACCATCGCAAAACAAATCGAAGATCTCGGGGCCAGGTATCACCTGGAGGTCGATCCATGGGCGTTGGTCAAGGATCTGTCCATTGGTCAACAACAAAAAGCAGAGCTCTTGAAATTACTTCTGGCTGAGTCTCGTATCCTCATCCTCGATGAACCCACAAGAGTTCTTGCACCACATGAACTCGAGGGGTTCTTCCGGGTGCTTGAGCAATTAATTAAGGATGACTTCGCTGTAATCCTCATCACTCACAAGCTTAACGAAGTCCTTCAATGCGCTGATCGAATCACCGTATTACGAGAAGGTCGAGTCGCCGGCACGCTTTCTCGCCTTGATGCCAGCGAAGAGAAGCTGGTGGAGATGATGTTTCAAAAAGAGCTCTCCGCATTAAGTATCGAGCATAAAGGCGGGACGCGAGAAGAAATGCTGCCCATCCTGGAGCTGCGTGGAGTATCTACACAAGGTGAGGGCGCGGAAACAAGCCTGGAACAAATCGATCTTGAGGTATGCGAGGGTGAAATCGTTGGCGTTGCCGGGGTATCGGGAAATGGTCAGAGAGAATTAGGCGATCTTATCCTGGGGACGATAAGCTGCACAAGAGGAACCAAGCTTCTCTATGGAAAAGATGTTACCAATCACTCGATCCGCCAACTGCGAAGGGCTGGTGTCAGCTTCATTCCCGAGAATCCCCTTACGATGGCAGCTATTCCGTTCATGACCGTCCTCGAGAACATGGCTGTTACGGATGCAAACCGCTACTCACGCTATCGTGGGCTTGTTATGGATTGGCATTCGGTCAGGGTCGATACCGAACGAGTCATGGAGCAGACGGGATTTACGTTTTCCTTGGACGCGCCAGCCAGGTCGCTCTCCGGAGGTAATTTACAGCGAATGGTGATCGTTCGCGAGATGTCCCATGCGCCCCAGCTAATCATCGCTTCGTACCTTACTCGGGGCCTAGATGTGCAAAGCACGAGCGCCGCACGTCAAGCGCTATTACAGGCCCGCGATAAAGGTGCAGGTGTGCTGCTAATCTCGGAAGATCTTGAGGAGTTGTTCAGCCTCAGCGACCGATTGATCGTGATGTACGGAGGGAGCATTGCCGGTGTGTTTAAGCCCGATGAAACCGACTTCTATGAGGTTGGCCATCTCATGACTGGATCAAGAGCAGAGAATGTCGCAAACAACTGAAGTCCAACGTGGATCGGAATCATTCGGCCAGAAGATACTAGACGCTTTGGTTCGATATGGCATCGTGGCTATCGTGGCCTTTCTTTTCTTCGGCATCATCTTGCTGATCTCAGGTAAAGATCCGATCCAATCCTATCGCGATATTTTTGTGTCCACGCTGGGCAGCAGTTATGGTTTCTCAGAAGTTATTGTGGTCATGACTCCCATGCTTCTGACGGCACTTGCGGTGGCGCTACCCTCGCGGATTGGCCTCATTAACATCGGCGGCGAAGGCCAGCTCTATATGGGCGCATGTGCAGCTACCTGGGGCGCTCTTACTTTCAGCGAGCTTCCTGCATGGATCTTGCTGCCTCTACTGGTGGTTCTCGGTATGATCGGTGGTGGAATCTGGGCGCTTATTCCAGGTGTCTTGCGTGCGAAGGGCCTCGTGAATGAGACAATCAGCACGCTGTTGCTCAATATGATTGCGCCCATGATTGTCTCGTTTTTTGTGTTTGGGTTCTGGCATTCGCCGATGGACACGAACAAGACGCCAAATTTTGCACCTTCTGCACGCCTCCCCAATTTATTCGATACACGCATCGATATCAGCTTGCTCATCGCTCTTTTCCTTTTGGTCCTGTTTTGGTACGCGATGAAAAAAACACGCTGGGGGTTGGAAATGCGCGCCATAGGAGGCAATCCCCAGGCGGCCATGCGCAATGGCATTCCGATGAAAAAATATATTATCGTCGTGATGTGCATTGCCGGGGCAATCGCAGGGATCGCAGGAATGGCACAGGTTACGGGATTCTACGGTGTGTTACTGGCCAATTTTTCTCGAGGCATCGGCTTTATGGGGTTTTTGATCAGCTGGTTGGCGGGAGGGTCTCCCCTGGGGATATTGCTGACCTCTTTCGTCGTGGCCGTCATCATCTCGGGAGGAAATCTTCTACAGTTGACGCGCGATTTGCCTTATTCGGTGATCAACATCCTGTTAGCTTTCACGCTCTTCGTGGTGCTCGCTCGACCTAGTTTCTTCCGAAAAAGGAAAGAAGCATGACCATCCTGGCTCTTCTGGGCGTCTTTTCGAGCGCGATCTTCTCAGGAACGTCACTGCTGTATACCACCCTCGGCGAGATGACTAACCAGCGTTCTGGAATCGTGAATCTCGGCATTGAGGGTGTGATGCTGGTCAGTGCTTCGGCCGGGTTTGCTGTGACATCCCTTACGGGTCAAGCTTACTTGGGCGTGCTGGTGTCAATCCTCGCGGGCGGGTTGATGAATTTGATCCTAGGTTTTCTCGTTATCACCCGCAAGGGCAATCAACTTGCAAGCGGACTTGCCCTTATGTTTTTCGGTTTCGGCTTGAGCGCATGGATTGGACAGTCGTTCGTTGGGACAAAAATCACAGGTTTGCCTAGATTTTCCTTACCCGGACTGTCGAGCTTACCCGTATTGTTCAGCTCGCTCTTTCAATTCGATCTCCTAATTTATCTGGCTATTCCCACTGCGATTTTTGTGTGGTGGCTCTTGTTCCGGACAAGGTGGGGTCTTGGCTTAAGGGCGGTTGGAGAGAATCCGGGCACTGCGTTCGCATCTGGTCGAAACCCCAACCTCATTCGCTATCAAGCACTCTTTGTCGGAGGACTTCTTGTCGGTGTTGGGGCGGCCCATCTTTCCATCGCCTATACCATGAACTGGACAGAATATATGACCGCCGGCCGTGGTTTCATCGCATTGGCACTGGTGATATTCGCAAAATGGAATCCACTAAGAGCGATCATCGGTGCCCTCCTATTCAGCGGTGCGGTGGCATTCCAGCTCTTGATGCAATCCAGCGGCATACAGATTTCGCCATTTCTACTGGATACTATTCCCTACGTTTTAACCCTTCTTGTACTGATGGTTTGGGGTGGCTCCCGAAGGTTTGGCGCTCCTGCAAGTCTTGGACGTGTCTATCAAGGTACTGAATAGGATAGGAAAGGAGAGAACATAACGAAAGGAAGACTTCTACTTGCCGTGCAACCATCATCATCTTACCCAACCATGTTTGCAATCCCGATACGAGAAGAGGAGAAGAGAAAATGAAGACGAATCGAACAACCTCCATCCTGGCATTGCTCCTCGTCGTTGTTCTGCTGCTCACAGCCTGTGGCACAGCAGCTGCGCCGACGGAAGCTCCTGCAGAACCACCAGCAGAGCCCACAACACCACCGGCGGAAGAACCGAAAATCGAACCTGAAGAAGAACCCGCCGAAGAGGAAGGACCCTGCCTGATCATTGGTGCGCTCCACGGAGGGCCCATAAGTGATGCCGGCTACAACCAGGCGATGCATGAAAGCATCATGAAGATTCAAGAGAATATCCCGTGTGTTGAAATAATCGAGGCCGAGAACGTTCCTGAAGAGGCTGGGGCCACATCCACAATGGAGAACATGATCCAGCAGGGTGCGGAGATGATCATCGCAACGGCATTCAATCATCAGTACCCCGCGCTGGAACTGTCGGAGAAATACCCGGATGTCATCTTTGAACATGCGGGTGGCTGGGAAATGAGCTCCAACTTTGCAAACTTCTTTGGTGAACCCCCCGACGCCTGGTACATGATGGGTGTCGCGGCAGGTCTGATGACCGAATCCGATAAGTTGGGATTCGTTGCTGCATTCCCGCTGGGGTGGACACTGACTTTTGTCAACGCCTATGCGCTAGGTGCTCAGTCCGTAAATCCGGACGTCGAAACGATCGTGACGTATACCTTCGGCTGGGGCGACAGCGCCAAGGAAGCGGATGCGACCAACTCACTTATCAATCAGGGTGCAGATGTCATCACGATGCATGTTGATTCCCCGGCTACAGTGTTGTCCACGGCTGAATCACGCGGTGCCTATTCGATTGGATTCCAATCGCTGGCCGCTCAGCAGTTTGCTCCTGAGAACTGGATCACAGGCACCGGCTACACGCTTGGCGATACGCTGACCTGGCTTGCCTCAGGCGTGATGGATGGCACATGGGAACCGATCTTCCTGCGCTGTGGTATTGCGGATGGCTGCATGGCGATCGCGCCTTATGGTCCGAAGGTACCGCAAGAAGTGCAGGACGCAGTTGACGAAGCCAGAGTCGGGATCGAAGAGGGCACCCTCGTCGTCTTTACAGGACCGATTGTGGATCAGGACGGCAATGTAAAAATCGCCGAAGGCGAAGTCCTCACGCCGGACCTGATGGGATCGGTTGATTGGTTCGTCGAGGGCGTTACAGGAAGCCCGAACTAACACTTCCAACATCGTCGATTTCTTTGTCATCGGCAGGAGATCATTTCCTGCCGATGACATGGGTTGCCATGCAGATGGAATCTATTCCGAAAACAAAACAACCTACTGTAAATAGTATTGGTGCGGCGGCAAGGGAATTACTCATGTCCGGATCTCGCGGGAAAATCCTGGCGGTTTTCTCGAAAGCGGTCTATCTGAAAAGCAGCCAGGACGAGCTGGTGTGGCTGGCAACCGAGGACGTCCCCATGCATCGCCGCGGCGTTCAGATACGAGAGCCTCTTCCCAAACCCGACTTGCATTCGAACTACATCGTGAGGGAGCGTACGCTTCGATTTGACTGCGGTACCGAGATCGACTTAGGAGGGGTTTTTATTTGGAACCCCGAGCGACTTCGATTGGATAGCCTCCCGCTTCAAAGAGAGCTATATAGTCCCTTATTCGAGATGACTCATTCGTGGGAAGACCTGTCCTCGCCGAAGGGGTTCGGATGTCTCATCCCTGAAATCGCAAAGATTGCTAGCGGGCAACCCTTGCCTTCCACGATCCCATCTGGATATCCGGCGGTGAACTTCGCATGGCCTGAGATTAGAGAGATATTCAGCATCGATTCTTCGATTGACCACGCACAGCTTCTAATATCCGCGGAAAGACTGATCGGCCTGGGGAGCGGTCTCACACCTTCTGGTGATGACTTCATCGGTGGGATGCTCTTCATCGTCGAGACCCTTCACAAACTATACGGGCATCTTCCTGGATTCCGACCTCAGGATCTGCAATTATTCCTCGCTTATGCGAGGCGAAACACAAACTTGATTAGCTTCACCCTCCTTAAAGACCACACTGGGGGATATGGATCTGAGGCACTTCATAGGTTCGTCAACGCCGTGTTGACCGGTGAGCCTCAAGAACGGATTCATCACTTTGCCTTGAAATTGACCGAGGTGGGCCACTCCACAGGTTGGGACATCCTTGCTGGCGTCTGGACAGGCATGTTGCTCGGGGTTGGCGACAAGGCCATCCTGAGCGTTTAACTTACATAAATCGAAAAGGTGGGAATCATGGATATTAAGCAGAAGATTGAGAAGGCCAACGAAGAAGCCACAAAACGGCTCAGTTCTGGGGATCCCGTCCTGGTTGACATCGCCCCTGCTGGTGAAGTGATCCCGGGCATGGAAGGGCAGATGATCACCCATGCTGGGCCACCCATTGAATGGGAGCGAATGTGTGGGGCGCAGCAGGGAGCCCTTATGGGCATGGTGATATATGAGGGTTGGGCTGATAGTGCTGATGAAGCAAGGAAACTGCTCGAGAATGGGGAAATTCAATTGGAGCCCAACCATCACCATGACGCTGTGGGCCCGATGGCGGGCACTATATCGCCCTCTGCTCCGGTTTGGGTGGTTGAGAACCGCGCATTTGGAAACCGCGCATACTGCCGCCAGGTGGAAGGCAGGCAACAGTTTGGTGAGTACAGCGAGGATGCCCTGGATGGACTCCGGGGTTGGCGAGATCTCCTTGCTCCGACCCTGCGCGAGGCGCTTCAAGGAATGGGCGGACTAGACCTCAACCCAATTATTATTCAAGCCCTTCAAATGGGTGATGAGCTGCACAACAGAAACAGCGCCTCCTCCAGCTTGTTTGCTAATAAAATGGCCGTAGCGATGGCTGCTGCAGAGATCCCCAAAGAAAGGGCGCTCCCTACCCTTGGATATCTCACCGGGCATCATCTTCTATTCCTTGGATTGGCCATGGCATGTGGGAAAGCGATCACAGACCCAGCACATGGAATAGCCTACAGCACGATTGTCACGGCTATGGCGCGCAACGGCACCGAATTTGGAATTCGGGTTAGTGGCCTGGATGATGTCTGGTTTACAGCGCCAGCCCCGGTTGTGGAAGGTTTATATCTGCCCGGCTACTCGGTTGAGGACGGGGGTCTGGACATGGGCGATTCGGCCATCGCCGAAACCGTCGGCTGGGGAGGATTCACGCTCGGAGGCGCACCGGGGATTCTTAGCCTGGTAGGGGGCACGCCCGAAGAGGCCATGGCGTATACGCGCGAAATGAGAAAGATCACAACCTCGCTCCATCCGACATATCGTATGCCGATATTGGGCTTTGCTGGGACATCAGTTGGTATTGATATCCGCAAAGTCGTCCAGACCAACATCCAGCCCATCATCGATACGGCCATAGCACATAAGGACCCTGGCTATCCCATTATTGGTGCGGGAATACTTCGCGCGCCAGAAGGGTGTTTTAAAAAGGCTTTGGCCGCCTTTGGGGAAAAGTACAAGTCATAACGATGCGATTTCATCATCGGCAGGAGTAGAACGACATGGCTTTCGGCTTTGTCATCCGACAAAACGAATACTACGACTCGGTCTTCCTCATGGGCGTCAACAAGCGCCTATCTGAGATGGAGGGCGTCTCGCAAACCGCCGTTCTGATGGGCAGCGAGAAAAATAAGATGCTGCTGGCGGATATTGGGATTCATGGAGCCGAGATCGATGCAGCCCAACCCAGTGATCTCATCGTAGCGATAATTGCGGATTCGGAAGAGATTATTGAATCTGTCCTGGGTGATCATGATAATTATCTAACTGCGTTCGATGAAGGGGAATGGAAAACCCATATTCGAACATTGGAAGAAGCTCTCGCCGAGCGACAAAGTGCCAATCTCGCGGTTTTATCTATTCCAGGGGAATATGTTTATAAGGAAGCGCGAAAGGCGCTCGAAGAGGATTTGAACACGTTTATATTCAGCAGCAATGTGTCGCTCGAAGAGGAATTGAACCTGAAGCGTTTTGCGGCAGAGAAGAAATTGCTTGTGATGGGGCCTGATTGCGGCACGAGCATTTTGGGCGGTAAAGGAATTGGCTTTGCAAACGCAGTACGGCAGGGTTCCATTGGTGCTATCGGTCCATCGGGGACGGGTCTTCAGGAATTCACCACCCAGATTCATCATGCCGGTCTTGGGATCTCACATGCCATAGGAACCGGAAGCCATGATCTCTCAGCCGAAATTGGCGGCATCACGACGATGATGGCGCTGGACTCGTTAGAAAGAGATCCCGGAACAGAGATCATCGCCCTCATCGCTAAGCCTCCTGAGAAGAGCGTCCTCGAGGGCATTTTGGTTCGTGTTGGGTCTTGCACCAAGCCCGTAATCGGCTGTTTTCTTGGGATGGAGAATATCGACGGAATATCATCACACGGATTTCATGCTGCTAGAACGATTGATGACGCCGCGCGGTTAGCGATAGAGCTTAAAACAGGGAGAGATGATGGTCAAAAACATGGACTTGACCAGGAGGATCGCAAGCTAGCACGGGAGATCAGGGAACAATGGTCGTCAGAGCAACAATTCATACGAGGGCTTTTTGCAGGGGGGACGTTCTGCTACCAATCTCAGCAGATCTTGGCGGAGGCTGGATTCGAGACTTACTCGAATGCGCCTTTAGAATCAAGGAACAAGCTGGCACACCTTGCGGAAAGCCGGGAGCATACGTTAATCGATATGGGGGATGAGCAATATACGCTCGGAAGACCCCACCCCATGATCGACGGCACGATGCGAAAACAGCGGCTTCTGTCTGAAGGACAAGACCCCGCCGTTGCTGTGATCCTGCTTGACTTCATTCTTGGATTTAATGCATCAGAGAATCCGGTTGGCGAGCTGCTGGGATCTATTCTCGAGGCGAAGCAAACCATGAAGGCAGGAGGGGGAGAGCTTGCTGTGGTTGCATCGATCTGCGGGACAGACGGAGATCCACAGATTATGGAACACCAGAGGGATCAGCTAGAGAAGGCTGGGGTAATTGTGTTCCAGAGCAATGCGCGCGCGACGCTCTTCTGCAGCGAATTGTTAATCGGAGGGTTGAATGTCGGATAAAGTTGATGAAATCCTCTCAGAGCCCCTCGTCGTGATCAACATCGGATTGAGAGGATTTGCAGAAAGTTTAGAGGAGCAGGAAGTCGAGGTCGTCCAGGTGGACTGGGCGCCTCCCGCCGGCGGAGATCAAGAGATGATCGATCTCTTGGAAGATTTGCTGTAAATCAAACATAGGCATAATAACAAGCTGAGTCATTCATTACGAAAAAACCCATTAGGGTGTTTTCCATTTTAATTTTCGACAGCCTCGGAAAGCTGTTGGTAGATGTTATTAGAAACCGCGTGACGGAGGCGACCCGCCATCGGGGAGGTTACGGGCAGAGGCGGCCAGCAAAAGCAGGCCGAGCGGAGCGAGGATTTTTCTGTACATTGTGGTCCTCCGTGGTCCCTTCGGTGTCCCTGATGAACCTCCCGCGGGTTGGAAACCCGCGGGAGGTTGGCCTGCTCTAAGGGATGGTCACGGTGAGGGTTCCCCCTGGGCATGCGCCAATACTGCCTTTGCCGCAGTTGGCGTTGCCCAGGTTATCAACGGCGTAGATTCGGTACTGATACGCTCCTGCGCTTCCGAAGGGACCGAAGCTGGTGCTGTATTTCCCGCCGGAACCAGACATCGCTCCCCATACCTGGAATCCGTTCTTGCTCCCCAAACGGTAGTAAAGTGTGACGCTGGCCACGCCGGAATGGTCGTTGACCAAAGCGGAGACGGTGGCGGTGTCGGGTGGGTTGCCATTCGTGAAGATGGGATCCGGGCCGTCATTCACGCCGCCGACTTTAGGGCCTTGTGTGTCCGGCGCCGGGGTGAAGGTCGCGGTGGGGACGAAGGTGGGTGTCGCTTCCGGTGTCGAGGTTGGTGTGGGCGTTGGGGATGGCACGATCTTGACAGGCTCGACAAGTTGAGCCTCTCCATCCTGGATGCGGAAGGCGTGGAATGTGGAACTCAGGCAAAGGACCGGTTGATTCTCCGATTCCTCAGCGAGTCCATAGCCCGCCTGCAAGCCCCAAACCACTACCCCTTGTGGGACCTCTTCGCCCAGCAGATGGGCTATATCCAGGTTTAACGGCGGCAGATCGCCGTCCTCAACAGGCCAAACCAGCGCGTACGTCGAGCCCCCGGGGACACCGATAATCAGACTGAAGGCCGCTGCGTCTTCCGGCAGACCGTCCTTCCCGGGGTCAAGATTGAGCGTTATGTCTTTCAGGGATGAGTACACGGCTCCTGAGGGTGGCTGTGCCGAGGCCGGATCGAAGAAGGCATCACAGCTGATGGGCGGAGGCGCGGCGGGGTCATCGATCAAGCCCACAGGCGCCTTCCACAGGGCACGCCCAACGGAATCTGGATCGATCTCCTTAATGGCGACATTGACCGCGGTAGAGGGTGTGCGCCGGGTGGCGAAAGCCAGGGCTCCAGCACCTGTCAGTGCACCACCTGCGGCGCCGGCCAGAGCGGCGACCACAACTACGGCGCGCGAGACGCCCAATCCCCTCGCCACAAACCAGCCGAGAGTTGCCCCTGCACCGGCTAGCAGTAATGTCCCTGCCAAGAGGGCGATGAAAATCCCCGGCGACAGGCTGTTGAACGACCCAGTTAGCGCTGACCCGACCTGCCCGGGACCACCGTCCGTATAACCCAGACACCCCTGACTTTCGACCAGGCTGAGATACCTGATCTGCAGGAACCCGCTGTGGTATCGGTAGGTGCGGATGCAGTGGTTGTTGCTAGTGTCTTCCTGGACGAGCCCGTTGCTGTTGAGTAATACATCGATGGTCAGCTCATCGTTATTGTGCAGCCTCGAGTCGAGGGTGACGCTGAATGCGGGGTCTGGATCACCGGTGTCGACCTGTTCGTCCTGATAGACCTGCTCCCCGTTGAGTAGAACATTCACCCGGGTTGAGAAAACGATGGTCGCTGGTGGCGGACAGGTGCCGAACACGTGACCTCCAGTTTGCACCTCCACCAGCTTCTCCGATCGATCGTAGCTGACGTATGGGAACGCCGATCCAGAACCCCCGGTGCGGAAAGCGATGTCCATGTCTCTGCCCTGTTCGTCCAGACTGGCGATGGAGTAGTTGTTTGAGTTGTTGGAATCGCCCATCAACCCGCCGGGAAGGACGGCGATCAGACCGCTGAGATGACAAGCCATGACGTTGGTATAGGCTGAACCGGGGAATTGGTCGTAGAAAATGAGACCGCTATCGCCCCACGCAAAGGTGTGGGCAGCGAGATCCATGATCTGCACTTGTCCGGCTGCCGCTTCCAGCGTACCGGGACCCATAGCGTCTCCCAGATTCTCTACCTGCACCAGGTAATTGATACCTGAGCCTGACTCTGCGCGACTCAGGTCAAATTGAGCGATCGTCCAATCGGGCTCCAGGAAACCCTCATCGATGATGCCGTCGCAGTCGTTGTCCAGCCCATCCAGGATCTCGGTGGCGGAAGGGTACTGCGCACCGTTCAGGTCGTTGCAATCCCCGTCCGCGGGCGTGAAGCCGTCCTGGTCCAGGTCGGCGCTCGCCTCGTCAACGCCGAACCCCTCATCGACGGCTCCGTCGCAATCATCGTCCTGCAGGTTGAAACCGACCTCCGCAGCTCCCGGATTGACTGCCGGGTCATCGTCGTTGCAGTCCCCTTCGTTCGGCGTGAAGCCGTCACCATCAAAGTCGCTGTCTGGAACGAAGATGATGAAGCCACCAGCATCGAGACCATCGCAGTCGTTGTCGATCCCATCCCCGGGGATCTCAGGTGCGCCGGGATAGGCAGATGGATCGGCCGGTTGGCAGTCCAACACATCGATCCAACCGTCACCGTCCGAGTCCGGTGCGCCGAGGGACCCTGCGTTCGCAGGGCCAGTAGGGTACGTGAAGGAGGTCAAAGCGTTATTGTTGAGTTCGTTC
>SDBS01005096.1_pt1 | contig 12854 bp, 12 predicted proteins | sample 2277091 | NCBI WGS metagenome assembly SDBS01 (sample SAMN10404972, study PRJNA504765) | marine sediment metagenome | isolation source: marine sediment core GS10_PC15, 163 cmbsf | place: Arctic Ocean: Southern Knipovich Ridge | collected 2010 | reverse complement strand
GTGATGATCGTAATTTTGTTTTGCAAAGCTGCCATGATGCCGCGTTGCTGATCTTCATTGAGGGCAATTTTGCTTTGCTGCGTGTTGCGTAATTTTTCGTACACAGCATTGGCGTTAATTGGTAGGCAGGCAGGGCGTTTGAGCAATTCAAGAATGCGGCGGGAGACACCAAACTCGCTGAAGTAGTAGCGGGCAAGGGTGACGTAGTGTTTCTCATTGTGTGAAATTAATCTGAGTTTTTCCTGTTCGTGTAGGGCGTAGAGTGCCTGCTTTACAACGAGTTCATGCTCTTGTGCATCAAGTTCAAGCAGTTCAAATGTTTGTTTTTTTAGTTCATCGACAACGCAGTACAAATGACCGTTGCTGACTGCTTGGCCAATCAAAAAGCAGATGCCGGCTTTGGCGCGGTTGACCGACGTGCGAGCAAAACCGAGTGTTTGTGCAATGGCGTCCGCCATCTTGAATCCAACACCCCATATTTCTTCGGCAAGGCGGTAGGGATTTTCTTTCAGAACGGCGATAGCCTCGTGCCGGTACTGCTTGTAGATTTTACTGGCATATGCGGGTGAAACACCGTGCTCCTGCAGGAACAGCATGATGCTGGAGACATCTTTTTGTTGTTCCCAGCCGGCAACAATTTGCTCCGCACGCTTTTTGCCAATGCCGGGAACGGTGCTGAGTCGCTTCGGTTCCTCGTCGATGATGCGCAACACATCGGTATCAAAATGGTTGACGAGTTTTTCAGCGTAGACTTTGCCGATGCCCTTGATCATGCCAGAACCGAGATATTTCTTGAGGCCTTCGGTGGTGGTCGGTTCAATAAGCGTGCAGGTTGCAACGTTAAATTGCTTGCCAAATTTTGGATGATGCACCCAGGCACCGCGTAGATTTACGTGTTGGCCCGGTTGCGCATTTGGCAAGTGCCCACGAGCAGTTACGGTGTTTGTACCGCGCGTATGCAATACAAACACCGTAAAACCATTTTCGGCGCTTTGGAATAAAAAACGGTCAATAGTTCCCGTTATTTCTTCTTGTTCCATGGCAGTGTTCTACCAGTTTGTTTTTCCCACGCGGCGGAAGCCTTGGGGCAGTTCCTCATGAGATCGTGCTGGAAGTGTGAAAGATCTGCGCAAAATTGGTTGAGAGCCTCGAATGTGAGCACATTCTGGCGGAACATTTCAACCTCATCGTTTTCAAGATCCATCCACTTGAGCAAGAGACTGTCTTGGCGTCCCTCCTTCTCACAGAACTCTTCAATGAGTTCCACGAGGAATCCTTTCATCATCTGTGCTATTTCAAGAAAATCAGCAGTCATGTCAACAAATTGTTCCTTGCATGCATTTAGGACAGTGGCTATGTCATGCTGTGTTTTTTCGTCGTAAGGGTTTGTACCATTCAGGTGCTCTTCCTCACGCTGTGCAAGTGCTTTTGGGGAAGACGGTTCGCCCTGAAAGAAGCAATTGGGGTTATGCTTTTTTGTGCGGAGATTATCTGGATCTAGACCGTGTACAAGCATAGAGAGACGGCGACACAGATAAATCATATCACCAAAGGTCTCGGGCGTGATGACCGAGCCATCGAGTGTGTGTAGCAGGCGATAACCTACATCTGAGTCATGTGCTCGTACACTGCACGAGTTGCCGAGCAATGCAACTGCCCCACCGAGAACCAGTATTTTTTTGTTCATCGTCTTCTCCTTATTTGTGCATTTCTGATTACTTTTTGGGTACTGCGTGGTAATCAGTTACTAGTAATAACCAGTCGCTTGAAAGCCGACAGTAAAGCCCTTGCCAATGTCATTGTCCCAACCAGTTTTATCACCATTAAGCGAAAATTGCCACAAGCTATCTGCAGTTTCGCGCGTGTACGTGATGCCGCCAAATACGCGCCCCTGGTGTGCTGATGGCATGGTGGCGAGGCATATGCTGCCCTTGCGAATTGGGTTGCATGGTTTGACACGGCACAATTCTTCAGCTGCTTGAAACCACAGATCGATGCCAACCTGGAATTGCCAGTTGTCGTTCGGTGTAAAGTAAACGGCAGTCAGCCATTTGCCGATGATGCCCGGATGTACCGTTGTATCTACATTGTTAAAAAAAAGTGCATCAAATATTTGATCATTCAAGAAGTCTACATCGTCAACAAGGTCTTCACCGTCACAGAAATCGCGCTCGTCAAAGCCGCTTAAATCTCGTTTGCTCAGCAGATAGCGACGCTCTTTTTTTGGAATGAGATATTCGATTGCGATACGTGATTTTACGGTCAAGTCGTCACTGGCAATAAATTCTGGATGAATGAACAGGCCGATGCTTGGGTGGTGGTTGTTACCCATTTTTTCGTTGAGCATCAGCGCTGCCATTTGGTCAACAAAAGCGTTGCCGGTATTAATCAGGCGGCAGAGCGCGCGATCAACATTGCATTGTGATATATCTTCGATGACCGCATTGAGAACCAAATCAGGCCGGTAGTCTACGTGTGGAAAACCGCTACCTTTCAGGCCTGTTTTAAAATCAAACGCTGTCGGAATGGTAAGTTCTCCACCCACTTCCAACCGCGCGCGCGGATGGTCGACCAATTGATAACCAGCGATCAAACGTGTGTCACCAATGCCAATGCGGTCACTGACCAGATGCGCTTCAATGTAGTCGTCAGGTATGTCGGGATCTCCTGGTGCGTTGAAGTTGCGCTCAAGGTAGTAGAGCGGAAACTGCAGAGCAAAACGCCAATCCCCCTGATTTTTGGCTATATTGAACACAAACCCTGAGTAACGCTGTTCAACAAAGACACCATCGAGTTCTTTCAATATTTCGCGTACCGCGTCACTACCAAAAAGGGGCAAAACGCGCGCAAGAATTGTCTCTGCCTGTGCACGGGCAAAAAAGTTGGCGATATTTTCTTGACCGTATGAATAGAGAAAGTTGATTTCAAAGAGCCAATCGGCGAGGTCTGATCTGAAGAGCTGAACTGTTGGTAAGTCCAGAATAGAGCGTTTGCGCAGTTGACGGGTCTTGGCGATAAAGTCGCCCTTGAGCAGATTGAGGTGCGGTTTGATCAGCAAGAGAAGGAGCAGGCGGATCTCGTCCGGGTCAAGCAGCTTGAGCCCCTCAATGAGCTGTGGGAGGTCGATCGTGGTGTGGGCCTTGGCTGGTGGCAACTCTATGTCATCTAGGTCGGTAAGGTTATCAAATTGCTCCATAGCGTTCAATTGACCGATGATCCCCGTTGTGAGTGCACAGCCGGCGAACGCAAAATAGAGGAATAAACGATATATTTTCACAGCAACCTCGTTTTCACATTGTCAAAATTAAAGCGCCTTAGCCAATGAAAGTGCGGCGTTAAAGCTTGTAGTTTAGCCTATTTTCCTCTTCCTGACAAAAGGCTGCGGTTACGGTGCTGTTTCTAGGCGGAATTAGATTTTTGGGACGAAGGGAGCTAGACTAGCGGACAGTGGCCCCAATGGGCGCTTTGTACAGGTAATTTTACTTACGGGTGGCATGGCATGCAAAAAATATCGCGAGGACTATTGGCGGCGGGAGCAATCGGTGCCGAATCAGCAGGATGTATCGTCGGCAGGGTTGTAAGTGCCATGCGTTGTGCATTATGCTGAAGGCGTGAGTACTCGGCAGCTTGCAACATTGAGCAAGTTTGAGTGCTGGGGGATGATGTAGGGTAAACATTCTAGGTGAAAGGGTTTACATGGATGCCGAATATGCAAGGGCGGCAGCGTATCTTGGTGCCGCCATCGTTATGGGATTGGGCGGTATCGGGCCGTCACTGGGGCAGGGGCTGATCGGCATGAAGGCATGTGAGAATATCGGCAAATACCCAGAAAACGCTGGCACAATTCGTACGACCATGGGCATTGCCATGGCGTTTGTGGAATCGTCAGCAATTTATAGCTTACTCATTGCGATCTTACTTATTTTCTTGGTGTAGGGCGGTGCGCCCATGAATGTGAATCTAACGTTGGTGGTTCAGGCGGCTAATTTTTTTGTCGCCTACCACATTCTCGTACGCTTGTTGCTGCGGCCGGCACTTGCACAGGTGCAGGGGCAGGATGCACAAGAACAGAAGCTCTTGCGATCAATTGCGCGTACCGATCGCTTGGCACAGCGGCGTACGGCAGAGAACAGCGAGCGGTGGACTGCCTACCAGCAGGAGTTGCAGAAAGCGGTGCCATCGCGGCCGTTTGCAGCGGTGCACGCACAGGCGCTGGTGTTTGAGCATACCCTTGCTCAGCAGGAAAAAAAACGGACGGCACCGGTAGCCATCCAGAAGACGGTTCACGCACTTGTTGAGGCGGTACAGCATGTTGATTGAAGAGCCAATGTACGTCTTTGTTTTCAAAATTGCTAACTTTGCAGTCCTGATTGGTGCACTTACCTATCTTTTCCGGCGGTACGCATTGCCGCAACTTTTCCATGCGATTGAACAACAGCAGCAGGAGGAGCGAGAACGGCAGGAAAAACTAGCTGATCTGAAAGAGCATGTTGCATTGTTGCAAAAGCGGGCGTTTGATCAAGAAGCGTTGCGGGAGCGACTGCTGCGCAACATTGCGCAGTGGCAAGAGCATGCCAAAAAAATACAACAGGAACTTGAACGCCAGGCAACAGTGCGGCAAGAACTCATGGCAAAGCATGACGAGCAACGGGCGCGTGTGTTTGCGCATACACGTGAACAATCGCGTGTGATGGTCCAGGTGTTTGCCGCTGCGCATGCGGAGCTTGCGCAGCGGTGTGCTGGGCAGGCAGGCAAGCAATTTGTTGGTCACGTTGTTGATCTGTTTCAAAAGGATGGCGATGGAGCGCGTTGATTTGGTGCTTGCGCGGCGCTACGCGCAAGCGTTTTGCCATGTGCATGGTTCTGCACTGACGCGTGAGGATTTTTGCAAGTTAATGGTACTGCGTGAGGTGTTGTTGCGGCGGCGGCATATTTTTTGCGCGCGAAAGATGCTCGAATCACTTGTTTCTCACTGCTCTGCTGCGCGGGAACTGCGCGATATCATCGCGTTGCTTGGTCAGCACAAGCGCGTAGCGTTGTTTCCTGAAGTTATCCGTGAGATTGCCAACTGTTACGCGGTACAAGAAGGCATTGAATTTGTACAGATCATCTCCTCGCACCAACTTTCAGCAGCGCAGAAGGCAGCAGCGGTTGCGTTTGCGCAGCGAGCGATGGATGCAGAGATCGTGTACGAGTGCCACGTTGACCCTCGGTTAATTGCTGGACTACGCTTGCAGAGCTCTCGATTTGTGTGGGAGCATTCAATTAAACAACGCCTGGATGCCGTGCAGCGGCAACTTTGCCCGTAGAGGAACACAATGGAACTGAAAAGCACAGATCTGATTTCTTTGTTTGAGAAGTCGCTTGCGGGTGTTGCCCCCGAGAAGCTTGAAGAAATTGGCGTGGTGGTGCAGGTTGGTGACGGCGTCTGCAAGGTGCATGGTCTGGACAACGCGGTGTATGGTGAATTGATAGAATTCGAGGGCGGCAACAAGGGCATCATCATGTCGCTCGAACAGGACTATGTCGATATTTTTCTGCTTTCATTGAACATTCCCGTTGCTGAGCGTGAAACTGCCAAGCGTACCGATGGTGTCTTTCAAGTTCCTCTGTGTGACGAGCTCGTCGGTCGGGTAATCAACGCGCTGGGTGAGCCGATTGATGCACTCGGTGTGTTGCAATGCGACGAACATCGGCCAGTCGAGGCATCAATTCCGGGCATTGTTGAGCGCAGCCCGGTCAACGAATCGCTTGAAACAGGTATCATTGCTATCGATGCGATTGTTCCCATTGGCAAAGGGCAGCGGGAGTTGTTGGTTGGTAATCGCAGCACAGGTAAAACGTCGATTGCACTCAGCACGATCTTGCACCAGAAGGGCAAAGATGTACTCTGCATCTACGTGGCCATTGGTCAGCGGCAAGCAAACGTAGCGCGGTTGGTTCGGACTCTGGAAGAAGGCGGGGCGCTCGAATATTCGATTGTTATCAGTGCGGATTCATCGGCAGCTGTTTTGAATCAGTATTTGGCGCCGTATGTTGGCTGCACAATTGGCGAATATTTTATGCAAAAAGGGCGTGACGTGCTCATTGTCTACGATGATCTGAGCAATCACGCCGTAGCGTTTCGGGAAATGTCGCTTCTCATGCGCCGCTCGCCGGGGCGCGAAGCGTATCCTGGTGACGTGTTTTATCTGCATGCGCGGTTGCTTGAACGAGCCGGCAAACTCAAGAAGGGTGGTTCGTTGACGGCACTACCGATTGTGCAGATTCAGTCTGATGATATCACCGCCTACATTCCAACAAACTTAATTTCCATCACCGACGGGCAGATCTTCTTGGATACCAAGTTATTCAATGCTGGCGTGCGGCCGGCGGTGAATAGTGCGCTTTCGGTATCTCGTGTTGGTGGCGCGGCGCAGACCAAGGCAATCAAAAAGGTAACCAAGGCTCTGCGGCTCGAGCTTGCGCAGTATCACGAACTGCTCGATTTCGCTCAGTTTGGTACTGAGCTTGATGAGGTTTCGCAACGTAAACTCAAACGAGGCGCCCTGTTGATGGAGTTGCTCAAGCAGCGTGAGCTGGAATCACATTCATTTGTTGACCAAGCTCTCATGCTTCTTCTGGCGCAAGAGAATTTCTTGGATCTGTTGGCGCTTGATCAGGTGCGCAGTTTTGCAACGCAGTTTGTTAGCTACGTGCAGTCGGTGCACGCAGCGGTCTACCAGGCGATCCAAGAAAGCGGTGACCTGAGTGACGAGACACGCGGGCGGCTGAAAAAGATTGCACAGGAATTTAGCGCCATTTTTGTAGCACCAGCTTCATGATCCGTCTTTGGTTAGGCTGCCGGTGCAGCAGTAGGATGTGGCGCGGTCAGTGGTCTACGCGCAAGACGATGTCGAATGAGTGCTTTTTGTAGTTCTGCCCCAAGTTCTTCCGCAAAATCTTTCAGCAGTTCCGTGAGCAGTTCGCCCACTTTGCCGGCTTTGGCAAGTGCACTGAATTTTGTTGCCTGCAGACGGATTTCTTCAAGCTCTGCACGAGTATTTTCTGATACCAGTGAGAGTCCACCCATCCATTGCACAAAGCGGGCGAGAATGCCCGGTGGATTGAGCATGTAGCGGATGTTTTCGTTCACCAGACGGAATAAATTGTGCGCGGAATAGATGCGAGGATCGTTGGGCTTCACCTGGGTAACGAGTTCTGCAACTGCTTCGAGTTGGTTATCAAAGTGTATAACGATGAACTCCTCGACCCGTTCAATCTGTGAGTTTGTATGTTCGTCGGGCTTGCCTTTTTCGTGCGCAAGAAATCCGACAAGCTCTTTGACAATCGATGTGTACTGTTCACGCCACTCGTCGAATGAATCTTGCTCATCTGGTTCTTCTATTTCGTAGAAGTAGTCGATCTCGCTTTCGAACTCAAACGGATCGATAGCACGTAACACTGGCGCAATGGTGAGTAGTAGCAAAAGTACACGTGACCACGTCATGATCCCCATCCTCCCCTAATTCTATTGATCGAGGCGGCACAAGCCGCCCCTCATTTCAAGCCTAGCAGAGCCAGAAGGCCGCTTGCAAGGGTCAGAACTGTTTGTGGCCGGCTAGTTTGTGGAGTATACTGGCATCATCAGAATGAGTGCTCGTAGCTCAGTTGGATAGAGCAACGGACTTCTAATCCGTAGGTCGCAGGTTCGAATCCTGCCGAGCACACCAACCTTCGCTCTGTCGAGCTTCGGTTGGCACGGCCAGTCAAGGAAAGCTTCAATAAACTAGCAAGTTGCAACGGGGAGTAAGCGAAGGTTGTCCGCCGAAGCCTTGGCGAAGGCTGGACGTGTCTTCGGCATCAAAGTCAGAAACTTTCTTCGCTCTGTCGAGCTTCGGTCCGTGTGCGGCGAAGCCTTGGCGAAGACGTATGGTACGGCCCGCCTTCACTGAAGTTATGGCGGACACGGCCAGTCTTCCCGGTTTTTTCAAACGATGCCTGTTTCTCCGCTCATCTCGAGTGATTTGGCGCAGCGGTAGCGGAGCCGAATTGTATCGAGAGACGCCAGGTCAGTTTATCGGTTTGACCTGCACAAATTCCTGCGCATCAAAATCATACTCAAACAAGCCATCATCGCTCATGCCATCAAAAATGAAGTAGCGGCGTTCGTTGTCAGCAACCTGTACCGAGAAGCGGTGGGTTCCGAGAATTTTCAGAACTTTGCCGTTGTATTCTCTGAACTCGATGATTTCAATCCACTCGACATCGGCAAAGAGGGCGACGATATCGAAGTAGCGGTCTCGATCGCGTGGATCCTGCGGTTTAAAACGGTAGGTGCCGGCGTACGGAACGCGAACTTGGCACGAATTGTGAGATTTATTCATGAAGGCAATGGTGGCTGCATGGGTAAAATTGCTCGTCACTGTTGCGAGTACAAGGCCGAGTGCAATGCGCATCTTCATTTCCCGTCTCCTTTGCAATGAGTGGGTGCCGGCACGTTTTACCGTGCCAGCTTAGAACGTTGGTGCGTGCTGCAGCAAGAGACGGGGTCTGTGCGTCTATTTTGCGTTCGTTGGCCTAGGCAGTTGGCGCTGCGAGCGGGAGCGTCTGACCTTCTGTCGCGATCATGCATCCTGGGAGCATCAGCCTGACGCGCTCGATTACGCTTTGCGTAAGTTGGTTGCGGCCGAGGTTGAGTACATCGATTTCGTAGAGTCCTGCAAATGCACCCGGTTCGACCTGCTCGATGTGATTGTTGCTCAGATCAAGTTCTTGCAGATTTGAGATGCCAAGAAATGCATCACGTTCGATCCGCGTCAACTGATTATTCGAGAGATCGATGCGTTGGCAGTTTTGAATTCCTGGTATTTCGGTGAGCCCTTCGAGTGAGGTGACCTGTTTTGATTGCAGATTGAGGTAGGATATCCCCTCTCGAAATGAGTATGCAACATGAACTTCCCCGCGATCCATCAGTTGCCTGATGGAAAAAGCATGGCTCATCTGCGCTGCTGCCAAGCAGATGAATGTGCCGAGTGTGATTTGTGCGATGAGTGTGTTGCGGTTCATGGTTTCCCCCAATCCTCAGAAATTCCTGATCAAAATTATTTTCTCCGCCGTATCCGTTTCCCCGCAGCTGCCGGTCGCTTACGCCGTTCTTCGGGCGTTTTTGCGCGTTGGTTTTCTGCTTTAAGTTTGCATGTTTGCGGCAGTTCTTCTCGTATGATCTCGATTGTGTCGCTCGAGAGTCTGTTATCTTGCAGGTCAAGACTTTCTAGATGCGTGAGTCCCTGGAAGGTGCCGGGTTCGATTGAAGTTAGTTGGTTTTTGGCCAGGTAGAGCTCTGTCAGGCGCGAAAGTCCTTGAAAGGTGTCTGGCTGGATCGAGGTTAGCTTATTGCCATTCAGGTCGAGAAATTGCAGGGCCCGGGGTCCTTGGAAGGTGTTCGGCTGGATCGTAGCTATCTGGTTGTTGTTCAGGTCGAGCCCTTTCAGGTTCTTGAGTCCTTGGAATGTGTCTGGTTCGATTGAAGTTAGTTGGTTATAGCCAAGGTCGAGATAGATCAGGCTCGAGAGTCCTTGCAATGTGCCAGGCTGGATGCTAGTTATCTGATTGTTGTCCAGGAGGAGAAATCCTAGGTTCTTGAGTCCTTGAAATGTGCCTGGTTCGATTGAGGTTATCTGGTTTTTTTTGAATTTGATTTTCCGACAACTGCTTATTCCTGGAATATCCAGAAGCCCTTCGAGAGAGTTTATTTTCCTGTTTTCTAGGTCGCATTCAGGCTGGCCATGTCTAATCCGACGGATAGGAAATGTTTTGCCTGCATCCAACAGTTCTTTGATAGAAAAGCCAATGTCTACTGGGTTACGGTCGGTGTCTGCTAGTTCAAGATCTTGATCATACTTCAAGAAATAAGTGCGACCAAGTTGCCTGAGCAAGTGCCGGTTATCGAATGGAATTGTGGCGACTTTTTGTTGATTGATGAATTCTGCGAGGCGATCGATGAGTCCGATGATGCAGCTTTCTGGTAGTTGTAAAACTTGGGCATAATGAATGAGCGCACCAAGATTGTGACGGTTTACCTGAGGCATGCGGGTAACAGCAGTTGCTTGCGCTTTTGTGTCTGGCTGGTTCTCATGCAAGATGTGCATGATCTGCACAAGGATATTAAGCTCTTTACCGGGAATGTCGAGCTCGACAGGGTCTTCTTGAGTAGCTTCGAGGAATCCACCAGTCTTGAGCGCTTTAACATAGTCAGAAATGAATGCAACTTCTTGCGGTAGCACAAACGATCGATCGTCCGAGCTTACGAGTATGACATATTGTTTTTCTTGCATTGCCTGGCTCATCTGTGCTGTTGCCAAGCAGATGAATGTGCCGAGTGTGATTTGTGCGATGAGTGCGTTACGCTTCATGGTCTTTCCCTCATTTCCTAAAATTCCCTGATCAAAAATTACTGCTGCCGCATTCGTCTTTCTGCGGCTTCTGCCAATTTCTTACGCCGTTCTTCGGGCGTGTCTGCTTGTTGGTTTTGCGTGTAGAGTTCGCAATCCGGTGGTAGCTTTTCTCGAACTTCCTCGATTGTGTCGGGTGAAAGTTTGTTGCCTTCCAGGAAGAGTTCGTTTAGGTTCGGGAGTCCTTGGAATGTGCCTTTCTGAATTGAAGTTATCTGGTTGTCGTGCAGGAAGAGTATGTTTAGGTTCGGGAGTCCTTGGAATGTGCCTCTCTGAATTGAAGTTATCTGGTTGTTGTCCAGGCGGAGCTTTTTCAGGTTCGAGAGTCCTCGGAAGGCGTCTGGTGGGATTGAAGCTATCTGGTTGTTGTACAGGTAGAGCCATTCCAGGTTCGAGAGTCCTTGGAATGTATCTGGTGATAGGGTTGTCAGCCGGTTGTACGTCAAGTAGAGATGTCGCAGGCTCGTGAGTCCTTGGAATGAGTTAGGCTGGATTGAAGTTATCTTGTTGTTGTCCAGCTGGAGCTCCTCCAAGTTCGAGAGCCCTTGGAACGCGCCTGACTGGATTGAGGATATCTGGTTTTTATTCAGGAGGAGCCTCTGACATTTGTCAATTTCTGGAATATCAAGGAGCCCATCAAGAGAGTTTATTCTCCTGTTTCCTAGGTCGCATTCGAATGCGCCAAACTGATAGTGGATACGGAATTTTTTGCCCGCATCCAACAACTCTCTGATTGAAAAACCACCAATGTCTATCGAGTTGCCGTCGGCGTCTGCGAGTTCAAGCTCTTGATCATACTTCAAAAAGTAGGTGCGGCTTAGTTGAGCGAGTAGGGTAGGTTCATCAAAGGGGATTTCGATGACCTTGCCTGTCTCATCCTGCTGATAGAGGAATCCCATCAAGCGGCTAAAGAGTCCTGTGGCGGCTTCTGATTCCTGATGGATGCATTCTGCTAGGCGATCGATGAGCCCGGTGATGCAGCTTTCGGGTAGCAGCATGAGATTGGCGTCGTGGATGAGTGCACCAACATTTTGTGGAGTGATTTCTGGCATGCGAGCAACGGCATCTGCTTGTGCTTTTGCACTGCCCTGATGTTCGTGCAGAAGACGCATGAGTTGTGCAAGGATATTTAACTCTTTACCGGGAATATCAACGTGAACAGTACGTGGAAGATCGCCCATTCCACGCTGTGTGATTACCCCGGCAGGTCCAGCGGCTTCGCGGAATTTGCCAGTCAGGGATGTGTGAACGAATTCAGAAATGAACGCTATGTTCTTCGGCAGAGCAAACGATTTCCCATCCGAGCTGACAAGTCTGACGGTTTTGTACGTTGGCTCGCCAAGTCCCGTGATTGCCTCGAACATCGCTTGGCTTGTGTGCGGTTCTGCCAAACAGATGAGTGCACTGAGTGCAATGCGTGTGTGGCGCTTCACTGTTTCCCCCTCATTTCCTAAAAATCCCTGATCAAAATTACCTCTTCTGCCGCATTCGTCTTTCTGCAGCTTCTGCCAGTTGCTCACGGCGTTCAGTAGGAATTTCTTGTTGTTGGTGTTTTGCTTCAAGATCGCAACCCGGTGGTAGTTCTTGTTGAACTCTCTGGATTGTGTCGGGCGAGAGTCGGTTGTTCGTCAGGTAGAGCGTATCTAGATTCGAGAGTCCTTGGAAAGTGCCAGGCTGGATTGATGTTATCTGGTTGTTCTCAAGGAAGAGCCTGTTCAGATTCGAGAGTCCTCGGAATGTACCTGGTTCGATTGATGTTATCTGGTTGAAGAACAGGTAGAGAAATCCTAGGTTCGAGAGTCCCTGGAAGGTACCTGGTTCGATTGAAGTTATTTGGTTGTCGTTCAGGCGAAGATGGACTAGATTCGGGAGTCCTTGGAAGGTGCCTGGCTGGATTGAGGTTAGCTGGTTGTCGTTCAGGTAGAGCCAAGACAGGTTCGAGAGTCCCCGGAATGTGCCAGGTTGGATTAAAGTTATCCGGTTGTGGATCAGGAGGAGACGTTGCAGCTTCGAGAGCCCTTGGAACGCGTCGGGCTGGATTGAGGTTATTTGGTTGTTGCTCAGCACGAGCTCCTCCAAGTTCGAGAGCCTTTGGAAGGCACCAGGCTGGATTGAATTTATTTGGTTATTCATCAGATTGAGCATTTCCAGGTTCGAGAGCCCTTGGAAGGCACCAGGCTGGATTGAGGATATCCGGTTTCTGTTCAGGTCAATGTTTTGACAACGATTTATTTCTGGAATATCAAGAAGCCCTTCGAGAGAGTTTATTCTCCTGTTTTGCAGGTCGCATGCAAGTTTGTCAAGCGGGTTGCGACGAATGCGGAATTTTTTGCCCGCATCCAACAACTCTCTGATTGAAAAACCACCAATGTCTATTGGATTATTCTTAGCGTCTGCTAGTTCAAGGTCATGGTCATATTT
>SDBS01005095.1_pt1 | contig 12855 bp, 10 predicted proteins | sample 2277091 | NCBI WGS metagenome assembly SDBS01 (sample SAMN10404972, study PRJNA504765) | marine sediment metagenome | isolation source: marine sediment core GS10_PC15, 163 cmbsf | place: Arctic Ocean: Southern Knipovich Ridge | collected 2010 | reverse complement strand
CTTCGATGCCAGCTGGTCCGATTTCGTCAGGGCGTTTGAGGTGGCCGAGATTCCGCTACTGGCAGAACCAGTCCACGAAGCCCTGGAAAAGGCCAAGCAGCAGGCAGCAGAGGGCCTCCTGCCGCCATGTGCAGGCCAATACGATTCCGAGGTGGTGAGACTTCTAGTAGGTCTGTGTGCCAATCTGGCGGCGCTACGGCACAACGGCCGCTTCTTCCTGTCCAGTCACGATGCCGCGTCGCGACTCGGCCTCCCGCCAGCAGTGGCGTGGCGCTATCTCGGCATGTTGTGTGCCGACGAAGTGATCCAACGTGTCGAGTCCGGCGATCAGCACACAGCGACGCGGTATAGATGGACGGGCGGCCACGCCGAGACTGAGAAGCCCGAGGAACGAGAAGGGACTTGACGTAATTATCTGAAGTGATAATATGCCACTCATGGACATCAGAGAAATCATCAAGCACGAGCTACGACGGCAAGGCATGACGCAGATGCAACTGGCAGCTCTCGCTCAAATGACAATCCCACGCGTCAGCGACTACCTGACAGGCAAGCGAGACGTATACGCCGAGACTCTACGGAGAATGCTGACGTCGTTGGGGCTGGAGATCGTACCGGCCAAACGCCCCGCGGCAAGGCGGCAGGCTACGGCCTCTCTGCGGGCCACACAGAGAAACCAGACACGGCGAAGAAGTGGAAAACGAAGAGGAACGTAACTCATGGCAAGTATCAACAATCGCCCGAACGGCCGACGATGGATTCAATTCACCGGCGCCGACGGTAAGCGCCATACGGTCAGGCTGGGCAAGGTGCCGAGCCGCAGCGCCCTAGCGGTCAAGGTGAAGGTCGAAGATCTTGTTTCAGCCAGTATCACCGGCCACTCTCCAAGCGATGAAACGTCCCGGTGGCTGGCAGGGCTGGATGATCGGCTACGCGATAAGTTGGCACAGGTGGGGTTGGCCTCTAAAACCTCGAAGCTGATAACACTGGGCGCGTTTCTGGACGACTATGCCGAGCGGCGAACCGATGTTAAGGCCACCACCCGACTGTGCTACGCCCGCAGCATCCGACATTTGATAGGGTACTTCGGCAGCTCAAAGCTGTTGGCCACGATAAACCGGGGCGATGCAACCTTCTGGCGGCTGTATCTGGCCGAGCAAAAGCTGGCCGACAATACTATCCGACGTTCTTGCGGTTTGGCTCGGCAATTCTTCACGCAAGCAGTAAACCTAGGGATAATCGCCAGCAATCCCTTTTCACATCTTGTAGCGGCTGTGACAAGCAATCGAGTGCGGGACTACTTTGTGTCACGCGAAGAAGCGGCAAAGGTGCTCGGTGCCTGCCCAGACCATGAATGGCGGTTGTCGTTCGCCTTGGCCCGCTACGGCGGACTACGGGTGCCGTCCGAACCGCTGCGGCTGCGGTGGCAGGACATCGACTGGTCAGGCGGTAGGATGACGGTTTCGAGCCCCAAGACCGAGCATCATCCCGGCCACGAGTCGCGGATAGCTCCTATCTTTCCCGAACTGCTGCCGTATCTGCGCGAAGCCTTCGAGCAAGCCGACGAAGGCAGCGAATACTGTATCACACGCTACCGTACCGCTGGCTGCAATCTGCGAACGCAACTACACCGAATCATTAAACAGGCCGGGCTTGTGGCCTGGCCGAAACTCTGGCAAAACCTACGAGCTACCCGCGAGACGGAACTGGCGGACCAATTTCCGGCCCACGTTGTATCAGGCTGGATTGGTAACAGCGTAGCGGTGGCAGCCAAACACTACTTGCAAATAACCGATGAACACTTCCGAAAAGCGACGCAAAATCCGACGCAGCAACCAGCCGAAAGCGGCCGCAACGCCCCGCAACCTGAACCCGTCCCAGAACCAGTAACCGTTGTAACTTCTGCTGGTTGCGAGACTTTGCGACAAAAGACAACCCCCTGCGAAATACAGGGGGCGTCGTCGGAAGGGCGCTACAGGACTCGAGCCTGTGACCTTACGGGTGTGATCCGTACGCTCTAGCCAACTGAGCTAAGCGCCCGACAACACAAATCTACGTTGCCTCTGGCGGACCGTCAAGCCCCGGACGCCCGGCTGGAGACCTGCCCCAGCAACCGCTCAACTTGCTCGACGGTCAGCACAGCAGCGAGGATCTGCTCCGAGGTCCACTCATCGAGCCTGACCGACTGCTCGATCCGGAACGGACCCACCGCCAGCCGTCGCAACGTCTGGCAGCATGCCCCCGTGCCCAGGGCCGAGCCGATGTCACGCGCCAACGCCCTGATGTACGTGCCCCGTCCGCACCGCACCATCAGCTCCAACAGTGGATAGGCGTAGCTGACGACCTCGATATGGTAAACACGCACGCTTTTGGCGGTCAGCTCTACGTTCTCACCAAGCCGGGCCCGTCGATACGCCGGCCGCCCTGCGACCTTGACCGCACTGTAGATCGGCGGAATCTGTTGTATCAGGCCCTCGAAGCCGGCCACCACGTGCCGCACTCGCTCGGGCCCGGGGTCGGTCGAGCCGGGCACGGGCTCGAACGGGCGCTCCGGATCGAGGGTGGTATTGGTCACGCCCAGTCGAAGCTGGGTCTGATAAAGCTTTTCCAGACCCATCAGCCGCTCGACGAGTTTCGTTGCCTTTCCGGCGCAGACCACCAACACCCCGTCGGCGAAGGGGTCCAGGGCCCCGGCGTGCCCCACCTTGCGGGTCCCCAGCACGGGCCTTAATCGGTAGGCATACTTGGCCGAGCTGATCCCGGCCGGTTTGTACAGATTGATCAGGCCGCTAATTGCCACCAGCTAGCTCCCACAGCCGCCCGGCTGGAAACCGCCATAATCGCTTAAACCCATGTCATTCTACAACATGCGCCCGGCCAAGTGGTCGGTCGGGCCTGCAAACGCATTATCCGGACGTATTTACCGGGCTTCAGCGTCCACCCGAAAAAGGCCGAACATAGTACCAGCGGGCGGGGGCACGGGGTAGGGCTGGAAAGAGCGGGGCCAGGGGTCGATGGCGTGTGGAGTGAAAATGGGCAGACTTTTGTTAATCACCCCCGACAGTACCACTGGAAAAAGCGGTCGTTTCCGCCAACAATATCATGGAGACGGATTGGAGTGTCCCGAGTGATGATTCGCACGGCGTTGGTGATCTCGCTGTTGGCCACCATGTGGCTGGGCATGGCTGTCGGTTGCGCGGCTCCGCAGCTTTCCGAGCTGTTGGGCAACATCAGGCTGGACCAGCTTGCCGCCCTGTTGGCCAACGAGACCCTTAACGATGCACAGCGGGCCGACAGACTGCGACAGTTGGGCATAACCGACGAGCTGCTGATCGAACTGCTTCTATCGCTGGATGGCATCGAGGCCGAGGAGGAGGACGAAGAGGTGCCGGACGAATCTCCACGAGTGCTGCTGCAAACCACGCTAGGCGATATCGTGCTGGAGCTGGATCGCACGAAAGCCCCTATAACGGTCGCTAACTTCCTGCAATATGTCGAAGATGGTTATTACGATGGCGGCGACGGCGAGGGCGCCACCATCTTCCATCGGGTCATCTCAGGATTCGTAGTCCAGGGCGGAGGTTTTACCGAGACTATGCAGGAAAAGCCCCCACGCCCGCCGATCGTCAGCGAAGCCGGCAACGGCCTGGCGAACGACCGCGGCACGGTAGCCATGGCCCTGACGGGCAGCAATGCAAATAGCGCCACGTCTCAGTTTTTCATCAACGTCGTCGACAATGATTTTCTGAACATCGGCGTCGATGATCCGCCCGGCTTTACTGTCTTTGGGCGAGTGGTCCAGGGAATGGGGATTGTTGATAGCATCGCGGAGGTAGCGACCGATCAGGACGACGCTCCATTAAACCCCATCGTCATCGAATCTGCCACCGTCGTGCCGTAATCCCAACCGCATGCCAGACGAGTTCCCTGCGGCGATACAGGATTAATCCGCAGCCGGTCCGATCGTCCGGTAGGTGTCTCTGCCAATTTCGCTACCCGCCACAACTACCCCTTGCACTTGTGGGGGCGCCCCGCTATCATCCCCGGCCGAAAGGAGTCGTCTACTATGAATAGAGTCAAGAAAATGGCCCTCGTATTGAGCAGCGGAATGTTGTTTGGTATTGGTCTGTCCGCGTGCAGCGACGTGTTCGACGCATTATTGTTCTGGCTGTAACCCCCCCCGTCAGGCCCTGAAAAGGGGCTGATTGCAGTCTGATGGAGGCAACCTGCCTATAGGCCGGAGCGGGGATTGTTTGCACCCAGTCGGCCATATCCGGCTGTGGCAAGGATCTCCTGCCCGCGGGTGTGGTACGGGTTGACGTGCTGCCAGGTAAGGCCTGCCAGTTCAGGCTTTGTTGCGCTATAATAGCCGCCTGCAAGGAGGCTGTGACCCTTGCTGCCGCGACTGGTATTTGCGTGCGCGGGGTCCGAGCAGTGCGGGATCACCGAACGGCATGAGCGGGGTTCAAGCGATGCCCGATAGCCAGCCAAGCCCGTCCTGGACCGACCGACACCTCTGGCAGCTCCGCCCGCTGCGCGATCTCTTCTGGATCGGCTTGGCCCTTTTCGTATTATGGCTGGGCTATCACCTCCGCAGCATCTTCACGCCGGTACTGATCGCGTTGGTTCTGGCGTACCTGTTCACACCGGTGATCGACTTGGCCGAGCGCCGCTGCCGGATGGCAAGGCCGCTGACCATCTCGCTTATTCTCGTGGTGCTTCTGCTGGCGGGGCTGGGCCTGGCGATATGTCTGGGTCCGGTGATAGTCGATCAGGTCACGGCATTAATTGAGGCGGCGCCGCGGTATGTCCGGGCCCTGGCCGAGCGATACGACTGGCAGCTTAGTGACTACGAAGCTCAGTTGACCCCACTGGCACAGCGGGTCCGAGAGAATCCCGGCGAGATCCTCAAGACCTTGTTCGCCGGTACCAGCCAGGCGTTCGGCTTTATAGGCAACGTCATCAGCACCACCACATACGTGGCGATTACGGAAATTCTGTTGCCAATATATTTCTTCTTTTTCGCCTGGCGATTTCACGACATGGTGCATCCCCTGCAACGATATATCCCCGCCGGCAATCGTCAGCGCAGCCTCGAGATCATCACCCGGATGGATCAAGCGGTCAGCTCGTTCTTTAGGGGGCGTCTGGTGATCGGACTGATCATGGCCGTGCTCTTTGCCGTAGGGTGGTCCCCGCTATTAACGGATGTGCCCTACTGGCTGGTGCTGGCTCTGCTGACGGGTTTGCTTAGCCTGATCCCTTACGCAGCCGCTTTGGGCTGGCTGGTCGCCCTGCTGCTCAAGGCGTTGGAACTTTCCGGCGCCTCTGACATGACCACGTGGGGTTGGGTGCTCGGTTTGGGCGGTCTATCGCTGGTTTACGGCATCGTCCAGTTGTTCGAGGGGTGGTTGCTCACCCCGTGGATCCAGGGCAAGTCGCTGGACCTCAGCGCGGTTACCATCCTGATCGCTGTTTTCGTGGGCGCGGCACTGGGAGGGCTGTACGGCATGATTCTGGCCATTCCCATCACCGCCTGCGGCAAGATCCTGCTCAGGGAAATCCTCCTGCCCCGCCTGGCCGCCTGGGCAAAGGACAATTAGCTCCGTCGTAGCCAGGCTGCGTTACCGACCATCGAGAGTGATTGACACCGTTCGTGTCAGAGTAGTAGCATCGGCGCGAATTGATCGGTCCTGTTCCCTTTTGCGCAGTCACCTTAGATGACCCCACGACAGCGATACACTGAAACGCTAACGTTCGGCAGTCCCGACAAGATTCCCTTTGCACCGGGTGGACCTAGGGAATCGACCCTGGCGGTTTGGCGGCGGCAGGGACTGCCCCAGGAAGTGAGTTGGCAGTCGCATCTACTTGAAATACTGCAAATCGAGCCGGAAAAGGCCGGGGCCCCTGTCGATCTGGGGGTCGAGTTCCGCATGATCCCGCAGTTCGAGGAGAAGGTGCTCGATCACAAGAACGGCCACTACATCGTCCAGGATTGGAAAGGCAATATCTGCGAAATTTCCGATGAGTTTGACGTCAGCTATTTGCGCAATGCCAAAGACTTCGTCACCCGCCGTTGGCTGAGGTGCCCGGTCGAGAACCGCGACGACTTCGAGCGGATCAAGCGGCGCTACCGGCTGGACTCGCCGGGGCGGTTCGGCGAGGGCTTCGCCGGGCGCTGCCAACAAGCGCACCATCGCGACTGGTTGCTGAAAATCTCTTTTCCGGGGCCTTTCTGGCAGATGCGCGAGTGGTGCGGGTTCGAGTCGCTGTGCATGATGATGATCGACGGGCCGGACCTGGTAGCCGACATGGCTGAGTTCTGGAGCGGGTTCGTCGCCGACATGCTCAGGGAGATATTAACCCACATCAGCCCCGATGCGGCCCAGATCAGCGAGGACATGGCCTACAAAGCCAAGGCCATGATCTCGCCGGCCATGACCCGGCGATTCTGCCAGCCGAGTTGGACGCGCTGGACCAAGCAGCTTAGAGACGCCGGCTGCCGGCTGATCGACATGGACAGCGACGGGTTCATCGGCGAGCTGATCCCGATTTGGATGGAGTCGGACATCAACGTCTGCGACCCGATTGAGGTGGCCGCCCACAACGACATCAACGACTTTCGCCGCCGCTTCGGCTGCCGGATGGCGTACCGCCAGGGCATCGACAAGCGGGCCATCGCCAAAGGCGGACCGACCATGCGCGACGAGCTCAAGCGCATCGAGCCGGTGGTCAAAGGGGGCGGCTACATCCCCGGCTGCGACCACGGCGTACCGCCTGACATATCCTGGCAGAACTTCGTCGACTATAGCCGCTTGCTGGCGACGATGACCGGCTGGCGGTGATGGTCCAGGTCGAGGCAGCGGTGCGGGCAGCGGCGTGTGATGACCCGAAGCATAGTATTGGCGCCGGGCGGACCGGCCGATATAATAGCTGTGTCATGAGTGGTCGATGTGTCCAACAACGGAGGTTTTCAGGCGGCTGGGTGGCTGTACGCACCGGCCGCCGGGGCAACGACCGCGCCTGCTTCTGAGCCCCGGCCACTTGAGTCGGCCGGTTCCTGCTATTACTCTTGGCAATACTATTGCGGTAAGGAGCTTTATTGTGGCTATACCATACCATAAGCGTACACACACATGCGGCGAACTTGGCAAGGAGCACGAGGGTCAGCAGGTGCTGCTGGCCGGGTGGGTGCAGAACTATCGCGACCACGGAGGGATGGTCTTTATCGATCTGAGGGACCGCGAGGGTCTGACGCAGCTTAAGTTCAACCCGGAAACGGATCCCAAGGCTCACGAGATTGCCCGCTCGCTGAGGAGCGAATACGTGATCGCCGTTCGCGGGCACGTGGGTCTGCGTCCGGCCGATATGGTCAACCCCAAGCTGGCGACGGGCGAGGTCGAGGTCAACGCTCACGAGGTGGACATACTCAGCGCAGCGGACACGCCGCCGTTCGAGATTGTCGATCACGTGGAGGCGTCGGAGGAGCTGCGGCTGAAGTATCGATTCCTGGATCTGCGGCGCCAGCCGATGAGTCAGGCCTTGATGTTGCGGCATCGCATCGTCAAGTCGCTGCGGGATTATTACGACAAGGAAGGCTTTCTGGAAATAGAGACTCCCTTTCTTACCAAGTCGACCCCGGAAGGGGCACGCGACTATCTGGTGCCGTCCCGGGTGCAGCAGGGGTTCTTTTACGCCCTGCCGCAGTCGCCGCAGCTATTCAAGCAGTTGTTCATGATCGCCGGATTCGACAGGTACATGCAGATCGTACGGTGCTTCCGCGACGAAGACCTGCGGGCGGATCGGCAGCCGGAGTTTACGCAGGTGGATATCGAGATGTCGTTTGTGGAGATCGACAACATCATCTCGATGGTCGAGGGCAGCCTGGCGCATCTGATGCGGGAGGTGAAGGGCGTGGAGGTACCGCTGCCCATGCGGCGGATGACCTACGACGAGGCCATGCGGCATTACGGGACGGACAGCCCGGACGTGCGCTATGACATGAAGCTCAAGGACATTACCGCCCTGGCCGGGGCGACGGAGATGCCGTTTTTCGCCGATGCGGTGGCGGGTGGCGGCGTGGTGCGGGCAATCTGCCTGCCGGGCGGGGGCGATATGACCCGCAAGCAGACCGACGCCCTGGCGGCGGAGATGCGGGGCATCGGCGCCCGGATGCTGCCACTGGCCAAGGTGGTCGAGCAGGAGGGCAAGGCGGCACTGTCCACGGGCGTGGCGAAGTTTTTCCCGGGTCAGCAAGCGGGCGAGCTGATCGCAGCGGCCGGCGCCGAGGTAGGCGACACATTGTTCTTCGCAGCCGGCGACGAGCCGTCGGTATGCAAGCACCTGTCCTGGCTGCGGACCACGCTGGCCCAACGGCGAGGGCTGATCCCCAAGGATGAGTACACCTTCTGCTGGGTAATGGACTTCCCGCTGCTGGAGCGGGACGCGGACGGGCAGCGGTGGTCGGCCATGCATCATCCGTTCACCTCGCCCAAGGATGAAGACCTGGACAAGCTGGAAACTGATCCGGGCCGGGTGCGGGCCAAGGCCTATGACGTGGTGCTCAACGGTGTGGAGCTGGGCGGTGGGAGCATTCGTATCCATCGCCGCGACGTCCAGGAGAGGATATTCCGGCTATTGGATATTTCCGAAGACCAGGCGCGGGTAAAGTTCGGGTTCCTGCTCGATGCCCTGCGGTTCGGAGCCCCGCCTCACGGCGGCATAGCACTGGGGCTGGACCGGATGGTCATGCTACTGTTGGGGCAGGATTCGATCCGGGACGTGATCGCCTTTCCCAAAACGCAGCGGGCGGTGTGCACGATGACAGAGGCGCCCAGCCTGGTCGACCCCAAGCAGTTGGATGAACTGGGCCTGGACGTGCAGCCGCAGGTCAAGGCCAAGCTTCAACAGCGGGCCCAGAGCTAACGGCGGGCCTCGTCGAAGAAGGCCTCAACGTTGGCCCACGGCGTGCAGGACATCAGGTCGTAGGACGGGGCGAGGATCAGTCCGTCGATGCCGAGCTGGTCGATGCGCCGGCGGACCTCGCGGCGGATTTGGTCCGGGCTGCCATGATGGAAAAGCTCGGCCGTGCCGGCGCAGCCCACCAGGGTAACTCGGCGATCGAAGCGCTGCTTGATCGACAGAGGGTCCATACAGTCGGGCTGGACCGGCTCGATGGCGTCGATGCCCACGGCTATCAGATGCTCGATCAGGCCGGCAACGTTCCCGTCGCTATGGAAGCACAGATGGATATCCGGCCTGGCGGCGCGGGCAGCGGCCACGATCCGTTGATAGCGCGGGGCGAAGATGCGCTGCCACATCTGCGGCGAGAGCATCAGGCGTGTGGGCTCGCCGAAGTCGTCGCCAAAGTACAGCACGTCGGGCTCGGCAGCGGCGGTCAGGGCGGCGTGGTGGCAGGCCAAGTCGGTCAGGCGATCCAGCAGCCACATGGTCACGGCGTTGCCCCGGACCAGGTCGCACATGAATTTCTCAAACCCGCGGAGCCGCCAGGCAGGTTCGAAGAGGATACCGCCCAGCCTCGGCGGCATGGCAAAGACGGCTAGTTGGCGACGGTGGTAGTCCTGTATTTGCGACCGCAGCCGATGGTAGGCGCGCTCGCCGCCGAAGTCGGGGAAAACAAAGCTGTCGATGTCGGCTATGGCTTTAGCGCCTCGCAGGGGGCTGGGCAGATCGGGGCCTTGCATCGACCGCTCGGGTCTGTACCGCCAGGCGTGGTAACGTTGCAGTTGGGTCAGATCGCCGACGAATATGTCGGGCGGCAGTTGGCAAAGATATCGCTGGAAACTCTGAAAAGCGACGGTCGGCTCGACGTGCAAGATGCGGACGTCAACGTCGAGGCGCTCGCGGACAGCCTGGGCGTCCATCGGACGCCCGTCCGCATCTGCCAGTTCGGTCCAGAAAAGAGCGACCGGCAGGCGGTCGGGCTGTTGGTGTCGCAGCGCTGCCAGAACTCGTTGGCGAGAGGTCATCTTCTGGGGATCAGAACGTAAAGGGCGCTTCGTAGCGCACGATAATGTGGCTGAGGCCGGGCTGCAACTTACGCATGACGTTTATCCGCAGCAGAACGGCCTTGCTGTCTTGCCAGCTTTGCCATCCGTGCTCGCTGTCGGCGGGAAGCTCCTCGTTCTCGAGCAGCACGGCCTGGATCTTGGCTGACGGTATCAGGCGGATCTGGATAGCGTAGCGGTCGGGCATATTAGCCTCGGCGGCGTCGGGGGCGGTCTCGAGCTCGATGTGGGCGGCGCCGTCCTGATCGGGCGAGAGGCGCTCGACGCGGTACAGACCGTTCTCAACGGCCCACATCAACTGCCGCCGGTTCTGGCGCCGCTGCCCGGGACTCTGCCCGTGGGCCATGAACATGCACATGCCTTGGCCGGAGATGATGTCGCAAGGGTAGCCTTCGTACGGATGCCAATACCACCGTTGACTGGCCATTAGGATGAGTCTTTTGAGCCGGGCCATGCCCGAGCGAACAGCCCATTCCAGAGGGTAGTAGTTCTCGGTCATCTCCAAGACATAGCCGAGGGCGTTGTCTTCGGAGGCGAACTTGGCGGACAGGCCACCCTCCGGATCGCGAAAGCGTCCGGCCATCAGACCGCCCCGCTGTGGAAAGCCCTCAGCCTCGGCTTCGGCGCTAAGCAGCTCGGCCAGCCGATAGCCGATGCGGCGATGTAGCCCGCTGGCCGAACCGGGGACGATATAAATACTCTCGCGCATGGCACCGCCGGCCAGGCCGTGCACATCAACAACACAATGGGGAATCCAGTCCTTCGCCGCCTGATAAAGAGCCACCGCCTCGAGACATATCGGCTGTTTGCGAAAGGGAAAGGCCTTGAAGATGTTAACGTCAACGGCCGTGGTGGAGATATTGCGCAGAGCTCCGTCGGGATTGGCGCACGGACAGAGCAAAACGACGAGCCTATCCAGATTAGGCCTGCCTTGGTCCGAGCAAAGCCACTCGAGCAAGGCCAAGGTAGCGGCCCGCCCGGTCTCCTCGCTGCCGTGGGTGCCCCCCGCCACCAGCAGAACATCTTTGAGCTGGTCGTCGACGGCGGGATTGGTAAGCTTGACCAGCCAGATTTGGCGGCCTTCGGTACTGCGTCCGATAACTTGGGGTTGGACTATGTCCTGGCACTTGCCGGCGGCGTCGTGCACTGCGGCCACGGTGTCTTCGTAGGTTGGATAGACTTGCATCTAACTTATCCTCGCCAGAAGTGATCAACGCCCGAAGCGGCGCCCAGGTTCCGGTCGCACACCAGAAAGCACACGCCGAACCCAGCGCAGAGGCGACACCGCCGCGGCGGGCGCCACGGAGACATTCTACCAGGAATAGGCCTCGGGAGCTGGCCCGCCGGGGCCTGGCCAGATCTCGTCGAGGCGTTTCATGGCATCATCGTCAAGTTTAACGTCCAGGGCCTCCAGGCTGTCGGTGAGCTGCTCGATAGTGCGTGGCCCTATGATCGGGGCAGTTACCACGGGCTTGGCCAGTAGCCAGGCAAGGGCGACAGCGGCGGGCTGGCGGCCCGACTGGTCACAGAACTGTTCCCACTTCTCCAGTTGCGGCCGATGCTGTTCGAGCTTGCGGAGCTGCAATTCTGAGGTCCGCCGGGACCGCTCCTGCCGGCGGTCGGATTGACCTTCGGTCCATTTGAGGATGCCTGCCAGCATCCCCCCGGACAGCGGGCTCCACGGTATTATGCCCAGGCCCAGAGTCTCGGCGGCAGGGAGCACTTCAAGCTCGACCATTCTGTCGGCCAGGCTGTATAAGCACTGCTCGCAGACCAGTCCGAGAAAGTTCCGCCCGGCCGCCATGGTGTTGGCCTGAGCAATGTGCCACGCGGGGAAGTTGCTGCTCCCGACGTAGATGATCTTGCCCTGCCGGGTCAGCTGTTCCATGGCCTGCCAGATCTCCTCCAGCGGGGTGTTGCGATCGATGTGATGCATTTGGTACAGGTCGATGTGATCGGTATGCAGGCGGCGCAGGCTGGCATCGCAGGCCTGGCGGATGTGATAGGCCGACAGGCCGCGGTCGTTGGGACCGTCTCCCATTACGTTGTAGACTTTGGTCGCCAGGACGATCTGTTCGCGTCGGCCGCCGCCCTTGGCCAACCATCGGCCTACGATCTGCTCAGTTACGCCCTCGCCCTTTTTCCAACCGTAGACGTCGGCAGTGTCGAAGAAGTTGATGCCCAGCTCGAGGGCCTTATCCATTATGGCGTGGCTGTCCTGTTCGCTGGTTTTGGGCCCGAAATTCATCGTGCCCAGGCACAGGTGGCTGACCATCAGGCCCGTACGTCCTAGTTTGACGTGCTGCATACCGTTCTCCTGGTCGGACTAAAGATTCCAGCATAAGGATAGACTTACGGTTCGCTTATATCAAGGGGAACAGCCGTGCTACCCGCATCAGCAGCGGCGGCAGCGGGTATGGCGTTGCCGCGCCACAATTAAGGATATTGCATATATCGTTCTGGGCCCGTGCTAGGAACCGGCCAGCGATGTGCCCAAGTCAGTCAGAAAGTCACCCAAGGACTGGTTGACGGCGTCGAAGATCAGCTCGATCAACCCGATCAGGAGAGTCCGTAGAATCCCGTCGCCATCGCCACCCCCGATCGGCTCCAATATAACATCCAGCAGATCCGGTAGCTGGGTCTCGAAGCCGCCGGCGACGCCAACACCGACTTCGCCGAAGGTTCCGTTAGCCCGCGTAACCCATGTTCCGGGGCTACGTTCGCTCAACGCTCCGCCGCTGACGTTATTGGTCTGGTTATCCAGCAGGAACGCGTTTGAGGAAACCCCTTCCTCTTGCCCGGAGCCCCCCTGGACCACCACCAAAGC
>SDBS01005094.1_pt1 | contig 12856 bp, 7 predicted proteins | sample 2277091 | NCBI WGS metagenome assembly SDBS01 (sample SAMN10404972, study PRJNA504765) | marine sediment metagenome | isolation source: marine sediment core GS10_PC15, 163 cmbsf | place: Arctic Ocean: Southern Knipovich Ridge | collected 2010 | reverse complement strand
GCACTTGCTGATTGCATGCCGCTATGTCGAGCGGAACGCGCTGACGGCCGGCGCGGTCGAGCGTGCGGAAGATTGGCGTTGGGGCAGCCTGTGGGCGCGACGCCAAGGCGACGAGCCATTGCGCCCTTTGTTGAGTGAATGGCCGGTAGATCGCCCGAAGGGTTGGGTGCGGTTGGTGAATCGTCCAATGACCAAACAGGAAGCAGATTCATTTCAGATATGTATAGCACGAAGCCGACCTTTTGGCGCCGAAAATTGGCAGAACACGCAGGCGAAGCGTTTAGGCCTCTCACACACAATGCGTCGGGAAGGCCGACCAAGAAAGTTAAACAAAAACAACAAGCAAGAGAACTAGCCGCGAATCGCAAAAAACTAGCTGCGTCCCCGTTTCGACGTCCGTTTCGACGTCCGTTTCGACGTCCGTTTCGACGTCCGTTTCGACGTCCGTTTCGACGTCCGTTTCGACGTCCGTTTCGACGTCCGTTTCGACGCCTAGCAAGCTGGACGCTGGAGGGGCGCGATGTTAGAATGGGCTGTGATTCAAGCCTGGAACGGTTCCAGGCTCAACCCAAATGGGAAATCCCGTGAAAGGAGTGTTTCATGACAAAGTCTGTACTGTTGTTAGTGGTGGCAGCCGTATCAACGGCCGAGACTGTGAACCAACCGCCCGGTGGTATTGGAACTCACATTGCCGTCGAGGACGGATGGCTAACGGTCCGGGGCGTGCTCGACGAAACGCCGGCAAGTCGCGCAGGAGTCATGCCGGGCGACAGGATCGTTCAGATCGATGGCAAGAGCACGCAGAACAAGACCCTTCCGGACGCCTTGCGTCGGTTGGCGGGCTTGGCCGGAGAAGACGTCAGGCTGACCATTCGGCGCGCGGAAAACGGAGAGACGAAGACCTTTGACGTCACGCTGACCAGGCAAGTCATCTCGCGTACCATGGTAACCCGCCGCGCTGGAGCAGTCGACGCCCCTCTCCCCCGCTTTGTCCCGACAAAGCGGGCCGGACCAGTTCAGTTCAACGGTAACAAGATCGTGTCGCGTGTGCTACCCTATTCGGACCTGGTCAGTCTGTTCGTCCGGCTGCCCGTTGCGCACGCCGCGGCGACGGGCCGCGGTGTGAAGGTGGCGGTCATACATCGTGGCGGCCTCGGTGACGTATCTGCGCTGGTTCGGCGGGCGGCGCCCGAGGCACTCGTCAGTACGCACGTCGTCACGGCCAATGAGGATGCCGCCGGGCGTCTCAGCGACAAGCTCGATGCAGTCGGCTGCCGGATCGCCGTAATCCCCGATGTGCCTCGCTGGCCTTCAGCGGCGCTGGAGCGACTCGTGAAACGACTCCTATCCGCGAACGTCACGGTGCTGATTCCGTCGGATCTCTCGCAGGACGAACAGATCATCGCAACCGTCAACAAGTTGCACGCCATCGGTGCGCTGACCGTCGGACGAGTGAACCGTCAATCGTTGGTGATGGTGCAGACTGCTGGTGACCGTACCCCCTTCAACCGCAAGATCCGCGACATTTCTACCGACGTGTTCTCGACGGTTGGACTTTCATCGCCGCTGGATCAGACGGCAATCCCCGTGGCCACGGCCGCCGGCGTGGCCGCCCTGGTGCTGGAAAAATGGCCTGACCTGGCACGCCGCCAAGTGCGCGAGAAGATCGTCTCGGGTGCGCGCGCCGTGTGGCAGGCAGCTTCCATCGAGTCGGGCGACTGGCCCAGGAGCATCGACATCGACCCGACAACCGCCCGGTACATGCCGGCCGATGAACGGGCCATCTTCCGTTTCCGCGCTCTGGACGCGGCCGGAGCCATCAGTGTGGATACGGAGATACCTTGGTTTCTGAACATGCTCAATTGCCACAAGGCCTGGGAGATCACCAAGGGCCGCGGAATGGTCGTGGTGGTGAACGATATGGGCTTTCACGTCAGACATCCGGATCTGGCCCGGAGGATTAAGACACTCGAGCACTTCGGGCCTCGCACGTTCGAGAGCCCCAATCAGAATTTTCACGGCACGGCCATGAGCCGGATCCTGTTGGCGGTCGCCCCGGAAGCCGAGCTCATACCGGTGCTGTGCAGCGCGCCGAGCTTTACGAAACTGCCGGAGAGCATCGCCAAGTCCTTTGAGTTCGCCGCCGAACACAAAGCCGACATAGTCTCATCAAGCTGGTCGGCGCGATTTGCCGCCGACAAGGAGCTTCTCGCTGCTATCCGCAGGGCCGTAGACAGTGGAACCGTTGTGTCGTGGTTTCACTACCCGGAACCGTATCCGGGCCTCCTGAGGCCGACTCTCAGCTACCATGCAGGGCGGAAGATACCCGGTATTGGCTTTACAGATCGGTTTCTGACCGACCCCCCAGACTTCTACCCCGTGGATGCCGAGGCCGGGCTATCGAACACCGCGCCGCAGGCAGCCGGCGTAGCCGCACTGGCGAAGAGTGTGAATCCGGGGCTGACCCCAAGCCAGATCAAGAAGCTGATATTCGACAACAGCACTCCCATCGGCAACGGCACTGTCCTCATCCCGGACGCCTACAAGATCGTGGTGGCGGCCAAAGATATGGCTTCTGGGGGCGGGTAACTTGCGGCTGTCACACTCCAAACAAGGACGCCACGAACTAGCTGCGTCCCCGTTTCGACGCCCCCCGTTTCGACGCCCGTTTCGACGCCTTTTCAAGTGTTGGTTGCACATTCCTATTCCGTTAACTGCAGTCCGTATTTAGATGCAATACCTCTGTTAGCTTCATCTGCATTGCCAAGCTTATGACCACATTCAGCCTCGTAGAAAGGCTTATTCCTTATAAACATATCTCTTGAAATATATCCACTCAGCCACTCACATCGTTTTAGTTTGTTCTCTGGTTTCAAATATACATACCCGCTTGCGACATCAGAGAAACATACACCAGGACGAAACCGGAAATAGCCTGAATTACTGTTCCGCAAAAGTGCAAAAGGTGAGCCAGCCACATCAAATCCAACCGGAGTATTCTCTCGTTCTGCAGTTGCTCTCTCTATTAATTTGGCAATCATAGGGCTGTTATAAGAAGTGTGCAATCGTATATGAAACACCTGATCCCCATATTTTTGATGAAGCATGAATCCCATCCGGCTCCACTCACTGAAGACCTTCTCATCAATTATACGTGCCTGCCGGTAATTGATATAATCATGATTAAGGCCTACCCACACAATTCCACGTTTCCCCTTTTGTATGATTTCTTTTTCCACGTTTCTGGCCATTACTTCATCTCGCTTGATAAGTAGTGGAAAGTCATCAAGCAGCCTAAGGAGTCTTAGCTTTTCCCACGGTGGGCCTCCAGCACATTCCTGCGATGTGCCAGTCATACCAAAGGAAGGACCATCCCATTTAAAGTCGATCCCAATCACTCTCATCTTCTCCTTGCCTTCAGGTAAGCTCTTATTCAACTGCCACACAGTTTTAAATACATCCCAGTATTCTTTATCACCCCAAGCTTTCCACCCTTCGTCTCTTGCAATTTGTAAAGCAAGTTCGGAATCAAACCGGTCGGATGTGACAAGCTTGTCCAATTTGGCCTGATCCTCGACAACACAAGTTTCCATCGCTATGCATGTCACACCAGCTCGATGATAAAGCTCTGGAATAATCCTGTTCAAGAATAGTAAATTGTCCTGTATATGGTGGACTTCACCAAAAATCGTTATCTGATGTTTCTTCGCAACTTCCACGACATAGTCAACCGGATCCTTGCCATTCTTATCCAACCATTTAGCAAAAGTGTCATGGTCAGACTGTTCAAGAGAACTCACCTCCACCAGAGACGAAGAGTCCCTCTGCGAATAAGTAGAGACGACATTTGGTCCAACAGCCATTTTCATAGCATCATTGTAACGCCATAAGGTTACAAAGACCTTTGAGCCTAACAATGTGGTATTTGCAACAAGCACTGCCACTAAAAGCCATCTGGCGCGTTTAATGGTGGTGATATCTTGCTTCACAATCGTTTGGACTATATAATCATGCCAACCACGTTTCTTTCGCGAAAATGCCACCCAGGCAAATCCCAGAAATAAAAAACCAGCGGAAAGAAATTTACCAATCGTCTCGCGTAAGAATGCTCTAACGTATCCTACGGGCTTGCCTTTTGAGGATTGAACAGTAAGGCCACACAAGCGCTTACCAACAGTACTACCTCTCCATCCAATAAGTATAACAGAGTAAACCAGGAAAAACAAAAATACAGTGATTTCTAATGGAATATAGATGTCAAAGTAGTTAAATAGTGAAACGGCAATTCTGATAACGGCCCAAACGATAAACAAATCAATCCAGGTTGCGGCAGCACGCACCCAAAAACCTGCTTTGCGATTGTTGATTACTATATCTTTCATGTTGCCACCGGATTCTAAAAAAGGCTTGTTCATTGCTTCCTGTTCCGTATTTTTATATTGAAGGTTATTTTTTCCACCTTTGCTTCATTTTCTCATCATGCCACAACTTCATTCTTTCGTTCAATCCGTCTGGGGTTTGGCACTCATTTTTTTGTATCTGTCCTCGTCTCCAGAGGAAATCCTCCCATTGTTCGAAATTCTCTTTATTAACAAATCCATCAGCCCAGCTAACACCATGCAATTGCTTCATCGGCTTGAGGAGCACATATCCTCGCGCAATATCAGAGAATACAACATATTTCTGGTATGTAAAATAATAGCTCTCGTTGTCTCTCAAAGAAGCAAATGGTGAGCCGACAACATCAAAACCAATCGGTATGTTGCCATTTAGCACAAACATTTCTTCTAGAAGACCTCCCAACGGTTGTCGAGTTCCAAGCGAATTGTCTCCCCTGGTTAGCTCTTCAGGACGAGTGTGCTGGTAATGTAAGCAGACTTGAAAGATGCGTTCACTATATTTTTCATGAAGGATGCACCCAAACCTTGGAGACACTTCAGCAATCAGTTTTCCGTTTCTTGCTACCGGTTGGCGATAGTGAGTGAAATCATGGTGGGCTCCGACATGCACAAGAACTTTTTTGCCTTTCTTAACTACACTCCAATCAAGAACTTTTGCCATAAACTTATCTCGCGTTGCCATTCTGTAAAAGATACCTGGCAGTTTCCAAAGTGTTTTTCCAGTCCGGAGGACAGAACCGTCCCAGTCGCTGTCCATACAGACCACTTTAATTTTTTCAGCCTCTGGCGGCAGTTTCTGATTCACTTGCCATACCGCCTTTAGAATATCAATGTACTCCTGGAAACCCCATTCAGGCCAACCACAGTCTCGTAGCAATCGAAGTGCCAATTCTTCATCATACGATTCACCCGTTACAAGCCGATTTGCAAGTGCGGTGTTCTTATACTTAAATACCTCCATCGCCAAATATCGAACACCCCCTTGGTGGTAAGCAGGCTCAATTAGCTGTCCCACAAACTCACAAACCTCTTTTACCTGATGAGGCTCACCCAGGATGACTACATCATGCTTCTTGAACTTATCAATAACATACTCTATAGGTGGTTTTCCATTTACTTTTAGATACGCCCCAAGCCGTACATGATCTGCCTCCGTTAAACTGCTTACATCAACGGCATCCGGCCTTAAGACATTTCTTTTCTGGAGAGTACTTACGTTAAGAAAAAATAGACCAACTTTCGAAATTATGAAAAGAATGCTTATGGCAAGTATCGTTGACAATATCCATCGGCCGCGTTTAACAGCCCTTAAGTCCTGTTCCACAACAGTTCGGGCAATATGATCATGCCATCCTCGCTTAGATCGGAAAAAGCCGGCCCAGAAGAAACCAATAAAAAAGAAAATACCGGCAATAAGCTTTCCGGCCACTTCCCTCAGTAGGCCTCTCAAGTAGCCTACAGGCCTATTATTAGTTCGCCGCACCGTTAATCCGCAGAGTACCTTTCCAATAGTGCGGCCTTTTCCCCCAACGAAGATTGCCAAATAAGCTATCAGGAATAAAACGGCAATATATTCAAAATTGTCGAAAACACCGAATTGTTCCAGAATAATTACACTGACTTTCAAGAACAGGCAAATAATCAGTATATCAACGCAGAGTGCGGCAAAACGAACCCAAAAACCTGCTGTGCGATAATTGGTAAGTGTTTCTTTCATAAACTGGGAGTCGAAACGGAGTCGAAACGAGTCGAAACGGGGACGCAGCTAGTTATTGGAGTCGAAACGGGAGTCGAAACGGGCTCGGCAAAGAGACCGCTTGGCGGCGGAATCGAGACTTTCTCGTTCTTTTCGGGCGGCTGTTCGATGGGTGCGGTCTTTTCAGGGTCACGGGTTAGTCGGGACGTGGTGGAACTGCTGCCAGTACTTCCGGTCGAGGTCATACGGGTCGACCGCGGCTGGCTGGGTCAGATCGAAGTCTGCCGGCAGCACTCCGTAGCGTTTCATTTCGCGGAGGTACTCGTAGCGGGGTTGGAAGCCGGGCATGTCGAAGCGCTTGATCTCATTGAGCCGTTTGCCGGCGGCCTGAAGATGCACGAGGATGGCTTGGTAGTCCGGGTCGGTGGTGTCGGAAAAGACCACCGGGTGCGTGAAAGGCTCGGGCGTAATGGCCAGGTCCGAAGGGACGGGTGCGGGCGTCGACAGCGGGCCCTCGGCGTCGCCGCCGGCGGCCTTTGCCAGCCCGACCCGCAACGCTAGCGAGTGCTCGGGCTGAGTGAGATTGAAGATGTTGTGGCGCGAAAATCGCGAGACGGGCCGCATCCAGCCCTCGAAATCGCCGTGCCCGTCGCCGCTGTCGATCTGGTCGGTCACGAACCGGGGCATGCGGTTCTGGTGACACTCCGCACAGCGACGTTGCATGGCGTCTAGGGCGGGAGCGGTCGACGGCCAGTCGTTGGCCATCTCGCGGATCGGCTGGTTGTTACGCCACCAGCCGCCGATCTGTCCCGTGCCGTAGGCAGCGTACGTGCCGGCATACGGCGTGGTCGAGTCGAGCCAGAGACGCACGACGGTACGCTCCTGGTCCGACAACTGCACGTCGTAATGTGCTACGTCGAGTTTCTTCATAAGCGGCGCAGCGAAACTGAAGTTCTCGTAGGGGTCGTCGTTTCCCGTCGGACGTCCGCTCACGTTCTGTTCGCCTTTCCAATTGAGTCCGGCACTGTCCTTGATCTGCCGGTAGAGCATCAGGTTGTAGTAGGCCAAGGAGTAGGTCGGGCCGCGGTCGCCGGTCAATACGATGCCCCCGTCGCGCCGGTCGGCCTTGTGGCACTCGACGCAGTGGCGGTCGAGGACGGGCTGGACATCGCGAGGAAAGTCCACAATCTCCGGGGCGCCGGGGATCGGTTCGATCCGGCTGGGCGAACGCTGAGATGCGAGCGTTGCGCGTGGGGCGTGCGGCGGCTTGGTGCGATGCTCGTGGCAACCGATGCAGCTTGCTCGCTCGCCCGGCATGACCGTGACGAACGAACGCATCTGTTTCACACACAGGTCGTCTTCATCAAGTGCGGCAAGGTAGATGCTGCGACCGGCCGGAACCTCAAAATGGGCCGAACCGTCGGATTCGACCGGCACCGTGCCCAGAATGCGGTTGAGCGTCCATTTGCCGCCGTGGGCGATGGGCGTCGTGCCGCCCCCGTGGAAATTGACCGGCTTGCTCAGATCCTCCATGACCAGCAGTTTCCGGATCGAGCCGCGCGGGACATTGGCCATCTTGCGGCCCAGATAGACGTTCATCAGGGAAAGCGTACCGGTCGCCTTCGCCAAGTCGACGCGCGACGAGATGATCGGTTCGCGCGGCCGCGGCGCGATCAACCGCGGTTCGTGGACCACCCCATGCGAGCGCCACAAGGTTTTGACCTCGCCGGAGTAGGTCACGCAGACCAGTTCGTTGTTGTTGGCCGCCACGAATTGCGTCTCGGAGAGCGGATAGGGATCGCGGAAGCCGTTGCCGGTGATCGCCCGGGTCTGGGTAAGGTCGTTCGGGCCGTTGTGAACGCTCAGTAGGTGGATGAGGCCCTGGTGCTCGGTCTGGCCATGGTAGCCGGAGTCGACGTAGACCACGCCGCTCGTGCCGGGGATCGGTCGAGCGTCGATATAGACGCCGCCCGCTTGCTGGTTGCCGTAGTAGATCGTGGCGCCGGAGCCGTCGGGATTCATGGCCCAAAGGTGATGGAAGCTGACGGCGTCGCGGTTGACATACTCCCAGCGCGTGTAGATGATGCGTCCGTCGGGGAGGATGGCGGGCGTATTCTCGGTAACCGAACCGGAGGAGAGCCGACGGATGTCCGAACCGTCGGCGTTGCAGCGGTGCAGCGTGGCGACGGGCGCAAACCAGCAGAGCACATAGCGCTGACAGCGCGTCGAGCAGAAGACGATCCCGCCATCGGGCAGGTAGGCCGGCTCGACGTCGTCCCAGTCGCCGGAAGTCAACTGTTTCAGATCGGTGCCGTCGAGGTTGATCTCGTAGAGGTTGTAGTTATGGGCGCCGTCGCGGCGGTAGGAGAAAAGGGCCTTCTTCGCGTCGTAGTGGACGACCGGGTCGCGGAAGGCGCCTTTGGCATCTTCGATCAGCGTGCGAGCGCGGCCCGTGGCCGGGTCGAGGATCGCCAGCCGCCCGCCGTCGGCGCCGTGCAGCCACTGGTTCTCGTCGCAGCCGCTGTAGCCGAAGTTGGCGTAGTAGTGCTCCTGAACAATGTGCCGCTCGGCGAAGAGGATCTCCCCGGGTACGGTTGCCAGTGCGGGCAGCGGCGGCTGGGGCGGTCGCTTGGCGAAGCGAGCCGCGATCTGTGCGTCGGACAACGGTTCCTTCCAGAGGGTCACGCCGTCGAGATAGCCCTGGAAACTGCTGCCTGCCGAACCGGGGCCCCCGATGGCCAGCGGCTCGGTGATGTTCGCCACAGCCGTGCCGTCGAAGGGCACGGTCTCCATCAGCGTGCCGTCGAGGTAGATCCTCAGCGATTTCCCAGCAGCATCGGCGACGCCCACGATCTGCTGCCAGCGGTCAAGCTGCACGAACCCGCCTTCACACGCGATGTAGGCCCCGTCGGCCTGGCCGTGGACCAGACTGGCCTGGCCGTTCTTCAGCGCCAGGTGATAACCGTATTGCCCCGGAGGACCCCAGTTCAACACGATCCGGTTCCACTGGGAAATTCGCGTCGGGTAGATCCAAGCCTCGATGGTGTAGTTGGCGCCGAGCCGAGTAGCCTCGCTCAGCGGAGCGGCCAAGTAATCAGCGTCCCCTTCCGCAACGCCCAAGGCGAGCGCTTTGCCCTCGGTCCCGGGTAGCGTGTCGGCATCGGCAAAGCGAAGCTTGCCTTCGACCGGTTCCAGTCCGTCGGCCGAGCCATCGAAAGCCCACGACGCGGTAGGCGCGGTCGGCTGCTCCGCCGAGTAGGCGACGCCCGCGAACTGCGCCGCCATGGCCAGGCACCCAATAACCGGAAGCCCCTGGCGAACGCATTCGCCCAAGAAGGTCCCAACTTGCGTTTTGAAGTCCGTCACTTTCGATTCAGAGCCGCCCATCGAGCCACCTCCCACTGGAATGTTTTCAAGAGTTCCATCGCCCCCTCCGGTGAACCGACATGGCCAGGCCAGTCGTTTTCTTGGAGACAGCGATTACCTTGGGACAGATATCGACTACCATGCTACCATATCGGCCCAAAAAAACCAAGGCAGCCCGCTGCACGTCTTCGATTCTGCGGGAAAATGGCCGAAAAACACCGGCATCCGCTCCCGGAACCCGACCGGTCGCCGGCCAGCACCACGCCAAAGACCAACAAAAGACTCCCGTCCTGCTCTGTAGAAAACCCGGAACAACAGGCCCGGGGTGGCTGGCGGCTGAACGAAGTGAAGCCCCAGTTCTTGAGCCTCTGGGGCACCGCTACGCTATGCCCCAGCCACCCTCATCGCTGGTTTTCTACAAAGCACTCCCGTCCCTTTTTTCTCTTGTAACGGTCATCTGGTCTGTAACGGCAATTAGTTCAAGGAAAAGGGAAACTGGCTACTGGGGGTCAAGGCCAGCAACTCGACCGTTGAGGCCTGCAAGTATTCGCGTGCGTCCCAATTCATTGGAAATGGTGTAACACGTGACGTAGTCTTGGGAGACTGGACGGTAGTATCACACCGTTCTATTCAGAATCTGAAGGTCATTCATCAGCCACATGGAGTGACACATGCGTTGCACATACTTGATTCTCGTGGCTATTGCCATGCTCATCGTCCTCGGTTGTTCCGACTCAAGCGACCTTGAGAAGGCTCGGCAAGAGGCCAAGACGGCAGCGGCTGAAGTCGAGAAACTACGAACGGAGTTTGAACTTGCCAAACTGAAGGCCGAAAGGGAACTGGCGGACGCGAAGGCCAAGCAGGCGGCGTCAGAAGCCGATGCAGACACATCCAAGGCAGCGCTTGGATTCATTGGCATGCGTGATTTGCCAGCAGTACGTCAGCCTGGCCCGGAGTGGACGCCCCAGGAGTTGCTCGCCGCCTATTTCAACGCACCGTCGTGGCTTCATCGAGTGCCGCTAGTCAAAGATTGTGAGCGTGTCAAGCCTCTGATGAAGTCCCACTACGGAACTGCTCGAATCAAGCCAATGGAGTTTGAAGTCTTACGACTTGCGCCAGAGAGTGCAGAAATTGGGAATACGCTCACAGCAACGGTCAAATTGGCGACCGATACCACAGATTACATGATATTTAGGTCGGCGGAAGGTTACCGAGTTGATTGGGAATCGAGTAGAGAGAAGTGGCTTGCTGCGGAAGAGGCTCGTTTCAGAGAAGCACATGGTCTCGTCAATGCTTCCGTACATGCCAAACTAGTGAAGCAAGGACAATCTGGGAACTTCCCGGAACTCACTTTTGAATTCACTAACCACTCGGATGCATATCTTGCGAATGCCACGATTGAGGTTACAGCGTTCGGGAAGAGTGGACGGTACCTCCAGAAGGGCTTGTGCTTTGTTAGAGATCTTCCGCCAGGGAAGTCCACATTCGAGTCTATAACCCTTGTTCAAATTGCCCCGTCTGACCTCAAGACGTGGAACATGAAAATGAGCCAGGTCAGCATCCAAACAAGTAGTGGGGGCACAGAGTCTGCTGACAAGTATTTCGAGTTGAAGGAAATAGGTAACACTTCAGCCGAATGGGGAAAAAAGGGGAAAAAGAAAAAAGGGGCCGGGAGTCTAATTTCGGTATTCGGTCTGCGACACGGGGTCGTCCGCGTGGGCGAACGGTTCGGTCGAACTCTAGTCTCACAATGATTCGTTTGCATCAGGCTTCGCCGGATGGGCCGATTTGGAGCGGTTCTTGACGAAACTGGCAAGATAAAGAATCCCGACGTCTCAGTTCTCCTTCATTCTTTATTTTCCCTTTGTTTTCTCGTCATAACGTCGAAACGGTGCGCCAGGTGTGCCGCAAACAATACCGGATTATCCTTGCTGATGGCGACGAGCATTCGCAGCTCCCGCAAGTCGAGAACGTGCAGCATCGCACCTGACTGCTGTGAAGCATTGAGGAGCTGTGCCCCCACACGTCCCCAATCCAGGCCGGGCAGCATTTCCGACACAATCACCACTCCCTGACGGATCGTCCCGACCGTTGGCGGCAATGTGATCACGGAATCGCTTCTCGTCACGAGCGGCAACCCGCTCGCCACATTTCGCATCGCGCCAACAAGCTGGTCTATCCCTTTGTCTATCTGCTTCTGGACACTCTTCGCACGCCGTTCCGTTGACCGATCAAGGCTGGTGGTGAGCATGGACGCCACCTTCGATTCGAAGAGGCAGATCCCCGCGTCGCAATGCGTCAGAATGTCCGTTAGCTCGCGCAGGTTCCTGCCTTCACGCACGTGGGGCGAGTGAACAATGCGTCCTTCGAACAAGTGTTCCAGCAAGTGCCATGTCGACTGTTCTAGGCCCCGGCCTTCATCCGGATCGTCCAGCTGGAAGTCGAGCACGTCTGTCAATCCGATCGTCGTCGAGTGCTGGGTCTCGAATCCGGAGAGTGTCAACGGAATCGTTATGAATGTTGGCGCGTATTTCGCGGGAACAGCCAACTGTGCATCGCCGAAACTCTGCACCTCATCGAACACATCCGAGAGCAGAGGAATCCACGGCCCTACATACCGCGAACCGGCTGCGTCGATCATTGCGGAAGCCGCAGCGCATTCCGGCCCACTGAACGCGCATGCCGCGCTGGCGACCTGTCGGCTCAACTCATCAAAGAAGATCACCAGCGTCCGTCCCGCCCGCAGAATGTTCTCGATGGCCATCTGCTCTTCCGCGTGCCGGAGCACCCCGGAGAGCATCAGTGCCGCGCTGGGATCATCCGCCACCGTCAGCGTCGTCGCCAGTACCACGCCTTCGGGCGTTTCCGCCCTCGCGACCGTGAGCGACACCGGGCACGAGCGATACGCTGCCTTGATCGTCAAAGCCGACATTTTCGTGACGAGCGCAAATTCGTCGCCTTTGTTGATCGGCAGAGGCCAGCAACCCGCCGCTTCGTTCTTCATCTCCTCCCAATTGCGCGATGACGGTATGAACATGTTTTCCTACTCTGCAAGACTTGCAGCATCCCATCATGGACAGTTTCGCATAGCGGGTTCCATTCGGGACGCAAAAAGGACGCACAAAGGGGACGGGAGTCTTATTTTGGCATTGGGTCGGCTATCCGGAGTCGTCCGCGTGGGCGAATGGCTTATTCGTTTCCTTGGAGGCAGCGATTACATGGGGACAAATATCAGATTCCATAGTACCATTTCGGCCCCAAAAAGACAAAGGCAGCCCGCTGCACGCCTTCGATTCTGCGGGAAAATGGCCGAAAAACACTGGCATCCGCTCCCGGAACCCGACCGGTCGCCGGTCAGCACCACACCAGAAGCCAACAGAAGACTCGCGACCCT
>SDBS01005093.1_pt1 | contig 12857 bp, 14 predicted proteins | sample 2277091 | NCBI WGS metagenome assembly SDBS01 (sample SAMN10404972, study PRJNA504765) | marine sediment metagenome | isolation source: marine sediment core GS10_PC15, 163 cmbsf | place: Arctic Ocean: Southern Knipovich Ridge | collected 2010 | reverse complement strand
CTTTTATTATCATTATACTTTTGAAAACTTGTATTTATTATCATATGAAACAGGATATTATTATTACTTTGAGGTTGTTGATTGAATTGATTTAAGTTTTAGTGAAGATTTACAAAAAAGATATATAAAATAATTCTAACAACTGAGTTATTATATTATAGTATTTAGTAGTTGTTGCATATAGATACTTTCTTAAGGAGGACAAGTTATGAAGTTTAGTGAAGTAATACAATCAACCGGGACTTTTATTGAATTGAAAAGGATAGCCAAAGCCTATGTAATAGATTATAGAAATCTAACTCAATCTGAAATAAAACAAGCTCTTTTAAAAACAGCACCACAATACTATCATATCAAAAATGTTATGATTACGCTGCAATCTTTACTTTTACATCAAGATAGAAAAATTAGAGTTTTATATTTACTATTTATAAAAGATATTTTATTGAATAAGGACGATTTCATGTGCACTCAAAGACAAATGGAAAGTGACATTTTAGAAATTGAACAGAATATTGTTAATGAGTCTAATGAAATAACTTTAGCACAAAATAATGAAAAATCTGAAAGACTAGATTTATTCAGCTTTGTACTAGAATGTGCTTGGGAAAACAACAATGATATTTCACCTGATGAAAAAAACCTTATTGAGAAAATCAGGAAAAGAATAAATATTACTGATTATGAATATCGAATCTTAGAATCGCGTATAGGCAAATACCCAAGTAATGAAAACAAACTTAACACAAAAAATGAAATCGAAGAAGTTCGTCGTTATCTTCAAGAAACAGGATTACTATTTACAATTCGAGATTCAGATAAAATTGATTATGACATTATTCCTGAAGAATTGGCTGTTGTCTTGCGTGAATGTATGAATCTTGAAATACGTCGACATGGTTATAATGAACTAATGCAATATAAAGCAGTTCGCTCAAAAAAATATCTACTCGATATGCTCTCTAAAGCAAAAGTTGAGTATTCATCATCTATGGATATGCAACAACTACAACATCTTTGTATGGAACGTATCAATCCAACACTTCTTTTAGGTGGATTTTCACCTCGTGATGGTCTTAATAATGAGCAATTATCAAATTGGTGTAATAAACTTGATATATCTTCTAGAGGTACAAAAACTGACCTAATTAATAGAATAATCTCCTACTACGATAATATAAAAAAAGGTATAATCGAAAACATGGAAGATGAACGCAAGAAATGGTTTGAATATTTTGATGATTTTTCTTCTCGCAACCTCGGAACACTTCGTCAGCAAGGTTTAATAAAAAAAGATATTGAATGTGAAAGAAAATTCGAAGAAGCAACCAATTATTTGTTTGAAAGATACTTAGGACATACTCCCCTACTGCTGAAAGGTACGGAGCATCCAGATGGAATACTATCTTATAATGATAAGCTGATATTCTGGGATAATAAATCTAAAGAAACACCTGTTCATCTTGCAGACCACATAAAACAGTTTGACAGATATATCAAAGCTTCTGAAAAAGCAATTGATTGCTTTATAGTTATAGGTTCAGATTTTACTTCAGATTCTGAAAAGGAATGTATCAAATACAGACTAACAAATAATACTATTATAACTCTTATCAAAGCTTCTGATCTCAAAGCTATTGCACTGTCTTGGAATAAGGATACTTCATTTCCTTTGGGTTATTTTCGACAATCTGGATTTTTTAACATGAAATTAGTATAATAAAAAAAGACGCCTTTCGGCGTCAAATAATTGATTATATAGTTATCTATTCTATATCCTCTAACTGTTGTGGGAATATTGGTAGACCAAAGAACTCGTCGCAAACATTTTCCGCAAATTCTTCGCAAGGCGGTATACGGCAAAAGCCATAAGCCGGAACTAATATACATACCTCTGCTATAACTTTGAGGATTACAGTAACGCAAACGGTTATGACAAAACACGTTCTGCGCAGGTAAACTCCGCTTACACAAATAGCACTAACCAAATTATCCACTTCGAAAGGTACTATTGAATCGTTAGGTACAAACATAATTACATCTTTATGAACTGTGATAGTAGCTTCTCCGATAAATTCGTCATCATTGTCATCGAGGAACACTACCTCGATTGGAATCTCTACTGTTGCCTTTACTCTGGCAAAATGCTCACGTTCAATAATCCGCTCTATCTGTAAATCAGTTATCGTACCTTTTGATGAAGTTGATTTGCAGCTAACAAATGTTAGCGGCTCAACCGGACAAGCAGGCTTAATATCTGTGACATTTATATGCACGCCTTCAAGACGATCTTGCTGCATGCATGAATCATATACTTTTTTGACCTGCAGACAGACTCTCTCGCATAAACCGCATAACGCTTCATTGCCGCCGCCTACCTTACCCGGACAAACTTCTCCGCCGGTATTCCTTAAGGAATAAAAGGACATTATTTTCCCTCCTTCGCACTGCTGCTATAAATATGAATTTTCATTATCATACTATGTGCATTGAGGGTAATATGTGCTGATTTAATAATTATTTATTAATATAAAATGCAATAATATACTGATATATGGTGTTGTGTATGGTTGTTATATATAAGTTATATAGATGCCTTAAATTCGTTTTTTTTAAAAATAAAAGTGATAAAAGGAAATACTAACCAAATTGTATTTTAATCAAACAAATGGCTTGTTTTTTAATAAATAAAATAAGGGTATTTCCCCTATCTTAATTCAACAGACCACCCTTAATATAACTCAAGGTGAAACAGTATTTGTATCACTTTGTATCGGATTTGCATTATTGACTTCGTCAATTGCAGCTTGTACATTAAGCTCTGCATACATCGACTGCACATAATTTTCCCAGTCAATATCAAAATCACGCGTTGTTTTAATTAGATTAACAAGCTTATGTTCTGCTATCAAATCAATATCAAATATACACATTTCGGGTGTCAGCATACCATTTGTGAAAAGTTCACTTTGATGACTCCACGGCCATATATTACTTTCTATCATATCACTAGCATATGTATTAAAAGTTGAACCTGCTACATTATCAAATGGATTTTTATAAATATTAATATTGGCAAGATTAGAAAAATTATAAAGCTACGTATTTTGAGATGAAAATGATTGTTCATCTTTTTGGTATTCATAATTTTCAACAGTTTCCGAACCGTATATGAGATAGTTTCTGCCTTGCGGGCTATACATCCAATTGTATAATTTTAATATTTTATACATTTGACCATCGGTTATATTACTCGATATGAGAGAGCCGCCCTTAAAAGTATCAACCTCATTTGAAATTGTGCCTTTAGGAGTTTTATAACTAGGCATTATTCTTACACTGTTTTCTATGCTCGTATCCGGATTGTAAATTGCCCACTGCGTTTCAAAATCTAATAAATCGCTGTAATATGCAGGTGCAAGCAGCATACCCGCTTTAGATGATAAAAACTTCTGCATGGCCCGCTCCGGAGTCTGGTCTGCAATGTCTGGATCTATTACACCATCACGATATAATTGTGCAGCCCAAGCCATTGCTTGTTTTGCTGAATCACTCAAAAGCCCGGGAATCCATCTGCCGTCTTCAATTACCCAGCTGCGCACTCCGAACGGCTCAAGAAACATCGACCATAAAAAATCAATTCCGCCGGAGCCCGTAATGCCCCAAGTGTCCCAAATTGTATTATTATCAGGATCAGATGCTCTGAAGTTTGAAAGTAATTTTATTATATCAGTAAATTCAATATCTGTATCAAATGAGGAATATGATAAATTCTGAGCCCAATCTTTTCTGTAATAGATAACATTGGTTGAACCGTGTGTCTGGTCAAAAGTCTGATATGTGCGAGGTATAAAATACATTTTATCATTCACTGAATAAACATCTTCATACCAGCTTAATACCTCTGATAATCTCTGCATTTTCCCCCATATCTCTTTAGGTAAGAAAGACAAAGCGCCCGCATTAATGAGCTGTTTATATTGAAGCTTGTTATCTGTGACATCGTGCATAAAAACATCCGGAAGCTGGTTTGCGCCTGCCATCCAATCGAGTTCCGACCGCCAATTATCGGTGGATAATGTTATTGGTTTTATATCAATTTTAAAATTTGCTTTTATATAATCGTAAATCATAATGGAGGCTGCGCTTTGCGGCGCTCGGATTTCCCAAACGCCAAAAGATATTTCTTCGACCTCATCTGTCATGGTATTTGTCTTTTCATCTATGACAGGCAAGGCTTCTTTGCTGCATCCTAAAAAAAATAAAGCAGATGAAAATATTAATACAGCCAGGATAATATTTGCAAATCGTTTAAACAATTAGATAGTTTCCTTTCACAAAGGTTATATAGACCAACGTTATGGGTCTGTTGAATAATTGCTTTTTATTGATTGATAAGGATAGATTTCTTTTAACGCAATCAATATATTGTAGTGCCACTCGTTGAGTACCACAAGATATAGTGGTTGCGTTAAATGGAATATAGACCATCAAGCGATGAGGATGAATTACTCAACAAACCCATTATATCATTATCTATTTAATTTAGTATGGTAATATTTAAAAATAGACAATTCTTTATGTATTATAACATAATATTTATATGATATTTTTTAACAATTTTTAAACTTTCGGTAAATTTAATGTTCAATGTTTTTGATATATCCTTCTTCTCTTGTAAAATCAAAAACCTTTGTTTGAGAATCTCCTGATGTATCTATAATATGAAATGCATTATCAAAGTAAACCTCATTCCATGCATGATAATATTCGCTTTTTTCATAATAACCGAGAACAACCTTGCATACTATCCCCTGACTTCTGCACATTGATGCAAATAAAACAGCAAAATCTGCGCATATGCCGAGCTTTGTCTCAAAAGTCTCTTGCGGGTCAGGCTGATATCCGGCTTCAAGTTTTCCGACAATCGAAAAATCATATTCTACATTACGCACAATCCAATCATATATTGCCCTAGCTTTTTCCTCTTGTGTATATGCATTTTTTGTAAGCTCTAAGCCAAAGCTTATAAATTCATCATCATTTTTATATCTTACATAAGAATTTGAAAATAGATACGGAAATTTATCATTTATCATATTACATGTAAAAAATTTTGTTTTTATTAAACGATATGATTTATCCACTGCATTTTCTGCTATTGAAATTGAATAATCCCCATCACCTAAATGCAGTGAAAATCTTTGGTATCTGCCGTCTGCAAGCAGGTCATATACAAGGCTTTCACCATCTTTATCAATTAAAACTTTAACATCCTTATTTGATTTATATGATACATAAATATGACCATTCATATTCGATTTAACATATATCTGTGGTCTGTCATTATTTGATATCGGAACCTGCGGTGTTGGAACAGGTGTAATTTCAGGTGCTGCGGCTGCAGTATATGCCGGTGTGGCAGCAGGTGCTGCGGTCGGTGAAACTTCATCTGATTCATCTGTAGAATTCATAATATCGGAAGAACCGGCTGCCTCTGTAGTATCATCTGAATTTTCGTTAGGATGTATTTTTATATCATTATTTGAATTAATTATTTCGACAATATTATTTAAATTACCATCAGATAATTCAATTTTTGATATTACAACAAAACCTGCAATCATAAATATGATTATAATTATTATTATAACTAAAGCTTTTATTCCTTTTTTCATATTATTCCTACTAACTAAAATTTTGCGGCTTGATTTCATAATCAATTGGATTTTGATTTTGCTTCCATGACAATATTTTAAATCTTTGAACATCCTTTTGCTTTTCAATTGTAAACTCACTCTGCCAAGCTTCATCATTTAAAATCTTTATACTGTTTTTAATATTCATAACTGCGATTATGATTTCCAAGTTTTTTAAGCCGGGACTGTCACCTGCACTTACTATATAACTAAGTTTTAAATCACCGTTTGAAGGCACATTATTATCAGGATTTAAAAAGTCATCTGCACATTCATAATCATCACCATATACCAATGTCATATTATATTTTTTCGCATATAAGCTCAATGCTTTTGCACTGTTGTAAAAATAAATCCTGGAGAATGTATTATCAAGTAAAATAACTCTGACAGCTTTACTTTTTGCTTCGCTTGAACCTATTGATAACAGCGCCGCAAGTTTCGGATCTTGACTGTCTTTTATGTCTTCTTTAATTAAAATTATACTATTCATAAATATCGTTGTATTCTGCATTGATAAAAACAACTTTTCATCTGCCTGTGCTACAATTTCTTCGGCAGCTGTATCCAGTAAATAAAAATCTATTTTCGACTGTGCAGTCTTTACAGCAAGTTTTTTATTTATCCATCCTGCAGTTAACAACGCCCCGCCGAATGCAGTAAACACCAATACAATCAGCACAACGAGTATGGAGGCTGCTCCGCGGATATTGTTTTTCATGACGTACCCCGCGGATAATACCTTTTTGTTATAATCTCTAAAATGCTGACTTGCTCCTCATTATTGATTTTATTGAAATTAATCTTAAGCTTCCATAAATCACCTGATTTATATTTGATATCCTCACCTAGATCAATCTCCAAAATTACCGATGCTCCTTTTGTAGAGTCTAAATAATTCCAGTTCTTATCAAAACAATATATCCACAAAAAATCTGTGGCATTGATTTCTCCCTTTGATATAAAATATTCATCCAAATAAGCCGTGTTTATGAAATCCTGAAAGGTTTTGGATGATTTAAATGTTTCTGCCATATTACCGCTTCTGTTTATCGCCTCATCATACATATCTGCATCAATAGAAAGGTTATTGCCGGCAATGAATATATTTAGTATTACTACGCTGCAAAGTGAAAGCGCTGCAATGGCTATTATAATTTCAGCAAGAGTGAAACCTTTTTTATTTTTAATCATCGCCCTTGCCCTTCTGATCGCAGAGTTATAATCCTCAGCTGTGATATTATTTTATTATCAATCGTATATTTTACTTCAAGTCTTATTAAACTTCCCATCTTCATTACATTGAATTCCCCGATATCACATATTTTTGTAAAATTATCAATCTGTATTTTTTCACCTTTTAATACATAACATTCAATTAAATTGTCATCACGTCTTAATATCCAAAGCTGTTCACCTTCAATATCTGTAATATCAGATATGACAAGTACATTTTCACCGGCATATTCAGGATGCTCTCTGACATATATTTTGCCTGTCATATCACCTTGATGCACTCTGTTTTCAACATAAGATAGTGCAACTCTTGCAAATGCTTTGTTTGAACGATTTTGGGATATTTTATCATATGCACCGCTGCCCGTCTGTATCAAGGTAAAACCGAGCATGCAAAAGAGAGCAAAAAGCGCAAAGACCATCATGAGTTCAGTCGCTGAATATCCTTTTTTGTTCTGAAATATTCTCATTTTTCAAGCACCTTAACAACCGGTTTAAAATTTGGGCTCGTGAACTCGTAATAATAAAAATACCCATCTTCCTGTAGATTTAATCCATAATTATCTATCAAATAATCTATCGTCTGCGGATATTCACCTTCGATTGCATAACAGTGTATCAATGCATTTTCAATTGAAAGTTCTATTATATTTATGTTTAAATCTGCATTTTTTAATATACTATCATTTATTACAGGTACCAATGCATAGGATAATACTATTAAGCAAACTGCAAGTATAATGACCGTAATAATTTTTAATCGCAGAGCTGTCATTTATCTAAATTGCTCTCATGATATTAATCAATGGCAGCATTAATGAAAGCAAAACAACACCTATTATAATCGACAATATAATTATTAATATCGGCTCTATCATACCGGTAAGCCGTAAAAGCGCTTCATCTACATCCTCATCATAAAAGTCCGCTGACTTTTTAAGCATATCCTTAAGCTTTCCTGTTTTTTCGCCGACTTTTATCATCCGAAGAAGCATCGGCGGAAATATGCCGGTTTCACCGATAGCAGCACTCACAGACGTGCCTGTGCTTATTTTATCTTTTGCTGCAACTAATTTTTCCTGCAGATAACTATTTTCAAAAAGGTAAGACAACTTATCTATTGCTTCATCCATTGGTATTTGTTTATCCGAAATCATTGCAAGAAATCCCGCAAATTCTGCCGCTGTAATTTTTTTGGCAAGCAACGATACACCGGGTATTGAAAGCTTGATTCTGTCGTAAACTTTTTTCCCGATTTTTGTATTGCGTGACCATATAAAAAATATGACCAGCAAAGCAATTCCAAGCAGAATATAAAGACCAAAGGATGACAAAAATGAAGATATGTTTAAAAATCCACGGGTTATATTCGGTAATTTCCCACCCGTCAATTTCAGCATGTTATCAAACATCGGCAGTATTTTAACCACAAGCAATACTATAACCCAAATCATTAAGATTGTTAAAATAACAGGATAAGTTACCGCTGTCTTGATTTTTTGTTTTATACGGGTATCCTTTTCATAATATTTTGCAAGATGCAAAAAAACTTCATCGAGATTTCCTGCGGATTCACCTAATGTAATTAAATTAATCATATATACGGGAAAAACTATTTCTTCTTTTAAAGCATCTGACATCTTAAATTTCTCATCATCTTTAATTTTTTCGTATACATTCGATAAAGCAATCTCCAAGGCAGAATTATCAGACTGCTCACATATCAACAACAGACCGTCAAGCATAGCCATATCAGAGGATATGACAGCTGACATCTGCCTGCACATAATTGATAAATCACGAGATGATATGTGATGCGATATAAAAAATTTTGATATTGATTTACTGATGCTAATATCATTATAGCCTCGCAGATGCAGTTTTTCTTCAGCATTTTGTTTATCTTCTGCTTCGATATAACTTTTAATTGTTTCCATTTCACCATTTACTGCGCTAAATTTGAAAAAAATCATATACTTCCCCTTTGTGGTGACTGCTTAAATAATCCTATTAGGGACTGCCCAATAATTCATTATCACTGCTTGGCGGTCTATAACATTTATCGCAACCACTACATCTTTTGGTACTCTACGAGTGTCTACAATATATTGATTACGCTAAATAAAATCTATCCTCACCAATCAATAAAAAGCAATTATTCAACAGTTCCATAATAATATTACATTATTTTGCTGTAAAATTATAGTTATATTTGTTCAATATTTCATTTAATATTTCAATATATTGCTTTTTTATGTCCTCAGGGTATAATATTTCTGCTTTATCCCCCAATAAAAATAGCCATGAAAAAAAACCCTTTGACGGCAAAACTTTAAAAGTTGCAATCATATAATCATCTTCATCATGCATGGTTATATTAATTCCCAATCTGTCAAAAACCACATCACGAAGTGATTTATGAAATTTAACTTTTACTTTTACTTCACTGCCCGAAAACATGGTGAAACGTCCTTTTATATATTCGGCTGCATCAATTCCGTTTTCAAATCCTAAAAGTTCGGTTACAGGTCTTCTTTTTATATTCGTGACTTCAGCTTTTATGATTCTGTCTACTCTGTAGTGGGCAAGTCCGTCATATTTATCCATATTCGCAATAAGATAGTAGGCATCATCTGCCCATACCATTAAGTATGGATTGACTTCATACTTCATGCCTCCATATCTTGGCACTGTTTTTCTTGCCTCGTCGTATTTCAGATATTTGAATGTTAATTTCATGCCGCCCGATATAGCCATGCCTATAGCATCTATCGAATAAAACACTTCTTCATTCTCACATTTAATGCGGCTGTCTACAAAGATTTGTTTCTTGAAACCCGCAAATTCGTAAATGCTGCATAATGAGCCGAGTTTTTCGATGAGTTTATGTGTTTTTTTTACTGTAATGAAACGAGCCGACTGCATGGCATCAAGTAATAATCTTACCTCCGCATTTTCAAACTGCCTTGCAGCCAGGAAAAACCCTTTTTGATTTCTTATAATATCATATCCGCATTCTTCAAGTGCTGTGATGTCTCGATATATGGCTTTTCTTTCTACAGTTAAATCATATTTTTTTAGATGCTTTATTATTTTTACTGCAGATATAGGATGCATTTCATCTGAATATTTATATAATATCTCAAGCACTCTTAATATGATTATTTTTGTTTTTAAACCTGCTTCCATATAACACCTCATATATAATGGTTTATATTATGGGACTGTTGAATAATTCGTAATCACTGCTTGGCGGTCTATATTTCACTTATCGTAACCACTACATCTTGTGGTACTCTACGTGTGGCACTACAATATATTGATTACGCTAAATAAAGTCTATCCTCACCAATCAATAAAAAGCAATTATTCAACAGTCCCATTATACAATAATTTTATTATAATAGGTAAAATTAATATATTTGTATATTTTTACTCCAAAGTGTAATTAAGCTGGTTGAAATACCTTTGGCACCTGCTGAAAGTGCATTTTCAACTTCCTGCATGGTCGTAATCATGCCGCCTGCAATGACCTGCTGGTTAATATTTTTTCTTATCTCTGCAATCGCCTTAGAAATAACGCCCGGCACAACCTCTACAATATCGGGTTTGGAATTATTTATCATGGTAATGCCTGATTTAATCGAAGTTGAATCGAGCAGAAATATTCTCTGTACTGTTGTTAATCCTTCATCTTTTGCGCATTTAATTAAACCTTTTCGGGTGGTTATTATACCATCTGGTTTCCAAGTGCGCGCGATATATTTTACAGCCGCAGCATCGGTACCAATACCGGATATCATATCAATATGCACGAAAACCTTTTTATCATTATTTCTTAATTCTTTTACCATTTTAGGTGCGCTTATTATATCGCCGCCTAATATAAAACAGACTTTCGGCAGACTATTTACAGCAATCTGAACACTTTTTATATTTTTTAGTGCAGCTATTACAGGATAATTATTTAAATCGTTAATTATTTTATTCATATGGGTGCACATCCAATAATTTTTTTATTCCCATGAGCGCATTATATCTGTGGCTTATCTTATTTTTGGTATCCATATCTATTTGTGCCATAGTCATATCAAAGGCTTCTATATAAAAAAGAGGATCATATCCAAATCCTCCATCGCCCTGAGGTGCATCGAGTATAACCCCTTGACAATATCCGCTCGCAACAAGTTCTCTTTTTTCGGGTCTTACAAGTGCTATTGCACATGCGTATCTTGCCTTTCTGTCTTTAATGTTTTTCATATCATCGAGTAATTTATTATTGTTTGCATCATCATCATGCTCTAATGCATATCTAGCTGAATATATTCCCGGCTTAAAATCAAGTGCAAAAACTTCAAGACCCGAATCATCCGCCAAAGCCGCGCAGTTTAATTTGCTTGAAACATATCTTGCCTTTATTAGAGCATTTTCTATAAAAGTTTTGCCGGTTTCTTCAATATCAGTATATATTCCGGCATCACTCATGGATAGTATCTCATCAAAATCATCCTGCAGAATTTTTTTTATTTCTATAATCTTGTTTTCATTATTTGATGCAATAACTAATCTCATCATTTCATGCCTTCTATCGAAGCGGTTTGGATTTGCATAATTTCTTTTATTGCTTTTTTTGCATATCGCAGCATCATTGAAAGCTCATCGTGCGTATACGGCCTGCCTTCACCTGTGCCCTGCACTTCAAGATACTGCTTTTTTTCATTCATGACTACATTCATATCTACCTGCGCTCTGAAATCTTCTTTATATGGCAAGTCAATTACTACTTCATCATCTATAATACCCACAGATACAGCCGCAAGCTGCCCTGTAACAGGATTTTTATCAAGCTTTTTTTCAGCTATCCATTTTTTTGCTGCCAGTATAAAGGCCACATATGCACCTGTTATAGATGCACAACGAGTTCCGCCGTCTGCATTAATAACATCACAATCAAGCCATACTGTATAGCCGTCAAGTGCCTCAAAATCGGTTATGGCACGAAGCGTACGCCCTATTAATCTTTTTATTTCGATAGATCTGCCGTCCGGTTTAATGGTTTCCCTGCGCTTTCTAATAAGCGTTGAGCCGGGCAGCATAGAATACTCAGAGCTGAGCCAGCCTTCGCCGCTGGCTTTTTTAAATAACGGTACACCGAGCTCCAGCATAGCAGTACATATGACATGTGTGCTGCCCCATTTTATAAGACACGAACCATGTGCATTTTCCAGATAATTCGGATAAATTTTTATATCTCTAAGTTCATTATTTTTTCTGCCGTCAAATCTACTCATTACTTCTCCTTGTATAATGAAAACCAAGTAATAATACTTAAATTCTCATAGTTTATTTATTATAATTACTATAGACACTGTGGATTAGTGATTTCTCCTATAGCAAATCATTTTATAATGATCAGACTATTTTATTTAGGCTCTAACCACAGCTCTATGTTTAAATTGTTGATGAGTTAGATAACGCTAGACGTTTTACATATAGCAAGGTTACATTTGACATAGAGTTTGTGGACATCATTATAAATTACTACCTACTTAGTTCTTAAATAACATGCAACTTCAGTTTTCCCTCTAAATTCCCATCTGAAGATTAAATATAATTGTCTTTGGTATTAGTTGAATAAATTTAATTACTTTGTCATATTCACGAAGTAGGATAAAACTTATACTCTATATTTTATTCTTCAGGTAAAGATTCAAAATTTTCTCTTTTTTGATCAAACCATTTTTGCATATCTTCAGGATTTTGCATTAACTCCATCATTTTTTTCATAGCTTTGATATGTTCCTTGTCATCCTTTTTAAACATTTCTGTACCATGTTCTTTGCTTATTTGTGCAATTTCATCAAATGTGTCTGCATGAAATGCTTTGCCACATGCGCCACCAAGTTCTTTACAAGTCATTGT
>SDBS01005092.1_pt1 | contig 12857 bp, 36 predicted proteins | sample 2277091 | NCBI WGS metagenome assembly SDBS01 (sample SAMN10404972, study PRJNA504765) | marine sediment metagenome | isolation source: marine sediment core GS10_PC15, 163 cmbsf | place: Arctic Ocean: Southern Knipovich Ridge | collected 2010 | reverse complement strand
ATTAACCAAATTGCAAAGACTAAAACTCTTAGAATAAGGAACTTAATTATTTTTGAATTATATTTATCACAAGTATCTAAAATTAAATCTAAGATTAATGAACCTTTAAATGCCAATCATCTAATATTTGTAGATAAAGAAGAATTTGATCCTAGAAAATTCAAGAAAAATTTAAAGTATAGAATGATAAATGAGGGTTAGATGACTTCTAGTAATAAGATTATTTGGACACTAAGAGAACTAACTATTACGATTAGACAAAGACAGTTAAATAAATTTGATGTCAATCTGGGAGTCTCAGGAAAAAGGGGTGTTGGTAAATCAACTTTCCTTTTTAAAATGTTTAACTCGTTTAAAAAAGAGGGATTTCTACAAATAAAACATCAAGTCTACAATCAGGAAGATGTTATTAATCTATTAGCAAAACAAAGTTTTAGATATTGTTGGGATGACGAAGCAATAAATTCTGGTTATAAAAGAGACTTTCAAAAAGCAGGACAAAAAACTTTAATAAAGATTATTACTAACTATCGAGATAATTATAATATTTATGCTTCTGCCCTCCCATTCTTCTATAGTCTCGATAAAGATTTAAGAGAATTAATATTTTGTCATATACATATTATTGAAAGAGGAGTCGCAGTTATTCTTTTACCTCTACCAGATCAGATACATGGCTCTGATCCTTGGGATACAAAAAATAATATCAAAATAGAAGTCAAAGAAAATATTAGACTTAAGGCAAATCCTGATCTCACCTTTAGATATCACAAATTAACTACCTTTGCAGGTTATATTTATTTTGGTCCAATGACTAAAAAACAAGAAAAGAGATATGTGGAAATAAAAAAGGGGAAGAGGGATAAGAATTTTGGAATAGAAAATCTTGATTCAGAGAAAAAAAGTTTTAACGAGAGGGCTTTTGATTTGTTAATTGGTGGTAAATTAACTAATGATGGACTTATGCAAATGTGTCTAGCTGAAGGTGTCAAGTACTCTACTGTAAGGACTTTATTAAATACTATGTTAAAAGATAGGGGGGAAAAGAAAACATTGAAGGATTTTTATAGACGAGGGTCTATTCAAAGTGTCAATAGTATCAAAAAGGGGGACATATCTGGATTAGTTCCCACCATCTCCTCATAGATTCACCTAATGTGTATTAGACGAAGGGTTTAAAAATTTAACCTGCCTAACTTTTTTAAGATACAAATGAGGATAAATAATTACAGCGGAAGAACAAAAGAAAAGAAACTATTATATCATCAAAGGCCAGAGGTAAGAAAAAAAAAGAAAGCTTATGATAAGATATATCACAAAACATACTATCAAAATAATAAAGAAATAGAAAAAATAAAATCAAAAAGATATTACCATGAACACAGAGAAAAAATAAAAACATCTATGAAAGAATATGTTAAAATTTATTATAAAAAACACAAAGATAAGATAAAAGAATACTATTCTAAACAAGATATTATAGCCCATAGAAAGAAATATATGAAAGATTACAAACAGAAACCAGAGGTCAAAATACGTCTAAAAGAATACAATCATATATACAGACAAAAAGTTATATTCAAGAAAAAGAAAAATATTGATTATAAAAAAAGATACAATAATGATAACCCTTTCAATTTACAAACAAGATTAAGAAGATTATTAAATTATTCATTCAGAAGATATTTAATAACTGGGAAGATAATGACTTCTATTAAATACGGAATAGATTACAAAGCAATCATAGAACACCTTAAACCATTCCCAGAAAATATAAAAGAGTATCATATAGATCATATAATCCCTTTAAGTAGATTTGATTTTAATAATATAGAACATATTAACAAAGCATTTACCCCAACTAATCATCAGTGGCTAACAATCAAACAAAACATAGAAAAAGGAAATAAATTAATTATGCCTCATGTTTACAAATGAGAATCTATCCTTATAATAAAGAAAAGAAAGATAAGTCTAGGAAGAGTTTCTATCTTAAGTCTTTATTAATAGGGGTTGGTTTAGCTATCCTGGTTATAGTTCTTGGGAAAGGAATCAAATCTCTTATCAAACTTGCGGTGGAATACTGGGCTTGGGCCATAGCAATTGTAGGAGTATTGTTTTTTATTAAAAAGTTTTTTTTTAAGAGGAAGAAAAAGATGATGGTGAAAGGATGAATATAAGTCTTGATAAGTTTGCTAGCTGGTTAACTAATAAGGGTTTGAAAGATAGAACTGTTGAAAACTATCTCTATTACTTTAATAAATTTACTTCTGATATATTTAATCAAGAGACAATCTCTCTCTTCTTATCTAAGAAGGAGAATAGGAATACTGTAGCACGTGGTTTCTTGCTTAATTTCAAGAGGTTTCTTATAGTAAACTGTCAAGAGTTAGGTGTAGAACATCTTAAAGCAGACATTGCCTCTGTTGAACTTCCACAGATTACTGGTAGAAAGAGGGAGAGGATTGTTAGGCCTATCTCAAAGGAAGACATTCATAGATTAGAAGGAGTTTTGGAGACCGAAAAATTAAAGCTGCAATTATTAATATCCTTCTATTGTGGTTTAAGACTTGGGGGCCTCCTTAAGATTAAGGTTGTCTCTTTTGATTGGGATAAATGGAAGAAAAATCCTTCTAAGATGGGGGAATTGAGAGTCTTTGAGAAGGGGGATAAGGAAGGCATAGCATTAGTTCCACAGGAAATAATGGGGAGAGTGGCTTCATTCATTCATTCATCTGGCTTTAAGTCTGTTGATGCTTATCTATTTGTTAAACCCAGGAGAGCAAATCAGAAAGTAAAGGATCTTGCTAGGACATGGCAGAATAAATTAGCTAAGGGGGGGATTGATTGTGGTATTACCCAGATAGGTTCTGATGGAAAGCCCATAAAAGAAACAGTAGTTCATCCACATAGACTAAGACATTCTTACGCATCTCACCTTCTCAATGTTATGGGGATGAATCTAAAGGAAGTCCAGGAACTTTTAAGACACTCGGATATATCTAGTACTCAAATTTACACCCATACAGATAAAGAGAAATCAAAGAAAAAGTTAGAAGGATTATATTCTAGTTAGGCCCAAGTAAATGAATCATTTCCTTTTCTTTATTTTAAAAACAGTTCTCTTGTTCTTAAGTTTTGACTCTACAACTACTTCACCTTTCTTTCTTTTCTTCTTTGCTCTATCTTCATCAAAATAAAAAATCTTTCCCATTATCTCTTTCCCCTTTTTTTCTTTTTTTCCTCAGCATCAATTCTATTTATGTTCTCAGTTATAATACTAGATCTCTTTTTTAAGAATTTCAATGTTCCTTTTCCTAATGGTCCCAATGATTTTTTCACAGAAGTCCCTGCTCTCCCTATAGAACCCTTAGCACTTTTTATTCTTCTTATCGTTGGGCTTTTCAATGCTTTTATCTCTCTTTCTAATCTTGCTTTTTCTATACTATCTTGCCTATTTCTATTTGCTCTTAATTTTTCTGCATCAGATTTCTTTAGAAGACCATTCCTCTCATTTCTTAATTGATTTAAACTTTTTCCCATTGGTTCTTTTACATTTATACTATGATTTTATGGTTTATATATTTTTACTTTGTTACTTTTTACGAATTAAATCCCAGTATAACTCTGTGGATTTTTCTCCATTGCTTTAGTCCTTTCTTTATGTAATCTTTGATGTATGTCTCTTGATTCTTTGCTCATGTATCCTTTAGTGCATTCACTACATCTAAAAGCATTTCTTAGACATTTCTGATTTGAATTATGACTTGCCATTTTTGTAATTAAAAAAGTTTACTAACTCCTATATTTTTTGCTTCTTCATAAATTCTGTAAATTGTTTGAAAAAATTTGTTTGTTTCTGTAAATTCTTATCTATATTTTTCATAAGTCCAACGTGTGTCATTTGGTTGTCTGCAAAAGATCCCAATTGCTTTGTATTCTTCTTGATTAACTCTCCTGCTGTATTAAACGTTTTCAAAACAAAAGATGGTGTTACCCCAAATTTATGTTTCTTATGATCATTCCAAAAATTCTGCACTTGTCTGCTCACAGAAACTTGATTGTTCTCTAACTCACCCAATCCCTTGCTATCATCAATCCACATCCAAATATGTCCATCATCTGACCTTATCCTCATCTTTTCCTTTTTCTCATTGTATTGCCTGGCCAATTCATGTTTCATGATTCCATAATGTTCTCTTGAAGTTGTGAATCTGTATTGTCTGAATTTCATGCCCAATTCTTTTAGGAGATCCTTGATTAATCTATCCATCTCATAAACCGCCATACCTTTTACATGGAAAGAAGAATTACCCATAAAATCAATTGCTTCATAGATTGTAAGACCTCTTGTGTTCAACCACACTTTCCTATTCTTGAAGATAGTTCTGAATACTTTGCCTCTTGCAATCAATTGGAATGTTAGTTTTTTCTTCTTATAAAATCTGATAACCTTTTTCCAATCATAAGGCTGCACAAATTCAATCTTCCAAATAAAAGCATGGCCTCTAATCTCTTTTCTTGGAGAAGTCAAACTTTTCTTACCTCTCCTATCAGACTGCCCTATAGTCAAATCTTTTACTTCTTTTATAGGCTTTATGTACCTCCATGTACCATAACCTATCTTCTCTATACATCCCAATCTTTTCAGTTTACCGACGAAATAAGAGACATTTTGTTTTGGAATATTATATTTTTTAGAGATTTTTGCAGGTGATAATCCCGATTTAATTAATTTTAACACCTGTACAAGTCCAACTTTTTTTACCTCTTTCATATAGGTCAAAAGTTTTACTTCTTTTTAAAGATTTCTATAATAGAAAGATAAAAAGAGAGGGGTGTGGTGGGGTATAAGGCCTGATAATCCCCCAAACACTTTCTTTAACCCCCACTTTTTACTTACTATTCAAAGGTTAAACTAATATTTAAATGTTTCCAATGGAAACGTCGGGGTGTGGGGGTAGACTTCTTGTGGAGAAATAACGATAGTCAGATAATCATAAAGATTTAAAAACAACCTAATCTTTATCTTACTATCACCTCTTTTTCCCCAGGAGAGGAATTTGAGTTGTCTATTTAAAAAAGGTGTTGGGTGGATGTAAGGTTAAAACCCGAAGACATACCTGCTTTTTTTGACTTGAAATCCTCTCTAAGGGTTATATTTAAGAATTGATGGTGATTAGTATTTTTTATTGTTCATTTCTTCTCCCCTTACCGCCTTTCTTGTAAGGATGTTTCTTGTTCTCCTTTTTCTTTTCCTTTGCTGTGTTTCTTTTCATCCTATTTCATGTACTCCGATTTAACTAATTCATGATCAATATAACACTCACAAACTTCCTCATACTCATAATAAATATATGTTTCTGCTCCAGAGCAGACATTATAAATACATTCAGATTCTTTTTCATATTCTTCATTGAGAATAGCAGCCCCCCACATCACTAATCCAACAACACTAATAGTTTCCAAAATGAATAATACAATAAAGATTATTGCTGTAATTTTCCATCCTTTCTTTTCCATCTTAATCTTCACCTCCTTCTAGCTCCCTCGTTGAATCAATTATTTTCTGTGCTGCCATTTTTAAAAGTACTTCTCCGCGAGTTTCTTTTCTCTTGCTAACCTCATTTTCTCTAACGTCTTCTTACTCCTGTCTTTGTTTAGTTCCTTTTCCCAAACTCTACCTTCCTTATCTACGAAATATAACATACCCTTCTTTCTAATAATCTTGGCTACTAATTTTTTAGCTGTCATCCTTTATACTCCTTTAAATATTTATATTTATAGTCAAGATGAAGTGTAATTAACTTTAATCTATATTCTTCTTTGAGGGTTAATTCATGTAACCTACCAGTCTCTCTTATCTCAAATTCTAAATTCTTTTTATCTCTTCTATACTTATGTATTTGTAATGGTGTTCTAAATTTCATTTCCCCACTCCTTTGCTGTGATTTACGAATTTGTATCCCTTTATCAATTTAGTGGATCGTAAGTTCTTTCCCAGCCTATATTTTACAGGTACTTGTTCAATTAAACCCAGCTTAATCAAAAGTGGGAAGTAGGGGTTTCTTTTATGTTTTGGACCAAAATCTTTAGCAAGAAATACTCTATTCGGATTCCTTTTCATTCTTTTATACATCCCTAATAACACATCTGGATTAATTCCAGTTTTCATTTACTTACCTCTTTGTTATCTTCTGCGTCCTCTTTCATTAATTTTAATAATTCTTCTGAATTTGAAACATAAGGAATGCCATATTTCCTTGAAATCCATTTTAAAGTATCCCCTTTTGCACTTTTTCCATTTGTTTCATCGAATATTATAAATCTCTCTTTCATTCTTCGCCCCCCAACTCCTTCACGCACTTACATAAATCCTCTTCTTTAAATAAATCTTTCCAACTAGGATAACCTTTAAAATTATTGTAAGACATTATTACTTTCCTTTCACATTTCCCACAAGTTAACCAAGTTGTCATTCTTCGCCACCCATATCTTGTGCGAATTCTTTTAATTGCTTTTTCAATTTCTTCTTTCTATTTTCAATACTTGGACAATTTTCATGACAAGCTCCAAAATCTGCTTCATGAACTAAATATTTTACCGCCTGACTATTCAAGAAAGCTAATTCTCCTTTTATCTGTTTTATTAATACTTCTTTCCGTATAAAATATTTTTTTAATTGTTTTTGTATAACCTTTTTTGGAGTTGTCATTTCTTCTTCTCTCCGTCATTTATCTCTTTTGCGTCCAATTCAATTCTTTTTATTATAACATCTCCTTTGTAACCTTTTTCCCAAACATACCAAGCAAACAACCAACCTAAATTTGTTTCTTTCCATTCTATTCTTTTATTAATTATATATATTTTCTTAAGAAATATTGAAGTTTTTCCTTCTAATATTCTCCCTATATTTTTAGCGTACCATAATAAAACAAGTTTCTTTTTTGTTATCTTTAATAAATGTTTTTGGATTGGTAAAGCAAACTTATTTGAAAATGGAGGATTAGTAATTATATTATCATATTCCTTCCTTAAATCAAAAACATCCTTAACTTCCCCATACCCATAATCTTTAATATCAGATGAGGAAATATTATAACCTTTTTCAAGTAAGACATTAGATATAGCCCCTTTACCACAACATGGCTCCAAAATATCCCCATTAAACTTCTCATACTTTAATAATAACTCTGTAATTTCTTTTGGAGTTTGTACAAAATCTTTATCATTCATTTTCTTTCTCTCCATCATTTATTTCTTTTATGCACTCTTCACATAGATGGTCATCAGGACAAATAAAAGGTAATACCTTACCATCGCTACATTTAACTTTCTTTATTTCTCCACAACCTTTCATTTTTGAACTCCTTTTTGTGATTTAGCGAACTTCTTTTTTTTAATTATTACATTAATTAAAAAACTTATAATCAAAATAATAAGAATGAACATACTTAATCCCAAGTAAGGATTTATCCCTTTTGGTTCTCCCCCACATAATAACCAAAATGTTTGATTTATTCTCATAGGACCAATTGCTTGTGCAATAAAAACCATCCATACTCCTATCCCTATCAGAAAAAAGTCTCTACCAAACCTCATTTCTTCTTCCCTCCGTCTTTTTCTGAAGATGCGTCTTTCTTAGACCAGTTACCCCGATTTGCAATTATAACTACCACAATTAAAAATAACCCCAGAACAACAAATATCATTCCTATATTCTCCATTATTCACTTCCTCCAGACTTAGATTTCTTTTTCTTTTGGGATTTCTTCCACTCCTGCATTAACCCGTCAATAAATCTGTCAATTTCTTTATGGCAACTCCTACTCATATCTATTTTAATAACATCCTCAACCCTAAGATATTTTTTACCATCAATCTTCTCAATAGCAGTTGGATAATGTGTAATGGCTTGAAAAACATATTGTCTCCATCCACCTCTCCAATGAATAATCCCAATCTCTTGGTCAAATTTCAAATTAATGACTTTATATTTATGTAACTTTGCTCCTTTCTCTAATGTTAATTCTCCAAAATCTAAATGGCTCCCACCCATATATGTTGATGAACCCATTATTCGTTCCCTCCAGAGTTTGCGTCTTCTATTTTAGTAGCACATTCATCACAATAAAAACTTCCTTTTACTTCCACTGCTTTTTCACAATGCTCACAAAAACTCTCATTACAATCCTCACAATACCAACTACATTCATTTACCATTATTCTCCTCCCTCCTGTTTAACGAACTTCTTACATTTACAAGTCATTATTTCTCCATGATTACCATCCCAATCATAATCACATCTTCCACTAAAATCTTCTTTACCAAAGTTTGTTATATGACATTCTTTTTGATGTCCACATTCACAAAACTTTATCTTATCTTCTTGCCTACTTTTCATTCTTTACTTCCTCCCTACTAGATGCGTCATTATAAACTTCCGACATACCTTTCAATCTTTTACTTAATCTCTTAGGAAGTTTACACATTGGACATTTACCTTCTGCTTTTTCTAAGTTAGCAATTATTAATCCGCCTTTACATTTACAATATTTCATTCTCTACTTAAAAACCTCTCTTGATATTCTTTAATTCTTTCTTTAGGCATAAGATTAATATAAAGTGCTGTTGTGGATAAATCTTCATGTCCTAATAAACCTTGAATAGTTGGTAATGTCATTCCACTTCTAAGACATTCTGTTGCGAACCCATGCCTTAATGAATGGAAATGAACCTTTGGTTTCTTCTTCTTTACTCCAGATTCCTCTGCAGCTTTAATAAATTCTTTTTGTAATGCTCTTGATTGCACCCCTACTGGAATCCACTTTAATTCATATTTAGTAAATCCTTTTGGAATTGGAACGATCCTATCCTTAGAATTCTTACCCATATTTATTCTTAAAGTCCCATCAATAAAATCAAAGTCTGCTTTCTTTAGATTAACAACCTCGCTAATCCTTAGGCCACTCCCCCATGCCAACAAGTTTGCAATAAAATATTTTCTCTTCTTTGGCTTGAATTGAATTGTCTTTTGGATTGCTCTGAACTCTTCTTTACTAACTTCTATTGGCAATGGTTTTGCCTTCACTTTTGAACCTTTCTTTTTTATTGGTCTCATTTAAGTCCTTCCTTTAGATTCTTTATCTTATCTTTTGTTTCTCTTTCTAATCTTTTTATTTCATTTTTAAGAAATTTAGAATTTTCTTGTTCGGTTAGAAGAGTAATTTTAACATATTTATTTATTAGTTCTTGGGGTAGGTATACCCTTCCAGCAAGATTTCTTGGCGATGTTGGGATTACTCTTTTTATTATTACTTCTTCCATAATAATTGTACGCAAAAGCCCCTTATATACCTTTTGGTTATTGCGAATTTAACAAGGGAATTTAAGGGGATTCTGGACAGATAAGGGAACTATTGCGAATAAAAATAAAAAATAATAAAAATAATGTTGAGTTAATCTTTGTCTTTGTAAGTTGAGTAATATTTATCATTACCCATTTGGTCTCTTAACTCATCTCTAAACTTTACTAAAGCTGGTGTAATTATTTCATTCATTTGTTCTTCTGATAATTTAATCTCTGAATCAGATACTTCTTCATAAAAAACATCACAAGCCATATCAAAATTTGTTTGTTTTGGTTTATCGTTTTCTTCCATGTTTTTTTACCCCCCTTGTAACTATATCAAATTTCATCTTATTCTACTTAGGCGTAATATCTTCTATCTCCTTAATCTTCTTGAATACATAAATAACTGAAACATTAGCCCAGTTATTATCTGTTCTAATTATGGCCTCTTCTAATTCTACACACTTTGATATTGGCTTCCAAGTACAATTATAAATTATTCTCCCTCCTAATTTACAAACTCTAACACATTCAAAAAAAGGTCTCATCCTCTGAAAGAATCCAATCTTCCATGGGGGATCACTTATCACCGTATCAAAAGTATTATCTGGATATGGAATTTTATTCATCTCTGCTTTCTTTACTCCTTTTGCCTGTGGATCCAAGTCCATCTTAATATCCCCAATATCTGAAAGCCCTGCACACATATTCAAAGAATGGCCTATAACCCTCTCCCTTGCAAAATCATTTACCTTTTTATCCCAAACCCAAGACTTAGTTAGCTTACAATTGTTTCTAATTTTTGTTGGCTGCTCTTTATCTAGTTCTTGAGACATTGCTTTGTCAATGTTCTTTCCAATCCTTGGTCTTTCTTGTTTTACCATTTTTCGTAATAGGAAATTATGGCGAATTTATCTTGATAATCTTCCATCTCCAACTCCAATCTTATAACTTTCTTCAATCAATAATAAAAGTATTCCTCTTTCACTTTCGCCAACATTCAATATATATTTCTTTACTAACATTGCTAATTTCTTATGTTGTAATACTCTTTCTCTAATTGGTTTTATTTCTTTTTCTTCCATTGTTTTTTATACCTCTTTCATAATTTTAATTAATCTTGGAATATCTGCTTCAATCATCTCTTTTGTAAACCACAAAGTTTCAGGTTTGTAAAAATTATCGTTTTCTATTAACTCTTTAATTTCTCTTTCTGAAAATGCTTTTTTCAAATTCCCTTTTGTGAATATTCTTCTTCTAACTTCTTCTATTAATTCTCTTGTTTTTTCTTGTTCTTTTGTTCCCATTTCAAATTTATGGTGAAATCTCCTTTAGTTTAGTTATCTTCTTCACCATCCCTTTTGGAATCAATTGCCAATGTTTAAACATTCCTTCATCTCCAAACATCATAAAACCTAGGATAATTTTCTTTTCATCTTCTTTTAGAAGGTAACCAACTGAGGAAGTGATTATTGGTTCTTCACTTTCTAATTCTTCTATTGTTAGTGGACTTGAAAACCCGCTCTGTGCATCAAGCCATTCAACTTTTACTATTTCCATTTCTTTTCCCATTTCAAATTAATTGTGAATTTAATGTCTCGCACCCAACTATTTCCAGAGGGAACAGACTTGTAACCTTTCCTCTTTCGCCACTAACATCAATTAACAGTCGGCATACTTCACTTTGTTTTATGATTCCGTCCGAGACATGACATCGCCTACAAGTCACAGGCACAAAGCTACTGGGTGCTTTCAGTTCAAACATCAATGGTTTTGGCATATTTAGTTGGGTGAATATTTTACTCATTTTGAATCACTTACGAATCTCCTTCCTAATTTTATATAATTGATAAACTAAATAAGCCATTACTGGAATGCTTATGATGTCTTGGATTCTATCTATTAATTCTAATGTTCCCATTTGAATCTAGGGCGAATCCTCCTCTTTTCCTAATTTAAATATCTGTAATGGTTTCTCCTCTTTCATATCTTCCTCATCAGCAATGTATTCTTGGTTACATTTAAGGCAAGTAAATAAGGCTTTTCTAACCTGGATTAATTCCCCTCCACACCGAATACAATCTTTCCAAGTTTGAGAATCATCTGTTTCTAAAAACTCTTTTGGTATTTCTTTACTCATATTAAATCTTAAAACATATCCCCCAATAAATTTTTATAATAAATTAATTTATTGATGTGCCAGGAGTGAGCTAAAGCATAAATCCCAAACATTAGACTAACATCATACCCAGAGAAATGTTGACTTAACATACTCTCCATAAAAACATCTTCTGGGATGTTTGCTTCAATTGTTATTGTTTTTGAACCCATTTGAATCACTTACGTATTAAGTCCTCCCTTGTCAAAATTATTCCATGAATCTTTCCATCCTCTAAAGTTGCGGTCATCTCATAACCCATTTGTTTAAATTGCCATTTCCAAGAACAATGCTGGCACCATTTTCCTCCAATGGTTGTTTCATTTCCACAGACCTTGAAGTTTTTACATTCTTTACTCATTTTAAATCGTTTGCGAATCTTTAATCAATTTAATTACTTTATCTGCCCAAACTCTATCTTTATCTTTTTCTTCTTCTCTTAATTCAGAATAACTCTTTATGTTCTTTGCCCAATGTTCTTTTAACTCCATTGGAAGAATATGACTCCATTGTTTAATTATATATTGAACCCAAGATAACCATTGTTTATGCTCTAGTTCTGCTAATTTCTCTCTCAATTTCTTATTAAATTTAATTCCCATTTGAAAAAGATTACGAATTACTCTTCTGGTAATCCTAAAATCCTCCTTTCTGTATTTGAAGCCCCTATCATTAATAATAAAAACAAAAGCCAATAACTATAATTTACTGCAAAATAGATCACCCCTAATGCACAAATAACTTCACAAGCATTAATTAAAGCGATAGCTTTATACTTCCAATCCTCTTTTAATTGTTTTTTTGTTCTCATTTTCTAAGGTTTGAGTCCCCCCATCTCCTTTTACAGAGATTATGACAGGCAATATTCAAGCCTGGGGGGGCTTAATTAAAAATTTAATTCCATAATGAATCATGACTAAGCTTAATAAAAATATTGGAATGATAATATTAGCAGACCACGTTGGGAGATCAAACAAATTTGAGATGGACATAGTTGCAATTAAAATTGCTATCCAAAATATTAGCATTTTCTTTTGTTTATTCATCTTGTACAATCCCTTTATACTGGTTCTCAAGCTTTATTATGTCTCCAATTGTCTCTAGCTTTTCCTGTATTACATCAAAGGATATCTCTGGGGAAGTCATTGGTGTACCTCATCCATTTTGGGATTTATGATTGCATAAACTACCATTAGTAATCCAAAGATTATTACTGGAATGATTATTGGCATAGACCAGTTTGATAAGGGCCTTATGGTTGTAATCCATACTAAAGGTATAATAGACATAATTAGTCCTATCATTAACATAGTTCTTCTTTTCATTTTCCCAACCTCTTCTTTTCT
>SDBS01005091.1_pt1 | contig 12859 bp, 12 predicted proteins | sample 2277091 | NCBI WGS metagenome assembly SDBS01 (sample SAMN10404972, study PRJNA504765) | marine sediment metagenome | isolation source: marine sediment core GS10_PC15, 163 cmbsf | place: Arctic Ocean: Southern Knipovich Ridge | collected 2010 | reverse complement strand
AAATATGGTTGAGCCAGTCGGTGGCTTTGAGATGCAAGGCATGATGATGCGTTACAATATTTTTATGCCGCGCCTGTATAACTGGTGTATAACGCTTGGTTTCGAAGCTGGTAAAATCATGCCCTCACGCGCCTTTTGTTCTGACGGCAGTCAGGGATACCCTATCATTATGATCGCCAAGCATTTTGGCACGTTTCCATTTAACCATGGTCGCGTGGGAGGCGTTGTCGCCACCGATCGACATGGGCCACATTCCGAGCATGGACAGGACCTGGTGATTATTCAAGCCAGTCATGTGGGCTACGATCCGCAATCCAAACGCTTTGGTACGTACCGTCGTCTTCAAACAACAAACCAGCAATGTGGCCCGAACTGCGGGAAAATCCATAATGTTCTTATCTGGTATCAGAATGAATACCAGTTTGCCCAGAAAAATATTCTATTACATAAACATGAGGGGCAGGCATGTATCATTATTGATAATCAGTTATTGCGCGAAGACCGTGATGAAGGGTTATTGTTGCGCCTGGATAAACTGATTGAAACAGACCAGAATGGCCAGCGTATACCTGTTAAGATTCTAAGTACGGCAATGGTGTTTACTGCATCCTCTGCCCTTGTCGACGGGGTGGGCGAGCCGACATTCAGTAGCACAACTCCGCAACCGATTGACGCCAACCTGATTGCGGAGATGTTTTATTTCCGGCGCAAAATTCCACAATTGGAAGAAGGTGCGCATCACCTGGAGCATAATTTAATCCGTTATATGCCACAGATTATCACTGCACGATCACCGAACCTGACGGCTGCCCAAATAAATACCCAGATTGAATTCGATCGCACTTTTCGCACGATCGTAAAGGAACATGTTTATCGAGGTAAAAAAGTCTTGTTTATCGCCGGCCTCAATATTGACATCTCGCCACAAGCAGGCCAGTTGTTCCCGTTAACAAAATTTGTCCCCTGGTCCGCCTATTTAAAGGAACGCGATGGTTCCTATTCAACTTTGGAGCAGCGTGAACTCGTGCAGGCGCTTGAACAGCAAAGCACCGACAATCCGGATCAAATCGATTTAGAGGCAGCCATTCAGATCATGGCCGAGGCTAAAGAAATCAAGGTGGAGCTATAGCCAATATGTTGCGGAAAAAAAGAATTGGACTGGTTCATTATTAGCCAATCTGCGCTGTATTTTCCGAATCTGGAGGCGAGTTGAGCAAATATCCGTTACTGATAATGTTCGCGTTGCTGGTTCTCTCAGCACTCCTGGCTTGGGTATATTCTGTTCCATTTGGCCTTGGATATGTCGGAGTGCTTGCAGGTTGGAGTTTGTTGCTGGCCGGCGCATTTATGGTGGTGGTATCGGCAGGTGTTTTCAGGAGACGGGGAACGCCGGTTGATCCTACCAAGCCGCCAGATAAATCGGTGACCGATGGCCTGTACCGGGTATCACGGAATCCCATGTACCTTGGTATGTTGCTGGTACTGTCAGGTTTTCCCCTGATTGCAGATTCGATGCTCGGCGTTGTTTTTCCTCTTGGTTTCTTCCTGTTCATGGACCGTAAACTGATCCCGCGCGAAGAAAATATGGTGGAAGGAATATTCGGTGAACAATTCCGGGAATACAAACAAAACACCCGACGGTGGATCTGACCAAAAATTTATTGAAACAATTAGTTCTGTTTTTTACTATTGACAGTCCGAGTCTGAGTCTGTCGTCGAATGGTCAGTATTTGGATATACCGATGCAGCAGGGTATATTTTCCCCCTGGGTATCTCGCGGATCAGTTGAATGATGGGGTGTAGTTCATGGTGATTAAACAATACCTTTCTTCGCGCTTTTTCTTGTTTACTCTCGCGCTGATTGCCTATCCATTCGCGCCCCTGGGGGCTGCTACCTTTGATGACAGCGAGATATTTCACATCGATTATCCCGGCTGGTTCCAGGAAAGTCCGTTTCATGATCTCGCTGAGGACCTGCACAGGGCGCGGGCAGCGGGAAAGCAGGGACTAATGGTTTTGTTTACTACAGAGGGGTGTTCCTATTGCGAGGTCTTTATTCGCAAAAGCCTCGGTGATCCCGATCTGGTGGCAATTTTGAAGAAGCATTTTGACACCGTTGGCATGGAGATGTTTGACGATTCTGAAATGACAGATCCGCGCGGGGCGTATATACGGGTGAAGCATTTCGCAAAGAGAGAGGGTGCCGGTTTTTCACCGACACTGCTTTTCTACGGCGACAAGGGTGAACTCATCCTGCGGGCGGTAGGGTACCAGTCACCCGAGCGATTCAGGAAGATACTCTCTTATTTAATAGGCGAACGCTACCGGTCTGAGACGTTTCGTGATTATTTAAGACGCCAGGCGCCACCCGTCGCGAGTGCACAGATCCGTGGCGGATTAAAACCGGACTCACTGTTCAGTAAGCCCCCTTATGCGCTGGATCGTCGACGGTTTCCGGCATCACAACCACTACTGGTGATTTTTGAAAAGATTGATTGCAAAGGCTGCGGCGTACTTCACGACGAAGTACTAACGCATAGTGATGTCCGCAAGACGCTCAAACAATTCGAGATTGTGCGCCTCGACGCTGCCGATAGTCGAACCAGGTTGATTAAACCAGATGGCACGCAAACAACGCCGACTTCCTGGTATGACCAAACCAACTTTACACGTGTGCCGGCGCTCATATTCTTCGATGAAAAAGGTAACGAAGTATTAAGAACCGATACACTGGTACTTCGCCAACGCATGATGAATTCGCTGAACTATGTACTCGAGCGGGCCTACAAAAAGGGCTGGACCTATCAACGCTTTGCCCGATCAAAGGGAATCGAACGAAATCGAGAAAAACAGTTACGTAATGAACGCTAGTAAAAATGATGCGAATGGATCCAGGAGTCAGGGCACTTGATCGTGATCCCGGTATTACAGGACTTTTATTTGACGTGAAGGAACCTGTTATAAAGGCTGTTAAGTGAGGGCGGCAATTATCGGCGCCACGGGACTAGTCGGTCAGCAATTGCTCAAGCTTTTGCTGGATTCCGAGCGCTATGATCAAGTGCATTCTATCGGTCGCAGAAAGATTGATTTGGACCATCCCAAATTGATTCAACATACAATCGAACTGGATAACCTTGGAGACCTGGAGATTAATGCCGACATTAACCACGGGTTCTGTACGCTGGGTACAACCATAAAGTTGGCCGGTTCCGCAGACGCGTTCAAACGTGTCGACCGTGATTACGTGTGCGAATTCGGGAAGTTGTTAAAGCGCTTGGGTGCCGTCGCGGTCGCTGTAAATAGCTCACTCAGCGCCAACTCGCGATCACAAAATCTGTACTTGCAAACCAAGGGTGAAATGGAAGACTGTTTGCGAGATTTCAATTTTGATACGCTTGTTTTTGTTCGGCCATCGTTACTGGTACCCACCGGGCGTAAGGAGTTTCGTCTTGGCGAGATGGTTGGATTTAACCTATTCCGTTTCCTGGGCTGGCTTTTCATTGGGCCACTGCGCCGTTATCGGCCTGTCAAACCGGCTTCAGTTGCCAAAACTCTCTTTGATGGTGTGCTGACAACAAACAGGGGAACGACCATTTTCGAAAGCGAGTCTGTTCACGACTAGATAACCGGGGTTAGGTACCAGTATTCTCTAATCCTGTAATCAATGTGAAATCTGACCCCAATTCTTCATACGATTGGTATCGTGTTGTTATCTTCAAGTCTGTTCTGGTCAGACATGGATTTATGGAGGAAACAGAATGACTGATTTCAACTGGCAGCAAGCAAAACAACTAAGTGTCCTGCAATTGTTAGCGGCGGTATTTATCCCCAGCGCCGGTGGATATGCTCTTTTCCACTCCTTACTACCTGCTGTTGTAAATAATGGTGTGCCTGTTCTGGTCGCGTACTCAATAGTAGCTTCTGCGGGATTGTCCATCATTGTGCTGTTCGCCATTTACATCTTGAGGAAAGAGGCGATCGACCTCGGTATTTCGTTTGCCGCACGGGCATGTTTGCGTCGGGTATCAGGAAAACAGTGGCTGATTTTTATTGGGCTGTTGATTGCTATGTTCGTGGTAATCGGGGGTGCACAACAACTCAGCGTATGGATGATAAACAATTTCAATATTCACGTTCCCGGATATATGCCATTCTTTCTGAATCCCACTATTGACCCAATGACCACGGACATGGCCATCCTTTCCCCGGGCCTGTCTTTGCGGGGCGCCTATTTATTGTTACCGATGATCACGATGGTTATCACTTTGAATATTCTGGCAGAGGAATTGTATTTTCGCGCGTGGTTATTGCCCAAGTTATCCCGGTACGGAAGCTGGTCCTGGATTATCAACGGGATCTTGTTTGCCTTATATCACAGCTTTCAATTGTGGCTCCTTCCAGTCATTCTCGTTGCGAGCCTGACTTTTGCCTATATTGTCTACAAAAGTAAGAGTATCTATCCGGCACTGGTATTTCATTTTATTGCCAATCTGTTACTCGGTGTAGCCAGTATCAGCGTACTAATATTCGGCAGCTGATTTGTTATTAATCGGCGATAAATGAGGCCAGGCCCTTGTCGCCTGATGTTCGTTGGTTAATGCCTGGATGCTATTTTTGTGCTTATGGAAATACTTCGAAACACTGGTCACCTGGAATATTGACTGGATTAATTCTCTTATATATTCAAGGGACAAGTCGCTAAATATTCTCTAAAAAGCATAGAACTATTTATCTCTTCTGAGGCATATTACATTCTGACCTGATGCCAAGGAGAGCACGTATGCCTATTGAGTACGCATTGGAAAGAAATGGTGTTCTGGTGATGGCTTCCGCGACAGGGGTGCTCAGTCTTGATAGCTTCATGTCCTTAAGAGAGGAGCTGCTGAATGATCCCTTGCTCAAAGACCCTCACGACACCTTGCTGGATGTCACCAGGGTATCTCGCATTGATCTTTCAGAGGACGAACTCAACACCATTGCTCAAAGTTTGACATCCGGACCCAGGAAACTGGGCGCGCAGCGGCTGGCCATTGTTGCACATCAGGAGCAAGCCTTTTTTCTGGGCAATAAATACAGGATGGCTAAAAAGGGCGTTGATGAGAATGTGATCGTCTTTGTCAATCATGAGGTTGCAAAGACATGGCTCGGAATCAACCCGTTAATAGTAACGGACTGATTTATGGTCAGATCAGTGGAGTCAGAGTCAGTTGGTTTGGCTCTTTAATTTCAAATTCAAATTACTCTGGCTCCGTTAGATGTACAGCCGTACCTAGCCGCAGCAGCGCACAACCGTGCCATCGGTTGTGCGGCCATTACAGCAGGCCTGGATGTGGTCATTTTCACCAAATGTTTCAATCTGCTCCAGGGTGTGAAAATTCTCCCAAAGGATGCCGGCCGGGTCCATGGTCCAGTACTTGTTGGACCTGGAATAGCAGCACTCGGCCTCGTTCTCCGCATGCCCGGCCACAGCGCCCGCATCCAGTTGTTGGTGAATCGCTTCCAGCGCTTCATCACTGTCTACCTGAAAACCGAAGTGGTTGAGCCCGGTCTTTCCGCCGCCGGTGGAGATGGCGAAGTTCACTGCCGGGTCGTCAAGCATCCATTTTGCATAATCAGTTTTTTCCACCGTCGGCCTGGCATCGAAGAGGGTGTTGTAAAAGGCAATGCTTTTGTCCAGTTCCGTAACTGATAGGTGTACATGTAAGCGTTTCATTTGTGTCTCCTTTTAATATCTTCCGGCTTAATGGCAGGCGGTGCGCTGCACATTCCACCGCAACAGTCTTCCAGTAGAAAAGCCATTAGCGCCGACATGTGGACGAAACTGGGGGAATAAATCAGCGAGCGGCCTTGGCGTTCGACGTTCACCAGGCCGGCGTTTTTAAGCGCACTCAAGTGAAACGACAACGTCGCCCCGGGTAGACCGAATGCCTTGCCGATGGCCCCCACGGGTGCACCCTCGGGCCCGCGTCGTACCAGGTAGCGAAAAATCTCCAGGCGCGAGGCCTGCGATAGCGCGCTCAACGCCTCAGTGGCTTCATATATTTCCATAGTACTAGAATAGTGGAATTAATAAACACAGTCAAACCCCGAACCCGGAAAAGTCAGACTCGGTTGAACTAAATAAAGAGGTCGAGAGGGGTGGTGGTGCTGTATTTTAAGGCAGTCTTTCAAATAAAAGGAAAACCCGGTTTGGTAAGCAATATTTTCCAATATTAGAAACAATTGTTCTCTGACCCGGTTTTTTGCAGGAAAAACCCCTTCGCTAATTCGCCGGCTTTATCCATAATGAAACTAATCCCATGCATCAGGGCTGATTCATGACCTTCTATCGTTACGTCATCGGCGCCGTAGTCGGCCTTTGTCTGCCGGCGTTTTTATACGTAACCCTTGTGCAGGCAGAAGAGGACAACTACGCCGAGGCGCGCCTTTCAATGGTGCGGGCCATTGAGGCGGGTGTCCGCGCGACCAGTCTGGAACTGGACAAAGAGGCCCTCGATCCCCGGGTGTTGACGGCGATGAAAAACGTGCCCCGGCATGAGTTTGTTCCCGTGTATTTACGCATGGCCGCTTATGCCAACCGCCCCCTTCCCATTGGTCACGGTCAGACCATCTCCCAACCCTACATCGTTGCCATAATGACGGACTTGTTAAAAGTGCAGGCAACCGATCGCGTGCTGGAAGTCGGTACTGGCTCCGGCTACCAGGCAGCGATAATGGCGGAGCTGGCGGATAAGATTTTTACCATCGAGATCATCAAGCCACTGGGCAAACAGGCCCGCACGCGATTGCAACGACTGCGGTACCACAATGCCCAGGTAATGATCGGTGACGGTTATTATGGCTGGAAGCAGCATGCCCCCTTTGATGCCATCATTGTTACGGCGGCGGCGAGCCACGTCCCGCCGCCGTTGATCCGCCAGCTTAAACCCGGCGGTCGCATGATGATCCCCGTGGGCACGCGCTTCCTGGTACAGCAACTGCTGCTGGTACAAAAAGATGCCAGGGGCAAGATCACCACGCGACAAGTCCTGCCGGTGAGGTTCGTACCGCTGACCGGGGAGCATTAACGGTAAGACGGCACGGTACTGAAGCGCAACGGTCGCGAAGGCAGGCAGAGAACGTATCCCGTGATCAATGTAATTCGAGAATGACACCAGCAAACAGAACACAAACGCCGCCGGTTTTTTCTATCGCCTTGCTCTCGGCATCCGCACTGGCCTACGAAATCCTGTTGATGCGGATGTTTTCGATTATCCAGTGGCATTACTTCGCCTATATGATTATCAGCCTGGCCTTGCTCGGCTACGGGGTAAGCGGGGCGTTCCTCTCAATAACCCAACGGTGGTTGCTGCCGCGTTTTCCGGCGGTATTCCTGACCAATTGCGTTCTATTCGGACTGGCTGCCGTGGGATGTTACCTCGCCGCCCAAGCTGTGCCCTTCAATCCCGAGGAGGTGTTGTGGGACCTAGGGCAATGGTTGCGCCTGTTGATAATTTATTTGTTGCTGGCTTTGCCGTTTTTCTTTGCCGCCAACGGCGTCGCACTCGCCTTTATGCGCTTCCGTAACAGCGTGTCGCGTGTCTATGCCTTCGACCTGACCGGGGCCGGCATCGGCAGTCTGGGTATTATCCTGTTGTTGTTTGCAGTCTTTCCCCTCGATGCCCTGGCAGCACTCGGTGGCATGGGAATCCTGGCCGCGGCCGTGGCGGCGCGAGAGCTCGGCCTGCGCCCCCGGGTCTGGATTGCGATGGCCGTGCTGGCCGTACTGTTGCCAGCGGTACTCGTAACCAGTTCGTTGCATTTTACGAGCTCCCCGTATAAGGGCCTGAACCAGATCTTGCGCATAACGGGGACGAAGATCATTGCCGAACGTTCCAGTCCCCTGGGCCTCATCGCCGTGGTGGAAAGCCCGTTGGTACCTTTGCGACATGCCCCCGGGTTGAGCCTTAATGCCACCACCGAGCCGCCGCCGCAACTGGGTCTGTTCACCGATGGCGATGGCATGACGGCGATTACGCAACATACAGATGACCGTGCACGTCTGGCCTACCTTGACCAGATGACGTCGGCTGCGCCCTATCATCTGATTCAGCCGCAACGGGTATTGATCCTGGGCGCGGGCGGCGGCAGCGAAATCCTGCAGGCCCGATATCACCATAGCCAGCATATCGAGGCGGTTGAGCTCAACCCGCAAATTGTTGATCTGATCCGCAAGGATTACCGATCCTTTACCGGTGGGCTTTATGACGCCGAGGGTGTCCGAATACATGTCGCCGAAGCCCGTGGTTTTGTCGTTGGCAGCAACGAACGCTTTGATCTTATCCAGGTGGCGCTGCTGGATACCTTCGGTGCCTCCAGTGCCGGGCTCTATGCGTTGAGCGAAAGTTATCTGTATTCCGTGGAAGCTTTGCAGGCCTATTTGCGCCATCTCCTGCCGGACGGTTACCTGGCCATCAGTCGCTGGATCAAGCTGCCCCCGCGCGACACCCTGAAACTCTTTGCCACCGCAGTCGAGGCCTTAACCCAATCCGGGGTATCGGATGCCGCCCAGCGGTTGTTGTTGATCCGTGGCTGGCAGACCAGCACGTTGCTGATCAAAAATGGAATCGTGTCGAACGATGAGATCACGGCTCTGCGCCGTTTCAGTGCAGCCCGCGCTTTCGACCTCGCTTACTACCCGGGCATGCAGGCGCACGAGGCCAATCGCCATAACCAGCTGCAGCAGCCATATTTCTTTCTCGGCGCCAAGGCCTTGCTGGGTGCCGAACGGGATGATTTTATTGATCGCTACAAGTTCAACCTTCAACCGGCCACGGACGACCGGCCCTATTTCTTTCATTTCTTCAAGTGGCGCGTCTTGCCCGAGATCCTTGAGCTGCGTGGCCAAGGCGGTATGCCGCTCATGGAATGGGGATACCTGGTTCTGGTCGCCACGCTGTTGCAGGCAGTGGCAGCGAGCCTGGTCCTGATCCTGTTGCCGCTGTGGTTCTACCGGCGCCGGAAATCGGAAGCGCCATTCAAGGTTGGCCGCGGCCGTGTCTTTGTCTATTTTTTCGTCGTCGGGATGGCGTTTTTATTTATCGAGATCGCTTTTATCCAGAAGTTCATTCTGTTTTTACATCATCCCTTGTATGCCGTGGCCGTTGTCCTTAGTGGTTTTTTACTATTTGCCGGGATGGGTAGCGCCTGGTCCCGGCGTCAGGTGCTGGCAGGACGTCACCGACGCGGCGTCATCCTGGCGGTGGTGGGGATTGTTCTGCTGAGTATCGGCTACATTGCAGCGCTGGGACCGCTGTTCGATCTCATGCTAGCACTGCCGGTGGCAATAAAGATTTTGATTTCCATCGTCCTTATTGCTCCGCTGGCGTTTTGTATGGGTATGCCATTTCCGTTGGCGCTGGCCTCCCTCGGTGAAAGTGCCCCCGCGATCATTCCCTGGGCCTGGGGCGTCAACGGTTGTGCCTCGGTGCTGAGCGCGGTGCTTGCCACCCTGCTGGCGATTCACTTCGGCTTCACTATTGTGGTGCTGCTGGCCTCACTACTTTATGGTGTTGCCGTGGCCGCATTTCCACGGGAGTCAACGGTTAGCAAGTTGAATAAAGGATAGTGAGCTGCCCCCAATTTAATATTATGGCAATGTGGAAAGATAGGCCGCGAGCGCCTCAACCTCTTTCTCACTGAGTGTCATGGCGACACGGGTCATAACTGTAGCGACCTTACCTGTCGCCTTCTGCATACTATAGATGCGGCGCCTGAGATACTGGGGGTGCTGGCCAGCCAGCCGTGCGTATTGTTCTCCCCCATGTGCGTCTTTCCCGTGACAGCTGACGCATTTCTGAAGATAGTACGTTTTTCCCTTCAGCGCTAAATCAGCGTCAGCTGTTCTTGGCCGAGGTTTCATGTTGGCGTAGTAAATCGACAACGCAATCTTGTTCTCTGTGCTGAAATGCTTGGCGAGAGGGGTCATGATGTAATCCTTGCGCCGACCATCGGCAAACCTTTCGATTTGCTCAAACAGGTAAAACGGGTTCTGTCCAGCAAGGTTGGGAACAAGCGGCAGCTTGCTGTTCCCATCAACCCCATGGCAGTAGGCACAGAAGTGAGCCCGATCGCGGCCATCTGCGATGAGCGCCCGCCTGGTCGCGCTGCCGCCACTCTTGTCTCCAGGTTGGGAGGAGAGAATCTTCATCAGCTCGCCTGATTCCGCTACAGCGGCCTGTGGCCGCAGCAATACTACTGCTGCCATTAACAGCACACCCGCAAGCCATACCCGAAATATCATTGTTTTCTCGGTACAATACACATTATGCCCTCCGGAATGCGTGTAACTCGGATGTCGGATGATCTGGCATCAGTGGCTGATGGCAGATTCGGGTTATTTGTATCAAACCGGATCAATTGTGTAACTGATGTAAATCACTAATTCGGGAGATAGTGGAGTGGATCTAAGCCCGCGGTAAACGTTAATAATCAGCACATCAACGGGGTTTATGATTCCGGGTCGTGCAGAATCGGGTTAGATTACAATTGTTTCTGATCCCTGTTCTTTTTTAATACGTTCATTTCTTTTTACAGTTCACACACTATCGTTTCTCTATCGCACTGGCAAAACGCTCAATGATTACTCCTGCTGGCTCAATCGAATTGATACCAGCAACACTTTTCCCTGCTTGCCAGTAATCAAGCGAGCCGGTCTTGTCGAGTACGGCTTGTTTCAGTTTCCACAAGGATCTCAGCATATATATAGTGCGCATCAGATATTTTCTTTTTTCTCCACTCAACATCCATTTTTCAAACCGGTTGGCTTGCATACCAAGACGATCGACATAAGGTGTGTGTATCAATGATACGGGCGTACCGCTGACGCGCTCGCTCAACACGATGTCAGATTCGTTCGCATTCACGATTGCCTGTTTGTATGGCACAGTCGCATTACATTCCGTTGTTGCGATAAATCGGGTTCCCATCTGTACGCCGGCATAGCCCTGATCCAGGGCGCGCAGAAAATCGATCGGGGTACTGATGCCGCCGGCACATATCATCGGTAGTCCGGAATATTGCAAGACATCGTGCAGTTCCTGTGCCGATTTGCCACCCGCGTGACCACCGGCGCGATTGTTCACTGTAATAAGGCCGTCTACATTCGCATCGATTGCCTTATCAGCCCACTTTTTTTCGGTCACGTCGTGATAAACGACCCCGCCAGCAGCGTGTACGCGTTTGACGACCCAGTCGGGTTTGCCCATGGAGGTAATAAAAAATCGAACACCTTCATCCAGCGCAATGTCGATCCACTGCACCATGCGTTCGTGATAGCGCCTGCTGCTCTTTTCGATCAGCGCGTTCATGCCAATGGGTCTGGTTGTAAGCGAGCGGATATAACGTAGCCCCTGACGGAAATCATGGCCATGCACGTAGGTCAGCGAGATCGGTTGCACGACGCCTAACGCACCGGCCTCTGACGCCGCTGCGACCAGTTCGGGGTTGCTACAGGGATACATTGGCCCACAGATAATGGGCAATGCAGTGTCCGCCTGGCGGGTAAACAAAGTTTCGATTAATTGTGAGCGGGTTGTCATAACGCCGACGGCACCGGACCCAGACGCCAGTTCACGGTTGTTCTCGCGACTACATCGCCGTCGGTATCGCGTATATCAGCGTGGACTTCAAAATCCGTGTCCTGGGTAACTGTCGGCGGCGAGCAGTGACTCTCGGCAATCAAACGGCCTCGCGCCTTTTTGTAAAATTCGATGGTCAACTTGACGGGGATACCGCGAATATCGGCAGGCAGGGCACCCAGCATCGCTAGCCCGCTGGTGACCTCACCCAGATTTGCCAGTGCCAGGGCATGCACGGAGTGCAAGTGATTGCGGACCCGCCGGCGATCCTGCATATGAATTTCGGCATATCCGGGTTTAAGTTTCTTAACATTGGCGCCAATCGTTCCAGTATAAGGGATGGCCCAGCCAAGTATCCGGCTAAATAGCCAGGTGCCACCGGGCAGGTGCTGTAAGCGCTGCCAAAGACGCTGCAAGCGCGCGGTCGGGTTGTCTTCGATAGATAAAGTCATTACAGCCTCCTTTTCTGTCCACCACTATACAATTAATGAAAGGGGACGGAGGGATTAAGCTTGAAGCAATGATTGTGCTGCCTGTTGATTGATCTCTCCGGCCCCGATAACTGTTGAAATTATACTCCCACGTCCCTTCAGACCTCATTCGATAGTGGGGGGCAGTTGTCAGTATAATAGCTGTGTAATGAAGCATACCCCGCAAAATATTAAAGACCTCGCCGCTCGAACGCTGGATTACTACAATCAGAAAGCAGACGATTTTTTTGCGGGTACGATTGATCACGATGTCGATCAGAACATCTCTACGTTGTTGCAGTTTATTGAAGGGGACGCGCCTTTTACAATTCTGGATGTCGGCTGTGGACCGGGCCGTGATCTCAAGACATTTAAAGAGCGTGGCCATATTGCGGTGGGTCTGGAAGGCGCCTCCCGATTTGTTGATATGGCCCGGTCTTACAGCGGCTGCGAAGTATGGTTGCAGGATTTTATTAAACTCGATCTCCCTGCCGACCACTTTGATGGCGTTTTTGCGAATGCATCGTTGTTTCATGCACCGAGCCAGGAGCTGCCCCAGGTATTGCTGGCATTACACGCGACACTGAAGTCAGATGGCGTGTTATTCAGCTCTAACCCGCGTGGCAATAATGAGGAAGGCTGGAACGGTGGTCGATATGGTGTTTATTATGATCTGGAGACCTGGCGCACTTATATGACCACCGCAGGTTTTGTAGAGTTAATGCATTATTATCGTCCGCAGGGCGTACCGTGCAATCAGCAGCCCTGGCT
>SDBS01005090.1_pt1 | contig 12862 bp, 14 predicted proteins | sample 2277091 | NCBI WGS metagenome assembly SDBS01 (sample SAMN10404972, study PRJNA504765) | marine sediment metagenome | isolation source: marine sediment core GS10_PC15, 163 cmbsf | place: Arctic Ocean: Southern Knipovich Ridge | collected 2010 | reverse complement strand
TACAAATACCCCTTGAAAAGTTTCGGGTATTCATCCCTGACATTAGCGCTACGGGGCCAACTCCCCGGAATACCTTGATTTTTTATCTTAACGGTTCAATGTTCACAAAAGCAATGGAAGATTATTAGCGCTACGGGGAATCGAACCCCGGTTTGAAGAATGAGAATCTCCTGTCCTAACCCCTAGACGATAGCGCCATTTAATAGAGAAACCTGACCTTTAACAAACAGGCATGTATTTAACAATATCCCGATTCATGTTAGATCTTTGGTTTCCCATAATGTTAATATTATGAAGGGAACCGCGTCAAGGTTTATTTATATCCGGACATCAATAATATGTACAAAACAATCTATCTGATCACTCTCCGCCTTCAGCGATAAGGTAGTCTGCAATATGGCCCTGCCCCTCTCTTTCAGCTATATCCAGCGCTTTAAAGCCGTTATTATTCCCTGCGTTAATATCCGCACCCGCGTCCAACAAAAGTTTTGCAACCTCCGTGCTCCCGCTGTACACTGCACCTACCAGGGCAGAGTCTCCCTCCATATCCTTTGCGTTAATATCCGCTCCTTTGTTTAGCAGTCTTTCCACTTCAGCGGCATCACCGCTTTTTATCGATTGAAAAAATATCGCGGGTTTTACGGTAGAACCTTTTTTCGACCTTTGATTCATTGGTTGACGCGCAGCCAATCGCTGAAAGAAATGTGATCAGAATGAAAATAACATACAATTTCTCTTTCATATCTTCCCTCCTTATTTTTACAAGCTCTACCTTACTTACATACTGAAGGTGCATATCCCGGATAATCTGTAGCACTATAGATAAATTATAAGAGACGTTGATTAGGTTCACAAGGAAGCCTATATAATTTTATATCCTGCCGTTCCACTGTTCTATCTTATAGGGGGATGCTGATTATTGAGGTTAATGGCTTGGCACAATTAGTTATTTACAAATTGCCTGATCTGCTCTATTAAAAGGAGGGGATAAATGCCGAATAATCGCGTGTCATAGGTCTACTTCACAGGAGATAATTCGCGCTCTATCGCATGGGTATTTCGTGCCTCGCCTATTGACTGCAGATACTGTCTTATCATCAGCGCCCCAGTTGTCCCTTCACCGGCAGCCGAAACAGCCTGTTTTGTGCTTCCTGATCGAACGTCACCGGCCGCATAAACACCCTTTAGCGATGTCTGCAGAGTAAAATCAGTTTTAATAAAACCCCAGTTGTCGCATTCTATGGTGTCCGGAAGAAAAGCGCTGTTTGGCTTAAGACCGATAAACACAAAAACACCTTCCGGTTTCCATTCTTCGATCTCTCCGGAATCGCGTTTTTCAATTAAAACCGAGGATAGCGATGTCCCGTCCGCCTTGAATTCCTTGACATCACGGTTGGAAAAAACTTTCATGTTCTCCATTTTCGCTACTTTATCCTGCAGTATTTTACTGGCTTTGACCTCAGGGTTGTGCTCGACTATTGTTACATCTTTCGCAAATGTTGAAAGAAAAAGCCCTTCTTCGAACCCGCTGTTCCCGCCGCCGATAACCATCAGGCTTTTCCCTTTATAAAAAGGGCCGTCACAGGTTGCGCAGTAATGAACCCTGATACCAATAAGCTCCATCTCACCGGGTACGTTCAGCTGCTGGAAATGGCTCCCTGTTGTAATGAGCACCGATCTCCCTATATATTCACGTTTGTTCACAGACGTGACCACAAGATACTGCCCGTCCCTGTGAATATTCGATACCTCCTCACCCTGCAGGGGCTCTGTACCGAATCTCTGCGCCTGCTCAGCAAGCCGCTCCGCGAATTCAGCTCCGCCCACTCCCTTATCAAAGCCGGGAAAATTATCGATGACCTGTGTAAGGCCTACCTGCCCGCCTAATCCAGCCTTCTCTATGATGAGAGTATCGAAACTGTCCCGTCCCGTATAGATAGCAGCCGTAAGCCCGGCAGGGCCACCTCCAACGATTATAACATCATAAATGGGCTTTGACGCTCTGCCGGTTATGCCCAGTTTGACTTTCAGCTCGGCGTTCGCGGGTTCAACCAGCACGCTGCCATCGGAAAACTCCAGGGTAGGAAAACGGTAATCCCCCCCATTTATCTTTTCCACATGCGTCCGGGCCCCGCTGTCATGATCTGTATCTACCCATCGGTATGGAATTTGATACTCGCCCAGGACCGTTTTAACGCGCCGGCATTCGGGGCACCAGTCAACCCCATAAACAGTTAATTCGTCAGCCATTATTCTTTCACCCTTACACCTTTCCAAAAAGCCACATAGCCTTTTATCTGATCAGCTGCTTTTTTTGGCTCAGGATAATACCACGCAGCATTCTCGTTTACTTTACCGCCTGCTTCAACATTGTAATAACTCGCCGTTCCTTTCCACGGGCAGACCGTATGATGTTCGGACTGCTTAAAATATTCCATATTTACCGTTTCCGGCGGAAAGTAGTGATTATTTTCGACGATTTCTGTATTATCGCTTTCTGCCAGAACAACCCCATTCCATGTTGCTTTCGCCATAATTGTATCTCCTCATGTGCTCACAATTAATAAAATTCCTGTTTACACAGGCTGTTTTGTAATTCCAAATTACAAACAATCTTGTACCAACAAAATAACTACTGTACGAAGCTTATGATAATTTTGGGTTTACCATAAGTCAAGAGAATATTACTATGGCCCAGGTATCTCATGAAATCCATTTATTCTGATTGTTTTAAATCTTCTCTGGACATAACATTAAAAAGAGATTAAGTTTGAAAAAAAAAAGCACCATTGATTACTCTGCGAATAGAAAAGTCTGCCGGACAAAAGAGATTCGCATTAATTAAGGAAGACTTTGCCATGACCCTGCAATACTGGTACCTGTTTCCGGTTTCAATTTGTGTTGCAACTCTGGCCATGGCTTCGGGAGTGGGCGGAGCTACCTTTTTTTCGCCAATTTTTATCCTGGCTCTCAAGCTACCGGCTGAAGTGGCGATCGGAACTGCCCTGGTAACCGAAGTGTTCGGGTTTGCCAGCGGACTCTACGCGTACGCCCATAAAAAGATCATCGATTACCGGTTGGGGATGATGCTTATCATTGTGACAGTCCCTGCCGCGCTGGCTGGAACCTTGATCGCCGGATATATAGATGAATTGATCTTAAAAATCATCCTCGGGATGGGGCTTTTCGCTGTCGCTACGGCTTTTCTTCGAAACCCAGGCCACAAAGAGGTAATCCGGATGGATGATTCGATCAAGCAGGATTATCCCGAAAAAAAGGCAAAAACATGCATCAACACCTCAGAAGGTGAAAAAATCTGCTACACCGTGTGCGACCGTACCGAAGGAAGAATAATAGCCGGTGTCGGCGGACTGTTTGTGGGAATGATATCAACAGGTCTTGGGGAATTAAACGGCTATTTTTTGCTGCGCCGCTGCAGGGTACCGAGTAAAATATCCATTGCCACAAGCGTTTTTGTTGTTGCAGTGACCGCGTTAGCAGCCTCTGCCGGGCATATTTTCCGGTTCACAAGGACCGGCAATGAAGTGATCACAACAGTATTAAGTATTGTTATTTTTACCGTCCCCGGTGTTGTTATCGGCGGGCAATTGGGCTCAAGGGTAGCGAGCTATATCCCGCAGAAGATCATGGAACGGGTGCTCGGCGTACTATTCATCTTCATCGCAACGCTGACTCTGGCAGAGTCCGTACTATAGCATTGCTGGTATTCGGGGAACTCAGGAAATATAAAAAACCCTTGACTTGCTTCTCACATAATACTAAGGTTTTTTTTAAACACAATAACCACCAAACAAATATAAAGGAGGTTTAATAATGAAAAAATACCGGTACCATATATGGATTCCTGTCATTTGTGTCCTATTTCTCTTTTCGTCAGGGGCTGTTCTTTTCGGCACTGATAAGCCGTCCGATGAAGATATGAAAGGCCCGGTCATAGTTGCGTCAAAAATTGACACCGAAGGGGCCCTGCTTGGGCAGATGATAATACACATGCTGAAGGCTAACGGGTTTGACGTTGTCGACAAAACGGAGTTTGGACCTACAGATGTAATGAGAAAAGCTATAATAAATGGTGAGATCGACATATATCCCGAGTATACAGGAAACGGGGGGTTCTTTTTTGACAACACCCAGCCGTCCATCTGGAAAGATGCGAAAAAGGGATATGAAACTGTTAAAAAGCTGGACAAAGAAAACAACGATATAGTTTGGCTCACCCCGGCGCCTGCCAACAACACCTGGGCCATTGCGATACGAATGGATATATCAAATTCGAAGGGAATAAAGACTCTGGAGGATTTCGCAGACTATGTAAATGAAGGCGGGTATGTTAAGATAGCAGGTTCGGAGGAATTTGTTTCAAGACCCGATGCCCTGCCGGCATTCGAAAAAGCTTACGGTTTCGAGCTGTCAAAAGATCAGCTGCTCATTCTGTCGGGGGGCAACACAGCCCAGACCGAAAAAGCGGCATCTGAAGAAACGGATGGAGTAAATGTTGCGATGGCCTACGGGACCGATGGAGCTTTAGCCGCGCTGGGCCTCTGGGTACTGGAAGATACAAAAGGTGTGCAGCCGATATACGAACCGGCACCGATTTTGAGATCGGAAGTAATCGAAGCGTACCCCGAAATAGAAAGTATTCTAAAACCTGTTTTTCAAAGCCTTGATCTTGTAACCCTGCAGACATTGAACTCCAGGATTGCGATAGAAGGGCAGGATGCGTCAACAGTCGCTAAAAAATATCTTGAGTCAAAAGGTTTTCTGTAATTTAAAACAACAAAAAGAGATGTAAACCGAATTCTTGGTGGGGTTAATTTTATCTCTAACCAGTGTAGAATTTTTTGTCATGGCAATTCATACGGGCTGATTTCTTGATTAAAACAATTTTTCCTGCCTAAAGACAGAAACGTTATACCAAGGTATTATTTCCCGGAGGTTTTTCGTTTTTTGAAATATAAGATCGAGAAGGTCCCGCTTGCCGGCATCTGTACCGGTATTCTTGCTTTCGGTATGAAATACCTGCTTCACAGACCCAACCGTATTGCAAGCGGAACCGGCCTTTTTACCTGGGGCATATTGACACCTGTGGAAATCTGCTTTCTTGCCCTCCCCTGGGTTATGTGTATCGCTCTCGGCCTGACTTTAAATAATAGAAAACCGTTATCTTTCTTATATGGACTTCTGGGAAACCTTATTATTATTCTTGTGTTCCTGTTTGCCGGCCGTTCAGCTCGAAGACTTATTAACCCTGAATTCGAATTTGCCCGAACCTCGCTGGGATTCGGATCCTGGGTAATGGTACTGTCCGGCTATATTTTAGTTATTTCCTTCTTACAGAACAAACACACATCGAAAGCGGGAAGGATCATCGTGTCTCTTGCCGGTATTACTGCTGTTATACTAATGATCCTTTCGGGTTATCTCGACGAGATCTCGATATTAAAAGAATATTCAATAAGAAAGGACCGGTTTCTCGGTGAGTTTTCTCAGCATCTTCTACTGTCCGGTACCTCTGTGTTTATCGCTGTAATTATAGGTATGCCCCTTGGTATTTTCGCTTTCAGGAGAAAGCTTTTCGAAAAACCCGTGTTCTTCGTAGTGAACAGTATACAGACGATTCCAAGCCTCGCTCTCTTCGGGATATTGATAGCGCCGCTTGCCCTTTTATCTCACAAATACCCGCTGCTTCGTGAACTTGGAATCAAAGGAGTCGGAACCACTCCGGCCCTGATTGCTCTTGCTCTCTATGCCCTTCTGCCAATTACAAGAAACACCTACACAAGCCTGAAAGTGCTGGATCCTTCTGTAATTGAGTCTGCCAGGGGAGTGGGCATGACCAGGTTACAGCTGCTTTTAAATATCGAGATCCCTCTGTCCGTACCTATCATTCTCGGCGGCATCAGGATCTCAATGGTACAGGCAGTGGGGAATACAACAGTCGCAGCTCTCATCGGCGCGGGCGGGTTTGGCGTTTTTATTTTTCAGGGGCTGGGACAGGCCGTTCCCGACCTCATACTATTAGGCACGCTGCCGGTCATACTGCTCGCCATTTTTATCGATAAGATCATGCAGATGATCATCAGTATTTTCACATCAAAGGGTATATCCTACGAGTTGGAAGTTGCGGGGTAAAAATTGGGAAAAAAATGATCGAGCTCAAAAACGTTACAAAAAAGTACGGAGACTTTACCGCGGTTGATGGCATCTCTTTTATTGTCGCCAAAGGAGAGGTATGCGTGCTTATCGGGCCGTCAGGATGCGGGAAATCCACGACTCTTAAAATGATCAACCGGATGCTGGAACCGAACAACGGTGAAATATTTGTAAACGCCAGAAATGTTGCGGATTTTAAACCCGAACTTTTAAGAAGGCAGATCGGGTATGTCATACAGTATATCGGGCTGTTCCCGCATATGACGGTCTCAGCAAATATCGGTATTGTCCCCAGGCTGCTTTCATGGAACAGGGAAATCATTGAAAAGAGGGTTGATGAACTTTTAAATCTGATTGGCCTGGATCCGGCAAAATACAGTGAAAAGTATCCCCATGAGCTCTCAGGCGGCGAGGCCCAGCGGATCGGAGTAGCCCGTGCCATCGCTGCCGATCCCCCGATCCTTCTTATGGATGAACCTTTTGGAGCAGTTGATCCTTTAAACCGTGAAATTCTTCAGACCGAGTTTATAAAGATCCAGAAAAAGCTAAAAAAAACTGTTCTTTTTGTCACTCATGACCTCGACGAGGCAATAAGAATAGCGGACAGGATCCTAATTCTTGGAGACGGAAGGATAGTCCAGAACGATACTCCGGAAAATATTCTTGCCCGACCGGTCAACAAGTTTGTACATGATTTTGTGGGGGCGGACAGAGCACTGAAAAGACTTTCGAGGTTCAGTGTGGGAAGTGTAATGAGAAAGCCAAAGTCAGTAAAGATATCGGATGACATCCGGAAAGCTGTAGAGAACGCAAAGGGTAAACCGAATTCGAGATTTTTGTGGGTTCTCAACAAAGACGACAAACTTTTAGGATGGATAAACACCCGCAGTGTGAAAGCTAATCAGCCGGTCGAGAACGCGATTACAAGACTTCAGCATACCAGCATGGCCGTGAGAGAGGAATCTACATTAAAAGAAGCTCTTTCAAGGATGCTCGGTGAAGGGGTAAAGGTAGTACCGGTGATCAACGGAAATTTGAAAGTTGTGGGCGAAATCAGCCTGCTGGATATCGAGAAGGTCACCGAAGAGGTCACAGATAAATGGCTGGATTGAACAGAAAAAAAGTGTTTTTCAATGCAGTGTACCTTTTTTTCCTTATTGCCTTTTTTTTTCTTATAATCTCAAGGATGGATTTCTGGGAGACTTTTTTGAAACTGATCTTTCCGGGTGAACCTGTAGTCATTTATCCGCGGGCGAACCTGCTGGAGCTTTTAAAGGAACATGTACTACTCGTGCTGTCATCTAGCGGGGCAGCGGTTATTATCGGTGTGTTGTTCGGAATATTTGTAACACGGCCCGCTGGGAAAGAGTATCTCAACATTGTAAATGATATCAGCTCTCTGGCTCAGACCATACCCCCTGTTGCTGTTCTGGCGCTGGCTATTCCTTTTATAGGGTTCGGTTTCAAACCAACAGTACTGGCACTTTTTCTTTACAGCATACTGCCTGTGATACGGAACACCATATCCGGGTTAGATTCTGTCCCCCGTGAACTGCTAGGGGCAGCGTACGGTATGGGGATGACAAGGCTTCAAATACTGCTCAAGATCGAGATACCGTTGTCGCTTAAGGTCATAATGGCAGGTATTAGGACTTCTGTGGTGATCAATGTAGGAACAGCGACTGTGGGCGCTGTTGCCGGAGCCGGCGGCCTGGGGACTCCTATAATTTCAGGCCTTGTCAGAGAAAATCCGGCTTTTGTACTGGAAGGCGCGATCTCTGCCGCCCTCCTTGCGTTCGTATTGGACCAGATCCTGGGAAAAACCGAACAGAGCCTGTTTTCGACGTACAGTTTAGATTAGAATGTTAGACCGAACTTCCCTATAAGGTCAAATGGGTCCTGAGAAAAACCTTCCGTACAGGGCTAACGATCTGATATAAAATTTTACGGGGGTGAGGTTTTTTTCTGACAAATATGAGTGATTCAGCTCAAAATTAATTTGACAAGGAGAAATGTGTTGGACACAAAAAACGATGTTTATAAAAAGCTTGCCTTGCACCTGGATCAAATGCCGATCGCTTTTCCTTCCACTGAATCGGAAGTGGAGCTGCGCATCCTCAGGCACTTCTTCACCCCGGAAGAGGCTGAAATAGCACTTTATCTGAGCGCGATGCCTGAATCAGCGGACAAAATTTACAGGAGGGTTAAAAAAACCGGTATTTCAAGAGAAACGCTGGAACAGACACTGGACGGGCTCGTCTCTAAAGGATCGATACTGGGAGGAAAACTGTTCCAGGATAAAGGCAAAAAAAAATATTACAGCAAGGCACATCTGGCAGTAGGGATGTACGAATTTCAGGTCAACCGTCTTACAAGGAAACTTGTGGATGATATGGGTCAATACACCGATGAGGCCTATGCCGAAGCATTTATCACTCCAAGAACTTCTCAACTGAAAACCATACCGATTGAAAGCAGTTTCACTCCTGAGCACAATGTCGCCACTTATGATGATATCAGACAGCTTGTCATGGAAACCGCAGGAAAGATCGCGGTGTACAATTGCGTATGCAAACAGGAAAACATTATTCTGGGGAAAGCCTGCAAAAAGACGGAGAGGCAGGAAATCTGTATCGGATTTAATGAAATAGCAGAATACGCGATCGATAATATCGCCGGTCGTTCAATTTCAAAAGATGAATGCCTTCAAATCCTTAAACAAAATGAAAAAGACGGCCTTATCCTGCAGCCTGAAAATGTTCAAAAACCAAACTTTCTTTGCTCCTGCTGCAGCTGCTGCTGCACTGTTCTCAATATGTTAAAAAAATTCCCGCGGCCTGCTGAATACTGGCATTCAAACTATTTTGCCGAAGTTAAGGCTGAGGACTGCAGCGGTTGTAAAAGATGTCAAAAACGATGTTCGATGGAAGCAATTTCGATTGAAGAAAATGTTTCTTCAGTCAACCTGGAGCGGTGCATAGGATGCGGGCTATGTACATCTAGCTGCAAAACACAAGCAATTAAACTTAAAAAGAAAACAAGAGAAACTGTACCGGCTAAAGACCAGTTCTCCCTTTACAGGAAGATCATGCTGGAAAGGCTTAAGCCATTCGACAGATTAAAAATGTTAGGCAAAGTGATGATTGGAAGTAAGATATAACACTGTACGTTATTTTTCAGGGTGCAAAAGTACAAACCCGGCTCAGAAGCGCCTACCCGTGACAGCCGTTATCTCCTTTTTTACCCAGGAAACCCAGGGCTCGATCCCCTGCCCTGTTTTACAGGAAACCTCGAAGATCGAAACATCGGGGTTGAGTTTGAGGACACGATCCCGCAATTTTGCAGTGTCAAAATCGGAAAGCCCCATATAGTCGATTTTATTGATCACAAGGGCATCGCACACCGTAAACATGAGGGGGTATTTCAGGGGCTTGTCATCCCCCTCCGGAACACTGAGTATCATTACGTTTTTTTCAGCGCCGGTATCGATCTCTGCCGGGCACACAAGATTGCCGACGTTTTCCAGGATTACAAAATCCAGGTCCTCTATCCCAAGCGCCCCGAGCCCCTTCTTTACCATGGCCGCGTCAAGATGACAAAACCCCCCTGTCCTTATCTGCACAGCCTTGACACCGCTTGCCGCGATCTTTTCTGAGTCCACCATGGAATCAATGTCTCCCTCGATCACAGCCATCGCAATATTCTTTTTTAATACCGCAGCTGTTTTCAGGATCAGACTCGTCTTGCCAGCTCCCGGAGATGACATAATGTTGAGCAGTAGTGTTTTTTTTGCCGAAAGCTCCTCCCGTATTTCCCGGGCCGCAGCTTTATTATCAGATAGGATATCCTCCTTTATCTCGATCAGCCTTATCTCATCCATCAACACACCTCCATGTCTTCAACATAGTACTCCATACCTGTTTTTAAAGTGCACTCAGCGCTGCCGCATTTTACACAGTGTATCTCCTCTACTTTTTTTATATCTATCGAAAAAACCGTAAAGCATTTATCGCAGGTAAACTGAACAGGCGCTTTTTTTATCTTTATAACAGCCCCTTGGGCGACAGTTCCCTTTGAAAGATAATCAAAATAGCGCTGGATCCACTCTCCCTCGAGGTCACTCAGCTCCCCTATCTTCAGGTGGACGTTTATTATCCTGGACACATCGTTCGAAGCCGCGTGTTTGAGCAGGATATCCAAAATACTCTTTGTAACAGAAAGTTCGTGCATTTATGGTGTAACGCAAAATAAAAGTAAAAACATGACGCTTTTTAGCAACATCATATAATGCTTATACATTATGTCAAGAATAATTTGAATAACTTCACTTTATATATTTTTTAATTCAAGTTTAATCGATGCGGCAATTAAGCTGGGCGAGCAAATAAACATTCTACCAAAAGGGTTCAAGCAGTTCAACGACATCTCTCACCGATACCATCCAGACTATTGTTGAAGCAGGAAATTGGGTATCCTCAGCGGGTCAAATATTTTGCTGTTTCAAAAACCTTTAAAATCCTAGCCCCGTGCAGCATGATAAAATATAAATTGCGGGCCAATAAAATGCTGGGGGAGAAGGACTCGAACCCTCACAAGCAGAACCAGAATCTGCCGTGCTACCATTACACAATCCCCCAGTTAATTCTAAATTTATTTATACAGTTTTTAAAAGTCAAGATTAAAGTTTTTCTTCATGCTCAGCAGAAGGAAGGGGCTGAGTTGTTTTTTTGAGGTAAACCCGGAAACCATAAGAAGATGGTACGGTCTTATGCCGTTATTTTCCCACTCCCTGATGTATTCCCAGAGCTCGTATTTTCTTTCTTTCTTTTCTATTACCTTCTCGGTCATGCTGTTTATCGGATCGAAACCCGCGGTGATTTTTTCTTTGTCCTCAGCTTCCATTATCCGCTCTTCAATGAGCCTTATTACCTTGCCCATTCCAAGCACCTCCGGATGCCGGGTTTTTACTTCTCTTAAAAATATCAGCGCCCGGGTATAATTTTCCGATTTCAACATCGAAAGGGCGACATCGAGGGCTGCGCGTGTTTCACCTGAAAGCCCGAATAAATCCAAAAATTGTTTAAAAGAGGGAAAAACTCCCCCCCAGGCTTTCTGCTGTTTTCCTTCATTTATCGCGACTTCCTTTAGCTTATAATAATCATAAAGGGGTGGGTCTTTTCCTGCTCCGGAAGGGTTTTTTGTCGATGGGGCCCCAATATTTGTCTTTCCAAATTCATTGTAGAGAAGACCACTTTTCTTTTCAACCGGATCTTCAGGTTTTGATCTTGCCGTCAATTTATAGATCGCTCGGAACAAAGATGTCGCTTCATCGGTAAAACCCAGCATATAATTACAGAATGCCTTCAGCCTCAGAAAAAAAAGATACTGCTGTTTATTTTCAAAGTTCTTTTCATTCTCTGAAATTGAATCAAGTGTCCTTTTTGCCGCAAGAAAATTTTCCATGAAATATTGGATACAGCAGTAACTGATTTTGCCTAAAGAAGTTTTATTTATAACAAGCGCCTGTTTAATATATACAAGTGAACTTTCGAATTGATTTAACTGAGCAAGGGTCACGGCATGCGCGAACAGGGCCTGATGCATTTGAGGCCTGTTCAGTATCAGGCGCACCTGTATTTCTGAGGCTTCTTTGTAATATAACTGGCTCAGGTAGATAAGGCTCAGATAATACAGTGCTTCAGGATTATTCTTTTCTATGTAGAGGATCTCTTTTGCCAGGTTGAACGCAACGTAAATCTTATCCTGTTTGTGTATCGGCTTCAGCAGCCTCTTTTTCACCATGTACACATCAGTCCCGTCTCCTGGTTGTTTCAGGTCTATCAACCGGTAGTAATCTTTCTCCGCGTTAGCGTAATCTTCAAGTTCGCATTCTATATCAGCTTTCATAAGAAGCGCTTTTTTATGTGAATGCTTCTTTTGAAGGAAAACCGAAAGTAAAAACAGCGCTTTATGCAGGCTTCCTTTGTTATAGTCCCTTTGGGCTCTTCGGAACATGTTTATCTTATTATTGAGGAAAATATATAAAAATACAATAATGAAACCAAAGATCCCTCCAATAAATACACCGGCTATACCGATCGTATCGTACAGCCTTATAAAAAAGTCGATCAGCTGTTCCTGCATATAATTATCCCCGGGCCCAAGCCTTGTTAATCATACATTATATAAAAAAACATTCATAAAATACAGTTAAAATCCCTTTGTCATTGAAATAATATTAAATATAAAGTAAATTACTTCAATCTAAAATCAGGGTAACCTTTTCTGTACCTAAAAACCCATTTACCAACTTTTTAAGCAAGAAAATTCTTTGAAGAAAGAATGTGGCCTGTCCGCGTTAGATCATAGAATGTTCTTTATTATTCCGGAGGAAAGTATGCGCGCTATCGTTTATAACGGTGTAAAAAATGTTGAACTCAAAGAAGTAAAAAAACCTGAAGTCAAAGACGACACGGTCATAGTAAAAATACACGCGTGTGCGATCTGCGGGACCGATATGAAAGCTTATAATTTCGGGATCGCTAGCATTAGACCGCCGGTAATCCTTGGGCACGAGTTTACCGGGGAAATAACCGAGGCGGGTAAAGCAGCAAAAGGGTTCGCGCCGGGTGACCGAGTAACAATGGCGACAACAATACCATGCGGAAAATGCGCCATGTGCAGAAAG
>SDBS01005088.1_pt1 | contig 12864 bp, 10 predicted proteins | sample 2277091 | NCBI WGS metagenome assembly SDBS01 (sample SAMN10404972, study PRJNA504765) | marine sediment metagenome | isolation source: marine sediment core GS10_PC15, 163 cmbsf | place: Arctic Ocean: Southern Knipovich Ridge | collected 2010 | reverse complement strand
CGAGTTGCCAGTAAACCCCCTGGACACGGTTGTGGAGAGTGCCTGTCGCTGGCTGACGGACAACAAGGATATCATCGCCATCTGACATCAGTACCCCGCTGGATAAATACGCTGGCATTCGAACGCCGCTCCCGTCCACACCGGCTGTGTTCCGCTCCCTAGAAGTACTACAGGAGTACGTCTAGCTCGCGCGCCTTGCCGGAGCGACGCATCGACGCTCTCGGTGCTTAACCGTATCTATGGACCGGGGCACTACGCCACGGTGACGCCACCGGCATCTGTGTTAATATATTGATGCCGGGTCTGTTGGCTGTCATCGTGCCGGTAATTACAGCCAGCAGGGAGAGGAGTGCTTATGAACAAGACCCTCAAGTCCGTTCTTGTTATCATTTTACTTGTCCTCATGATCTGCTCCGGCGGGCTCTTCACTTTCGCTTTGACCCGGCCCAGCGCCGAGTACGACCCCAACAACGTGAAGCTGGACATCAAGCTTATCACCCGGGAGCGCGTTCTCACCTGCGCCCATAAGATCTACGGCAACACCGAGCAGAACATGTGGGTAGCCAAGACCATCATCAAGAACACAGGTAAGATCCCCGTCTACGATTTCAAGATTTCGTACAAGATCAAGGACTACTGCGACTGGACGTCCGGCGAGCTATACCCCGAGATTGTTCCCGGGGAAACGGTCAGGGACTTCTGCTGGCCGTCGTTCGATGCCGAGAAACTGGAGGGCCTCACCAGTAAGACACCCGCCGACCTGATAATGAAATACAGCTACCGGGGCAAGGAGCCGGTGGAGGATTACGAGAAGATCGACCTCATGGGGAAGAACGACTTCGTCCTGTCCAACCTCGCAGAGGAAGACATGGTCATCCCCTTCATCGACGAAACCAACAACAACATGTTCCTGGCCGCCTTTGTGACCCACAGTGATGAGGCCGTTCAACAGTTCGCCAGCACAGTTGGAGCGGGGCTGGAGACCGCTGTCAGCGACCAGGACGCCCTGGAGGCGTTCATCCGGTGCTTCTACGCCCTGCGCGAATACGGGATAAGGTACGATCAGCCCCCCGGGTACTTCCTGGACGGAGCCCAGACACAGTACATCCAGTACCCCAAGGACACGCTGGCCAGACAGACCGGGACGTGCGTTGACCTGTCCATACTCATGGCGTCGCTGATGGAGGCGGTGGGAGTCAAGTCGTACATCGCGCTCATCCCCGGGCACGCGATCCCGCTTATCGAGCTCCCCCAGAGCGGGGAGATCGTGCCCATCGAGTCGACGTTCATTGACAAGGAGTATGCGCTCTCCCACTTCCCGGGCGAGACTTCGCAGGAGGTCACCGCCGATGAGTGCGTGCAGATAGCCGACAACGAACTGTCCAATAGTTACTCCCAGGGACAACTGATTCTGGTGGACGTGCGTTACTGGTGGGACGCGGGGGTGCTGCCTCCATGGTAAGAGAAAGAAGCCTGGCGGCCGGTTTGGCCGGCGTTCTCCTGGTCCTTGTCGTTTCCATTTGCTTCGTGATGGCGGCAAGGGCCCCCGCGCAGGAGGAGTCCGAGCCCATCATCGAGGAGACGTATGGCATTGCGCTCAACGACGTCGGCGACGCGCACGTCGTGGACACCATCAAGTACGTCAACTCGGATGACTACGAGATAATCAAGAACCTGGCGGATGAGAGTCCCAGGTACCTGAGCCGGCGGTATACCGACAACACCAGTATCGGCGAGGTGGTCGACTTCAAAGTTGACCTGGGGGATTCCTCCAACTCGGTGATACTCACGTTCGACACCCCGGGATACGCCTACAACATGAAGGAGTACTGGATGGTCCCCGGCTTTCCCGTCGAGGCGGAGAAGGACTCGGGGAACAAGTACGAGTCTGTGACACAGTACATCTGGAACAACGAGTTCACCGCATTCACCGACCAGATGGTGGAAATCACCACCGTTGTGGAGTTTCCGTCCGAAGCATCGGATATCCGCTACGACGACCACGAGAAAGTGATGAAGTACTCCATGCCGGCCGCAGGCACCAAACTCGGGTTCTTTTCCGAGAACCGGACCGTGCTCCTGATCGTGTTCGGCACCTGCACGCTCCTGTTCCTGGCCCTCTTTGTCCTGGTGCTCACCGGAAGGGCCGCCCCCGTGCCCGCCTCCTCGCGTCCCGCTACTGCCGTTCCTCCCCCGGCGGTGACGCCCGGGAGTCATACTTCACCCACCGCACCACCGGCCGGGCCACCACCGCCCGCGCGTCCCGCGCCGCCACAGTCCACCCCGGCAGCCCCCGCAGAGCCGCCGCCGGCCCAGGTCGCCAAGGTGTACTGTAAGAACTGCGGAGCTGAGATGGGCCCGGGAAAGAAGTTCTGTACCAGCTGCGGGGAACAGGGTTAATCTGACGATTATTCTCACCGCACATACAGGAAGAACATCTACGATACGCAAGCGATCCACCGGTAACCCGGGTTTCAATCAGTACCCTATCTGGTATAATTCAACCCTGTTGGAAATCAGCACCTGGAGATGCGTAATGATCAATGGTTGGATTAATGGCTGCAGATGAAGTAATGCGCGTTCTTATTGTTGAGGATGAACCAGATGTCGCCGAGCTCATCGGGGAATTCCTCCAGAGAGTGATCTCCGCCACCATGACAACGGCAGGCAGTATCGCGTCCGCCAGGGATGAACTCGCCTCCGGTGTCTTTGATGTTGTCGTCCTGGACTACCGGCTCCCCGATGGGAACGGCCTGGACCTCCTCGAGGAGGTCAACAGGGCAAGCGACCCTCCCGCCGTGGTCATCGTAACCGGCCGGGGGGACGAACAGACCGCGGCAAGCGCCATCAAGCTTGGCGTCTCGGGGTACGTGCTGAAGGACGAGAACCTCGTGTCCTCACTGCCCGAGGCGGTGGAAAAGGCGTTCTCCATCGGGGCAAAGGAGCGGGCGGAGTCGGCCCTGAAGGAGAGCGTGAAGAGGCTCGAGGATGTCACCGAGAACGCCCATGCGTGTATCTGGGAGATCGACGCCAACGGGAAATACACCTACGTAAGCCCTTCGGTCGAGAACATCACGGGCTACACCCCCGAGGACATGCTCGGCAAGCACTTTGTCGACCCGTTCCACCCGGAGGACCGGGAAGGGCTATCGAAGGCTTTCCTTCGAATATTCTCACGGAGCGAGCCGTTCCGTGATCTCGAGAGCCGCTGCGTCTGTAAGAACGGGGAGGTCGTTTGGCTTTCCACCAGCGGTATCCCGGTACTCGACCGGGATGGTCTCCTTCTCGGATACAGGGGAGCGGACACCGATATCACGAGGCAGAAAGAGGCGGAAGAGGCGCTCAGAGAGAACCAGGAGGACCTGCGTGACTTGATCGATATAGCAGCGCACGAGCTCCGCCATCCGGCCACCGTGTTCAAGGGATACGCCCACATTCTGATGGAGCAATGGGACCTGCTGGATGAAACGATTATCAGGGAAGCATTGAAGTCCATCGACGAAGCCGCCAACCGCCTGGTACACCTGGTGGTCCAGCTTCTCGATACCTCGCGAATCGAGCGGGGAGACGTGAGTCTTTTCTATTCCGATGTAAATCCCCGGGGTCTCGTCACAAGGGCGGTGGAGGAGACGCGGGCCAGGGGCTATGAGAACGAATTACTTGTCAGCTTCCCCCAGGACGATATCCTGGTTAGAGCTGATCCAGACAGAATCAAGGACGTGATAGCGATTCTCCTGGACAACGCGGTCAGCTATTCGCCGGACGACACACCCGTCGAAGTGTGTTACCGGTACAGCGGGGAGGATATCGTCTTCGAGATCGCCGACAGGGGGCCAGGCATACCGGAGGAGCACCGAGACAAGATATTCGATCGCTTCTACCAGTTGGAGGATCCCCTCCATCACTCGACACCCGGCATAGGCCTGGGTCTTTACATAGCCAGGACGATCGCCAATTCCCACGGCGGCTGGATCCGCATGGACACCCGTGATGGGGGAGGTTCCGTCTTCAGCTTTGGTATTCCGTGTTCACAACCTCCGCCAGTTGACACCGTTTGATCGCATCTGCCTATTGACAACTCTCTCCAATTAGTATAGACTAACTTAGTTACTTTTTATTCAAATACCAGGTATGGAGAGGTGATCGTTTGAGAAACACCGAGCCCCTTGGAAACAACGTGATGCAAAGAATCCGGGACGACCTCACGGAGTGCCTTGGCACCAAGCTCAAAGTGAAAGCAAACAAGGGACGAAAGATAGTCATAGAGAACATGGCGGTCTTGGAGGAGACGTACCCGCACGTGTTCGTTGTCAGGGTTGAAACGAAATCCGCCCCGGGCCAGAGGGTTTCTTACAGTTACACGGACATAATAACCAAGACGGTGGAGCTCTCCTACCCCGAGACCGACGAGACCCTGTTCCCCTGGCTCAACAGTTAGTGCATCGAGAGAAAAGCGCGACGCGCATCTGCGCGCCGCGCTTTTTTTTGCGCAAACCAGTACGTTTGCCGATCATTCACCAGTAGGGATAGAATGTCCCGAGCATGGCTCTCGCGCCCTTGAGGCGCGCCCGGCGCTGGAAGCCGGATATCATCACAGGGAGGTAGCCTTGGAAAACGTAGTGATAGCATCAGCCGTAAGGACTCCTTTTGGAACGTTCGGGGGGTCTCTCAAGTCGGTCAGCCCCACCGAGATGTCCGTCGTCGTTATCAACGAAGCGCTCGAGCGGGCGGGCCTGCCGAAAGACAGCGTCGACGAGGTCATCTTCGGCCAGGTCATACCCCGCACCGATGAGAACAACCTTGTGCCCAGGGGAGCCGCCCTCGCGGCCGGGATTCCCGACACCGTCCCCGCCTACACCACGATCCGGGGCTGCGGCTCGGGCATGGAGTCGATCATCGCGGGAACCCGCCAGATACTGCTGGATGAGGACGAGATCATAGTGGCCGGCGGCGTTGACAACATGAGCATGGCGCCGTACCTGGCCAAGGACGCGCGATTCGGGCTGCGCATGCGCGACTCGGTCCTCACCGATAGCCTGTGGGAGGTCCTTCACGACCCGCATACAGGGGTCATAAGGGGCGTTACCGCCGAGAACAGCGCGGCGCGCCACGACATCAGCCGCGCCGACCAGGACCAGCACGCGTTCACCTCGAACCACAGGGCGCTTGCCTCGATCGCGGATGGAAAGCTCAAACCCCAGATTATCCCGATCGAGGTGAAAACACGTAAGGGCTCGTTCACATTCGACACCGACGAGCACCCCAAGGACTCCTCCCTGGAGAAGCTCTCAAAGCTGCCGACCGCCTTCAAGGAAGGAGGGTCGGTTACCGCCGGTAACTCCTCGGGCATAAACGACGGCGCCGGCGCGGTTGTGATAATGACGGAATCGCGCGTCAAGGCGGAGGGCATCACCCCGCTGGCACGAATCATCTCCTACGCCACCGCGGCGGTGGACCCCGCGTACATGGGCTACGGCCCGATCCCGTCATCTCGGAAGGCGCTTGAGAGGGCCGGCATGAGCGTCGGCGACATCGAGTACTGGGAGGTAAACGAGGCGTTCTCGGCCCAGTACCTCTACTGCGAAAGGGAGCTTGGGCTTGACCCGGAGAGGACCAACGTCTGGGGCGGAGCCATCGCTTACGGGCACCCCGTCGGGGCGACCGGGAACCGCCTGGTGACCACGATCATCGAGGTCCTGCGGGACAGGGACGCGAACCTGGGGCTGGCGACGATGTGCATCGGCGGCGGCCAGGGAACGGCGATGATACTGGAGCGGATTTCTTAAGCGGTCATGCCCGCCGGTTGAACTTAGTACTACACCGGTTCTCGCGGTCGTCCACCCTGCTGTGGGGCAGACAGGAGCGATTCAACCTCTGCTGCCACACGCTTTAGTTCCTTGAGTTCCTCAGGGCCCGGCTCTTCGGGGCCGTAGCGCACACGGTTGAACAGGGCCATGAATCTCCCGACGAAGGTCGTCCCCAGACGGGAGTCGGCCTGCCCACCGTACTCCATCGGTGTTCCCGAGAGGCGTCGCGTGATGCCCGCGTCCGCAAGGGCCTCCGCCACGCGGGCGAATGCCAGTGCCGCCTTCTGCCGCGGCCCCGGTTCCGGGCCCGCATCCGGGCGAGGACTCCGCGGCCGCCTGTGTTTCAGGAATACCCCCAGCAGCAGTAGCAGAAGCCCAGTGAACCCCAACGCCAGTGGCCAGTGGCCCGCCACCGCGCTCGCCGCCTGCGACATCGCCCCTGAAACACTTTCCGCCGCCCGCGAGAGCCCCCTCCACATGGCCGAAGGGAACACATTTGAAAGCGCCCTGCCTATGTCCCGCACAATAGAGAACCCTTCCCAGGTGTCGCCCTTGCCGGCTTCGGTGGAAAGGTCAGACCATCCCGGCGTCGCCTCGAAAGATATCCACCCGAACACCGGGAAGTAGACCTCCACCCATGCGTGGGCGTCTCTGCTGCTGACCTCGAAGTAACCGGTCAGCGCGTTGAAGTCGCCGGTGTCGTACCCGACCGCCACGCGGGCGGGTATGCCCAGCGACCGGCACATGACCGCGAGAGCGGTCGCGAAATGCTCGCAGTAACCCCTCCTCTCACGAAAGAGGAAAAACTCCACCGTGTTCTCGTCGTCGGCCTGGCGAGGGCAGTTCAGGTCATACGGATACTTCGCCTTCAGGTACGCGGACAGCGCCTGGACCTTGTCGTAGTTATTGCTCTCGGGGCCGGCAACGCGCTCCGCCAGGCGGGCCACCTCCGGCGACATATCAGGCAGTTGAAGGAACCTCTCCGCCAGGCCGGGAGGGTACATGTCTCCTGCCTCCCTTAACAACTCCGGGGTAACGTTGCTTACCTCGGAAATAACGGTGTATATCAATCCGGGATCAAGGGTGAGCGGCGTCAGCACCGTCATCATTGAGTCCACCTTGAGCACCTGCGTCGGGAAGAACACGTCCCGCGGCAGGTAAGCGGCGAAGAGCGTGTTCGGCAGTTCCTGTTCGATGAAGAACGTCTGCACCACTGATCGGGTGGAGTATCGCGGCGGTTCTCCCGGGTAGCCCACGCTTAGCGGCAAACTGCTCGAGAACACCTCCTCGTACTCCTCCTCGGTGTTCTCCCATCCATTTCCTAAGAACCGATCGAATGCGGTTGACCTCCAGTACGCCCGATAATCGCTCCGGACTTTCATTACCGTGACATCCGCGGGCACTCCCCTTACGCGCAGGTCAAGGAAATCGTTGAACCCGTAGTAAGCGTTCGGGTTGAACGAAAGCGGGCTCGACGGAAATCGATCAGGGAACTCCCCGTAGCCCGGATTCCTTATCAAGCCCTCGAACCCCCCCGTCACCTCCCGCATTTCCGAGACCGGCATATAGTAACTTCTGAAGCCGGGCAGGCGGGGCAACAGCATGAACAGGACAAGGGTCAACGGGACAAGGGCGATGCTTACCAGCAGGAACGCCCACCGGGGAGACCTGCCCTTCCCCTTCACGAAGACGTCCGACGTCGTCACCAGTGTTGATCGGTGCCCCAGGTACAGGGATGCCAGGCCCGCCATGAAAAACGGGATGATGATGTACAGGAAGCCACTGGAGATGCTGAGCGACCCCGCGAACGCGATCAGTATCGCGGAGCTTACCAGCGAGAAATCGAGATCCCGGTGTGTGGGCAGGTCGAACGAGTGCAGCACCTGCAGCCACAGGAACAGTTTCACCAGTGGGTAACGGAGGTCGTACACATGCCCTCCGACCTCCGTCCAGAAGAAAACGAAGGCGGCCAGCATCAGGACCGTCAGGACAACCTTGACCCAGACACGGGAGTTCTTTCTCGCGCGGTAGGAGTACCAGGAGCCAACGGTCACGCCGACCATAACCACCACGCCCATTGAAGCGCCGGTGGCGCCACCCCTCACCGCCGCGAACACGCTTATGAGTACGGTGACCAGCACCGCGACCCTGAATTTTACCGAGTCCTCGGATGGGCCGGTCCTGTTGATTACCCGGTAGTACTCAACGGCTCGCTTAAACACCCGCTTACCCCTCGCCCGTGAGTCAACAGATAAAGAGTTGCCCCTCGCCCGTGAACCGGCCCATCCAGTATACCCGGTGGTCGCCAGACCTCACCGTCCTTCGCGTAGGACTCGTCTGCGACCAGCACCAGTGAGCCACCCCCCAGGCCGCTCAGCGCGGCAAGGGCTTGCACCATGGTGACCGTTACAGTGTTGGCAATGACACAGATCGCGGAGCCCGGCATCAGCGACCGCCCGGCGAAAGACAGTATGCCCTCCAGGCCGTCGGCTTCCAAGACGCCGCCCGCCCGTGGCGGGCGGTAATCCGCGAGCACCGTGAGCATTCCGTGCGCCCCACCACCCTCATGAAACTCGAATAACTCCTTCTCGGGCACGATCAACCCGGGCACGCTCCCCGTGGCCGAGAAGTGGGCGATTATCGACGCGGCCGCTCTCAGGCCATCCTCGACACTGTTCACGTCCCCGGTCCCGTACCGCGGTTGGCCCAGGAGCACGACCAGTCCCGCCGGGGGATGAAACTCCTGCTGGTACTCCTTTACGATAAGTTGGCCCCGTTTCGCGCTGGATTTCCAGTGTATATGGCGCAGGGAGTCGCCCCTTACGTACTCCCTTACGCCGTAGTAATCCTGACCCATCCCTTTCCGTGACCACTCGAACGACTCCGCCGGTGACACGGTGGGGCCGGGGTTCATGGGGAACGATTCCAGGGGAAATATCCTGGGAAAAACAGTAACAGGGGAATCGATATTCCACCGCCGCTCTATCTGGACGCTTCCGAACACTCCACCGGAACGCACCGCCATCCGGGCTTGCTCGTATACTCCCCGCCTGTCGGCCCTTGTCTCGTATGTGACATTCACCGTTTCGCCGGGGCCCAGGCTCTCCACCGTCACCTGGCGCTGGATTTTACCGTGACTGTACTCCTCCCCCGGGTCTTGCCCTCCAGCGGCGATACCCCCTCGCGCCCTGACCTGTCGCTCTCGAAACCAGTCGAGGAAGCCGCGGTGGCCTGATTGGGTGAACTGGAGGTCTCGGACTGTGAGCAGGTACCTGGCGGTCCGCCCCCTGTTCATGATTCTGAGCGTCACCTTAAACCGCTCACCTTCAAATACCTCCCGGGGGCAATCACGTTCGACAGACACCTTGCGGGTGCCCCGCCACGCCAGGAAGACCTCCACGATGATCAGAGAGAACAGCCCGCTTGCGACAAGGTAAAGCCAGCCGGACTTTATCGTCGACGCGACGAGAAGCAGGGCTACCGCTACCGCTGCAGTTACCAGCGCCCTTAGCTTCAACTCCCGTCACCCCGGTGTTCACAAACCTCCACCGGCACTGGAACCTCTTCGAGCACCTCCGCCATTATGTCTTTCGCCTCGTGCATGCTGGCTTGGGAACGCTGGCGGTTGACAAACCGGTGTGGCAGAACCCAGTTCGCCATTCGTTTGACGTCATTCGGAACGACGAAGTCACGGCCATCGGCGATCGCGGAGGCCTGCGCCGTCCTCAGGAGAGCAAGGGTCCCGCGCGGGCTAGCGCCCAGCAGGAGATCGGGGTGGTTACGGGTGGTGTGTACCAGCGACACCATGTAGCCCAGGATATCCTGATCGACGTGCACGTCCCTGACCGTACCCTGCAGCTCCCTGATGTCGTCCGCCGTCATGACCGGCTCCAGTTCCTCGATCGGGTGCCGTTTCATCTGGTCCCTGGCTATCTCCTTCTCAACATCGAAGGCGGGGTAGCCGAGTCCCACCGACATCATGAACCGGTCTCGCTGCCCCTCGGGTAGCGGGTAGGTCCCGTAGAACTCAACCGGGTTCTGAGTCGCCATGACAAAGAACGGGTCGGGAAGCCGATGGGTCCGTCCGTCAACCGTCACCTGGTGTTCGTCCATTGCCTCCAGCAGGCTTGACTGTGTCCTCGGGGTTGTTCGGTTTATCTCGTCGATGAGGATGATATTCGCGAAGATGGGGCCTGGCTGAAACTCGAACTCACCGGTCTTCTGATTGAACACCGAAACCCCGGTCACGTCGGACGGAAGGATGTCCGGGGTGAACTGGATGCGCTGGAACGACACGTCTATGGACCGCGCTAATGCGCGGGCCAGCATGGTCTTTCCCACCCCCGGCACGTCCTCCACCAGGACTTGCCCGTTAGACACGAGTGCGATTACGACGAGCTCAACGGTTTCCCTCTTGCCCTTGACGACATCCTCGATATTGGCCCTCAGGGTCTTCATTTTTTGTTGGGCTTCAGAACTGTCCATGACCATCCTATGAATGACAACCTGCGTAGTCAGCATTGAAATTGTATCAGAGAATCGCGCCTTTGTGCTTCGTTCCATAGATACGGTTAAGCACCGAGAGCGTCGAAGCGCCGCTCCGGCAAGGCGCGGGACCGAAGACGTACTTCCTTGAGGGGCGACACTCCTGTCGCCCTCCTACTTCGAGGGAGCCCAGCGCAGCCGGTGTGGACGGGAGCGGCGTTCGAATGCCAGCGTATCTATGGAGCGAAGTACTTAGGCATCGAGCGCCGCCGTGCGAGATGTACGGCTCCCATTGAAACGTGGAAACTGACTTCCAGGTGTGAGTCCATGCCGGGAACGCCTGGCTCATTGCGGATACTCGTAGTAGAAGATCAGCCGTTCGCCGCTTGACACATGTATCGAACCGATATATACTTCTTCGATATATATCGATTAGATATATTAGACGCCGTCACCGAAGTGAAAGGTTACAAAGGTGCTTGATCTGGCGATACTCGGCATTCTGAAGGAAAAGCCGATGCACGGGTACGAACTGAAGAAGCGGCTGTCTTACATGCTGGGCCACTTCTGGTCGGTAAGCTACGGGTCGCTCTACCCGGCGATGAAGAGGCTCGAGAAGTCCGGCTCCATAGAGAGGGCTTACTCGGTCAAGGAAAAGACAAGGCACCGAAACGTGTACCGGATGACCCCCGCGGGCAACGAGAGGTTCATGACGCTCCTGGCGGACAAGGTGTCAGAGGGTTCCCTGGCGGACACCGACAAGTTCGATATAAGGATGGCGTTCTTTCAGTACCTGGACCCTGAAACCCGGCTCGTCCTGCTGGAGAGGCGCCGCACCTGCCTCGAGGAACAGGTCGACAGCTTCAAGGCGTACCGGAAGAGCAACAGGGAAACGGACCGGTATCGGACCGGCTTGCTCAGGCATAAGGTCGAGCTCACCATGAGCGATATCCGCTGGATAGGCCGGTTGATAGACCAGGAGAGGGAATCAATTCGAAAGCGTGACGGCGTTTCTCCAGGGGGAAACGTGGGAGAAGACGAGAAAGAACAAGTTCCAGCGGCGTCCAGCGCATGAGGGGCACGCGGTATCCAGGAAGCAAGGAGGAAACATAGAAATGGCTGATGTCAAGGTGGCAATCGTGGGAGTCGGCAACTGTGCTTCATCTCTGGTCCAGGGGACAGAGTACTATAAGGACGCGCGCGAGGGCGACAGCATTCCCGGGATAATGCACGTGAACGTGGGTGAATACCATATCAGTGACGTAAAATTCGTCGCGGCGTTCGACGTTGACTCCAACAAGGTAGGTAAGGACCTCGGCGAGGCCATCTACTCGGAGCCGAACAACACCATAGAGTTCGCCAAGGTCCCGCCGCTGGGGATCGAGGTACTCAGGGGACCGACACTGGACGGAATGGGCAAGTATTACCGGGAAACCATCGAGGAAAGCAGGTCTCCGGTTGTTGACGTGTCCGAAACGCTGATAGAGTCCGGCGCGGACGTTTTGATCAACTACCTCCCGGTTGGGAGCGAGGACGCGTCGCGCTTCTACATCAGCGAAGCGCTGGAGGCCGGCTGCGGCGTCGTGAACTGCATCCCGGTATTCATCGCCAAGGAGGAGATGTGGCAGGGTAAGTTCCGCCGTGCGGGCCTTCCCATCGTGGGCGACGACATCAAGAGCCAGGTCGGCGCCACCATCGTGCACCGGGTCCTGGCCAAGTTGTTCAACGACCGGGGCGTTCCCCTGGAGCGAACCAGCCAGCTCAACGTTGGCGGCAACATGGACTTCAAGAACATGCTGGAGCGGGAGAGGCTGGAATCCAAGAAGATATCCAAGACCAGTTCGGTCGTGTCGCAACTCGACCATCACATCGACAGCGGGAGCATCCACATCGGCCCGTCCGACTACGTTTCCTGGCTCACCGATCGCAAGTGGGCATACATCCGTTGTGAGGGCAGGGCGTTCGGAGACGTCCCCATCAACATGGAGTTCAAGCTGGAGGTCTGGGACTCCCCCAACTCCGCCGGCATCGTTATCGACGCGCTCCGCTGCTGCAAACTGGCTCTGGACAGAGGTCTTTCCGGGGCCCTGGTCGGGCCTTCGGCGTACTTCATGAAGTCACCACCGGTACAGTTTGCCGATACCGAGGCACACGACATGGTTGAGGCTTTCATCCGCGGGGAGGAGCATGACCTTACCACCACCGCGGAACTCGGTAACGGAAAAGACCTGGAGAATCTTCGGGACCGGGTCGTCGACTGACACTTGAGGGGCGACACTCCTTTCGCCCTCCGGCTCCGGGGAGGCTTCAGAACCTCCCCTTAAGTTGAGGGTGTTCATTTCTCTTGACTTGGGGATTGTACAGCTTCTGGTGAGCCTAGCCTAGAATATCTCCTTTATTTCATGAATCCCATGCGGCAAACCAGAAAGGAACAGGATCTCAGCATTGGGAGCTACCCCCGCATAATGTTCGCGGAGCTCTAAGCTATTTGGATTTATCAAGATGATTCTCTTGAGGGCTCCATCAGAAGCCCTTGCGAGCATTTCTTGAATTGCCAGGTCATATTTTGGCA